>SXGT01865390.1_pt1 | contig 14696 bp, 19 predicted proteins | sample 3176221 | NCBI WGS metagenome assembly SXGT01 (sample SAMN11356862, study PRJNA531348) | freshwater metagenome | isolation source: freshwater sample F1-120 | place: China: Fuxian Lake, Yuxi | collected 2017-12-25
ATCAACCGCGCCTGCGTGAATCACCGCAAGCAGCTGGTGTCGGGCGCGGCGATCCGCATGGATGGACAAATAAGCGTTTTCGATCCCCGCACCCCGGGCAACCCGTGTTACGCCTGTGTGTTCCCCGAGGACGCTGGTGTGGAGGAGGCCCTGTGCGCCACCATGGGTGTGTTCGCGCCGCTGGTGGGCATCGTGGGCACCATGCAGGCGGCCGAGGCGCTCAAGCTGCTGACCGGCCTGGGCTCGCGCCTCACGGGCAAGCTGCTGATGATCGATGGACGAGACCTGGCCTTCACACCGATCTCGCTGCCGCAGAACCCGCAATGCGCGGTCTGCGGCCAGGCCCACTGAAGCCTTTCGTCAATCGGGCCGCGGACAGGGCCCGTGGCGCTGGCGGAACTCGCGCGGCAACTCGGCCGAGGCATCGGCGAACAGACCCTTGCGGCCCTGCCTGGCACCCGCCTCTTCGGCCTGGAACGGCCCCAGGCTGCGGCGCCAGCGGTAGGACCAGGCCTGGCCTTGCGCCACCATCCAGGCGGCGATGTCGTCGTCCTGGTGCGTGAGTCTGGCCAGCCCACGGCCGTAGTCGTCGTGATGGCGCACGCTGACCGATACCACCTGGTTCAACACCCGCCGAGCCAGGGCATCGCGCGAGGCCGTGCCGCCGGCCTGGCAGATCTCGGGCGCGTCGATGCCATCGAGGCGCAGCTTGCGGTAACGGCCTCCGTCCAGGGGCTTGACCCACAGCGTGTCGCCATCGAACACGCGGCTGACCCGGGCGGCGTACACCGTGGGCTCATCCGCCGCGTGCAGCGCCCCGGCGCTCGCCAGCGCCAGGACGGCGCAGAAAAGCGCCCGCCTCAACCCTTCTTGCCGCCCAGCACCAGCAGCACCGCGCCGACCACGATGGCGCCGACACCGGCCCACACCGGCACGTTGACGGTTTCCTTCTGCTTCACCGACAGTTCCAGCGGCCCCAGCTTCACGGCTTCCGTGTCCTTGGTGTAGCTGAAGCTGCCATACACCAGACCGAGCACACCGGCGACGATGAGCACGATACCGACCAGCTTGGCTGCATTCATGGGGATTTCCTCGAAGGCTTGTGCTTCCGCCAGTCGACCCGAGTGTCGGCGGCGCAGCGCAAGCGCCCATGATGCACCAAGTGCGGGCCCGCAGAGCGCGCCTTGGCTCAGTTGTTAAGGACTTCCCCGGCGATCAGGCCCGCGCCCAGCCCGCCCGCCGCGGCCCCTCCGCCGCCGCCCCCTCCACCACCTCCTGCACCGCCTCGGCCACCGGTACCGCCGCCACCGCCTTCACCGTCCCCCCGCCCGCGCGGTGCGGCGCGCCCCGGCCCCGAGGTCGGCAACAGCAGGGTGATCGGAATGGGCTCGAGCCCGAGCTGGCGGCGCAGGTCGGAGCGCAGGGCTTCCACCAGGGGCTGGAAGTCGGGCGACTCGCCGCGCTTGAGCGCGGTGGCGCAGGCCGCGGCCAATTCGACCTGAGGCAGAGAGCCGAACAGCACGATCTCGGCCAGCGTTTCCTCCATCTGCGTCGAGTGCTCGACCGTGGCCGGCGAGAACGACCCCGCCAGCGCACGGTACGCGGCCACCAGCGATTTCAGGCGCTCGGTTTCCTGGCGGTTCTCGCGCTGGCGCCGCTGCTGCACCCGCTGCATCACGAGCACGCGGATCACCAGCAGCACGATGGCGACGCCCAGCGAGGCCAGCAGGGTGAGTGGCAGGGCTCCCACGTCGGTCAGGCTCACGGTGCGGCCTCGGGCGCGGCCAGGGCTTTTTGCAAGCGCGCGCGCAGGGCTTCGTACTCGGGCCGGTGGCGGGCCTTGAGGCGCCGCAGGCCGGCCTCGACCATGTCCACCTGGGTCGCCGCGTCCTCGGCTTTGATGCGCTCGACCTCGGCCTGGATCTTCTGCAACCGCTGGCGCGCCTCGCGGCCGGCCGGGGTGTGTGGCGGCGTCTGCGCGGCCATGTCGAGCAGCAGTTCGGTGATCAGCCCAAGTTGGCGCCCATAGGTCGCCACCTCGAAGGCCTTGCGCTCGATCACCGGATCGCCCGACGCGGTGTCGATGCCGTCAAAGAACCACTGGGTGCGGGGTTCGATGCGCTGCGCCACATCGCCGCTGAAGGGCAGCTGCAGCTGCGGCGCCCACAGAAAGAGCCAAGGGTACATGGGAGTCCTCCTGAAACACGGAAGACAGCTTACCCGGATGTCATCAAGGCCGTGTAGCGGCGCTGCATCTCCTCCGTGGTCACCTCCTCGATGGCGTGGCCGATCAGCCAGCGGTGACCGAAGGGGTCGCGCACGACGCCGGAGCGTTCGCCGTAGAACGCGTCCTGCGCCTCGCGCTCGAGCGTGGCCCCGGCCTTCAGGGCCTGCTCGATCATGCGGTCGGCGTTGTCCACGTGCAGGTGGATGGACACGGGCGTGGCGCCGATGGCCGAGGCCGAGCGGATGCCGTATTCCGGGTACTCGTCGCTGAGCATGACGGTCATCGGGCCGAAGGCCATCTCGGCGTGGCCAACGCGACCCCCCGGTTCGGTGAGGCGGAACTTCTCGGTCGCGCCGAAAGCGTTCCCGTAGAACGCGATGGCGGCCTTCGCGTCGGACACGCAAAGGTAGGCGAACACTTCTTCGATCTTCATGGCTTCACCTCGCTGGACAGGAAGGGACAGGGGCCGCATCTTCCGCGGGCCTCAGACGGCCGTATAGAAAAAAATTGACCTCAGCCGCCACCCATCGGCAGGTGGTTCGTGTCGGCCCCCATGCGCTCGCGGTACGCGAGTGGCGTGACGCCGCTGAAGGCCAGGAACTCGCGGTTGAAATGCGACTGGTCGCTGTAGCCCATGTCCGCCGCCAGCCCCGCCAGGGACAGCGCGGGATTCGAGCGCAGGACCGGCAGCACGCGCTGGAAACGCAGCACGCGCAGGTAGGTCTTGGGCGCCAGGCCCACGCCCTGGCGGAACAGCTGCAGGAAGCGGCGGTGGCTGAAACCGCTGTCCTGCACGGCGGCCGCCACCGACACCCCACCTCGGAACTGCGCCAGCGCGCCGGCCACCGCGGGATGCAGGCCCTGCACGCGCGGCAGGCGCGCCGCGAGCGCGGCCTCGAACACGGCCAACCGGTCCTGCGGCGTGCGCAGGGCCAGCAGCCGCTCGCGCAGTCGATGTGCCTCAGCGCCCCACAGCGCGTCCAGCGGGGTGTGGCGTTCGGCCAGCTCGTCGGCGGTCACGCCACCGAACAGGCATTGGGCCGCACCGGGGCGCAGCACCGCGCCCACGGAGCAGGACGGTGCGAGCAACTCCCGCAGGTAGAACCTCGAGCGCGTGCCGCCCACCAGCGACGGGGCCACCGTCTGCGCGCGGTCGCCGCTGCCGGCATCGGCGATGCGCAGCGGGTGATCGGACAGCCGGATGACGAGGTGCATCGCCCCGCTGGGCAAGGCGTGCTCGCGCCATGGGGTGGCGTAGCGCGCCTCGCCCGGGTCCTCGCTCGCCCACAGCTGCGCCACGAAAGGGCGCAGGGCGGGCGAAGGCAGGCGTTGCAGCGACATGGTGAACGGCGGTTGTACCCCATCGCCACCGCGCGCTCAAGGCGCCGGCCGTCAGGCGGCGGCGGTCGGGCTCAGCAGCGCGTCCAGGCGGCGCAGGCCGGCCACGGTCTGCAGGCAGGCCTGCGCGGCCTCGGTGCCCTTGACGGCAAAGTGGCGCAGGAAGTACTTGCGGTGCTCGGCGTGTTCGTGGAAGTGGTGCGGCGTGAGCACGGCCGAGATCATCGGCACGCCGGTGTCGAGCTGCACGTCCATGAGCGCCTGCACCACGGTCTGCGAAACGAAGTCGTGGCGGTAGATGCCGCCGTCGACCACCAGCGCGCTGCCGACGACGGCGGCGTAGCGGCCGGAACGGGCCAGGCGCTGGGCGTGCAGCGGGATCTCGAAGGCGCCGGGCACGTCGAACACATCGATGGCGTCGGCGCCGAAGCCGCCCTGCGCCATTTCGGCGAAGAAGGCATCGCGCGCCTGGTGCACGATGTCGGCGTGCCAGGACGCCTCGACGAACGCGAAGCGCAGGCCGGCGGGCAGGTGGAGGTGGTGGGAAGACTCGGTCTGATTCATGGTGTCCTCGGAAAAAGGAGGGGCCAACAAATCAGGGCGCACAAGCGCACGCGCCACCGGCGCGCGGGCGCGCACGGGAGTGCCTGGCTCGCGCTCTCTTTCATCCGGACTGTCAAGCGGGTCGGTCAGACCCGCTTCTTACCGTCGGTCCCGGGATCCCACCGGGTCTGCTGACCCCACGCGCCGGACGAACCGGCGCCTGGGCGCTCGCGGCACTCGTGCGGTCGTGTCGCCACGCCGCCATCACCGCCGGTGGGGAGGTTCACCCCGCCCTGAGAACGCTTGTGTCCGGCACAGGGCCGGACCCGACGAATTCTAGGCAGTGCCGAAATCCCGCGCTGTCGCGCGGGTACATGGCTCTTCAGGCGGTGACGATCCAGCCTTCGAGCGGGTCGAACACCGGCAGGCCCCAGCGCGGCACGCCGGCGCGGTGCTGCTGCTCGGCCCAGGCCGCCTGCAGCAGGCAGAGCACGGCGTCCAGCCGGTCGCCGCTGGCGTCGTCGGCCAGCGCGTCGCGCTGGGCGTGCGTGAGCCGCAGGCGCAGGCCCACGGCCTGCAGCAGCGGGGCCTGGCCGTTCTCCAGCGCGTTGATCAGCGTCTTGCGCGCGATCAGGCGCTCGGGCGTCTGCTTGGCCTTGTCGTCGCTTTTGTACGAGGCCGGGCCCAGCACGCTGCGCGCGAGCAGGCCCGGGTAGGCCTCCAGCCCCACGCGGCTGCCGTCGCCCTCGAACAGGCCCGGCAGCGTGACGCCGGCGGCGATCAGGCGCGGCACGCCAGCGTGCAGCATGAAGGCCACCGGCGGGTTGACCCATTTCATGCTCGGGCTGGAGCCGGCCGGCCCATCGGTGGCGCGGTGCGCGAACTTGCCGCCCACCGGCCGCGCATCGCAGAAGGCAGCGAAGGCCTCGCGGATCGACTCGCGGCTCAGGCCCTTGTAGTGCGCCATGCAGGCCGCCCAGTCGGTCGGCCAGCCCAGGGTGGTGACCAGTTCGCGCGGCAGGCCGAACGGCAGGTCGAAGCCGCCCACCCAGCGCCCCGGTGCCGCCAGGCGCTGGCTCCAGGCGTCGAGCGTCTCGAAGTGCGCCACGCCCTCGAGCACCACGCGACCCCGGTCGGCCCGGCCCACGGCGAGCGTGATGGGTTTGCGCCGGCTCGGTGCGCTGCTGAAGTCGCAGCCCAGCAGCTGCCAGCCCGATGCCTCGCTCATGCCACTCAGCCCAGCGCCAATGCGGTCACACCGGCCGCAATGCACAGGGCACCGAGGATGCGCGCCGCGCGGTCGCCCTCGCCCAGCAGGTGGCCGCCGATCAGCGCCGCGAACAGCATGGACACCTCACGCGCCGGCGCCACGTGCGACAGCGGCGCCTCGCGCATGGCGTACAGCACCAGCACATAGGCGATGGGGCTGACCACCGCCACCAGCAACGCATAGCGCCACTGCACGCGCCACAGCTGCCGGGCGGTGGGGATGTCGCGCAGCACGGCCGGGGCGAGCAGGCCCAGGCGCACGAAATTGCCCATGTAGTCGATCAGGATGGGCGACATCAGCAGCACCTTGACCGCGTAGCCGTCCACCACCGTGTAGGCCGCGATGAACACGCCCGTGAGCAAGCCGTAGACCATGCCCTTGTGCACGCGGCGGCGCGCCACCGGATCGTGCGCGGCACGCAGCAGGCCCGGGCCGCCGGCGATCAGGAACACACCGCCCACCACCCCCGCGATACCCAGGGCACCGAGGGCCGAGATGCGCTCGCCCAGGAACACGATGGCCACGAGCGAGGACAGCAGCGGCCCGGAGCCGCGCGCCATCGGATAGACGACGGTGAGGTCGGCCTTGCGGTAGCCACGCAACAGGATCACGTAGTAGAAGACGTGCAGCACGCCGCTGGCGACCACGAAACCCCATTCGGTGGCCCCCCAGCGCGGCACCTCCTCGCGGCCCAGCCACCAGCCCAGCGGCGCCCAGACCAGCATCATGAGGAAAGCGTTGAAAAACGCAAAACGCGCATCGCCCGCAGCCTTCTTGGCGACGATGTTCCAGCCGGCGTGGATCAGGCCGGCCAGCACGATGAGACAGAACGCGTTCAGCGACATGCAGCGTCAGAAGGGAAGCCCAACCCAAGGGGCACCGAGGCTCCGGCTCCGCCCGCCCCAGGTGCCGTCCCCCCTCGGAGCGCCGAAGGCGCGCCACGGAGGGGGGAAGCCGCGCAGCGGCGCAGGGGGGAGATCCTCAAGCTCTGCCGATGATGCTGGCCGTGGCCATCAGTTCCTCCAAGAGGGCCAGCGACACCCGGCCCGAGACGGCGTAGGGATCGAACTCGGGGCGCTCGGAGTACTTCAGCACGATGGAGGTGTTGAGCTTGGAGAGGTTGACCTGGCCCATGGTCCAGCCACCGAAGCGGCGCTCGGTGATCTCTTCGTAGTGCAGCAGCACGACGTCGGTGTGGCGCGGGTCGGCCACGATGTGGCTGTAGAGCTCGTTCACCGCGTTGCGGCCGCCCTCGATGGCCTGCAGGAACACGCCGCCGCCGTAGCAGAGCACACCGGTGATGCCGTTGCCCAGGTTGTGCGTGCGCGATGACTCCAGGATGGATTCGATGGCTTTGGCGCAGTCCTTGTCGACAGCGCGGCTGACGTAGAGCAGGCGTACCAGCATGATGGGCCTCAGGATTGACGGGGGATGAGGGCGAGGAATTCGCGGCGCAGGTTGGGGTCCTTGAGGAACACGCCGCGCATGACCGAGTTGATCATCTTGCTGTTCATGTCCTTGACCCCGCGCCAGGCCATGCAGTAGTGGCTGGCCTCCATCACCAGCGCCAGGCCGTCGGGCTGGGTCTTCTCCTGGATCAGGTCGGCCAGTTGCACCACGGCCTCTTCCTGGATCTGAGGGCGGCCCATGATCCATTCGGCCAGGCGCGCGTACTTGGACAGGCCGATCACGTTGGTGTGCTCGTTGGGCATCACGCCAATCCAGATCTTGCCGATGACCGGGCAGAAGTGGTGGCTGCAGGCGCTGCGCACGGTGATCGGGCCGACGATCATCAGCTCGTTGAGGTGCTCGGCGTTGGGGAACTCGGTGATGCTCGGGGCCTTCACGTAACGGCCGTTGAACACCTCCTTGAGGTACATCTTGGCCACGCGGCGCGCGGTGTCGCCGGTGTTGTGGTCGTTCTCGGTGTCGATGACCATGGCATCGAGCACGCCCTGCATCTTCTCGGTCACTTCGTCGAGCAGCTTCTCCAGCTCGCCGGGCTGGATGAACTCGGCGATGTTGTCGTTGGAGTGGAAGCGCTGGCGCGCGGCCTTCACGCGCTCGCGGATCTTGACGGAAACGGGCACGCCGTGGTCGTCGTCAGGGGGGGCTGCGGAGGTCATGTCGGATGCGGTTTTCGTCAGCATTGGGGCATGCTAACACCGGACCTCCCGGGGGTACCCGGCCTGGGGGCATTGGGCGCCGGGACTCAGCCGGCCTTGCTGGCCAGCAGTTGCTCGAGGTCTTGCAGGGTGTTGGCCTCGTGCAGCGGCTTGTCGTCGCGGATGCGCTGCATGCGCGGAAAGCGCAGCGCCACGCCGCTCTTGTGGCGCGAACTGCGCGCGATGCCCTCGAACGCCAGCTCGAACACCAGCGTGGGCCGCACGCTGCGCACCGGGCCGAACTTATCCAGCGTGTTCTGGCGGATCACCGCATCGACCGCCTTGAACTCCTCGTCGGTCAGACCCGAATAGGCCTTGGTGAAGGCCACCAGCTGCAGGCCCTCGGGGTCGGCCGGGCGGCGCTGCGCGATCGCCTCGACAACCCCCTGCGCCTCGGCGGCGTCCACCGGGGGGCGGTTCCACACCGCGAAGGTGTAGTCGGTGTAGAGCGAGGCGCGGCGGCCATGGCCTGCCTGGGCATAGATCAGCACCGCGTCCACGCTGTAGGGATCGATCTTCCATTTCCACCATGCCAGCAGACTTGGGCCGTCGCCGCGTTTCTGCCGGCCGGTGCCGTAGGCGCTGTCGCGGTGCTTGAGCATCAGGCCCTCCACGTCGAGCGACCGCGCCTGCGCGCGCCAGCGGGCCAGCGTGGCCCAGTCCCCGCCCGGCACCCGGGGCGAGAGCCACAGGCGCGGGCCGGGCGTGGCGTTGAGCGTGGCGGCCAGGGCCTCCAGGCGCAGGCGGCGTTCGTGCTGCGGCAGCTGGCGCAGGTCATCGTGGCCGGCCTCGAGCAGGTCGTAGGCCATGAAGCTGACCGGCGCCTCGGCCAGCACCTTGGGGCCCAGGGTCTTGCGGCCGATGCGCTGCTGCAACAGGGCGAAGGGTGCGGGGCCGCCCGGTCTTTCGCTGCCGGGCAGCCGGGGCTTGGCCGGGTCGCCGTCGTCCCACACCAGGATTTCGCCGTCCAGCACGGTGCCGTCCGGCCAGCGCTGCGCGAGCGCCTGCAGCTCGGGGAATCGCTCGCTCATCAGTTCCTCACCGCGCGACCACACCCACACCTGCCCGGCGCGTTTGACGATCTGGCCACGGATGCCGTCGAACTTCCACTCGGCCAGCCAATCGCTTGCGGGGCCCAGGCGGGCCTCCATGGTCTGGGCCGTGCCCGCGCTCGCTATCTCCATGGCCAGGAGATCGCCGTCCGCCTCCGCGCTCAAGGGACTGGCCAGGAAGAACGGATAGGGCTGGCTCGGGTCGCGGCCGCCCCGCGGCTCGCCTTCCGGCTCGGCCGGCGCCACCAGCGCGCGGTACAGGGCGGGCGTGGGCGAGCGTTTGCTGTCGGTGAAGCCCATCATGCGCGCGGCCACCAGCTTGGCGTCCAGCCCGGCGTGTGCGGCGATCGCGCGCTGCACCAGCAGCTTGCTCACGCCGACGCGAAAGCCTCCGCCCACCAGCTTGACGAGCAGGAAACGCCCCGCGGCATCGAGCTCGCGCCACCAGGCGCCCAGGGCCATGGCCACGGCTTCGTCCCCTTGCCCGCGCAGGGGCAGCAGCCGCTCTTCCATCCACTCGCTCAACCGGGTCTGCATGCCTTCGGCCTGCTGCGGGAGGGGCAACACCAGCGCGATGGTCTCGGCCAGGTCGCCCACCGCCTGGTAGCTGGCCTCGAACAACCACTCCGGCAGGCCCGAGGCGGCGACCGCCTGCGCGCGCAATTGCGCGGTCTTGATGAGTTGGCGCGGCTTCCCCCCGGCCAGGAAATACACCGCCCAGGCCGCGTCGGCGTCGTCCACCTCGGCCAGGTAGCGGCGCAGCGCGGCGACCTTGGCGTTGGTCGCGGTGGTCGCGTCCAACTCGTCGAACAGGGCCGCGAAGCGTTTCATGCGCCGGTGGCCTCGGTCTCGTCGCCGTACTCGGTGTCGAAGCTCTCGGCCTGCAGGCCCTGCTCCTGCAGGTAACGCACCAGCACCGGCACGCTGCCGTGCGTGACGATGACCCGCTCGGCCCCGCTGGCACCGATGGCGCTGAGCAGGCCGGGCCAGTCGGCGTGGTCGCTGAGCACGAAGCCGCGGTCCAGGCCACCGCGCCGCCGCCAGCCGCGCACCTGCATCCAGCCACTGGCAAAGGCGTCGGAGAAATCGCCGAAGCGCTTGATCCAGGGCGTGCCCAAGGCGGAGCCCGGGCACAGCACCAGCGCGCGGCGGAAGATGGCGGGGTCGCTCACATCGCTCACCTGCAGCGTGTCGGGCAGCACGACGCCGGCGGCGCGGTAGGCGCGGTTCAGCGGTTCGACCGCGCCATGGCACACGATGGGTCCGATGGACGCGTCCACCCCGGCCAGGATGCGCTGCGCCTTGCCCAGGCTGTAGCAGGAGAGCACGCTGGCGCGGCCGGTCTCGGCGTTGTCCTGCCACCAGCGGTTGATCTCGCCGAACAACTCGGCATCGGAGCGCCAGCGGTAGATCGGCAAGCCGAAGGTGGACTCGGTGATGAAGACGTCGCAGCGCACCGGTTCGAAGGGCGCGCAGGTGCGGTCGGGCACGGCGCCGGCCGGCGTGGTGCGGTAGTCGCCGCTGGCCACCCACACGCGCCCCTGGTGCTCCACCCTCACTTGCGCCGAGCCCAGCACGTGACCGGCCGGGTGCAGCGAGATGCGCACGCCGTGGTGCTCCACCGTCTCGCCGTAGGCAAGCCCCTGAAGCTTGATGTCAGCCCCCAGCCGCGCGCGCAGCAGGCCTTCGGACACCGCCGTGGCCAGGTAGTGCGCGTGGCCGGTGCGCGCGTGGTCAGCGTGGGCGTGCGTGATGACGGCGCGCTCGACACGGCGCCAGGGGTCGATGTAGAAGTCACCCGGCGGGCAATACAGCCCTTCGGGCCGCTGGACGATCAGGTCGTCTGGCATGGGGCTGCCCTAATACCGGTGACCCGTCACGAACAGCGTGGCCCGCATGATCGCGAACGCAATGCGATCCAGTTGCCGCTGCACCCAGGGACGCCGGTTCAGGGCGCCCGTGTCGAGCAACTGGCCGGTGTGCTGCACCAGGCCATCGAGGTAGCTGTGCAGCAAGCCGGAGAAGCGCCGGTCGTTGGTCATCACATTGGCCTCGCGCGCCAGCAGCATGGACAGCGGATCAAGGTTGGTGGAGCCCACGGTGGACCAGCGCCGGTCCACCACCGCCACCTTGGCGTGCAGCGCGCTCGGCGCGTACTCGTGGATCTCGATGCCGGCGTCCACCAGCCGCTGGTACACCGGGCGCGCCGCGCGGTACTGCAGGAAATGCTCGTAGCGCCCCTGCAGCAGCAGGCGCACGCGCACGCCGCGCGCGGCGGCCATCGTGAGCGCGCGGCGCAACTTGCGCCCGGGAATGAAATAGGCGTTGGCGATCACCACCTCCTGGCGCGCCTCGCCGATGGCTTTGAGGTACGCGCGCTCGATGTCGTGCCGGTGGGTCACGTTGTCGCGCAGCAGCAGCGTGGCGCGCGCGCCGTCCACCCCCAGTGGCGAAGGCGCGGATTCGCCGTAGGGGCCCTCTACCCTGGCCTCCTCCTGGGCGTCGGCCAGGGCCTCGATCTTCTGCAGCAGGCGGGAGAAATCGCCCACCGGGCGCGAGGCCCGCAGCGCGTCCCACGCGGCTTTGAACTCGCGCTGGCGCACGCGCCGCGCGGCCAGGGTGCGCCACCAGAGCTGCTCCATGGTCTCGACCATGTCCTCCACCAGCGGCCCGGCCACGCGCAGCGCGAAGTCCAGCCGCGGCGCGGCCAGGCGGCCGAGCGCCACGTCGTCCTGGTCGTCGATGATGTTGATGCCACCACAGAAGCCCACCACGCCGTCGACCACACAGAGCTTTCGGTGCAGGCGGCGCCAGTTGCGCGGCACCAGCAGGCCGAGCCGGCCCAGCGGGGCGTAGATGCGCATCACCACGCCGGCCTCGGCGAAGCGGCGCTGCCACTCCTGGGGCACCACGGGCGTGCCCACGCCGTCGATGAGCAGGCGCACCACCACGCCACGCCGCGCCGCGCGCTCCAGCGCCTCGGCCACGCCCAGGGCCGAGCCCGCGAACTCGAAGATGTAGGTCTCCAGGTGCACCACCATGCGCGCCGCGTCCATCGCTTCGACCAGGGCGGGGAAGAACTCCACGCCGCCTTGCAACAACAGCAGCTGATGGCCCCTTCGCATGGGCGCGTGCCGCGCGCTCGCGGAACGAAGGGGTGCCGCGCTCACAGCTCGAGCTCGGCGATCAGGGGCAGATGGTCCGACATGCGCGACCACACCCGGCCGTGCGGCACGTGGGCCGAGACCGGCCGCAGGCCGCGCGCGAAGATGCGGTCCAGGTGCAGCAGCGGCAGGCGCGACGGGTATGTGGCCAGGCGGATGCCCTCGAAGGTGCGCAGATCCAGCGCCGCCATGGGGCGCAGCAGCTGCGCACCCCAGTCGTTGAAGTCGCCCGCCACCACCAGCGGCGCGCTCGGCGGCACGGCGGTGGCGATGTACTCGCCCAGGCGCTGCACCTGGCGCTCGCGGCTGGCGTGAATCAGGCCCAGGTGCACCACCACCACGTGCACATCGACGCCCTCGACCAGCAACTGCACGTGCAGCAGGCCGCGCTGCTCGAAACGGTGGTCAGACACGTCGGAGTGTTTGGTGTCGATCACCGGCCAGCGCGAGAGCAGCGCGTTGCCGTGCTCGCCGTGGCGCGTGATCGCGTTGGTCCGGTAGACCGATTCGTAGCCCTCGGGGGAGAGATAACCCGCCTGATCGAGCTCGGGCCAGCGGGTGAAGTGTTTTTCGAGCTTGCGGTTGTGGCGCCGCACCTCCTGCAGGCACACGATGTCGGCGTCGAACTGTTCCACCGCGTGGGCGATGTTGTGAATCTCCAGCCGGCGCCCTGGCCCGAGGCCTTGCACACCCTTGTGGATGTTGTAGGTCGCGATCCTGACGATGCTCATGGGCAAATCATGCCACCAAGGCGGGGCAGCCAGGCGATGGCTTCGGCATTGGATGGCGAGAAGCAGCGTTCTGCAGCCTGCGCCCAGGGCAGCCACACCTGGTCGCGGTGTTCGCGTGGGCTCAGCCGCACCAGCACCGCGCGGGGAATGCACAGGCCGAACAAGTGTTCTGTGTTGTGCGTGACGCCCGGCGCGTAGCGGTGCCGCCACTGCGGGTAGATCTCGTACACGTTTTCAAGCCCCCAGTCGTTCAGCGCGTGGCCGGGCGCATAGGCATCGAGGCCGGTCTCTTCCTGCACCTCGCGCACCGCCGTGGCCTCGAAGCCCTCGGCCTCGGTGTCCTTGGAGCCGGTGACCGATTGCCAGAAACCGGGCGCATCGGCGCGCTCGATCAGCAACACCTCCAGCGCCGGGGTGTGAATCACCACCAGCACCGATTGCGGAATCTTCACGGGACGAACAGGTGGTTCAGCGCCGTGGGGACGGCGATTTCGCGCCGACCCCACGCAGGCCTTGCACGAACTTCCAGGCCGACCACAGCCGCATGCCGAAGCCGGCCGCGCGGCGCGGGCGCCACACGGCCAGCAGCAGGCTGCCGGCGGTGGCGATCAAGGGGTTGCCGCGCAACCACAGCAGGGCGTCCTGCAGGCGGTCCACCCAGGTCAGCGCGGGCTGCACGGCCTGCAACTCGGTCGTGATCTGCCGGCGAAGCTGCTGCGAGCGCAGCACCAACCGCTCCCGCCGCATCGCCAGCACCACCGCACGCGGGTTCAAGCGTCCCCCTTGGCAGCGCGCAGGCCTTCACGGTCCTGCCGGAGTTCCTCGACGCTGGCCGAGAACAGGTAGGTGCCGGAACGGACGCGCTCCCGCGCCAGCCAGGCGGCCACGCCGCCGGTGACAAGGAACAACCCGGTGAAGATGCCCAGCGCCAACAGGCGGTGGGTGTCCCAAAGGGCCACGGTGATCAGCAGCGCCAGCAGCACCACGCCCAGGCTGAGGAAGGCCACGGCCACCGCGCCATAGACCAGCAGCGCGCCGACGCGCAGCACCTCTTCTTGAGCCTCGATGCTGAACAGCTCCAGCCGGATCTGCACCAGTTCGAGGACGGTGGAGGCCAGCCCCCGAAGGGATGACGAAAAACGCTGCGGCGTGGCCATGGCGCGGGCGGCTCCGATCAGCGGCGGCTGATGAGCATGCCGACCAGCAGGCCGATGCCGGCGGCTGCCCCGATCGAGGACCAGGGATTTTCGTGCACGTAGTCGTCGGTGGCGCGGGCCATTTCAAGCGTCTTTTCCTTGATGGCCTCTTCGGCATCCGCCAGCTTGTGGCGCGCTTCGCGCAGGTTCTCGTTGATGCGGTCGCGCAACTCCACCACCTTGCCTTCGGTCTGGTGGGCCGTGGCCTGCATCAGTTCTTCGGCGTCGGCGATCACACGCTGGAGGTCGGCCACGAGTTTTTCCTTGCCATCGAGGGAGGTCGTACGGATCTTGGGCATGAGGGGCTCCTTTCAAAAGTCCATGTTACCCCGAAGGAATGGCGAAACTTGCAGGCAGATGGGTGCAATCAGCGCATTGATACAAGAAAAAGGGGCGCACGCGGCGCCCCTTTCGGAGGTGTCCTACAGACAGGAATCTCAGGCGGATTTCGCCAGGTCCACGTTGCGCAGACGGATGTGCAGTTCGCGCAGCTGCTTTTCGTCCACCGGGCTGGGGGCCTGGGTCAGCAAGCACTGGGCGCGCTGGGTCTTGGGGAAGGCGATCACGTCGCGGATGGACTCGGCACCGGTCATGAGCGTGACGATGCGGTCCAGGCCGAAGGCCAGGCCGCCGTGGGGCGGCGCGCCGTACTGCAGCGCGTCCAGCAGGAAGCCGAACTTGAGCTGGGCTTCCTCGGGTGTGATCTTTAGCGCGTCGAACACCTTCTGCTGCACGGCCGCCGTGTGGATGCGGACGGAACCACCGCCAATTTCCCAGCCATTGAGCACCATGTCGTAGCCCTTGGCGATGCACTTCTCGGGCGCGGTCACCATCCAGTCCTCGTGGCCGTCCTTCGGCGCGGTGAAGGGGTGGTGCACCGCGGTCCAGCGGTCGGCTTCCTCGTCGTGTTCGAACATCGGGAAGTCCACCACCCACATGGGCGCCCACCGGTCTTCGAACAGGCCGGTCTTCGTGCCCAGTTCGCTGTGACCGATCTTCAGGCGCAGCGC
>SXGT01198167.1_pt1 | contig 14695 bp, 14 predicted proteins | sample 3176221 | NCBI WGS metagenome assembly SXGT01 (sample SAMN11356862, study PRJNA531348) | freshwater metagenome | isolation source: freshwater sample F1-120 | place: China: Fuxian Lake, Yuxi | collected 2017-12-25
CCGTGGCCTTCGCGTACGACGCCATCACCGGCTGCGACAACCGGTAGAACGCTTCGTCGTCGGCGCCGCACATGATGGTGAGCTGACCGTTCTCGGCACCCGCCTGGCCACCCGAGACCGGCGCATCGACGAAGCCGACACCGAACTCGTTGGCGGCCTCGGCCAACTCCTTCGCCACCTCGGCCGACGCCGTGGTGTGGTCGACCAGCACCGCACCCGCTTCGGCGCCCGCCAGCGCACCGTCGGGCCCGTACACCACCTCGCGCACGTCGTTGTCGTTGCCGACGCACATGAACACGAACTCCGCGCCCTCGGCTGCTTCCTTCGGCGTGGGCGCTGCCCGGTTGCCGTACAGCGCCACCCAGGCGAGCGCCTTCTCGGGCGTGCGGTTGTAGACGGTGACCTTGTGACCGGCGGCGGCGAGGTGCCTGGCCATCGGTGCGCCCATCACGCCCAGACCCAGGAATGCGACATTGCTCATGCACACAGTCTGGCCGGTCACGAGGGCACGAATGGACCAGACTGACGCGATGATCGATCACCTCGTGCTCGCGACGCCCGACGTGGCCCGCACGGCCGCCGACCTCGCCGATGACTGGGGCCACACGCTCACCCCTGGCGGCGCCCACGTCGGTCGGGGCACCCGCAACGAACTGACCGGTCTCGGCGCCAGCACCTACTTGGAAGTCGTGGGCCCCGACGAGCAGCAGCCCGACCCGCCGTTCCCCCGACCGTTCGGCGTCGACGATCTCGCCGAGGCCACGCTCGTGGCCTGGTGCGCCCGGCCGACCCGATCGCTCGACGACGTGGTGGCGCGCTGCGCGGCCCTGGGCATCGACCTGGGCGCCGCGGCCGAGATGTCGCGTGCCCGACCCGACGGCGTGCTGCTGGAGTGGCGGCTCACGATGCCGTTGCTCGGGCCGCCGCACGACGGCACTGCCCCGTTCCTGATCGACTGGCTGACGTCACCCCACCCCACCGCGTCGCTCCCCCACGACTGCCGGCTGATCGCGCTGCACCTCACGCATCCCGATGCGGCGCTGCTGCGCGCCGTGCTCGGAGAGATCGGCGACACCCGCGGCATCGAGGTCGGCGACGGTCTGCCGTCGTTGCACGCCGTCATCGACACTCCGAGGGGACGGCGGGAGTTGGGCGTCAGTCGCTGAGCGTCGCGACGATCTGGTCGATCACCTCGACCGGCGTGCGCGGGTGCATGAACACCAGCCGACCCACGGGTTCACCTTTCCAGGTGGACGCGGCCACGAACGCGATGCCCTCGCGCAGCACGCGCTCGCCCCACGCCTTCCATTCGTCGCGGCCCCAACCGTCGCGCCGGAACAGCACCACGCCCAGCGACGGCGGCATCACCAACGACACCCCCGGTGCGGCCTCCAGCCGTTCGACCGCCGCGGCCGTGAGGTGGAGCGCCACACGCACTGCGGCGCGGTATGCATCCTCGCCGTGCGCGACCAGCGCGAACCACAGCGGCAACCCGGTGGCTCGACGGGTGAGCTGATAGCCGAAGTCGCTCGGGTTCCACAGCGGTTCGTCGCCGTGCAGCACGTCGATGTACGGACCGTGCTGGGTGTGCACCTCGCGCGCCAGGTCGGGGTCGCGGTAGAGCAGCGCGCACGAGCCCTCGGGGGCGAAGAGCCACTTGTGCGGATCGACGATCACCGAGTTCGCACGCTCGATGCCGTCGAAGAGGTGGCGGCGCTCGGGCAGCAGCAGCGCCGCCCCGCCGTAGGCCGCATCGACGTGCAGCCACGCCCCCAGCCGCTCGGCCACGTCGGCCAGGCCGGCGAGGTCGTCGACCACGCCTGCGTTGGTGGACCCGCCGGCGGCCACGACGATGCCCACGTCGGTGCGGTCACCCAACGCCGCGGCGAGTGCCGCACCGGTGAACCGGCCGTCGTCGCCGGTGGGGACCACCACCACCTCGGTGAGGCCGAGCATGTGCATCGAGTTGAACACCGAGGCGTGCGCGGTGTCGGCGCACGCCACCACCCGCTGCCCGGGACGGCACTGGTCGCGTGCCACGGTGAGGGCCGACAGGTTGCCGATGGACCCGCCGCTCATGAAGCAGCCACCCGCCTGCGCGGGCAGGCCCATCAGATCGGCCAGCCAACGCAGCGTCTGGTTCTCGGCCGCCACGGCACCCGCGGCCTCCAGCCAGCTCTCGGCGCTGAACGTGGCCGCACCCACGGCGGCCTCCATCCACACGCCCGCCGCCGACGGCGACACGGGGATGAACGCGAGGTAGCGCTCGCTGTCGAGCGCCACGGTGTTGGGTGCCACGGTCGAGGTGAACCGATCCCACGCCGCTTCGGCACCGACCCCTTCGGCGGTGATGGCCCCCTCGAGCAGTGGGTACATCTCGCTGGGCGCGACGGTGCGGCCGAGCGGCGCCCCGGCCAGTCGGTCGTCGATCCAGTCGGCGATGCGCCCGCTGAGTTCGCGGGGAAACGCGTCCGGCCCGTGCAGCGGGCGCGGCGCGTCCATCACTCGGGCGTGACGTACGCGGCGGTGATGCCGCCGTCGATGATGAGCGACTGGCCGGTCATCCAGCTCGACTCGTCGCTCGCCAGGAACAGTGCTCCGTTGGCGATCTCGACGGGCTCGCCGAAACGACCCATCGGGATGTGCACGAGGCGACGGTTGCGCTTGGCATCGTCGCTGAGGAACTTCGCGAGCAACGGGGTCATGATCGGCCCGGGGCACAGTGCGTTGCAACGGATGCCCTGCCGTGCGTAGATGACCGCGATCTCACGGGTCATGGCCAGCACGGCACCCTTCGACGCGGTGTACGCCACCTGCGGGGTGGCGGCACCCATGTGCGCGACGAACGACGCGACGTTCACGATGCTGCCGCCGCCGGCATTCTGCATCGCCGGGATGGCGTACTTGCAGCCCAGCAGCGTGCCGAGCACGTTGATGTCCATCGTCTTCTGATACGTCTCGACGCTGGTGGTGACCGGGTTGTCGTCGTCGCCCAGCATCACGCCGGCGTTGTTGTAGAGCACGTGCAGCCCGCCGTACGTCTCGACGGCGAAATCGATGGCGTTCTTCACCGAGGCCTCGTCGGTGACGTCGCACCGCACGAAGCTGGCCTCACCACCCGCCTCGGCGATGGCCTCCACGGCGTCGTCGCCGTCGACGATGTCGGCGATGACGACATGCGCGCCCTCGGCTGCGAACCGCTCGGCGCCCACGCGACCGAGACCCGATGATGCACCAGTGATGAGGGCGACCTTGCCCGACAGACGACTCATGACGCGCCAACGTAGTGGACGCGGCAGACTGGCGTTCAATGACCGATCGCACGACGACGCGATGGCGCGTACTCACCTGGAACGTGCGCGGCTCACACCACCCCAACCTCGAGGTGGTCGCCGAGGTGATCGAGGGCTACGCGCCCGATGTCGTCTCGTTGCAGGAGGTGCAACGACGCCAGGCCCGTCGCCTCGCGAAGCGGCTGGGCTGGCAGCACCGGTGGGTGCGCAAGCACCACCCGTACAGCCCGCTCGTGTGGTGGCGCACGGAGGGCCTCGCCGTGCTCTCGCCGTGGCCGTTGTCGCACGTCGTTCGCACCACGATCTCGCACGGTGCCAGCACCTGGACCTACCGTCACCGTGTGCTGCTCGCCACCACCGTCACCCGTCCCGATGCGGCGATCCGCGTCTACGACACCCACCTCTCCAGTTCCCACTCCGACGAACGCATCGTGCAGGCCCGCCGCGTGGCCGAGCACGTCGCCCAGGACGTCGCACCGGTGCCCGTCGTGGCGGGTGACCTGAACACGCATCCGCACGACCTGGTCGAGATCGTGCGCGAGTTCCACGCCGCCGGACTGCGCGACATCGGCGGCGACAGCACGAACCCGTCGATCGTGCCGCTGCAACGGCTCGACATGGTGCTGCTGCCCGCGCATGCCGTCGTCGTCGACCGGCACACGCCCGACGGCGGCGAGCAGTGGTCCGACATCAGCGATCACCTTCCGGTGCACGTGGAGTTCGACGCATGACCGAGCCCACGGGCCCGGCCCTCGGTGCCGAACAGATCACCCGTCTCCGTCACGCCCTGCTCGGGCGCCCTCCGGAGGAGCACGGCGACCCCGACAGGGAGGCCGCACAGAGCGATGCCGAACTCCGCCACGCCGCTGGATCGCCGAACGCGTTGGTGGAGGTGGTGACATCGTGGATCCACGCGCCCGAGTTCGTGTATCGCTGGCCGCGCAACCCGTTGTTCCGCGACCTGCAGGCGGTCGAGCACCTCGACACGGCCGAGTACGTCGACCGGCCCATCGTGCACGTCCACGTGCCGAAGACCGCCGGCACCTCCATGAACGAGGCCATCGGCGGGCATTTCGGGCCGAACGAGTCGCTGTACGGTCGACCCACGCGTGAACTGCTCGCGATGCCACTCGCACGCCTGATGGGACTGCGGTTCCTCGCCGGCCACCATGGCTTCAGCGGTGCGGATCTGATGCGCCACCGCGATCCACTGGTGGTCAGCATGGCTCGCGACCCGTTCGACCTGTACCCGTCGATGTGGCGCTACTACCGCAAGCTCGACATCCTGCCGCCGACCATGTCGCTCGAGCAGTGGCTGCGCGAGCGTGCCAAGCCGAACCTCCAGTCGCGGATGTTCCTGCTGAACATCTTCGAGGGCAACCGCGAGGAGCCGCGCACGATCGACGCCATCGACCAGCGCCGGAGCGAGGCGATGATCGCCGACCATCTGCCGGTCGCGCTCGACCGCATGCACCTGCTCGCCCCCACGGAGCGCGCGGCCGAGCTGTACCTCGAGATCCACCGCACGATGCGACTGCCCGGCGACCCGGTGCCCTTCCCACGGTTGAACACCACCGAGCCCGCGCCCATCTCCGACGAGGCGCGTGCCCTCATCGCCGACAAGTGCCGTGTCGACCAGCAGTACTACGCGGCGGCCGTGGCCCGGTGGGCCGCACACACGGGCCGGCCCACGGGCTGAGCACGGCTCAGATGCGCTCGAAGTAGCGGCGCAACTCCCAGTCGGTGACGGTCTGGTTGAACGACATCCACTCGGCCTTGGCCATCGTGAGGATGTGATGGTGCACCTCGTCGCCGAAGCACTCACGTGCCACGTCGCTGCGTTCCCACAGCTCGATGGCCTCGACGATGCTCCACGGGATGCGCGGGATGTCGGGCGCCTCGTACCCGTTGCCGACGAACGGCGCGCCGAGCTCCATCTTGTTGCGGATGCCGTGCAGGCCGCCGGCGATGGCACCGGCGAACGCGAAGTAGCTGTTCGCGTCGGCGCCGGGGATGCGGCACTCCACACGAGTGCCCTTGCCGTGACCCACCTTGCGGAAACCGAGCGTGCGGTTGTCGATGCCCCAGCCCACCCCGGTGGGAGCCCACGAACCGAGTTGGAACCGCTTGTAGCTGTTGATGGTGGGCGCCCACAGCAGGCTGAACTCGCGTGCGGTGGCGATCTGCCCGGCGAGGTAGTGCTGGAACGTCTCGCTCATTCCGTGCGGGCCGTGGTGGTCGTCGAACACCGCCGTCTCGCCGTCGAGCGACCACAGGCTGGAGTGGATGTGGCACGACGACCCGGTGTCGTCGAAGTCGTACTTCGCCATGAAGCTCACCGAACGGCCGGCGAAGTGCGCGATCTCCTTCGCGGCCAGCTTGTACACGCTGTTGCGGTCGGCCATCTCGACGGCCGTGGTGTAGTCGAGGTTGATCTCGTGCTGGCCACGACCGGCCTCGCCCTTGCTGAACTCCACCGGGATACCGGCCGCCTCGAGCCCGCGGCGGATGGCACCGAGCACGTACTCGTCCTTGGTGGTCTGGAGGATGTGGTAGTCCTCGAGCCACGGCGAGTGCGGCTTCAGGCCGCGGTAACCCTTGTCGTGCGCCTCGTCGTAGGTGTCCTTGAACAGGAAGAACTCGATCTCGCTGGCCACCTTGGGCAGGAACCCCATCGCCGCCGCGGCGTCGACCTGGTGCTGCAGGATGCTGCGCGGCGCGACCGGGATGAGTTCGTGGGACTCCACGTCGAGCAGGTCGCACATGATGAGCGCCGTCTTCTCGACCCACGGGATGAGCCGCACGGTGTTCCAGTCGGCCTTCGCCAACATGTCGCCGTACCCCTGCTCGTAGCTCGTGAACCGATACCCCGGCACCGGGTTGTTGTCCATGTCGCACGCGATGAGGTAGTCGCAGTTCTCGGTGCCGGCGTCGGCGACGCTCTGCAGGAAGAATCGGCCGGTGGTGCGCTTGCCGACGAGCCGACCCTGGAGATCGGGGAACACCATGAGGACGGTGTCGATGTCGCCGCTGCGGATGAGACCCTCGAGATCGTCGCGGGTGATGTGACCAGTCATGGAGCCGGAGACTAGACCTCCGGCGACCCTGGTCAGGCCTTCTTCTTCGCCGGCTCCTTGGCAGGCTTCAGCACACCCTTGGCCAGCGCGTCGTCGAGGTACTTCTCGGCCTCTTCGGCGCTCACCTTCAGGGCCGGCGCGATCTCGCTGATGAGGTTGATGCGTGCACGGTCGTACATGGTGCGCTCGGCCGCCGACAGCGATGCGTCGCGGTTGCGGGCAGCGAGGTTCCGGACCACTTCGGCCACCTGGTACACGTCGCCGCTCTTCAGCTTCTCCTGGTGGTTCTTGAACCGGCGGCTCCAGTTGGACGGCACGCGCGGGTCGGGCTTCGACAGCACCGCCACGAGATCTTCGAGTTCGTCGGCACTGACCGGCGGGCGCACGCCCACCTCTTCGGCCTTCAGCACGGGCACCGACAGGGTCATCTCGTTGATGACCGTCTTCAAGATGAGGTAGTCCTGCATCGAGCCGAACGCTTCCATCTTCTTGGTGCCCTGCACGATGCAGGCACCGTGCTGCGGATAGATGACGGTGTCGCCCTTCTTGAACTTCACTACGACCTCACGTATCGGGGGAGTCAGCGCCCAGCGGGACCCTGCAAGGGTAGGCCATCGCGGCGCCTTTTCCGACGCTGTGGCCCATTGCGGTCACTCGGACGGCACTTCCTCGGGGGTAGGGGAACCGCCGAGTGCCGTGCGCAGCAGTTCGAACGCCGCCCAGATGCGATCGCGGTCCTCGCTCATGCCGGCGCGCACCGACGACAGCATCATCGAGAAGATCACCGTCTCGAGCCCCTTCGCCATCACCGCCGGGTCGGCGTCGCCACCGAGCTGACCGGCGGCGCGTCGGGCGGCGAGTCGGTCGGCCACCAGCTCGGTGGTGCCGGCGAACAGGTGGTGGTTGAGGACCAACTGGAGATCGGCGTGCGAGCCGTCGGCCATCACCCGCCGGGTGAGCGGATGACGATCGAGCTGGGTGAACACACCGGTCATCAGCTCGAAGAGCGGCCGCTGCGACTCGAGGGCCCGCTGCCGGATCTCGTGTTCGATGGCATCGAGGTCGGCCTCGATGGCCGCAGCCCAGATGGTCTCCTTGTCGGCGAAGTAGGCATAGGCGGCCGCCGGCGTGAGCCCGGCATCACGGCTGAGCTGGCTCACCGACGTGCGCCGGTACCCCTGCTCGCCGAACCGCGTGACCGCGGCGCGCAGCAGCCGCTGGCGAGTGCGCTGGCCCTTCGTCAGGGCCCGACGTGGGTCGGGCTGGGGCGACATGACCCCACCCTAGTCATACGACCTCCGGAGCGCCTCGGGTAGGACTCGAACCCACAACCGACGGGGTAGAAACCCGCTGCTCTCTCCATTGAGCTACCGAGGCAATGAGGAGAGCCTACGACGCCAGCAGCGTGCGGCGCAGGAGGTCGAGCGCGGAGATCACGCTCATCTGTCGCATCTGGTCGCGCAGGCCGGGCAGACGCAGCGTGCGCGTGAGCACCTCGTCGCCGATGGCGATCCCCACGCAGAGCGTGCCCACCGGCATGCCGTCCTGTTCGGCGGGTCCGGCGACGCCCGTGAGCGCGAGGCCCACCGAGGCACCCAGCACACGCTGCGCACCCTGGGCCATCGCAGCGGCAGCGGCCTCGCTGACCACCGGACCCTCGGGCACGCCGAGCAGTCCGAACTTCACGTCACTCGCATAGCTGACGATGCTGCCGCGGAACACCTCGCTGGCGCCGGCGACATTCGTGATGCGACCCGACACGAGGCCGCCCGTCACCGACTCGGCGAGCGCCAGCGTGTGCCCGCGCTCGCGCAGCAGTTGCAGCACCACCGACTCCATGGTGTCGTCGTCGACACCGAACACGATCTCGTCGACGAGCGCACGCACCTCGGCGTCCCAGCGGTCGATGATCGCCGCGGCCTCGGCGGTGGTGGCCGCCTTCGCCGTGAGGCGCACCTTGATGCCCTCCCAGCCGCTCGCCAGGAACGCGAGCGTCGGGTTGCCCTCGGTCTCGAGCCGTTCGATCACCGGGTCGAGCCGCTCGTTGAGCCCGCTCTCGCTCTCGCCCCAGGTGCGCAGTGTGCGGCTGACGATCACGCTGGCCTCACCGCTGCGGCGCAGCAGGTCGGGCAGCACGGCCCGCTGGATCATGTCCTTCATCTCGTGCGGCACGCCCGGCACCGCGTAGATCACCTTCGCCACGCCGTCGAGCTCGAACGGGCAGATCAACCCGGGCGCCGTGCCCCTGGTCTGCGGGATGACGATCGCGCCGTCGGGCACCTGCGCCTGGCGGAGGTTGTTCTCGGCCATGCGCCGGCCGCGGGACGAGAACAACTCACGGATCACCTCGGCGACGGCCTCGTCGTGGTGCAGCGACACGCCCATCACCGCAGCGATCGCGTCGCGGGTGAGGTCGTCGTGCGTGGGACCCAGCCCGCCGCACATGATGACGGCATCGGCGTCGGCGAGCATTCGCCGCAGCATCGTCTCGACGCGGGCGAGGTTGTCGCCCACCTTGGCCTGGAACAACGAATCGACGCCGGCGGCAGCGAGCTGCTCACCGATCCACTGGCTGTTGGTGTCGGTGATCTGCCCGAGCAGCAGCTCGGTGCCCACCGCGAGGACGTCGCATCGCATGGCCGTCAGGTTGCCATGCCGACGGTCGCGACGTGACGACGAGCTCGGTAGATGTACTGCCCGAAGCTGATCAGGGCGAGCGCCACCGAGATCCACAGCAGCCCGTTCCACAACCACTTCGACTCGTCGGTGAGCGGCAGGATGGCGAAGCCGACCGCCAACTGCTGCACGAAGGTCTTCCACTTCGCGATCTTGCTGGCCGGCACGCTGACACCCTTCGCACCGACGAACGTGCGGTACAGGCTGATGGCCAGCTCGCGGCCGGCGATGATGGCCACGGGCACGATGGAGAACGTGCCGTTGCTGACCAGGAAGAACATCGCGCCGAGCACCAGCACCTTGTCGGCCAGCGGATCGAGGAACGCGCCGAGGTTGGTGGCGCCGTGACGGCGCGCCAGGTAGCCGTCGACCCCATCGGTGGAGCACAGGAGGAACCACAGCAGGAACGCCGGCCAGGTGCCGCCCGGTTCCTCGGGGATGAGGAGGAACATGAACGGCGCGATGAGGATGCGCGCCACCGTGACGAGGTTGGCCCAGGTCTTGACGGCGGACGGATCGACGGGCATCAGAGCGAGTCTGCCACGCGGTCCGGGCCCATGGCATCGACCACGCGCACCTCGTGGAACGCGCCCACGGCCAGGTGTTCGGGCACTTCGACGATGCCGTCGATCTCGGGGGCCTCACGGGTGCTGCGGGCCACGCCCGGCTCGTCGACCAGCACCGAGAGCGTGGCGCCGATGGTGGCATCGCTGCGCGCCGCCGTGATCTCGTCCTGCAGCTCGCGCAGCTCGGCGAGACGCTCGTGCATCAGTGACGGGTCGACGGCACCGTCGAGCTCCATCGCGTAGGTGCCGTCCTCGGGGCTGTACGCGAAGAAGCCGCACCAGTCGAGCTGGGCCTCCTCGACGAACGCGAGCAACTGGTCGTGATCCTCTTCGGTCTCGCCGGGATAGCCGACGATGAAGTTGCTGCGGAACGCCGCCTGCGGGTCGCGTTCGCGGATGTCGGCGATGCGGCGCAGGAACCGTTCCCCGTCGCCCCAGCGGCGCATGCGACGCAACAGCGGCTTGCTGACGTGCTGCAGCGACAGGTCGAAGTAGGGCACTCGCGAGTCGAGGATGGCGTCGACCAGTTCGTCGGTGAGGTCGCTCGGGTACAGGTACAGCAGGCGGGTCCAGGGCACCATCGAGCTGACCGCCTGCACCAGCGGCACGATGGAGCCGGCACCCAGCTCGTCGGGGCGGTCCTTGCCGTAGCTGGCCAGGTCCTGCGCGACGAGCACGATCTCCTTCGCCTCGAGCTGCTCCACCTCGGCCAGGATGGCGGCGATGTCGCGGCTGCGCTGCGGGCCACGGAACGACGGGATGGCGCAGAAGCCGCAACTCCGGTCGCAGCCTTCGGCGATCTTCACGTACGCCCACGGCGACACGCTCTTCGGCCGCGGCAGGTTCAGCAGGTCGAGGCTCGGGATGGGCGCGGTGGACACCGGGATGAGTGTGCGACCGGACGTGGGTGCCGGCACGTTGACCGGCACGCCGAACCCGGCCACCTGGTCGACCTCGGGCAGCGCCTCGGCCAGCTCGGCCCCGTAGCGCTCGGCCATGCAGCCCGTGACCACGATGCGCGCCCCGTCCTTGCGTTGCTCCTCGAGCGCCAGGATGGTGTCGATGCTCTCGCGGCGCGCCTCTTCGATGAAGGCACACGTGTTCACCACCACCAGATCGGCGGCGGTGGGGTCGTCGGTGGGCGACATGCCGTCGGCCAGCAGGGTGCCGACGAGCTTGTCGCTGTCGACCTGGTTCTTGGGGCATCCCAAGGTCTCGACGTAGAAGCGCTGCGCCATGGTCGGGCCAGGCTACCGGCGGGGCGACTACAGGTTGTTGAGGCGCAGGCCCTTGTTCGGCCAGCGCATGTGCAGCAACCGGCCGGTGCCCGAGCAGGTGATGTACGCGTCGCGGTACTCGCCGCTGCCGTCGCGGTCACCGAAGCAGATGTTGGTGGTGAGCAGGTCGCCCGTGGCCACGTGCGTGATGCCGCCGTCGACGGGTGAGATCACCGAGATGCCGCCGTTGATGAGCGTGGCCACGCAGACGTTGCCGTCGCCGTCGACGGCCAGCGAGTCGAGGAGCTGGTAGCCCGGCAGGCCGGCCAGGCACACCGACGTGTCGAGCGGGATGGCCGGTGCCACCACACCCGGCTCGGCGATGGTACGGCGGAACACGCGACCCGAATGGGTCTCGGCCCAGTACACGGTGCCGCCGTCGGGCGACAGGCCGATGCCGTTGGGGCCCTCCACCGGGAACACCTGCTCGCTGATGTGGCTGCCGTCGGCCTTGGCGTAGTAGATGCCGGTGAAGTCGGAGGTGCGGGCGTGCTCGTTGCGGATGCCGTGGTCGGTGAACCAGAACCCGCCGTGGGCGTCGAACACGAGGTCGTTCGGCGCGCGCAGCGGGCGGCCGTCGCACTCGGTGTACAGATCGGTGACCGTGCCCGTGGCGAGGTCGACCTTCTGGATGCGGCCGCCGATGTACCGCTCGGGGTCGAACGGTCCGGGCAGCAGCAACTCACCGAGGTCGACCGGGGTGAAGCAGCCACCGTTGTTGCACAGGTACAGCGCACCTTCGGGAACGATGGCGGCGCCGTTCGGCCCGCCCACGATCTCGGCCACGGTCTCCTTCGTGCCGTCGGGGTGCACGCGGGTGATGCGCGGTCCGAACATCTCGACGAGGATCACGGTGCCGTCGGGCATCGCGATGGGACCCTCCGGGAAGCGGAGGCCGGACGTGATCTCGGTGAACTCGGTCATGGCCGCGAGTGTGGCAATGCTGCGCGGGTTGCAACGACCCGGAGCGACGGTTCGCGGCTCAGCCCTGGCGCGCCGCGCCCTTCAACCGCTGCCGCGCCATGGTCGACTCGGCAACCGGCACCAGCCGCGCGGCCTTGCCCAGGCCGGTGGGCGGCATGTTCCCGTAGATGGCCTCGTACTCCCCCGCTCGCACCAGGTAGGTCTCGTGCCAGATGCCCGAGCGGGCGTCCTTGCCGACCCGCTTCCAGTACTGGCGCCACACGTCGAGGTGCGGATCGTCGGTGTCCTTGGCGAAGGCCTCGAGATGCTCGAACGACCGCCAGTACTGCACGTTGGTGAGCCCGAACGACTGGAACCCGAGCATGCCCTTCTCGGGATGCGCCATCAGGTACTGCAGCATGTGGCCCATGCCACGCTTGCCGCCGTAGTCCTTGATGGCCTTGATCGGATGCCGCAGCGAGGGTCTCGCGCCGATGATGAACACGACGAAGTCGCCCTCGATCTCGGCCGTCCAGCGGCCCTGGTGCACCGACGCCATGGTGCCTCCCTTCCACTCGTCGGTCGCGATCTTCGCGCGATCTGGCGCTGGATCGTTCCGGGAACCGGGACGATCCAGCGCCAGATGCCGATTCGGGACGAATCACGCCCAGATCACGTGAGGGTGATCTCGGTGAGGTCGAGCATCGTGGTGCCGTCCTCCTCGCTGTAGTCGAACACCTGCAGCGTGAGCGGGCCGACCGTGCCGTCGGGCAGGTCGATCTCGGTGGTGAACCCACCCCAGCACCCGGTGCCGCACAGGGCCGTGGTCATCCCTTCGACCACCACGGCGCCAGTGGCGTCGAGCACGCGGTAGTTCACCGTGGCTTCGAAGGCATTGGTCATGCCGCCGATCACCACCGGATCGGTCACCGCGCTGCCGTCGAACGGCTGCTCGAGCAGGATGCCCGGCAGCACGCCGTCCTGGAAGCGGTCGCGAGTGGCGGGATCCACCATCACGCCCTCCCCCGTCAGCATGTCGCGCGGCTCACCGTCGATGCGGAACCACACCTCGTCGACGTCGGGCAACTGCGTCAGCGTGTACGTCACCTGGGCGATCGCCAGCGTCACGGCCAGGCTGCCGCCACCCGACTCGAACTCGGCCGTGAGGTCCACCGTGGCGGCATTGCCGTCGATGGTGACGTCGCGCACCTCGGTGCCGGCGGGCACCAGCGTGGTCACGCCGGCCGCCGCTTCGGCGGCGGTGGGACCAGCCAGCAAGGCCTGCATCACGGCCGTGGCGTCCCACGTGCCGATCGAACGCCCGACCACCGTGAGCTCCTCACCGCGCACGAAGTACAGGGCGACGGCGGGTTCATCGGTGGGCGGCAACGTGGTGACCGCACTCGTGTCGGGCACGGTGGTGTCCGGCACGGTGCTGTCGGGCACGGTGCTCGTCACCACCACCGTGGTCGAGGCACCCGTGGTGCCCGACGTCTCGGTCGTGCTGCCGCACGCTGCGACCAACAACAACGGGACGATGATGCCGGGTAGGCGACGCATCGCACACCTCCTGGTTCATCTTCATGGTGCGCCTTTTCGCGGCGGCACACCAGATCACCCGTTGCGGTGTGCCTCCTGCAACAGCTCGAACTCCTCGACCGTCATGTGCACTTCGCGTGCCTTCGAACCCTCGCTGGGGCCCACCACACCACGCTGCTCGAGCAGGTCCATGATGCGGCCGGCACGGGCGAAGCCCACCTTCAGCTTGCGCTGCAGCATCGAGGTGCTGCCCAACTGGCTGCGCACCACGAGCTCCATGGCCTGGCGCATCAACGCTTCGTCCTCGTCGTCGTCGGCGCCGTTCCCGCCGAAGTTGCCGGCGCCCAGCGGACCGTCCTCGTCGCCTTCCACGCCGCTGACGTACACCACCTCGGGCGCCTGCCGACGCCAGTGCGCCACCACCTTGCGCACTTCCTCCTCGCTGACGAAGCAGCCCTGGATGCGTTGCGAGTGGCTGGAGTTGCCGGGCAGCAGCAGCATGTCGCCCTTGCCGACCAGCTTCTCGGCGCCGGGCTGGTCGAGGATGACGCGGCTGTCGGTGAGCGACGACACGGCGAACGCCATGCGCGCCGGGATGTTGGCCTTGATGACGCCAGTGATGACGTCAACGCTCGGGCGCTGGGTCGCCATGATCAGGTGGATGCCCGCCGCGCGCGCTTTCTGGGCCAGGCGCTGGATGAGGAACTCCACTTCCTTGCCCGCGGTCATCATCAGGTCGGCGAGCTCGTCGACGATGACGACGATCTGCGGCAGCACGTCGTATTCAAGCTTCTCCTCCTCGTACACCGGCTGGCCGGTGTCGGGATGGTAGCCGGTCTGGACCTTGCGGCCGAGCGGCTGGCCCTTGGCCTTGGCGGCGCGGACCTTGTCGTTGAACCCCGCCAGGCTGCGGACGCCGACCGACGACATCTGGCGATAGCGGTCCTCCATCGTCTCCACCGCCCATTTGAGCGCACGAACCGCCTTGGCCGGATCGGTTACGACGGGGGAGAGCAGGTGGGGGATGTCGTCGTACATGCTCAATTCGAGCATCTTGGGGTCGATCATAATCATCCGGCACTGGTCCGGGGTCAGCCGATAGAGCAGCGACAGGATCATGCAGTTGAGGCCGACCGACTTGCCCGAGCCCGTCGTGCCAGCGACGAGCAGGTGCGGCATCGGCGCGAGGTCGGCGATGACGGGGTCGCCCGCGATGTTCTTGCCCAGGATGATCGGCAGCTGCGCGGCCTGATCCTCGAAGGTCTGGCTGGCGACGAGCTCGTGAAGCGCGACCGCCTCGCGGCGCTGATTGGGCAGCTCGATGCCGATGACGTTGCGGCCGGGGATCACCGCGACGCGCGCCG
>SXGT01255230.1_pt1 | contig 14695 bp, 14 predicted proteins | sample 3176221 | NCBI WGS metagenome assembly SXGT01 (sample SAMN11356862, study PRJNA531348) | freshwater metagenome | isolation source: freshwater sample F1-120 | place: China: Fuxian Lake, Yuxi | collected 2017-12-25
GCTGTCGCTGCTGAAATCTCAATGGGACAACCAGCGATGGTCCAACCAGCGGGAGTCAGCGACATTGCCCGGCCAGATCGAGAAAGTCCGGCAACGGATCGCATCGATCGAAGCCGATATTGGCGATCGAGTGGATGTACGGGGTGTGCGCTTTTGCATGCAGATCGACGGCAAGCAGTATGTCGAACGATCGGCGGCGGGAGAGGCGCTGGCGCGGTTCTATATCGAAGCCAAGGCCAGAACCCGGAAGATCGGGAACTGGAAGTCCGCGGCGGGGGAGATTGCGGTCGGGCAGTACGCCGGCTTCGCTGTCTCGGTGCTGATACCGACGGGTGCGTCTGATGGCCCGTGTTTCGTTCTGAAAGGCCGTCGCGCCTATGCTGCGCATCATTCCGACAACCCGCAAGGGATGGTCAGGGTGATCGAGAACGTCGCCAACGGTCTGGAAGGTCGGTTGTCAGAAGTGCATGAGGATCTGGCTCGGGCAGAAAAGCGCCTGGCAGACATTCTCATGGAGTTGGCCAAACCCTTCGACAAGGAGGAGAGGCTGGCGCAGTTGCTGGTTCGCCAACGCAAGATCAATGCGGCACTCGATCTCGACAAAGGGAACGCCGGGGCGATGGAGGCGGAAGCCGAAGCTGCCTGACGTGAAAACCTGCACTCGGTAGGAGGCCGTTGCCCAACAGGGCAGCGGTTTCCGCTGCCGACTTGGCGCGCTGACGCGGGCCATGCTGGTTGTATTTCAGGAACGTCGAAATCGATCCAAAAAGGTCACATTTCAAATTCCAGGCGGGATCAGGGCTGCGTAGCATCGCTCCTGTTTCCTCCCCTGTGTCTTTCCCGGCGCACGCACTGTGTGCCGGGGTTTTTCAGAGCGGGTTTAACGGGCTGTGTGAGCCCGCTGTGCAAAGCCTGAACATGGGATTCAGTCTGGCGCCGTAAGGCATCGGACGGACGTGTGGTAGCTGGCCACGAGAAAACAAACAGCATTCACTAACCCCGCCGGGGAGCCATTCCCGGTCGGGGATTGCTCCATGCCGCGCGGAGATTTCCACACGGAGTTTTACATGGAGGCATCGGCAATGAAGCACGAGTACGAGACGCAGCAAGTCAAGGAAGATGCGCGTGATCGCTGGGAGCGAGTGCTGCTCACTCTGGCGCCATCGCTGCAAGCCGCTCTGGAACGTAAAGGCAAACACGTGCCTTGTCCGGTTCATGGCGGTCGGGATGGCTTTCGCCTGTTTCGGGATGTCGCCGAAACGGGTGGGGGCATCTGTAATACCTGCGGCAGTTTTGCTAACGGCTTTGCGCTGCTGATGTGGATCAACGGCTGGGATTTTGGCCGCGCTATCCGCGAGGTGGCCGAACAGGTCGGCAGCCGCTCGCATCACCCCAAGTCGGGAACGGAGAAATCCGAGGACGAAATTCGCCGGGAGCAGTTGAATCGAACCTGGCGGGAGTCTGTGCCTTTGTCGCATCCCAGCGCCGAACCGGCCCGTTTGTATCTGGCCCGGCGTGGATTGTCGGTCAAGGTGCCCGTGACGCTGCGGTTTCATGCGGCGCTCGGTTACTTCGAGGACAACCGGCTGCTCGCCGACTACCCGACCCTGATCGCGCAAGTGACCGGGCAGGGTGGCGAAGCGGTGACGATCCATCGTACCTACCTGACCTCCGACGGTCGCAAGGCACCGGTCGATGCACCCAAGAAACTGATGCGCCATCCTTTGGCGCGACAGATGACCGGGGGCGCCATTCGGCTGGTGCCGGCGGGAAATCGTTTGGCAGTGACCGAGGGTATCGAGACGGCACTTGCTGTCACCGAGGCGGTTGGAATTCCGACTTGGGCGACCGGCAACGCACATCTGCTGGCGACGTTTCAACCGCCGGCCGGTATCGAGCAGGTGTTGGTCTTCGCTGACAAGGACCGGCCATCGCGGCAGCATCCATCCGGACACGGACAGGAAGCAGCACGCGAACTGGTTACGCGGCTTTGGGCCATGGGCATTCGGGCAGGAGCGATTGCGCCGGCGCTCGATATTCCCGACGGCAAGAAGGGAATCGACTGGCTGGATGTGTTCGTCCATCTGGGCAAGGAGGGGTTTCCCGCGCTGGGCTGCGTCGAACAGGCGCTGCACCAGGCCGCTTAGGAGACCGCTCATGTACGGCGTCATTGATTTCAGTCTGATCGACACCATGCCGGGTGGTCAGGGGGCATTTGCACCTCCCGCCGGATGGCAAGGCGACTACCAGCAATTCCTGCGCGCGCGCTTTCAGTCGGATTGTGGCGCGCGTCAGCACATTGCCGTGGTTGGTCGTCGACTCTTCATCAAGATCGAAGGCAAGCCCAGCGAGTTTCTCGGGCCGCATGCGGTCGAAGCCAAGGAGTTCGCGCTGTCGGTCTGGTCTGCGAAACGGAAGTAACCCAGTAGCAACGCGAAGGGCTATCCAGTCCTTCCACTCATCACCTGGCTTCGGCCGGAAATTTCATCCCACGGGGAACGCATTGCTCCCCGACAGGGGCGGTGCCTCCCCATTTTTCATAGGAGGCACCATGCACGACAAATTTTCACCCCTGCTCAAACAGGCACTGACGGAGCCTGGCATCGTCAGCGCGGCCTATGGCCGGTTTCATCGCTTCAGTCTCGGCAACCAGATCCTGGCAGCCATTCAGTTGCAGGAGCGGAATCTGCCTCTGTCGCCGATCGCCAGTTTCAACCGCTGGAAGGAACTGGGACGTTCGGTATCCAAGGGACAGAAAGCCCTGTCGCTCTGGATGCCGATCACGGTCAAGCACAGAGACACGGAATCAGACGGTGATTTGTCCAACGACAACATCCGTCTCCTGACGCTGTTCAAGTTGGCGCCGCGCTGGTTCAGTCTGGAACAGACCGAAGGCGAGGACTACCTCGAACCGATCGAGTCGCCCCAGTGGAATGCCGATGTTGCCTTGACGGGGCTTGGCATTACGCAGGAGGCGTTCGAATTCATGGACGGGAATGTGCAGGGCTATGCGGTGAAACGGCGAATTGCCGTGAGTCCGATCGCCGAGTATCCGCACAAGACGCGTTTTCACGAAATGGCGCATGTAGTGCTCGGTCATACCGAGGAAGGCGATTGCCACGATGCCGCGACGATTCCCAGAAGCATTCAGGAGGTCGAGGCGGAAGGCGTGGCTTTCCTGCTGTGCTCCATTCTCGATCTGCCCGGACGCGATGAGTCGCGTGGCTACATCCAGTCGTGGCTCGACGGCGAACCCTTGCCGGAGAAGTCGGCGCAGAGGATTTTCAGCGCAAGTCAGAAGATCCTTGATGCCGGAAAAGCCGCTGACGAAGCTGGCGGATTGCAGTAATCCGAATCCATTCATTCCACCCCGCGGGGCGACTCATCGCCCGCAGGGGGAGGGGCCGTCCTGCATTTCTTTGGAGGCACCCAAGATGATTCATTCAACCAACCATGAACTGCTGGCTATCCTACTCGGATCGTCAGTAGCAAATAGTCTCGATCATTCGCTGGCTGAGCTCTTCGGCTTGCGGCGGAATTGCTTGACAACCCTTCCCGGTGTTGCCGAGGAGCTGTCGGGGTATGCTGTGTCGGACCGGCTGCTTGCGGCCCGGGAGCTATTACGACGTGCCCTGGAGGAAACCTTCAGGGAACCCGGGGACTCTTTGGCGTCCCCTGACGCTGTAAAAAGCTACTTGAGATTGTTTCTGGCAGGTCAGGAATACGAAAGCTTCGTTGCTATATGGCTCGATGCTCAGAACCGGCTCATTTCCGGATTGGAGATGTTTCGCGGCACGACCACGCAAACCTCGGTGTATCCCCGCGAAGTGGTCCGTACCGGCCTGAAGCTGAATGCGTCAGCCGTAATCTTCGCTCATAACCACCCAAGTGGCAGCGTAGAACCATCACGCGCCGATGAGATGTTGACCAACCAGCTACGTCAAGCGCTGGCGCTGGTCGATATCAAGGTTCTCGATCACTTCATCGTGACCGACACCTCGACCATGTCCTTTGCTGAAAGGGGCCTGATCTGAAAAAACCCCGCCAGCAGGATCGGCGGGGTTTTTCTTTCCTCCCAGTCGCAAGATCGAGCGGGCCACCCACGATTCGCTGGCGTTTCGCTACTTTGCCTGCAATTTCCCATAAGCACATCGAAAAGATCGAAGCCCAACTCAAGGCGGAAAATCAGGAACTGCTGAAACTGGCGGAACCTGCCGACCAGTAATCCGTTCCCGACGGCGTTAGGCTGCCAGACGAGATCGGGCGGCGGGAAGATCGGCTGGCCGCCATAGGCAAGGTCAAGACGAAGATCGAGGCACGCGCCAAATAACGCTTCGAGAAAGAGCGTGTCGAGTACGACGCCAAGAGGGTGGCGCGTGCCGCCAAGCAAGTCAATACGGGCAAGAAACCCGGAGCGCGACCCTCGGCTCCTGATCCGCCCCCGCGCGCCGAGGATCAGGTCAATCTGACCGATGAAGATTCGCGCATCACGAAGGTCGCCGGTAGCGGTTTCGAGCAGTGCTACAACACCCGGGTGGTGGTGGATACCGAGTCGATGCTGGTGATGGTGGCGCAGGTGCCGATTACCGCCAACGACAAGGAACAGTTGGCGCACATGGTGGAGAAGGTTCAGGCGTTACCGGAACGGCTGAACCAACCGGCGAACATCCTGATCGACAGTGGTTATTTCAGCGAGAAGAACGTCTCCACCTGTGGATCCGCCAAGATCACCCCGCTGATCGCGGTCGGCTGTAAGGGCCATCACCCGGGATGGCGCGAACACTCTACCGATCCGGAGCCGCTGATCGCCGATGCGACGCCGGCGGAGAAGATAAAGCCCACCCTCAAGACGAAGGCGGGACCGTGCGCTCGACGCACTGCGCAAGCAGACCGTGGATCGGTGTTCGGCATCATCAAGTCGGTGATGGGCTTCCGGCATTTTCTGATGCACGGCATCGACAATACCGTCGGATCAAGGCCGACGGGCTGCTAGAGATCGGGCAACGATTCAGTAAGCGCAGTAATTAGCAGCTTAATCCCGATGGGCTAAAATACGAAAACCGAGATAAACTAGAGCAACCCTCATCTTGGATGATAATCTGGGGGTTTTTTTTGGCAAACTGGCGCTATAGCGCATAGCGGCACCTTATTCGCTGTTGAACATTGAAGGATGTCCATGAAACATTTCAATCTCTCGTTTCTCGTCACCGCAATTTGCCTGGGCGTCAGCGCATGGTGGGGCTATAGCAATGCGGGAATCACGGGCGCTGTTACAGCAATTAGCATTGCGGCGATCCTCGGTATCATGGAAGTCTCGCTGTCGTTTGACAATGCGGTTGTCAATGCGTCGGTGCTGAAACACTGGGACAGATTCTGGCAAACGATGTTCCTGACAGTGGGGATCCTAGTAGCGGTTTTTGGCATGCGCTTGGTGTTTCCGCTGGTAATCGTGTCGCAGGCGGCGGACCTCGGCATGGTTGAGGTCTGGAACCTGGCGCTAAACGATCCCAAAGCGTTCTCGACGCATTTGACCAATCATCACGCTGAAGTGGCTGCCTTCGGCGGGATTTTCTTGCTGCTGGTGTTTCTGAACTTCCTGTTCGATGATGAGAAGGAGTTGCACTGGCTCGGCAGATTCGAGGAAATGCTGGCCTCCTACAGCCACGCCGGGTCAATTCCGATACTGGTAGCGCTGGCAGTCGTGCTAGCTAGTGTTGGGATGGTCGGCGAGTCAAAGAAGCTAGTCGTCCTCACTGCCGGCATCTGGGGGATCTTGGTGTATGTGGGTGTCGATTTCATCAGCAACCTGCTCGAAAAGGAAGAGGAAGGTGACACCAACGTCGCGGCAATCGTTAAACGCGGCAGCATCGGCGGCTTCCTGTATCTGGAAGTGCTAGACGCGTCTTTTTCATTCGACGGCGTGATCGGCGCTTTCGCCATTACAAATGACGTAGTCATTATTATGCTGGGACTAGCCATCGGCGCGATGTTCGTGCGCTCGATGACCGTCTATCTGGTCCGCCAAGGTACGCTGGAAGAATTCGTATTCCTCGAACACGGCGCGCACTACGCGATCGGCATTCTCGCCTTCATCATGTTTGCCAGCATGCAGTATCACATCCCCGAGATTTTCACCGGGTTGGTCGGCGTGGGCTTCATTCTCGCTTCGCTCTGGTCATCGGTGCTTTATAAACGCAAGACCGCGTTGTCTGCTAGTGCCGATTCCTGACGTTTTCGCACGGTGACGATGGCAGCTAACCTGCAAAATGGCGATGACTTTAGTCTGTCCAAGACAGGGTTATTCGGGCGGCTTTTACGGGTTTTGCATGATTTAAGAAGTGGCAGTTAAATAGAGAGGTTTCAGTCGTAACAGCAGTAATGGCAGTTCTAGACGGCTTTATTTCCCTACACTAAAGGAGTTTGATATGGCAATCAGTTTGCAAAAAGGCGGTAACGTTAATCTAAGCAAAGAAGCACCGGGCCTGAAGCGAATCGTTATCGGGCTTGGTTGGGATCCGCGCGCAACCGATGGTGCCGCTTTCGATCTGGACGGCAGTGCATTCATGCTGAAAGCGGACGGCAAGGTTCGTTCCGACGCTGACTTCATCTACTACAACTGCCTCAAGTCGGCCGACGGTTCGGTCGTGCATGCCGGCGATAACACCACCGGCGGCGGCGACGGTGACGATGAAAAAATCAGCGTGGACTTATCCGCAGTGCCAGCCGACGTCGACAAGATCTCGGTTGCAGTCACGATTCACGAGGCCGAGGCGCGCAAGCAGAACTTTGGAATGGTCAGCAAGGCTTATATTCGCTGCTCAAATGGCGACGGCGGCGCTGAAATTGCACGCTACGACCTCTCGGAAGATGGTTCCACCGAATCCGCTATGATTTTCGGTGAGATTTACCGCGCGGGAGCGGAATGGAAGTTCAAGGCCATCGGCCAGGGCTTCAAAGGCGGCCTAGGTCCACTCGCCAAATCGTTTGGTATCAACGTCTGATCCTTGCGCAAGGAAATCCTGCTGGAATAGCAGCGTCTTCCACTTGACACTCTTGTCTCGGGCGCTGCAGGCAGGACTTTCCACGCACGGATGGTCGCTCGCTGCACCTGTTTCGGGTCAGGTATTCCGACCAACTATACATGGCTTTCCGAAGCAAGTTCCGACCGGTACGTGGCAACCTTGAACGTTCCGCAATCACTAGCCAAGCGGTTGGATTTGCTTTTGTCCTATCTAGCATGCCTACGACCATAGAACGCGTTTTAATTTCCGCCGCTACCAATATTGCAATTGATATTGATGTAAATGTCGAAAATTCGGCGTGCTCAGTTAACCTTCACTGTTGATCTGACGACCATGGAAAATTTATCGAAAGGGCAGCGAGTCGCTTTGGCCAAGCTTGATCTGGTCGGCAAACTGCAAGTCAGCTTGTCCGCACAGGGCGTGACACTCGATTTCGCCAGTTTCGGGCTGGACGCAGCCGGTAAGCTTTCGGACGAGCGTTACATGACCTTCTTCAATCAGCCCCAGACCCCGTGCCGTGCGGTCGAGCTAATTCCTGGCGCCAGCAACTCAGTTGGTTTCCGTTTTGCGCTCGACTTGCTGCCGGTGAGCATCGAACGCATCGTCATTACCGCCTGCATTGACGGCGGCGCGGTTATGTCGCAAGTGGAGACGGGCTTCCTGCGTCTAATGGACGGTTCGCGAGAAGCAGCACGATTTGTCTTTGCCGGAACGGATTTTGCTGCCGAGAAGGCAGTCATGCTCGGCGAGTTTTACCGCAAAGATGGGCAGTGGCGTTTCATGGCGGTTGCACAAGGATTTAACGGTGGTATGGACGCGCTCGTGCGGCATTTTGGCGGCGTCGTCGAGGAGGCCCCGGTGGTGCAGGCGGAGCCGAAAAAAGTCTCGCTTTCAAAGGTGTCGCTGACCAAGGCCGGGCAAACTCACAAGCTATCGCTCGAAAAGGGCGCGCAGGCGCCACGCAAGATTGTCGTCAAGGCAACATGGGTCGACAACGGTGACAACTCCGATGACAACGACGATCTGGATTTACGGGTCGGTATTCTGCTTCCCAATGGCCAGATGAAGTTCATCCAGGCGCCGGAGATGTCCGGCAACTTTGGCGCTGCTCCCTACGTTTTCCATTTGGGCGATGTCATGAAAGCATCTGAGAAGGAGCCCGCCACCGAAACCGTCGAGGTCAATCCGGAAATTGCTAAGTTTTATGGCGGCGAGGTTGCTCTGGTATGTAGCGTTTATTCGGCGGTCGCCAACGGCGCGGTTTCGGTTGCTTCATTGCGGCCCAAGATGGTCATGGAGTATGGGCAGCAAATGGTCGAATGCGATTTCGACTTCAGGGGATCCAAGGCAGCAAAAGACGAGACCGTATATACATACGTCATAGGGGTCATCCGAATCACGGCCGATAGCGTTACCCTAGAACCTTCCGGCGCGACCTCGGAACCGGGTAGCGAAAATACGCCGTGGTTGCGGTGGAATGGCCAGAAACTTGAACTTGCTGTGGTGGGCCCCGTCGTTTTCAAAGGCGCGAACAGAGGCAAGGAGGCCGAATTCAACGTCGGCAATCCGCTTCGCTACAGCCTTTGATTTCGCACTCGGCAACCTTCCCCCAAATCTGACTTTCGATTCACGCCTTCCAAATCATGCCTACATTTACGACAACAGGGGAAATTGACCCGTTCCTGCACGTTTCGATGCGCAAGGGCGAGAAAATCTATTGCGAATCCGACGCCATGGTCATGATGGAGGAGGCGCTGGATCTCAAAGGCAAAATGACTGGCGGCATTTTCAGTGCTGTCATGCGCCGCTTCGCGAACGGGGAATCGTTTTTTCAGCAGCATATCGAAGCTCTGCGCGGCGATGGCGACTGCCTGCTCTCTCCCACCTTGCCTGGCGCGATGGAAGTAGTCGACATCGGGCAGTGCCACTACATGATCAGCGACGGCGCATTCGTTGCGGCGACTTCTGAGGTCGAGCTGAAGGTACGCATGCAAAACATTGGGAATGCGCTGTTTGCCGACTCGGGTGGCTTCTTCGTGACAGAAACGGCCGGTGTCGGCAAACTTGTCGTTTCCGGTTTCGGCTCGATGTTCCAACTTGACGTCGTGCCAGGCAAGGACGTGATCATCGACAACTCCCATGTCGTGTGCTGGGACAATCGCCTGCAATATAAGATTTCAGTCACGACAGGCGGCGGTGGCGGTCTCGGCGGCTTTTTCGGCAACATAATCAATAGCGCAATGAGCGGCGAAGGCATCGTGTTGCGTTTCAGTGGCACCGGCAAGGTCTTTGTGTGTTCACGCAATCGCACGGCATTTGTCGAATGGATGAAGAAGGAAATCGCCGGTTCAAAATCAAATCGGTAGATGACAGGCATCGTTTCATTTCATTAGCATCATTACAAGGAGAGCAGCATGAGCGTAAATCTCGGCAAAGGTCAGAAGATTTCATTGGAGAAAGAAGCAGGCGGCGCGTTGACGAAAATCATCATGGGGCTGGCTTGGGACGCGGTGAAAACAAAAGGATTTTTCGGAAAGACCAGTTCGCCCGACATTGACCTCGATGCCTCCTGCATCCTGTTCGACGAAAGCAACCGCCAGGTGGATGTGGTGTGGTTCCGCCAACTGAAGTCGAGAGACGGCTCGATCGTGCATACCGGCGACAACCGCACCGGCGACGGCGACGGTGATGACGAACAGATTATCGTGGATCTGCCCAAGGTGCCAGCCAACGTCAAGAGCCTGATGTTTACGGTCAACAGCTTTACCGGGCAGAATTTTTCCCAGGTGGAAAACGCGACCTGCCGCATTGTGAACGGCGTCACCAAAAGCGAAATTGCGCGCTTTAACCTGAGTACGCTGGGCAATCACAGCGCGCAGATCATGGCCAAGGTCTACCGCCATAACGGCGAATGGAAGATGCACGCGATTGGCGAAATCGGCAACGGCCGTACCTTTGACGATCTGATGCCGCAGATTACACCCCACCTCTAAGATTTTCATGCGTGTCTGGTTCAATCGTACTTTCTCCACAGTTCATGCAGCGATCAGCCTGATCCGCCAGGCTGACGTTGTTGGCAACTACCACATCGTTTACACACATACTAGTCTCGACACGCCGGCGTCGCGGATTGCCCACCAGTTCGGGATAGAGCCGAAGAGCACCACGGGCGAAAAGTATGTCGAGTGGTGCTTGGCTTTTTGTCTCGAGAACGATATCGGTATTTTCGTGCCGGGCAAGGAAGCCAGCGCGATCAGCGGCGCGCGCGCCCGCTTCGCCGCTCAAGGCACTCGCGTGCTTTGTGCCGCGACGCAGGAGGTATTGCACCTGCTCCATGACAAGGCAAGGTTTTGCAAGACGGTGGATCTTCCACACGCCGCACCGGCTGCCTTTAGGGTATTCGAAAATGTCGAGCAGTTCGATGCAGCCTATGACGAGCTTGCCAGGGATTACGAGACTTTGTGCATAAAACCATCGGTCTCGGTGTACGGGCTTGGTTTTGCCGTGCTCGACAAGGAGCGCAATGCGGCTCAACTGTTGCTGGACGGCGCAGCCTATAAAGTTGGACTGGAGGACTTTCGGCGTGGCCTTGCGCAGATGGAGAGCTGCCGTCCGATGCTGTTGATGGAGTATTTGAATGGCGCAGAATACAGCGTCGACTGTGTTGGCGATAATGGACGGTTGATTTGCGCAGTACCGCGCAAGAAGGCTGTGGTGGCCAACCAAGGACAGACCATCGTCATGGATCCGGTGGTGCTCGATGCGACGGCGAAGCTGGCTGCGGCCTATCAGTTGAATGGAAACTTCAACGTGCAGTTCCGCGAGGACAATGACCAGCCGCGCCTGCTCGAAATTAATCCAAGGATGTCGGGCGGCATAGGCATGGCCTGCTTAGCGGGGCCGAATCTGCCCTACCTCGCCCTGCGGGGCTTTGATGGCGGTTTTGATGGTCTGGAGGTACCGGCTGTGCGTGAAGGAATGCGTGTGAACGAAATGTCGCATCCTGTCGTGGCACTGTGACGGCAGCGATTCGACCACCGATGGCCGCGCAGGTGACGCGGCGTGTAGAGCTACCGACCGGCTCCCTCGAGATTGCAGTCGAGGAAAGCTTATTCGATATTGATGCGCTGATCGGTTTTGCCGCACGCGCCAATGCCAAGCGCGGCTTTCTGTTCCTGAGCAAGGTACTGGGTAAGCACTGGCCAGTGCGCCCGCGGAATATGCAGGAAGTGCAAATGGCCTTGGCTGAGTCGATTCCGGTGGACTTGCCGGGCCCGGTGGTATTCATCGCCATGGCGGAAACCGCAATCGGATTGGGGCAGGGCGTATTTGAAGCCTGCCTTAGAGCGTGCCCAAGGCGGCAGGCGATGTTCATTCATACCTCCCGCTACAGCGTTCCGGGGATGTCCTTAATCGAGTTCGAGGAGTCACACAGCCACGCCCCCCGCCAGTTCCTTCATATGCCCAACGATCCCGAATTGCGTGAGATGTTCTGCACAGCGAAGTCGTTGGTGCTGCTTGACGACGAAGTGAGCACCGGAAACACCTTTCTGAATCTGACCAAGGCGTGCCGCACGCTCAATCCTTCGATCAAGCATGTACACCTATCTACCATTACCAATTTCATGGGTAAGGATGCGACTGCTGCCTTGAGCGCGCGCTTTGGACTGCCAGTAACCTTGGGCGCTGTGCTCAGCGGTCGTTACACTTTTGCCACCGACCGCATTAGCCCATCCGAACCCTGCCAGTTCTTCGAGTTTGACGCCGAGCGAGGGGCGAGTGCAATGTTTGGCCGCGTCGGAATCGTGAAGCCTTTGGCCGTTCCGGCCGACTTGGTGGATCGTCTCCTGGAGCAGATCAGCCCAGGCGAGAGCGTGCTGGTTTTGGGAACCGGAGAACTCATGCACCCGGCGTTTGTGCTGGGTCGCGCGCTCGAAATACGCGGCGTCGATGTAATGGTTCAGTCGACTACCCGGTCGCCGATTCTGACCTGGGGTGCGGTGCGCCATGCCCGAACCTTTCCTGACAGCTACGGCGAAGGCATCGCCAACTATCTGTATAACGTTTTTTCTGGGCAGTACGACCACGTCTTCATCTGCCATGAAACCCGGCCGGGCGGTGCCCTGCAGGAACTTGCCTCTAGCCTTGGTGGCCGTCTTTTTCATTTTAAATCCGAGTCCGCCGTTGAAGAAGTTCCTGTTCGTTGATCTCGACGATACCCTGTTTCAAACGCCCGGCAAGTGTGCGTCGCTGGAGGGCCTGCAGCCGGCTGCTTTTCTTAAGGACGGTTCGGCCTGCTCGTTCACCACTTCTAGGCAGCGCGCATTCCTTGCGATGGCAGAGCGTGAAATGACCCTGATTCCCGCAACCGCCCGCAACCGTGACGCATTTGCTCGCGTCGCCCTCTCGTTCCATGACTCCGCTATTGTCGACTATGGCGGCGTGGTCCTGACACCTGAGCGTGAGCCGGATGATTTCTGGCTTGAGCAGATGCGCGGAGAAATGCGGCATGCGCTGCCCGGCCTGGTCTGCGTTAAGCAATTGATCGACCGGTTTGCGCCAACCATCGGCTGTGACGGACAGGCGCGCATCATCGAGGACTTTGGCGTCCCGTTTTATGTCGTCATCAAGGATCCGCAGAAGCTTGCTGAGCGTCTGGAGATGATCGAGCGCGAAGTGGTGGCCCCCTGGTTAGCCGCAGAGGGCAGAGAATATTACATTCACCGCAATGGCAATAACCTTGCAGTCCTGCCGCGGACACTCAACAAGGCGCGCGCAGTGGATTATGTCCGCACGAAGCTGGTCGCGCTGCACGGAGAAATCGTCACCTTCGGCATGGGAGACAGCCGTTCCGATGCCCGCTTCATGAGCAGGTGCGACTACGCAATCGTGCCGGGCGGCACGCAATTAGCCAATCAGACGCTTGGTGCCCTATGAGTTCGCCCGGGTTTTGCGGCAGCTATCGCCAGGATGATGTGCGTTTTCTCCTAAAGCGCTTGCCGATGCGGTCATTTGTCTCGGTTACCGAAAAGGAACGGTTGATTCAAAGCGGCAAGCGCCACTACAGCGAAATGCTATCGCCCGAGACTTTGCCATCGGAGAATTATTTGCGGGTTTTCCAGCAGGCTTTCGACGCGAACCGTGCGCAGATGGCGGGGGATTGCGTTGTTCTGGCATCGCTGATTTGCGAGCAGAAGACAGCTGGCATTACGCTGGTGTCGCTGGCGCGCGCCGGTACGCCGGTCGGCGTCATCCTTAAACATCTCCTGAAGAATGTCTTCAACCGGGATTGCGAGCATTACTCTGTTTCCATCGTGCGCGATCGTGGGATCGACGAGGTCGCGCTTCGCCATATTCTCAGCCAGGGCCATGCGCCTGAATCGATCATCTTTGTTGACGGTTGGACCGGCAAGGGCGTCATCTCGAGGGAATTGACCAGGTGCGTTGCCAGCTTCAACCAGCGCCATGACGTCGCCATCGACGGCGGCCTGTACGTGCTGTCCGATCTGGCCGGTACCGCTGCCTGCGCGGCGTCATGCGCCGATTACCTGATTCCGTCGAGCATACTCAATGCCACGGTTTCGGGCCTGATCAGCCGATCGATCCTGAACGACGCCATCGGCCCCGATGACTTCCACGGCTGTATTTATTACGATGCGTTCCTGCCGCACGACCAATCGAGCCGCTTCGCTGACGGCCTGATCGAAGAAGGAGTGGCTCTGGTCAAAACCCGTGGCGTACCGACTGCTGTGCAGGTAGACCGCGAGAAGGCGGCCGCAGTCTGTTCCGCCTTCATTCAGGCGTCGATGAAGCAGTATGGCATCGTCGATCCCAATCTGATCAAGCCCGGCATCGGCGAGGCTACCAGGGTCCTGCTGCGACGCGTGCCGCGCCTGTTGATACTGCGGGATCCGCACGCCGCGGACGTTTCACATTTAAAAGTATTGGCCGCCGAAAAGGGCGTTCAAGTTGTGGTCGACCCGGATCTGCCATACCAAGCTGTTTCTCTTATAAGGAGTGCACTCGATGGTTAATAACAAGTTGCTCGGCGCCTCGTTATATGTGCCTTCCAATCATATGGATTTGCTGGCGATCGCCAACGAAGAGAAATTGCCCCATTTGCGCTCTGTCATTTTTTGCACCGAGGACGCCGTGTCGGAAAAGGATCTCAGCTATGCGCTGTTTCATCTGTCGCTGACACTGGAGAATATGAAGGAAAGCGCGACGCTACAGCGCTTCGTCCGGGTACGCAATCTGGACGTTATGGAGCGCGTTCTGGCGATGCATGGCGCGGCCAAGCTGACCGGCTTCGTGCTGCCCAAGGTTACCCGCTACAACCTGACGAGGTATCTGAGACTGGTGCGCGATACCGGTCACATGTTGATGCCGACCTTGGAAACCGCTGAAGTTTTCAATGATTGGGAGATGCGCCAGCTTCGCATTCTTTTGGAGCGCCCAGGCGTGAGAAGCCGCATCCTAGCGCTGCGCATCGGCGGCATCGATCTGCTCGCACTGCTGGGCATGCGCCGCCCCCGTAATATGACAATCTACCGGACACCGCTCGGGCCCATTATTGCGCGCCTGGTTACGACCTTTCTGCCATATGGCTTTGCCCTGACCGCGCCGGCATTCGAGTATCTTGATAACCCGGTGCTGCTCGATCAGGAAGTGAC
>SXGT01115151.1_pt1 | contig 14693 bp, 15 predicted proteins | sample 3176221 | NCBI WGS metagenome assembly SXGT01 (sample SAMN11356862, study PRJNA531348) | freshwater metagenome | isolation source: freshwater sample F1-120 | place: China: Fuxian Lake, Yuxi | collected 2017-12-25
CGCGGCCGCCGCGGAGCGGATCAACTTCCGCTTTTGCGGGTCGCACACCCGGGTCTTTTTGCCCACGCTAGTTCAGAGCGGCCGGCCCGATTTGGCACTTCAATTTCTCCGGCGTCTGCTGGCGGTGGACACGCATGAACCTTTCCCCGCCAGCAAGGTGGCCCACGCGCTAGTTGTCGCAGGCGAAGCAGCACGCGTCAACGACGTGCTATCCTTAGTCGCCAACGACGCCGAGCGCGCCGCGGTCTGTTTAGGGGCTGCACGTGGTTGCATCGCCATGGCACAGCCGGCCGACGAGCTGCCGCTTGTGCGCAACGAATGGGACCTGATCGCCAAGCTAGAGATCAAGGGCGACGAATCCTTTCCGCGCTCCGAATGGAGCGACCAGCGGACCGGCTATTTGAATAGTCTCGGCCACGGATATCCGCTGTGGTTGGAGTCGAGGACCTGGCCCGAGCGATTGCCGGTTAGCGAGCGCGCCACTGCTCCATTAGCACAAGGAGAAAAGCCATGAGAGTCATCAATAAGTGCACTCGGCGTTTTCATTTCGTGCCGGCGCTGGTTGCGTTGGGCGTCGCCGTCGTTTCCAGCAGTGCGGCCCATGCGACCGTCCATTACAAGTTGAACGAAAAACGGTTCAAATACTTAGCGTTTGATGCCTCGTCGCAAGTCTTATTCGCCGCCGAGGAGAGCGGCAACGCCATCTACCGATGGGAAATGGCGACCCGGCGTGCCCTTGAGTCTGTCCAATCGCCAGTGGACCGGAGCGTGATCGTGTGGATTGCACCACAGATCGACCTCGCGGTGTCGGCGGGGGGGCACTATGAGGACCGGTTGAAGACTTTTGTCTGGAGAATTTCCGATCGCAAGTTAGTAGCGACTCATGAAGGCCGGGGCAGTGAATTCGACAAGTTCTTAGCCATCTCTCACGATGGCCGAACGTGCGCAATAGGACGTGATGACACCATCATCCTTTTGGACCTGCCACAGGGAAAGCCGAGGGCAAGCTTAAAAGGCCATGTACATCGTGTTGGTTATGCGAAGTTCTCTCCCGACGGAAGGCTGCTTGCGTCCTCTGGGGGATTATGGGACGTCGCACGAGGTGAGGAAATCGGAACCTTCACCGACTCCGAAGTAGAGCTGTTCTCTCCGGACAGCAAATATCTGTTTACCAGCAATCACCAACACTTTCTGGTTTGGGACGTGCGCTCAGTACTTCCGGTCGCGCGATTCAAGCGACAGGAATATGTTGGGAACCTGGCGTTCAGCGCCGACGGAACCCGCTTGCTGGCCGACGATTCCAAGGCGTTGTTCGAATGGAAGTACGACCCTTCAAGACTTCAGCCGGCGATGCCGACCACCGCCAGCGATCGACTGGCAAGATTGTCCACGAAGGAGAGCGATTTGCCCGAGTTGACTCTCATTAAGGCCGGCAACCTGCCCGCCTCGCCTCAGGCACTCTCGGGCGACGGCCGTTGGTGTGCCAGCGGAAGCGATGGCCTTCGATTGTGGCACGCTGCCGTCAATGACGTCGTCGAGTCTACTTATCCGCTACAAGTTCTCACCGTTCCTGATCGTGCTGCTCGTCGTGATTTCGAGGTGGTTGCAGTCGCCCCGGATGGCCGCCGTGTCGCGGCGGCGGGCGGCAATGTTGTAAATGTATGGAACATCGAATCGCGAGAACATTTGCGCCGCTGGGGGTACGAAAGCCCGACAAATGCAAAGCTCGGCTCACTATCCTTTTCCGCAGATGGCGAGAATCTCTTTGTCAGCGCACACTTCAAGAGCACCGCAAAAGTGTGGGAGGTGATGAGCGGACAAGAATTGTTCAGTGTGGACCCCAATCAGCCTGTGTACTCGAATTCCTGTCCACCGACGGCTGCACCCAGCGGAAAAATGCTGGTATGGATGGTCCCCTTAGTCCGGCAAACGAACGGACTAGTTCAACTTATGCTACATGACCTCACCAATAAGGCCTCACGCCGATTGGTCGATCCGTCGGGCATGTCGCGCAATCATTCAGTCAGCGCGTTGTCGTTTTCCAAAGACGGCAAGTTCCTCGTTTCCGGCCACGGAGACGGCGTACTCAAGCTATGGGATACTACAACCAGTAAGTGGTTAGGAATGTTTTCGGACCCGTCTGTCTCCTCCAACGGGAACAATGGAGGCGGGACACGTAGCCACGTGGACGAAGTGAAGGCGGTATCGATTTCGCCAGCAGGAGATACCGTCGCATCGACGGACGGTCAGACGCTCAAAGTGTGGGATGCCAGATCACAAAAAATGCTCAAAGCCATGGATGGACGATTCGCAGCTGTAGCCGTTTCTACCGATGGACAACGTATCGCGACAGGGGTAATAGTTCGAAGCGCCGCTTCGCTGCAACCTCTCGCGAACTTGGGCAAGCACTTTCATGGTGGGGACACCGCCGGCATGCAGTTTTCGTCCGACGGCAGGCGGGTCGTTGTTGCGGGCAAGGAGCAAATCGGCGTATTTGATGGGGAGCCCTACGATGGGCTGTTCTACGGAAAAACAGTTACCTTCGAGGAAGTGCGATGGCTCGGACGGACGTTGATCCGGCTAGGGTACCTAAAGCACGAGGTCGAATTGCGAGCGGCGGCCTATCGCACAGACGACGCTTCTCACACGGCTTTGACGCTCCCCCAGGGCGCATCCGCAGATGAGATTATTGTGGCGTCGATTCGAGATGATGTTGGCCCAGTTCTGGCCCAGCAGTTCGGTCCGAAACTGGCGATTCACATTTGCAAAGCAGATTGGCAAATCGAGCGCACGATCGAAGTCGAACGGCCCGTTGGCGCAGCAGTCCCCAACCAGCCGGACGTAATACAAGGGGTGGCGACCCCTGCGCCCTCAATCGTGACGCCCGCGATCCAGCCTCCAAAACCCACTGATGAACTCGAGGGTACTTGGCAAATTGAGAAAATGCATGTCGACGGCCGGCCGGCCAAGTTCGATCAGACGACGAACTATCGCTTTGAGGGCAAGCGATTGGTCATTCAGGCTAAGAACTCGCCGACCGCCGACAGGTCGTACAGCGTCGACACAACCACAGAGCCGGACCAACTGGATGTGGTGCTGCATCGGCCCAAAGGAGACGCCCTGTCCCAGATGATCTACAAGATCGAGGGTAATATATTAACGGTTTGCTATTCCCCCGCGGGCAAACCACGACCCACCGACTTCACGCCGCAAGCGGGTGCGAAGCACACGGTGATGGTGTTTCGCAGGGTAACGGACGGCTTGCCGCCTGGCGATGGCAATTAAAGACCGCAAGCATACGCCGAAATCATCAGCCTTGTAGTGCCGCCACGGCACCGCCTCTTGATTGCACCGCTTCCAAGCCAGATCTCACGCCGAACCTCTACGGCGCGCTCCATGAGATCCCCGCACGTCTCACGAGACGGGAGCCCTCGAATGCTCTCTGCAATCGACGATCCTGGTGCATGACGCCTATCTGGCCTTAAGCCGTCAGCACAATCTCCAAGACAGTGAGCGGCCAGGAGCATTGGCTGCGGCCGCTCAGATCACGCGGCGTTTGCAGATCGACCGTGCCCGAGCTCGCCAGCGTCAGAGGAGCGGAGGGAAAAAAGTTCGAGAAACTTTGCCTGATTCCCCCGCCGATGACGCCAAGACTACTGACGTGCGGGAACTTCACCCAGCGCTGGAAGACTTCAACCTTTGAAAGGAACTTAGCCATGACCCACAATCGCAAGCCAAATCGCAAGAACCGAACCTTCCGCTTTGAGATGCTTGATCGTCGCGAAATGATGTCGGCGACCGGCTGGTCGGGCCACCACAGCCATCATTCTGCGGCGGACGACGCTTCTCTAACAGCTTACGTCGCGCCGGGTGAGGATCAACGCCTGTCTCTTGCCCCAACGGAGCGCGTATTTACGGCGAGTGTGACGACCGCGCCAAACGCGCTTTCACAGGTTCAGCAGGACGTTCCGTATACCCTCAGCAGGATTGGCAACACCATGCAGATCACGGCCAACAAGGAGGGCTACATAATCAAAGTAGCGAATCACTTCTATAACCCGCTGACCGGCCGAACGACCCTGACGATTTCGAACATGCGCCTGCCAGGAGTCGGAGGGGGCACACTTACCTACGACGTGACAGGCATCACGAGCATCGTGTTCTCAGGCTCGGCTGGCGTTGACCAGTTCGAAAATAACACAGGCCTAACGTCGACTCAGCGTGGCAACGGCGGTAACGATACGCTGCTCGGCGGTTGGGGAACAGATTATTTGTACGGTGGATCTGGAAACGACCACCTCGATGGGCGCAATGGCAACGACGAACTGTACGGCGGCGCAAACGGGCCCGTGCCGTTTGGCGGCGGCGCTGGAGGTTTTGGCGACCGGCTATTCGGCGGAAACGGTAATGACAAGCTCGACGGTGGAGAAGGCATCGACCACACCATGGACGGCGGCGCCGGATTCGACACTGCCGTGAATCCCGAACCCGGCGAAAAGCTTTCTGGCTTCGAGCGCGTCACGACAGCCTCGGCAATGGGCACGTCCAACGAGAACCAGGTCACGCTCAACAGTCAAGGCCGGCTTGTCATCCAGGGCGGCAGCGCGGCCGACACCGTTGCCGTCAACCTGGTCAGCGGCAAGGTTAAGGTCACATTCAACGGCCAGCAGATGGAGTTCGCGGCCGCATCGGTCAAGGCCCTCGAATTCCACGGCGGACTGGGCGACGACACGTTCATCAATAACACGTCGATTGCCGCCGAAGCCCACGGCGAATCCGGAATGGATAAACTGATTGGCGGCAGCGGCAGTGACATACTTCGCGGCGGCGACGGCAAGGATTGGATCGAAGGCCGCGATGGCATCGACACGCTGTACGGCGCTGGCGGCGACGACACGCTCCTCGGGGGCGCCCATAACGATGTTCTATTTGGCGGCGATGGCGCCGATCACCTCGAGGGTAACGCCGGCAACGACAGCCTCGAAGGCGGCGCCGGCAACGACGGGATGTACGGCGGCGACGGCCGCGACTTTCTCTTCGGCGAGGAGGGCAACGACTGGCTGTACGGCGGCGCCGACAACGATGTGCTCTATGGCAACCTTGGTGCTGACATGATCTACGGTGACGCTGGTGACGACAAGTTGCATGGAGGACTAGGCCACGACAACCTTTACGGCGGCATCGGCAACGACGAGCTCGACGGTGCCGAGGGCGATGACTCGCTTTACGGCGATGCCGGCAATGACCGCCTGGTATCCCGAGACGGCATAGTAGGAAACGACAAGCTGTTCGGTGGCCTGGGCGTGAACGTTTTCGACGCGCCAACGGTCGAAATCAAGCAGATGTAAGCCCACTCCCCAGATCACAACCCACTGCTGTCGCCGGTCAGTTTTCACCGCAGCCCTTCAAGGCCGCGGCGAATCAGGCCGGCGACGGCTGCTGAGGTGTCCATCGCCGCGGCAACTTCATTGATGACCGCTGAACTCTCAAAGAATCTCGACCCTTGCCGTGCAGGATCGGCCTCTCTCGTCCGTTGTATTGGCCGAGTAGGCACTAAGAACGTTGGAGCGCTTTTACACATCGGATTTTCGAAAACAGATTGAACCATTGAAGGGAACAAGGCCATGTCCCGCAATCGCAAGACAAGTCGAAAGCAGCAAGCACTTCGTTTGGAGGCGCTGGAAAACCGGCAAATGATGTCGGCTGACCCATGGGAGTACGGCGTGACACCGAGCGTGACGCAACAGACACCCGCGTTTGTTGCCTCACCTATTGTCGAATCGAGTCAGCCGTCTGTCGCGCCGGCCCAGTTTAGTAGATTTAGACCTGCAGATCTGGACACGAGTTTCGGCAATGCCGGTAAGGTCCGAACGAACATCTCCGGCGTCGATTGGGCCGACGCGGTCGCCGTTCAAAGCGACGGCAAAATCATTGTGGTTGGAATCAGCAGCAACGACATAGCGATCTGCCGCTACCACGGCGACACTGATCCACTTTCGTTTCCTAGACCGGCATCTCAGGCAGTTCAGCCGATGACGTTGACCGCCGAGGACCCAACGGATCTTCCAAAGGCAATCGCTGAGGAACTCATAGCGTCGTCGAGTCAATCGGATCGGCTTGCAACAGTTGACATCGCTTCTCCCAGCTTCTCAGCCAGACTGGCCCAGAAGCAGATTAGCTGGCGCTAAAACGATACACCATCAAGGAAGGTTGACTCGCTTTCGGAGTATTACAAGAACAATGTCGGGTTCGACCTTTCTGGCTAAGCCCAAGTTTAAGCGGCTTTACGGGGCGGATCGCGGAGCAGTGTGAAGGTGTGTCTCGTGAGCAACGACGCTCATGGATGGAGGATGAAGTACTACGTTCCCTCCCAGAACGTCTGGCGCACCGCTGGCCATGGTTTGCGATGGTGAGCGAAATTGGGGCCTGCCTGAGCACAAAATCCACGTCGATGAACGCAAAACACGCGTCACAAGGGGTCCACTTCGCAAACCCGCTTGATCAACATCACCCAGGATTGGCTGCTGCCCGTCGCCACGGCCTCTTCGCTCGAGGACTGGGCCGATGCTTCCACGTCCGCGACCGGCAAGCGGGTGCCCCTCCGTATGCCGCGCGACCTGTTCGAATACCAGCCATAGTTAGCGAATCAGACGCTCGATACCTGCCTGGTCGCCCGCTGGCAAAAAACACCGACGGATCGACGCTGAAACCGCTGTGCGGCCAACTCCGCATGTTCTCGACCACTTCCGGCTCGATCTCGGGGCACCATGTACTCTTGGTCGCGGCCAGGCACAGCTCGAAAACCGCGTCCTGCCATGGTGAGTTCTGGCCGTTTGCTCGTTGGCAGTACCACCAGGGAGGATACAGGAACGCGGACTAGGAACTCGGTCAGGACGGGCATGTGCGGTGTTCACGGGGCGGGGACTGGCTCATTTTCCCGGCGAATTCGCGCACGGTGCATCGTTCTGTCAGGAGGTTGTCCAATGTCGTTCCCGGGAAAATGTGCCTGTCCCCCGCTCTTGGCCCGTGAACTTTTACCCAATTGAGATTCGCGCATCGTCATGCACCAAGCGTTAGGGAAACTTTGGGGAAACTTCGACCCGCCAGGCCTTAAATAAGCGACGATTGGTGTTTTCCGAGGGACGAATACTGTATTCCATTCGGAGTTTACCGAGCGGATTCGTGCGGGCACGACTCCGGCTTGCGATCCCCCGAAATGTGCATCGGACATTTTATAATCTTGCGGTTTTCCCGAGGAAAATACGCATTTCTTTCAAAAACTGTGCTTGGGGCAGGGGTAGGATGGTGATAGTTCACACAGCAGGTTCATCCAACGATTGACAGTTTTCAATACGGCAACTACCATCGGTGAGAACTTGGAACGGAGGCCACCCAGCCATCGCTCGATTTAGGCACAGCGAAGCAGGGATCATCGTTGACATCGCTTGGCACACCTGCTGTTGAGCCTCCTCATTGCTATCCCACCTATGAAGACTCGCACCGCGGCACCGCGACGCCTGCGCCCGTCGCTGCCCCTTCGTCGTCCCCAGTTTGGCGAACTTGCTCAGCAACTCGTCGGACTCCGCTCACGCGACCTGGACGACGCGCTCGCCGAACAAGAGCAAGACGGCGGTCGCTTGGGCGACCTGCTCATGGCCCGAAGCTTGCTCAACTACGAACAAGTGCGCGAAGTTCTCCGGCAACAAGCGCGCTGGCTGGCCGCGACGCGACAAGCCGACGTGTTTCCACACGGCTTGCCCGACCGACGCCTGTTTTCGCTCTGCATGCCGGCGTACAACGAGGCCGAGAATATCGAGAGTTGCATCGACACGGCGGTGACGGTGTTACCCGAGTTTTTCCAGGAATTTGAGGTCGTGGTGGTCAACGATGGCTCACGCGACAACACGGCTCAGATCATCGCCGATTATCATCGCCGCGATTCGCGCGTGCGGTTGGTCAACCATCAGGTCAATCGTGGCTATGGCGCTGCGGTCAGCAGCGGCTTACGCGCGGCAACCGGCGATCTGGTCTGCTTTACCGATGGCGACGGCCAGTTCAGTCCGCTGGACGTGCTGCAATTGCTGTTGGCATTGGACGACGCCGATGTGGCGATTGGTTATCGTTACCAGCGGGCCGATGTCGGCGCTCGGAAGTTCAACGCCTGGGCCTGGAATCGTCTGATTCGTTTGATGCTGGGAGTTCGGGTGCGCGATCTTGATTGCGCACTTAAATTGTTTACCCGCCCTGTGATCGATCGGCTGGAGTTGACGGCCCAAGGGGCTTGTATCAACGCCGAGATTCTCGTTCAATGCGTGCGATTCGGTTGCGTGATCCGCGAGGTGCCTGTGATGCACTATCCGCGGTATCGCGGCGCTCCAACCGGTGCGAACCTCAAAGTAATCACCAAAGCCTTCCGCGAGCTTCCGCAATTGTGGAAGTATCGTTCCATTCAACCCACACCGCTGGTTGATCCCACGCCGGTTGGTGAACACTCGGCTGCATGAGCGCGGCCCCGGAATAGCATCGAACGTCTTCGTAGCGTTGACTCTTCCATCGCGCGTCGCGCCCGACTACGGAAAAAATCCGCGGACAAGTCTCATCCACCGCTGCCTCCCGCCCGCTGTGCGACCATGGCCTGGTAGCGAGCCGCGAAAGGGCAACTGCTGTTCGAACTTGAATCCGACGACGACAAGCGGGTAGTCGAACAGTGGCGCGCGACGCTCGCCGCGGGCGAAGAGAAGGTAAAGCTCGATCCGCTGCACGTTGTGATGGATTTTCCACAACGCAACCGTTCACGGGCCGGGGACTGGCTCATTTTCCCGGCGAATTCAGGAGAGGTGCATCGTTCTGTCAGGAGGTTGTCCTACGTGTTTCCCGGGAAAATGTGCCTGTCCCCCTCTCTTGGCCCGTGAACGGTTGCCATAATGTTTCCTCACTTTATTAATTGTTCGGCTTCAGATTTGGCTTTCCCCAACACTTCGCTCAATGATACAGGCTTACCGCCTTGCCTTAACGATTCATCCGCAGCCTCCATAAACGTAAAAATCTCGATCGTTTCCTCAGCGCTAACCGGGGCCACACCAGTCCTGAAAAATTTGCCGATTTCACGACACAACGGCTCGTAGCTTCCCTTTTTATCGCTTTGGAGAATCGCCTTGCTTCCGAACACGACAGCCCCGGATTCCGCCCTGCCTTGTACGATTCCTCGATACGTGCCGATTCGACCATTCTTCCAAACTCCGGTGACTTGATCATTCATTGGGCCCTTGGTGCGGATCACCGTTTCGCAACCGCTTCCCATGAGAGTAAAGAGCGCTTCGACCCCGTGGATTCCATAGAAGAAGAGATCTGGCGTGCCACTTTGGTAAGTACATGGTCCCCAAGTCGCAGCACCTATCGTGTCGCCGGCTGCAGGGTTACCGACTAACTCGCGGATATCATCGCCAAATCGCAACGACGAACTGGAGAAACAGCGAACGTTGTGCCTTTTGGCTAATTCATAAATGGCAATTGCTTCGGCCAATGTGCCTGCCACTGGTTTGTCGATAAATACAGGTTTCCCCGTTTTGAAAATCTCACGAGCCTCTTGGAGATGAATGCGACCATCGACGCTTTCGAGAAGAACCATATCAACACGATCAAGCAATTCTGGAATCGTGCTTACGATCTCGACTCCCATCTCCTTGATCGTTTCCGTGAACTTGGCAACTCGGTCACGGCTTGCAGGCATGTCCGTGCCACCCGGATAGCCTGCAATGATCTTGAAACCAGCCAAATCACCCTCCGCGTTGGGATTGTTAAAGAGCTTGGTAAATGCGGGGACATGTGACGTGTCCAGTCCAACGATTCCCAGTCGCAAAAGCATCGGTTGTTCTTGGCTCAACGCCGAATCGCGAAAACAGAGAACCAACGCAACAAGAAAAATGAGGCACTTCATGATCGCCTCCTGAAAGGAAGGGGACGGCTTACGCCGGTCGAGGTAGGCTGAGTTAATGAGGGGGGGCTGTCCAGTGTAAGCGATGCTCGCGCGCGGTACAACGAAGTTGAAAGAGACCATCAGGTCGTGTGGGGGAGACATTCCTGCTGCCAGAAACCCAATGCGATACGCATGCTGAGCATGACGGCACGCCGCAGAGAAACGGGTTTCGGCTGGGGCCGCAACGGCTCTCCCAATCGCGACACGCGGCATCGTGGCCAGACTTCAAACGAAATTACGATCGGCACCGCAATTGCCCTCGATGTGATGGGTCGTTGACTTTGCAAAGAACTATCAGCAAGACCTGCCGAATGTAACAGGATTGCAGGTGTACAACGACACGGCAACGGGCATTCCGCTGGCCATCATGGATTGCAGCGATTTCGACTGGCCTGGCCGGCGCGCCGCATTTGAGCAGTGGCAGCCGTTCGCGAAAAACTTGACATCGAACGGGGGCCATTTATGATGGGGGTACCGGACCCAATTGCCAGTAGCTCGATGTCCGCTCGTGAAGAGTCCCCATCCGAAAGGCTCCCCGAGCCGCGCAATGGCGCACCCGCGGGCGACTTTCCCCGTTGGGATGCTTTTTCCCATACTAGTTTGCAGGATATCCCAGCGTGACGCACACCATTGCCTACGGGAGGGTTCTAATTTATGACACGCTTTCTGTTCGGCCTGCTGGGCGCGGCCTTCGCGGCCGGGCTTGCCTCGCGCGCCGGCGCCGACATCGTTCTTGATTGGAACTCCACAATCTACCACGTGATCCAACAGGACGGCCTGATCCGAGACCCGAATCAGGCGAATCCCGGCTGGTCGAGTCGCGCGATCGCGATGATGAACGGAGCGATCTACGATACCTTCCAGGCGGCGAACCGCACGCACCGTCCGTATCTGGTCGACACCCAAGCGCTGCCGGATACGTCGCTCGACGCGGCGATCCATCAGGCGGCGCACGACGTGCTCATCCATGCCTACGGCGGCATTCCCGACGCCGTGACCGACGCCATCGACGATGCTTATAACGCGCGGATGGCGCTTGTTGCTGGCGGGACCGCCAGGACGAACGGCATTCAGCTCGGTCAGGAAATCGCCGCGGCCTATCTCCTCGACCGCTCCACCGACCACGCCAACGTCATGGTTCCCTACATGCCCGGCACAGAACCCGGTCAGTGGCGGCCGCAGCCAGGCCAGTCAGCCTGGGGTCCCGGCTGGGGCATGGTCCGCCCTTTCTCGATCACCAGCACGCAGCCCTTCGTCGATGCGCTGCCGCCGATTCCGGCAATGACGTCCGACGCCTATACCGACGCCTTTAACCAGGTGAAAGCGTACGGCGAGTTGGACAGCGCGGTCCGCACGCCGCCGCAGGAAGAGATCGCCTTGTTTTGGGCCTACGATCGGGCCGGGATGGGACCGCCGCCGGCGCTGTGGGTCCGCAATCTAATCGACGTTGCGGGGGCGACTCCCAACACGCCGGCCGAGAATGCGCGAATGTTCGCCTCGGCTTCCGTTGCCATTGCGGACGCCGCGATCGCCGCCTGGGACGCCAAGTACGAGTACAATTTCTGGCGACCGATCGCCGCGATTCGTGAGGCCGACACGGACGAAAACCCGAATACGCACGTCGACGACTCGTGGCAACCGCTCGGCGCGCCTGGCGACAGGCCGGGCGATTCCGACGACGATTTCACGCCACCGTTTCCCGCCTGGACGAGCGGCCACGCGACCATGGGCGGGGCGTTGTTCAAATCGCTGGAGCTGTTCTTCGGCACCAACAACTTCGACGAGATCGACGGCATCGTCGGCAACGATCCGACGTACCGACTGACGTCCCAAGAGGCTGGCAGCGGCGGCGAGCGATTCTACTCGACGTTCACCCAAACAGGGCCTCTTGACGTCGGCACGGAGAACTCTCCCGAGGGCGAGAACGGCACCAGCCGCATCTACCTCGGCATCCACTGGATCTTCGATCAGCGCGACGGCATCACCCTCGGAAACAACATCGCCGAGTACGTAGCGGCGCACGGATTCCAAGCGGTGCCCGAACCGAGCGGGCTGACGATGGGACTGACGGTCGCGCTTGTCGCGTGCGGCGTGCGCATCGTGCGCAGGCAGAAGTTCGCAACTTCGCGTCCGTAGCGGAGGTAACCGTTCACGGGCCGGGGACAGGCTCATATTCCCGGCGAATTCGCCAGAGGCGCATCGTTCGGTCAGGAGGTTGTCCAACGTAGTTCCCGGGACAATGTGCCTGTCCCCCTGCCTTGGCCCGTGAACGGTTACCGGTGAGGCAAGAAAGCGGCGATGAACCGCCGAGTCGCAAAGACGCGGAGAAGAACGAGGCTGACTCTCGATCCCGCGAAGCGCATGACGAGAAAGCGGCCAAGGTGTGTCATGCCGGAAGGACGCGGTGATCTGGCGGAAGCTGTCGTTTGGCGCGAAGAACGTCAAGGGGATCCGATTCGTGGAGACAATTCTGACGGTCGTGGAAACCTGCCATCGGCAATCTCGCAACAGCTTCGAGTACCTCACCGCCGCCATCCAGGCCCACTACGCCGGTCAACCCGCCCCCTCGCTCCTCTCCGGGGTGTGAACGATTACGGACTGTTTTTCCCGACACCCGAAGTTTCTCGGCGATCGCTTCGAGTCGTGTGAGCGCTTCGCGCTGCCCCTCAGTCAGTTGCGATCTCTGTAGGCCGTCCTCGGGATGATACCACACCTGTCTTTCCACGAACCGCTTTACCGAATCTGTCTTCGGCGCGATACCGTAGAACGCACCGACTATTTCAGATAGCTCCATGACTTCTGCTGCTTGCTGGTCCGCTTCCATGAATTGCCAGTTTCCGTAATGTACGTCAGCTGCTCAACAACGCACGGTTCCAGCTTTGTAAACCATGGCCTGCCATACGTCGCTGGCACGTTTTCCGACGATCCCTTCTTTGGCCTGGTGGTGCTGGCTAGCGCAATTGACATCCGCAGAATGTACCCTACGCGCAGGATCTTTTTCTCCGAGGCCGAGAACGCCATATCCCAGACAAATAGCCCACGATATTTAGCGGGCGGGTCTTGGCGAATGTACTGAGAGCCGTTTTGCACCGCCGGCCTGCCTAGAGCGACGCGATGGCGACTGATAGCCGTTTTATTCGCTGCCTGGTGGCGGTCGGTCAGTCCCACCAGAGCAAGACTTGGGATTCGTCAGTCCCATCACCGGGTTCTTCACCTAACTTGCGAATTTCGTCGGCGCAGATTCGCCACACTCGATTGCGACGTTGGGGATCGGTGGGCAACGTGACGACCAGCGAATCGGCGTAAACTTCAACTCCGTCGTCCGTGATGGAAGCCTGCGGCACAATCACGCGCAAAGCACCAGCGTCGTACAACTGTCGGACAAACCGAATGGCATTGGGAGTCTCCAGAAATCGGTTCGACGCCATCGCCGACTCATTCTGGCTTCGCTTGAGCCAATCGAGTGCTTCAGGTCCATTCGCATATTCCGCCGGCAGAGGGCCGCCCGACGAGTGTCCCGGCAAGTCATCCTCATAGTAATACGTTCCCACCAGCAGCACGCCAGCCAGTAACCCGACAATGAGTTTAGCGTCCACGAACATCGCCTCGTTTGAACAGCATGCGACCACTGCGACGAAGCGTCGTCACAACCCGCGGAAGCATCAACTCAAACCTAGTTCATTGCGCATCGCGGCGATCGCGTATTCGGCATGCGTGCGGCCAAAGCTCGTGCGGGGAATTGCTGACTGTAACGCTTGGGCCGTTAAGAACGACCGGCAACGGCTCAATCGTCAGGCCGTTGAGATCGAGTATCGTGTTCGACGGAGCGAAGAGCAGGACGCAGCCGAAGTGCCGTGAATTACAATTCTGAACGACCGCTTGGGAGCACCCCCATGAGAACCGGAACCTTGTTCTCACGTTCACGCACCCTCGGCCGGCAGATGCCGTTCCAGGATCGCCTCTAAATCCAGCCGTTTCAAAAAGTGATTGAGGATCGGCACCGCGCCGACCGCGTAGCTGCGTAGCGTCTTGTCGGCGGCTGCCGCCACTGGGCCGGGGGAACGGGCTGGGAGCGGTCGTGGTTTGGCCATCGTGTCGAGACTCCTTTCGCGGGTGAAGTGGGCCGAAAGATCCGCTTCCGCCAGATCACGTTAGGCGCGACCAGGTGTCTCGTGCAAGGAGCGAAAAAGCCGCAATGAGACTTGCAAACAGGGCCATTGACGTAAGTCGAATGGCACTCAACTTACGTCCAAGACGTTCGACGTAAGTTCTTTTCAGCAGACCGCCGCCGGCCGCTGGACAGTTGCAGGCAAGCCAACGGACGATAAGAATCTCACACAGCAACTCGCTCAGACAACCCCGAGAAATCAAAGTCCGCGAAAAAACAGCCCCCCGGAGATACGCCAAATTCAATCAGCGACGTGCGGAAAGTGACTGGCAACGAAGGCTGATTCCGCTAAAATGGAGATTCATTAGCCACTTCATAACCCACCGTGAACTGAGGAACCCTTTATGATTCGATACGTCGTCCCGATGGCAGCCATCATGGTATCAACGGTGGCGCTAGACTCTGAATTGCACGCCCAGTACCCGCCGCCGCCTGGGTACGGCTACGGCTATGGTGGCGGTGGCGGCACGGTAGCCAGCAACAACATGAATGGCATGGCGAACATGACCAGCGCCAAGGGCAGCTACAACCTGCAAACATCGCAGGCCG
>SXGT01229311.1_pt1 | contig 14692 bp, 14 predicted proteins | sample 3176221 | NCBI WGS metagenome assembly SXGT01 (sample SAMN11356862, study PRJNA531348) | freshwater metagenome | isolation source: freshwater sample F1-120 | place: China: Fuxian Lake, Yuxi | collected 2017-12-25
CAGCTCGTCGACGACGTGCTCGATCTCGAGGGCGACGCGCGCGAGCTCGGAAAAGATCTCTACGCCGACTTGGAGCAGGGCAAGCTCACCTGGCCGCTGCTCGTCGCGATGGAGCGCGACGCGCGTCTCCTCGCGCGCCTCGAGCAGCTCGCCAGGGCCTCGAGCCCCGACCCGAGCGACCTTGCCCGCGTGCTCGAGTGCGTGCGCGCTACCGGCGCCCTCGACGAGACGCGCTCCCGTGCGATGGCGGAGGTCGAGCGTGCGCGCGCCTCCCTTCGCCGCCTGCCCGCGAGCGCCGCCACGAGCGCCCTCGGTCAAGTCATCGATGCTGTCGTCCTTCGCCGGAGCTGAGAACCAACATGCTCGTAACTCTTCGCAGTCCGCGCGACGCCGAGCGCGTCGCCTCCGACCTTCAAGGCCTCGGCGTCTGGACCGAGCGCCTCGCCGGCCCCGAGGGAGAGCTCGCGCTCTTCGTGCGCCCCGACTCGAGCCGCGTCCCACGCGAGCGCATCGAGCAGATCGAGGGCGTCCGTGGCCTCTGGCAAGCGCCGAGCGCGCACCCGCGCATCGACGCGCTCGCGGGGAGCACCGTGACCGTGGCCCGCGCTCGCGGCGAGAGCGTCCGCGTAGGCCCCGGGGCGCGCCCCGTGCTCATCGCGGGGCCGTGCAGCGTGGAGTCCGAAGAGCAGATCACCGCGGCCGCCAAGCTCGCGAAAGGCGCAGGCGCGACGCTGCTCCGAGGCGGCGCCAAGAAGCCGCGGACCTCACCGTACAGCTTCGCGGGGCACGGCGACGCGGCCCTCGTGTGGCTGCGGCGCGCGGCCAGCGCTGCCGGGCTCGGCGTCGTGACGGAGGTCACGAGCGAGGCGGACGTGGAGCGCGTGGCAGACGTCGCCGATCTCTTGCAAGTCGGCTCACGCAACATGCAGGCCTTCGCGCTGCTGCGAGCGATCGGGCGCGCGCAAAAGCCGGTGCTCTTGAAGCGCGGCATGTCCGCCACGGTCGAAGAGTGGCTGCTCGCGGCCGAACATCTGCTGGTCGCGGGCGCGAGCGGCGTCATCCTGTGCGAGCGCGGGCTGCGGAGCTTCGACACGACGACGCGCAACCTCCTCGATCTCGGCAGCGTCGCGCTCGTCGGCTCGGTGCTGCGCCTCCCGGTGCTGGTCGATCCGTCGCACGCCGCGGGCCGGCGCGATCTCGTGGCGCCGCTCGCCCGCGCCGCGCTCGCCGCCGGTGCACACGGCGTCATCGTCGAGTGCCACCCTCGCCCGTGCAGCGCGAAATCCGACGGCCCGCAAGCGCTCGACGAAGACGGCCTCCGCGCGCTCGCACGCGACATGGCGGCGCTCGCACGAATGGAGGGCGCATGAGCGACACGAGTCCACTCGAGGCCCGCCGCCGACCCGCGGGCGCGCCCCTCGTCATCGAAGAGGCGGCGCCGACCCTCGCCGACGGCAGCGGCCGACCCGCGGGCGCGCCCCTCGTCATCGAAGAGGCGGCGCCGACCCTCGCCGACGGCAGCGGACGCATGTTCGACCGCATCGCGCCGCGATACGACCTCCTGAACCGCATCCTTAGCCTCGGACTCGATCACGGCTGGCGCAAGAAGCTCGTGCGCGCGCTCGCCCCGGCGGCCGCGGGACCGCTGCTCGACGTCGCGACCGGCACGGCCGACGTCGCGCTCGCGCTCGCACGCGCCTACGAAACGGCGCGCGTCGTCGGCGTCGACACCTCGACGGGCATGCTCGCTGTCGGCCGCGACAAACTTCGCGACGCTGGGCTCGAGGAGCGCATCGGGCTCTTGCCCGCGGACGCCCAGGCGCTGCCGTTCGAGGACGCGAGCTTCGCCGCCGCCACGATCGCGTTCGGGATCCGCAACGTCCCCGATCGCGCGCGCGGCCTCGCCGAGATGTGCCGCGTGACCAAGCGTGGCGGCCCCGTCGTCGTGCTCGAGCTCGGCGAGCCGCGAGCCGGCGTCCTCGCGCCGTTCGCGCGGGCGCACCTGCACGCGGTCGTGCCGCGCGTCGGCGCATGGCTGAGCGGCGCCGACGAGTACCGCTACCTCGAGGCGAGTGTGGCGCGGTTCCCGGCCCCCGAGGAGTTCGCTTCGCAAATGCGTGCCGCCGGCATCGCGATCGAGCGGGTCGAGTCGCTCGGCTTCGGCGCGGCGCATCTATACGTCGGCCGCGCACGCGCCTGACACCCGCCGCTGTCCCGTGCTCGATCCGGGCTTGGGGGGCTCGCGACGCAGCGACGGGGTGCTCTCTCGCGCAAGGACCGGCCTACGACTGGGCAAGAAGGCGCGCCCCCTCCGCATCACCGCGCCTACCACCGCGGCTCGAGCGGGCCGGCCGCGCGCCACGCGACGCCGAGCAGCCAGCTCCTCGGCCGCGCGCCGATGGCGCATCCGTCTTTGCCAATCAGCTCGAGCGGGAGCTCGCCGCCCGCGAAGAGCCCCGTGCCCCAGGCGCTGAGCAGCGCGGCGCTGGCCGGGCGCTCGACCACGTAGAAGCGCCGTGCCCGACCGCAGGCCTCAGGACTGGGGCGCGAGGCGAGCCCGCGCGTGCGCCGGATCGTCCTTCGCGTAGAGGACCGCGAACACGGCGAACGCCACCCACAAGCCTGCCAGGTGGTAGAGCATGGCGGGACCGCCGTAGGCCGTGAACAGGCGTCCCGAGATGGGCGGCCCGAGCAACATGCCCGCGGCGTAGAAGCCATTGTAGAGGGCGTTGCCGCGGCCATATTCGGCGTGCGGCAAGATGACTCCCTGGAGCGCGAGGGAGATGGGGGAGATGCTCGCGAGGGTGGCGCCCGCGAGCGTCACCGCGGCGCACATGAGCCAGTAGCGATCGAAGAGGACGAACGAGAGCACCGTCGCCGTGCCGGCGCACGCGAGCAGGCGCATCGTCAGCAAGTGGCCAATGCGGTCGCCGACCTTGCCGGCAATTCCGACGAAGCTCAGCATGCCGAGCGCGAAGAACCCGGGGATGATGATGGTCTGCTCCCGGGTGATGCCCTTTTGCGCCACGAGGTAGAGCGGCAGGAACAGCACGACCGACGCCTGGAAGTAGCCATAAGCGAAGTTGCCAAAGCAGGACGTCTTGATGAGCCGCAGGACGGCGCCGGCGCTCATCGAGCCCTTGCCCTCGGAGTCCCGAGCGGCCTCTCCGTGCGCCGCGGGGAGGTCGCCGTCGAGGCGCCACCCGACGAAGAGGCCCGTGAGCGCCGAGATGACGCCGGCGACGACGAAGGCGGCCTCGAGCGAGAAGAGCGCCACGACGGCCTTCGAAGCGAACGGCCCCGTCATGTACCCGACGGCGATCGCCGCCGCGTAGAGCGCCGTGAGCGACGCCTTCTCATCCTTGTCGGCGCGCGACAGGAGGATCGTCTCGCAGCCGATCCACATCCCCGCGCTCGCCGCGCCATCGAGCACGCGCACGAACGCGGCGAGCGCAAACGTGCGGGTCACGAAGGGAAATATGGCGACCGTCGCCGCGTAGAGCAGGAGCGAGCAAACGAGCACCGCCTTCGGCGAGACGCGCTTCATGAGCGCCGTCATCGGAAAAGAAAAGCCGACGATGCCGAGCGCGAACCACGCGGCGAGGGTGCCGATGCTCTCCTTCGTGTAGCCGCGATCGTCGAGGTGCAGGGCGAGCAGCGAGATGGCCATGCCGCACGCCACACCCACGAGGAAGATCGTGACGTTGACGATCCAGATGTTCGGGTCGCGGACCTTCGGCAGCATGGCAGGCGCCCACGCTGCCACACCTTCGGCGACGAGTCCGTAGCGCGCTGCGGATTTCGCGCGGCGAACGCGGGCGAGGCACTGCACGCGGCGATGTCCGCCCGTGCGATTCCCCTACTTCGACTTCGGCTGGCAGGCCTTTCCCGAGGCGCCCGAGATCCCGTTGCAAGCCTCGTCTGCGCCGCAGTCGGCGTCGTCGTCGCAGAGCTTCAAGCACACGTCCCCTTTGCCCTCCACCGAGTCGCACACAGCGCCGTCGACGCACTCTTTGGCGGAGCCTCGCTCGGTACAGGCCTCGCCGACCTCAGCCGCACCACCGCAGCCGAGACCGAGAATGACGACGACGACCGAGAGACCGAGGCGCGCCAGCGCATGCGCCAGCGGATGCACCAGCGGATGCACCAGCGGATGCACCAGCGGATGCACCGGCGCGTGCGCCCGCGGATGCGCCCGCGGATGCACCGGCGCGTGCGCCCGCGGATGCGCCCGCGGAGGATGACACGGCGATCCGCTGCCGCTCAAAATGCCTCGTAGCCGATCGTGCCCATCGGCTGCACGACCATGCTGTCGAGGACGAAGTGGACGCGCAGATCGAGCCCGACGGAGAGCCCCGTGCGACGGCCGCCGCTCTCCTCGTCGCCGACGACCGGGTAGCCGCCGGCGCGCACGTGAAGGTGCGGATAAGCGCTCGGCAGCGAGCCGATGTAACCGGCGCCGCCGCCGAGACCCAAGAAGGCGCGATCGAAGAGGGTCCCTTCGGCGACGAGACCAGCGGCGGCGACGCCCGTGAAGACCGAGACGTCGTTGTGCGTGCCTCCGCCGAGCGCGAGGTGCGGCGTCGCGAAGATGCCGACGTAGTCGTTGATCTGGACGCCGAGCCGACCGTCGACGCCACCGAGCCCGACCGAGAAGCCAGCGACCGCGAGCGCGCCGCCAGCGGCGCTGACACCGCCACGAAACCGCACGCTGTCCTGCTCTTCGGCGCTCGCCGACGGCGCGGGTGTGCTGGGGTCCGTGCCTGGCTCGTCGGCATGCGCGCTCGGCAGCGCCGCGAAGGTCGCGCTGAGCGCCGCGGCAACTGCGGTCCACGGCGTCATGTTCGGCAGTTGGGATTTCATGTTCGGCAGTTGGAATTTCGACACGTGGCTCCTCGAGGCTTCCCCGCCCAAAGCACGCTCCCGGCGGCTCGCGCGCTCAGGTTGACGAAAGTCAATTAGGCACGCCCCCACCGGAGGGCAACAACAACGAGCCGGCAGGCATTCAGCCCACGAGAACTCAGCCCACCAACATGTGGCCCGCTCAACGGCGCAGCGCGCCGCCGCCGCCAAGAACTCAGGCCTCCAGCGTGCGGCTCGGTCACGGACGCAGCACGCAGCCGCCGACCAGGTCCGACTGCCAGCGTGCGCGCATCGCCTCCTGGTAATCGTCGAGGGCGAACACCCGCGAGACGCGCGGCTTGATGGCGCCCGAGGCCGCCCAAGCGAGCACCTGCGCGAGGCGTGGGGCGCGGAGCGACGGAGCGTTGACCGTCGCGATTGCCGTCGGACAGCCGAGCACGTCGAGGCCCTTCATCATGATGAGGTTCGTGGGCAGCTGGTTGGCATTGGGCGCGCCGCGCTCGCCGCGACCGCGCGCCACGAACGGCGTCGAGGCCCAGCCGACGACCAGGTATCGTGCGCCGAACGCGACGCAGCGCAGGCTCTCGAGCGAGGTCTCGCCGCCGACCGCGTCGTACACGACGCTGACGCCCCGCCCGCCGGTGAGCGACTTCACCTCGTCGCGGAATGGCCGCGCCCCGCCGCCCTCCCCCGTCGTCGCGAGCACGTGATCGGCGCCCTCTTGCCGGACGATGGCGAGTTTGTCGGGCGAGCGCCCGGTGGCGATCACCGTGGCGCCGACGACCTTGGCGACCTGCACCGCGGCGAGCCCGGTGGCCCCCGAGGCACCGAGCACCAGCACCGTGTCCTCGGCGGTGAGCCGCCCGCGCGTGACGAGGCAGTGGTACGCGGTCTCGTAGCTTCCGAGCAGGCACGCGGCCTCGTCGAGGGACAGCCCGGCCGGCACGCGGAGCACCGCTCGAGCGGGGGCGACGCCGTAGCTCGCGAGCCCGCCCCACTTCTGGTACGCGCCGAGCGAGCGCGCGCCCGCGACGAACGGATCGATCAGCACCTCGTCACCGACCGCGAGCGCATCGCCCACGCCGGGCCCCTTCCACGCCACGACGCCCGCGTACTCCATCCCCGGCGTGTACGGAGGAGCGAGCGCGTGCTGGTATTGGCCGCTCATCATCAGCAAGTCGACCCAGCCGACGTGGGCGCTCTTGATCGCGATGATGACGTCCTCCGGCGCGAGCGACGCGGGCTCCGGCGCCGCCATCGGCTCGAGCGCGGTGTTGGCCTCGAGCGACCCCATCGGCGTCTCGCCGAGCGCACGCACGACGACGCGGCGTCCGGGAGAAAGCGTGGCTTGCGTCATGCAGCAAGTAGTTAGTCGAGGCGCGCGCGGGTGACATCGGGCATGCGCGGGCCTCTCGCCATGCGCGGGCCTCTCGCCATGCGCGGGCCTCTCGCCATGCGCGGGCCTCTCGCCATGCGCGGGCCTCTCGCAATGCGCGGGCCTGTCGATCCCTGTCGAGCGCGCGCGCCTTGACGGGCTCCGTGCGCGAATCTACGCCTCGCTGGCTCGGGACGCGCTGCGCCGACGCTCGGCTGGCCGCGCCCCTTCGGTCCTCTCATCAAGCACCCCATGCCCCACCCTTACGGAATCGACGAACCCGCCGCGGCGCTCGCCCGCACGGCCGCCACCCTGTCGCGCGAGGTGCTGCTCCCCAACGCCGCCAGCGTCGACGCGAACGCGCGCTTTCCACACGAGGCCCTCGCCGCGCTCGCCGAAAAGGGCTTCTTCGGGCTCACGGTCGGCGCCGAGCTCGGCGGGCTCGCCCAGGGACCGCGCGCCTTCGCGGCCGTGGTCGAAGAGCTCGCGGGCGCCTGCGCTTCGACGGCCATGATCTTCGTGATGCACGTCGCCGCGACCCAGGCGCTCGCCTCGTCGCCGACGCTCGCGGGCCAAGTGGATCTCTTGAGGGAGATCGCGCGCGGAAAAAAGCTCGCCACCCTCGCCCTCTCCGAACGCGGCTCGCGCTCGCAGTTCTGGGCGCCGATGTCGCAGCTCGCCCGGCACGAGGGAAAGCTCACGACGAGCGCCGAGAAATCGTGGGTCACCGCCGCCGACCACGCCGACGTCTTCGTGGCGAGCGCGCGCATGCCGGGCGCCTCCTCGCCGCTCGAGTCGACGCTGTACCTCGTGCGGCGCGGCGCCGAGGGGGTCCGCGTCGCCGCCGAGTTCGACGGCCTCGGGCTGCGCGGCAACAACTCGGCGCCGGTGACGCTGAGCGGAGTCGGCGTCGACGAGAAGGATCTCGTGACCGCGCATGGCGAGGGAGCCAAGGCGATGCTCGAGGTCGTCCTGCCGTGGTTCTGCGTCGGCACCGCGGCGATGGCGCTCGGCTTGTGCAACGCCGCGCTCGCGGGGACGGCGTCCCACCTAGGCGCCATCGGCCTCGAGCACACGGGCGAGAAGCTGCGCGATCTGCCGGTGCTGCGCGCGCGCGTGGCCGAGATGGCGGTGCGCACGGCCGGGGCGCGGGCGCTCCTCGGTTACACGCTGGGCGAGCTCGAGGCGCCGTCGGCGTCGACGCCGCTCTTCGTATTGCAGACGCGGCTCGCGGCGCTCGAGGCCGCAGCATGCGTCACCGACCTCGCGATGCAAGCCTGCGGCGGGGCCGCGTACTCGCGCCACCTCACGATCGAGCGGCTCTTTCGCGACGCGCGGGCCGGCTCGGTCATGGCGCCGACCGTCGACCACCTGCGGGATTTCATCGGCAGGGCGCTCACGGGCTTGCCGCTCTTCTGAGGACTCGCGCGTGGCGGCCGATCATGCGTGGAGCGTGCGCGCACGCGGGATCGGACCGGGCGAGGTGCGCGTCTACGCGCGAAACCAGGTCCTCCGCGTGGGCAAGCAGGCGAGTTTGCGTGACGCGGACGCGCACCCATCGGCGATCGAGCACCTCCTCGGCGCCCTCGCTGCCGACCTCGTCGAGGGCTTCGTCGCCGAGGCCGCCCGGCGACAGCTCACCGTCGACGCGACCGAGCTCCGGCTCACGGGCAGCCTCGACAACGTGCTCGTCCACCTCGGCGTCGTCGGCGAAACCGGCCACGCGGGCCTTGCCCACGTCACGGGCACGCTCTACGTCACCGTCGATGCCGACGAACGCGTGCTCGACGCGCTCTGGGCGGCTACGCTCGCACGGTCGCCCCTCTATCAGACGCTCTCGCGCGCGGCCGAGGTCGACGTGCGCCTCAAGGTCACGCATTGACCATCCCGCATTGGCCATCGCGCATTTCATTGACCATCTCGCATTGACCATCGCGCAATTCATTGGCCATCGCGCATTTCATTGGCCATCGCGCATTGACCATCAAGCATCGATCATCACTCCCTAGCGCTCACGCATTGGCCATCCTCATGAACAAGCCCATTCTCATCGGCGCCGTCATCTACGAGCCGAAGGTCGCGGTCATCTGGGAGACGATCAAGGAGTTCTTCGCCAGCGAAGGCTGCCCCATCGACTACGTCTTCTACAGCAACTACGAGCTCCAGGTTCGCGCGCTCGTCGACCGGCACATCGACATCGCGTGGAACTCGCCGCTCGCCTGGCTCGACGCCCTCCGCCAGACCGGCGGCCGCTGCCGCGCCCTCGCGATGCGCGACACCGATCGCGACCGCGTCTCTCACCTCGTCGTGCGCGCGGGCGGCAGCATTCGCACCCTCGCCGAGCTGCGCGGCAAGGTCGTGGCCACGGGGGCGCTCGACTCGCCGCAAGCGACGCTCATCCCGCTCGAGGTGCTGCGGCGCGCCGGCCTCACGGCGAGCCGGGATTTCGAGCTCGTGCGATTCAACGTGCTCGTCGGCAAGCACGGCGATCACGTCGGCGGCGAGCGCGACGCCCTCGGCTGCCTCGCCGAGGGGCGCGCGGACGCGTGCGCGGTGCTCGACTTGAACTGGCAGAGCTGGACCGGCGACGGCACCGTCGACCCGGCGCGCTTCGCGCTCGTGGCGACGACGCCGCCGTTCGACCACTGCAACTTCACCGCGCTCGAGAGCTTCGACGAGGCCCGCGCCGAGCGCTGGACCGCGACCTTGCGGCGCATGCGCTACGACGAGCCGAAGCACCGCGAGATGATGGACCAAGAGGGGCTCAAGGCGTGGCTTCCGGGGCGCACCTCGGGCTATGAGCTCCTCAGCGACGCCGTGCGCGAGCAGCGCTTCTTCGAGAGCGGCGCGTGAGGGAGCTGCCGCTTTTTCCGGTCACCAGCGTCGGAAGCTGGCCGCGCCCGGACGCGCTCGAGCGTGCCCGCGGCAAGCACCGGCGGGGTCAGCTCGACGACCGGGAGTTCGCGCGCCTCGCCGATGGCGCCGCGCTCGAGGCGCTGCGGGCCCAGGAGTCCGCGGGCTGCGATCTCGTCACCGACGGCGAGGTGCGGCGCGACAACTTCTACTCGTTCGTCGCTGACAAGCTCGAGGGCGTGCGGACGATGTCGCTCGCCGAGATGCTCGACGTGGTCGAGGACAAGGAGGGCTTCGCGCGGATCCTCGACACGCTCGATGTGCCCGCGTTCTCGATCCACAACCCGACCTGCGTCGGCAAGGTGCGCCGCAAGGAGGCGCTCGCCACCGACGACGTGCGCTTCTTGCGCGCGCACACGTCGCGGCCGATCAAGGTCACGCTCCCGGGGCCCTACCTCCTCACGCGCGCGATGTGGGTGAAGGAGGTCACGCGCGGGATCTACCCGACCAAGGAGGCGCTCGGCGACGACGTGGTCGTGGCGCTGCGCGAGGAGGTCTTCGCGCTCGCGGCGGCGGGGGTCGAGTTCATCCAGCTCGACGAGCCGGTGCTGACCGAGCTCGTGTTCACGCAAGGGATGACGCGCACCTTCATGTGCGCCGCGCTCGCCGCCCGCAAGGATCCCGCCGAGGAGCTCGAGCTCGCCGTCGAGCTCATCAATCGCGTGGTAGCGGGGCTCGACGGCCCAGTCGCGGGGGGCCCAGTCGCGGGGGGCCCAGTCGCGGGGGGCCCAGTCGCGGGGGGCGTGCGCACTGGCCTGCACGTGTGCCGCGGCAACTGGAGCCAGGACGAAGCCACGTTGCTCAGGGGCTCGTACCGCCCGCTCGTCCCCTATCTCGAGCGCATCCAGGTGACGCAGCTCGTGCTCGAGTACGCCACCGAGCGCGCCGGCGAGCTCGTCGTCGTCGAGGGGAAAGAGCTCGGCCTCGGCGTCGTCAATCCGCGCACCCACGCGCTCGAGAGCCCGGAGGCGATCGTCCACCGCGTGCGGGAGGCCATGCGGCACTACCCAGCGAGCCACATCTTCCTCAATCCCGACTGCGGCTTTGGCACGTTCGCGAGCCGCCCGATGAACACGCCCGACATCGCTGCAAAGAAGCTCGCGGCGATGGTGCGCGCGGCGGAGCTGCTCCGGGCCGAGGCGCGACGATGAGCGCCTTCGACGAGGCCGTCGGCAGGTTCGATGAGGCCGTCCGCAGGTTCGAGGCACTGCACCGCGAGGATCCGCGCGTCGCGCTCGAGGGCGGCGTCGCGATCCCGTATTCGCTGCACTACCACCGCCGCCTCGGGCACTGGCTCGGCGTGCGCGCGCCGAACGCGTCGGAGCCCCTGCGGCTCAGCGCCGCGTGCCAGCACCTCCGCCGCTGGACGGTTGCCCGCGACACGTTTCCCGCGGGGCTCGCCGGGTACAAGCGCTGGCGCAGCCACCTCGCGCGCTTTCACGGCGACGAGGCGGCCGCGGTGCTCGGGCCGCTCGGCTACGACGCCGCCACGATCGCGCGCGTGCGCGAGCTCCTCATCAAGAAGGGGCTGAAGAGCGATCCCGAGGTCCAGGCGCTCGAGGACGCGGTGTGCCTCGTCTTCATCGAGAACGAGCTCGCGGAGTTCGCGAAGAAGCACGCCGAGGCGAAGGTGCTCGACATCTTGAGAAAGACCTGGGCGAAGATGTCGCCCGAGGGGCACAGCAAGGTGCTGGCCGCGTTCGGGGGCGACCCGCTGCTCGCGCGCGCGCTCGGCTGAGCCGGCTCACGTCGAACCGGCCTCATCCGGCAGTTCGGCAACCCGCCAGTTCGGCAACTCGCCAGTTCGGCCGCTCGACCGCCCTCAGGACCCGCAGACGACCTCCAGGGTCTGGCTCGGCGCGGTGCAGGTCGTGGTGTTCATGCCGCCCCAGTTGGGATTGTTGGGGACGTCGATGCAGGGGCGCGCCGTGTAGCCGGCACTGCAGCTGCACATATTGCCGTTGGCGTTGACCTCGACGGCCGCCTTGCCGTTGTGATCCACGCCGCAGTCGCCGACGCTCCAATTGCGGCCGTCACAGAACACGCTCACCGCCGTCCCCGCGCCGAGGCCCTGGCAGATCTGCGTCGCGAGGTTCGCCGTCGGGCACGTCACGCCGACGGCGTCGTTCGAGCCGCGCAGCTTGACCGTGCTGAAGGTCTTGCCGACGAGGGACGCGCGAAAGGCATTCCAGTCGTTGCACTGCGCCGCGGTCGACCCGACGTTCTGGGTGAAGCTCGAGCTGTAGAGCGACTCCATCACGCACGTCCCGCCGCTGCAGAGCTGTCCCACGGGGCACGCCTTGTTGCACATGCCGCAGTGCGCCGCCGTCGTGTTGAGATTCACCTCGCAGCCCGTGGCGCCGACGTTGTCGCAGTTGCCGAAGCCCGCATTGCACGAGGAGACCTTGCAGGCGCCGTCCGTGCACCCGCCGCTGCCGTTCTGGATCGCCGGGCACGGCAGGCCGCAGCCGCCGCAGTGGAGCGAGCTCACTTTGGTGTTGATCTCGCAGCCATCGCCCGACGCGGCGTTGCAGTTGCCAAAACCGGGGAGGCACACGAGCTCGCACGAGGCGCCCGCGCAGATCCCGACCGCGTTCGGCCCGCTCTCGCAGACCTTGCCGCAGGCGCCGCAGTGGGCCGGATCTTGCGCGACGTTCGCGCAGCTCGTGCCGCAGTTGGTGGCGCCGGCCCCGCAATAGAGCTGGCAAACGCCTTCGACGCAGACCTGTCCCTCGGCGCACGCGAGGTCACACCCGCCGCAGTGCTTCGCGTTCGCGGTCGTGTCGACGCAAGCCTCGCCGCATTTCGTCGCGCCGCCGCCGCAGTCGAGCGCGCACTGGCCCTCTGAGCAGATTTCACCCGCCTGGCACGCGTGGTCGCACTCGCCGCAGTGATTGCGGTCGCCCTTCGGATCGACGCAGCCGTCCTGGCACATCGTCGTGGCGCCCAGGCACCCGCCCGCGCATTGACCAAGGGAGCACGCCTGCCCCTCGGCGCAGGCGCTTCCGCACGCGCCGCAGTGGCTCGGATCGAAGCGCGTGTCGACGCAGGCGTCGCCGCAGGGCGTGAGCTCCTCGGGGCACGGGGGGGTGGACTGCACCAGATCGACGCACGCAACGACGAGCGCGACCGAGAGGATCCCCGCGGCGCGAGCGACCAAGGAAGAGCGATGCATACCGAGTGATTCAACCACCGCGCGGGCGATTGCGGGGGCGCATTCGGCAGGCGTTCAGCTCGGCTTGTCCCGTTTTCGGGCGGCAAGCTCTCGGCCGATCAGCAGACCGCCGACCGCGCCCACGGCAGCGCCGACTGCCGCGGTGCCGCCGGGAACAGGCAGATGGACGTGATCAGCGTTTACGGCCCCTCGCTGGCGTGGCACCTTCGCGCACCATGAAGTCCCCCAGCCTAGTCGCTCTTCCGGTCCTCGGTATCCTCTTCGCCGCCGCGTGCAGCGAAGAAGCCGCCGCGCCTGCCCCGCTCAAGGATCCCGGCGCGCTCCTGGCGCTTACGATGGAGAGCACCGTCGGCGTGCTGCTCGACGAGCTGCCGATGGATGCCCGCGCTCGCGCCATCGCCGAGCTCGAGAAGAAGCCGGCGTCTTTCTGGGAAGAGCGCATCAAGCGCCAGATCGAGACGACCGCGTACCGGCTCGTCTTCCGCAACCTCTACTTCGAGCCCGAAGATGGCAAGGGGATCTTGCCGCTGCCGCCGGTCGAGGGATGGAAGATCACCGTGAAAGGCACGCCCGAGGTGCGCACGATCGACGGGCACGAGCTCTTGGCCGTGGACTACACCTTCGAGGGGACGCTGCTCGGCCCGGAAGACGAGGCCACGAAGGCCGACGCGCGCCTCACCGGCCCCGGAGCCGTCGTCGAGGAGAGCTTCGTGTTGCCGGTGGATCCCGAGCACCTCATCGAGCGCACGGGCTACGCCTGCATGAATGAGTCGGATTTTCCGCCAAACAGCGTCGACACGGAAAACGCGCGACTTTTTTATGACGATCTCTGCGAAGCGGACACGGTCGTGCCCGACGGTGGCTGCCACCTGACCGCGCCCATCCCCCCCGAGTCGTGCGCCGACGCCGTCAAGAGCCACGTCGGCGCGGTGGAGACATCGGTACGCTTCGAGCGCCTCGCCTGGGATCAGGCGCTCGCCGACGCCGCGCGCGTGGGCCAGCAGCTCCCGGGCGTCGCCGAGCTGCGCGCGATGCCCGAGGGCGTCGCCGACAACCGCATCGTCTACCGTTACTTCCCCGCGGACTCGTGCGCGATCAGCGAGGGCTGCGTCGGCGCGGCGGGCTGGCGGCGGCTCTTGCAGTTCACGGCCACGGTGCAGAACCTCGGCGCGTTGGACGCGGCGCTCGGCGACGTCGGCCCGGGCAGCGGCCCGGTCGAGAACAACCTCGTGAGCTTCAGCGAGTGCCACCAGCACATGCACTTCAACCACTATGGCAACTTCGCCTTTGGCGACGGCTCCCAGGAGCTCGGCTCGAAGCGCGCTTTCTGTCTCGAGAGCACCTGGCGCTACTACAACAACGAGGACACGCCCTTCACGCACCCGTACACGTGCCACTATCAAGGCACGGCCGCGGGCTGGGGCGACGACTACATCGCCGGCCTCGACTGCCAGTGGGTCGACGTCACTCCCATCGACTCGTCAGCGGCGGCGGTGACCTCGAGCCTCAGCTTTCACGTCAATCCCGACAAGTTCCTCTGCGAGGGCACCGTCAAGACCGACGACGCCGGCAATGTCCTCTACGAGGAGACCGAGTTCATGACCGAGCAAGGAGAGCCCGAGAGCCGCATCGCTTGCGACGAGACGGACGGCACCGCCGACAACAACGTCGCGACGGACGAGGTCACGGTCCCGAAGGGCACGGGCGGCCTCGTGACCGAGCCGTGCACGCGCGGCCAGCTCGGCCCCGCGCGCAACTGCGACTTCCAGCTCTCGGGCGCGGCAGGCTCCTGCACCGCGGGGATGCCGGCGACGCTCTCCTGCACGGGGGGCGCGCCCGACAAGCCCGTCAGCGTGCGAGTCTGCGAAGCGAGCGGCAAGCTAGGCGCCATCCCGTGCACGTTCCGCGACGCGCTCGCGACGGCGGTGAAAGAAGGCGCGGCGCTAGACGTCTCCTTCACGTGCCCGGCGGCGCGCTCGGCGGCGGAGGGCGAGCCGGGCGGCACCTACGGCATCTACCTCGCGCCGCTCGTGCCGGGGGACGCCACCACCGACGTGACCTGCACGCTCAACTGAGTGCCATTGGGCTGCGGGCCAATGGGCGGGGGGCCGGTCGGCTCCGGGCCATGGGGCGGGGGGCCGGTCGGCTCCGGGCCACGGGGCGGGGGGCCGGTCGGCTCCGGGCCCGGGGGCGGGGGGGCCGGTCGGCTCCGGGCCATTGGCTGAGTGCCATTGGGCTGAGTGCCATTGGCTGAGTGCCATTGGCTGAGTGCCATTGGCTGAGTGCCATTGGCTGAGTGCCATTGGCTGAGTGCCATTGGCTGAGTGCCATTGGCTGAGTGCCATTGGCTGAGTGCCATTGGCTGA
>SXGT01548556.1_pt1 | contig 14692 bp, 12 predicted proteins | sample 3176221 | NCBI WGS metagenome assembly SXGT01 (sample SAMN11356862, study PRJNA531348) | freshwater metagenome | isolation source: freshwater sample F1-120 | place: China: Fuxian Lake, Yuxi | collected 2017-12-25
GGCGGCGAGCGCGAGGGGAACGGCGGTAGGATAGCCGGACGCAGTAAAGCCGCTCAGGCCAACGGTGGTGTCCGGGGCGACGAGCAGGGCGGCGTCCTCGGCAGACATAACTTTGGCGCGGTGGCCAGCGCTGGCGATGCGGGAACTATCCACGTCGGGACCATGTCTTCATGTCACCCCTGCCATTAGATCCCGTCGCCTTCTGGGCCGCACCACGTAAACTTCGCCGAATAACGGCAGCCAGAGTCCGTTGCGGTGCCGGTAGTTCGAAAAGGCGCAGCGCCAGGGATTGAGGACGACGATGCCTTCGACCGGGAGCCTCGATCCGAGCCATAGGCCCGTCCGATTCGGCCATCGCCACCGGCTGTCCGGACCTCTCGCCAACATCAAGGCGCAGCCTCCCGCATTCCTTGCTGCACGGTTGCTCCGAATGGAAGATCGCGGGACAGTCTGACGGGCGTGGGGGCTGGTTCGCCAGCCACGCTGCGCACGCAGCAGAAGGTCCACTGAAGACCAGGGCCTCCCCTCGCCATACCGTCACCCGGACGGCGCTTTGGTGGTCGGCCAGTAGCTTCTGGCCCTCAGCCGCCGCCAAAACATCGTCGCCTTGTTCGATCCAGTAGACGCTGGGCGCAACGCCGGACGATTTGAATGGAAACACGGTGTAGATGCTCATGCCAGGCTCTCACGGTGAACCCACAGGAACACAGGGCACTGGTTCGTGAGCGCTGGTACCGGTGTCATCGGGTCAGGGCAGCGTGATGACGGCATTCACCCACCCGATCGACTGCAGCCAGGCCACAAAGGCGAAAATCGGCACGGCCAGCAGAAAAACCGAACCGTCCTTGAGGGTCGTCACGAACCGGTCTGGTCGGATCTGAAGCGTCTCGAGGTCTCGCCAAGCCGAGAATCGCGGCCAGAAACGGGGCGTGCGACGGCGGTACTCACTGTAGACCTCGCCGAAACGGGCCTGAAGCCAAGCCTCCTCCTTCTTCACCGTGGCGAAGAAGACGCCCACCGCAATGAGCAGGAACATGCCCGCTAGAACGAGGCTGCCAGTCTGCAAACCCATGCCCAAGGCGGCAATGAAGCTGAACCCATAGAGGGGGTTCCGGGTCACGGAATAGGGACCCCTATCTACGATCTCCGCCGCCTTTCGACCGCCAATGTAGAGTGAGCACCAGGCCCGGCCGATGATGGCAATACCGATCATAGCCAGTCCGACCAGCAGAAGGCCGTCGTGGACCGCATCGGATTGAAGCCCCAAGTCGGTGAACAGCGCCAGGATGACGACGCTCAGGATCGCGACCAGCAGGACGCCCTTGCGGATCAGTTGAAGTGTTTGAAGAGATCGGGCGTCCGGCATCGCTTGCCGTCCTGGTGATGATCGTCGCGCGCCGGAAAGCGGAGGCTTTGCGGTCGATGGCGCGCATCGTCGGTCAACAAGCACCCTAGCATGGCTGCCATTCTCAAATATGTCCGTGGCTTTGGGACAGCGGAGTGCTGCTCACGGCGGTCAGAGCACGGTCTGTCGGCTCGACCCCGACGCCCCCTAGGCGCTCAGAGAGAGACATGCCCAACCGCCGCCATGAGTCACTTCTGGCCTCGGGGACTGCGGTCTCGGAACGTCCGCTATGGGTCGAGAGCGGTCATCGCTTCCGACCGCAAAGCGGATCATCCGACTGCCGGCAACAGTTAAGTCAAGCCGTTTGGGCAACTCGGCCGGAAAGTCGCGTTGGGACCGGTATTCGGAAGGAGCCCACAGGCCGTGTCCGTCAATATCGTCGACGATGTCCGTTGAAGCGGGCCGCGCGTCACGAGTTCGAATCACGCCATGGGCTTGAGCTCATGCCTCAGCCCGGCCCCGAACTTGCGGTAGCTCTGGCATTTCTGAAACAGGGCGAAGAGGTCGCCGGTCGGGATGCCCTCGAGCAGTTTGGCTACGCGGCCGAAGCCGACCTCGGGAAAGCCGTCTGCGACGTTGCCGGCATTGAGGCGGTCCACGAAGAGCTCGAGCAATTCGTCACGCTGGCTACGCGGCAGCTTCTTTTCAGCGCGCCGCCGCCGGATTTTCTCCAGGTATCTGTCTGTGTCTGAATACTGATCGGGAAGTTCCATACTGAAATGCGGTTATCGGTCGTCCCGCTTCCGGCTTCTGGGGTCTTCCCCGGTTTGGAGAAGGCCCTTAGCCATGGCGGGCTAAGTGATGCACAGAGCGGTGATCCGTTTTCTCCCGGCGCTCATGCTCCCTCCTCTCTAGGCTCCCTCACTGGTTCCCAGCCCAGGAGCCCGTAGTCCTCCGCCGACAAGAGGGACTTTGCATGTAATCGGCGAAGCGATGGTCTTCCCCGTATGTGGAGCCTGACCCTTCCTCTCATTCAATATGGCGACCGCCGGAGGCTGAGAGGTTCGCCAACCTTCCCGGCAGGATGAAAAGCAAAAGCCCCGAAACCGTGGTGGCGGCGTCGGGACTTTTGCCTGCGATGCGCCACCACGCGTTACGAAACATATCGCTCTGGGACCATCATAGGGGATGCCCGACTGATCCGGCCTGGGGGGTGTGGATAGCGGACTGTGCTCCTCGCGAAGTCTGCGGCGAGCCCGCGCGGCGGAGCCCCTAAACCGCCGCCTATTTCCCATAAAAAAACAGGCCCCGAAGGGCCTGTGTCAGTCAAAGAGCGTCGGATGCTGAAAGCGACCGGCGGCGGTCTTGTGCGCCTTGGGCCGCAGGTCTTGGTGAACCTCGAACAGGGTCGGCTGGACCTGACGCCTTACCGCCTCGGCTCGCTGCTCCTGATAGATGCGGTTCACGTCCCGCATCCGGTAGGTCCGACCGTCCAGCGTCACGGTGCGCATGCTCCCGGTCCCCTAGAAGAGCGAGAGCTGACGCGACGTGACAACATGGGCCTGCCACTCGCGGCTTTGGGCCATGTGGTCGAGCCAAGCGATGACATAGGCTTGCGGCCCTCCCGCATCCTCGACAGTGCCGGGATGCAGATACTCAGAGCGGTAGCCGGTCTCGGTGACGGGGATCCTGGCCTTCGAAGGAATGCGAAGCTCGAGGTGCGACATCGCGAGGATGTCTTTCGGCTTGTAGGTCACCTCGATATCGATTCCCTCCCAGACGATCATGACGATCCGGGCGGCGTCCATGGTCAGTAGTCCCGCGCGTGCATTATGGTCAGCACGCGCGTCGTGACCGCCGGGTTCGACGGATCGGGCGACGCGAATTTGCAGGCCCGGTCGTAGTAGTCGAGCTTGAACAGATATCGCTCGCCCTCGAACGTGATCGCTCCGAAATCGTGTTCGCGGTACGGATCGTTGCCGTCCTCGAACCGGTCAAAGTCACGCACCTTCTCGAGCAGCCGGCGTTTGGCGTCGGGCTCGAGGGCGTCTACGGCGTCAGTGAGCATCACTGCCCCGCCGACGAATGAACTGCGGAAACTGTCGTTCAGCTCCCGGACACGGTCGATAGTGGTCGCGGACATGAATGCCTCCTTGTGCTGTCCGCTCCTCATCATCTCATAAAAGAAGAAACCCCGCCCTGACCGGGCGGGGTGTAAACAAGGGCTCGTCCGGATGCGCACAGGAGCCTGATTGTCAGGTTCTTGGCCTGGTTCCTGCGTTGTCTCGGGCATTGCCCGGTAAGCCGCAACAAATGCGCCGAGCGTTCCGCCTGATGTCTCGCCACGTCTGGCGATACCGCGGGGGTGGTCCATCCCCATCATACCTCAAACCCAAACACACCTCGCCCAGCGGACAAAATGAACCCCTCGCGATGGGCGAGGGGTTCGGGATCAGGCGCGCTTTTGGAGCGGCACGACATTGGTCTGGAAGTCAGGCGGCAGGTAGGTGATGTCCTGCACACCCAGGTAGCCGAGAAGCGCTCCGGTCGGGTCCCGGATCGGAACCGCGATCGAGCCACGGCAGACGCCACGCGGGGCATAGCCGATGCCCAGGTTTCTGGCGATCTCGGGGTCGAAGCCGAGGGCCAGAACCGCATCGTGATCCGTCTCGAGATAGCTCAGCGGGGAGAGCTTACTGCCCCCCTCCGCCTCACTCTCGGGAACCGTGCGGGACCTTGTCGGACCGGCTGTACTGCGGGACGGTACCAATCCAGCGCGTTCAGCCAGCTCGACGGCAGCATCCTTTGCGGAGATCGCAAGGATGTGCGCGGCGAGAGCAATCTGATCACCGCCTTTTTTGAGGGAGAAGCAGAAGAAACCTCTCCCTTCGGTGACGACCAAAGCCCGTTCGCCGCCGGCGTTGCAGGCAGGGCAGGGGCCGCGCCATTGATTGCCGGAGCTTTTCAGGTCGAGCTTGAGAAGCGCGACCGTCTCGGCAAAGGAAACCTTCTCCTTTACCTCCGCGAAGTCGATAAAGGTGCCCATGGCAACCTCCTGATCAGATGAGAAAGAACTGTTGTATTCCACTCTCATTATACAGACATACCTGAACATTGACACAACTGTACACAGTGCAGCCTCCGCTGTGGCGGAGGCGATATTTGTTCGTTGATAGACCGGTCCTGTAATGGTCGATGACGAGCTGGAGGCCGCTCTCGACGAGGTCCATCAGGTTCTGAAGCCGCATGGGTTCGCCGTGAGAAACCACAGCAACGGCTAGAGGCTGCGCTCGGGAAATTGGGCGCTCAGCTAAATTTGTGAAACGACACTGAGCGGGCAGGGGAAGGACCGTTTCTGACTCTAAGTTGCCGTGTGCGATGTCCCTTTACGGATGGATGCTCGATCGGTTTTCGAACTTATGACGGAGATTTACGGCTTGCTCGCTGGGGTCGCATCGGGAAGACTCACCCGATGAAATCCAGCCTAGACACCTTGCCGGCCCGGAAGCGTGCAGAGCTCCTGCGCGTCGTCGAGGCCCTGCGTGTGCCGTTCTGCGATGAGCGCCCAGACGAGCTGGCGCGGAAAGACAGCAATGGCTGAACCCGTAATTCTGACCGGGGCCGTCAAGGCTGCAGCCGGCCTCATCGCGCCAGCGTTCAAGGCCGTGAAAGATGAGCTCGCGCGAAGAGACGCGGACGCTAAGCCGCTAAGCGTGACTGACCTCGATGTCGAAATGAACGAGGCGCTCGACGTCCTCGCGCAAAGCGCGGCCAACCCGGGCAGCGCAGCCTTCAACGCGGTGAAAGGGGTACTGTCTGGGCGCCCTGAAATCTTTAGCCACCCCTCGGTACGGACCTGGCTTGAAGACGCCCGCGCTCGCGCTGAAATCCGGGCGGCCGTCTACGAATGGGTCGCCGACCCCGAGAGCGAGCCGCAGGCTGGGCCGGCGCTGGCGCACTTCAAGCCCGCCGGTACAGAGGATGCGACCGTAGGGCACGTGGCGTTCGCTTCCGCGATTGCTTTCGTCGTCGTCAGTCTGAGCCGGAAGCTCGATGTCGGCGACAAGCTCCAGCTTCGGAAGATAGATCAACTTGGCCAGTTGATCAGAGACCAGCCGGCCATTCCCCAACATATCATCGACGATCTGGCCGCTCAGGAAACGGACCGGATCCGCAAAACGCGGTTCCTCATCGGCGGACCGATCCTGGACGAGGCAAAACGCTTCGCCGAACGGCTGACCGTCGGCGACCTGCGCGGCGCATCACCAGCGTTGCGCGCCGCCGCGATCGCGCTGGTCGTCCGGTGGAGCTCGCACGATGCTGAGCTTTCGGAGATGGAACGGCTGCTCGCGATTTCCACGTCACTCGCATCGACGCCTGAAGCCGTCCTCGCGTCTGCCTTCGTTGAAGCGAAGCGGTCAGACTGGGCGGCTGGAATTGCCAAGCTGCAACCGATCGACAGCCCCGCGAAGCGCCTGGTCGCGATGCAAATTCGCGCCAGAGCAGACGTCGAGCCGGATCCGCTGACGTGGCTCGCCGATGCCGGATTTAATGCGGACGACCTGGACGCGGACGGGAAGTTTTTCCTTCTTGCTCAGATGCAGACGCGCGCCGAGTGGGCGGCCGCGCTTGAGCTCGTTCAAGGGCTAACGGAGTCCGACTATCTCGAGTGTCCGGCGCTATCCGCGGCCGCAGCGCTTGTGTGCCTCGCATCGACCGTCACGGACGATCTGAAACATCTCGTCGCCGGCGGAAGTTTCCAGATCGATGCTCTCGGCTTCCCACTTGATGATACTCCCGGTGGGCTCGCCGCGCGGCGTCAGGCTTCATCGCTGTATAGCGAGGCGCAGCGCGCTGCTGAATCCGTCGGAAACACCCAGATTGCGCTCCATTTGCGGAACATGCAGCTGTGGCTCGACCTACGCGATCCCCAGACCCGTCTGGAAGCGCGCGATCGCCTGACGACCATTCTGGGTGATGGCGGCGCGGACATTACCGTCGTCCCGATGGCGCTCGGCTTCGGTATCCCCATCGACATCCCTTCGGTGGAACGAGCTCTCAAGCGACAGGCCACGTTGGATCCCAAGGGCAATGACGACGTCGCGTTCGCGCACTTCGCAATCGCCCAGGGCCAACCGTCGGCCGCAGAAGCGCTCGCGTATTTCAACCTCCATCGCGAGCTGCTCTACGCCCATCTGAACGTCGGCGGCATGACGAACTTTGAAGTTCGACTGCTGGTGGATGCTGGCCAGTCGGGACGTGCGGCGGAAGTGTTGGCGGGCGCGGGGAACGCGCTGCCCCCGGCGCAAGTCGAGATGCTCGAAGAGGTCATCGCCAACGGACCCGGCCGGAAGTCGGTCGCATCGCTGGAGGCGGAATACGAGAAATCGCAAACCGTTCTGGTTCTCCACAATCTTGTCGGCGCGCTTGCAAACGAAGGCTACTCGGACAGGCTTCTAGAGCTGTGGCGGCGGTTGATACGAGAGCTGAAGTCGCTCGATGAAGCCGAGCAGCTGATCCATTTCCTCAGCCGAAACGAGCGTTTGTCGGAGATCGATGCGGTTTTGGGTGATGTCGAGGACCTCATCCCCGGCTCGCAGGTTCTTCGCGCCGCCAAGGCTTGGAGCGATTATCGTCAAGGCAGGTTCGGCGACGCCCAAAGTCGATTGGCGGAGCTTCGGAGTGAACGCGACGACCCCAATGATCGCGCGCTTCAGGTCAACCTCATCATCGCGTCCGGACGCTGGCCCGAACTGTTGAGCTTTGTCGATACCGAGTGGGCTGCCCGGGAGAGCCGGACCACGCCCGAGATCCTCGGCGTTGCGCACCTGGCCGCGCGAGTGAAGTCCCCGCGCCTGATCGACCTGCTGGTCAAAGCGACCGAGAAGAGCCCCGAGGATCCGCATGCGCTGATTACGGCATACTCAATCGCCACCGAGGCGGGGCTCGATGAGCTTCCACACACCGGCCTTTGGCTGGAAGGGGCGATACGCACTTCGGGTGACGACGGACCCCTTCAATCGATCTCGCTTCAGGAACTGGTCGATCAGGCGCCGGACTGGAACGCGCAGACCGATGACGTGTGGGCCAAGCTGAAAGCTGGTGTCGTCCCGATGGCGCTTGCGGGCTCCGCGCTTCGTCGTCCGATGATCGAGCTCCAGCTGGCGCAGATGATCGCCAACCGCGCCGAGGACGATCCGCGACGACGCGGCATCGTTCCCGCATACTCCGGAAAGCGCGGCAAGATTGAGGATGACGTCGCTAAACTGGGCCTAGATCTCACGGCGCTGATCACTTTGGGCGCGATCGATCTTATCGATCCCGTACTGGCGAAGTGGGACGTTCACATCAGTCACGGCACGCTCGGGATGTTGTTCGAGCAGCGGGCCAAGGCCGGTTTCCACCAACCGAGCCAGATCAAGGCCGCGCATGGTCTTCGTCAGGCGCTCGTCACGGGCAAGCTCGCGGTGTTCGTCGCTGGGGCGACCGCTGATCCGAAGCTCGTGGCGGAGGTTGGCCTGGCGCTGGCGAATATGCTGACGGAGGCGAGCGCCGAGTCCCCGGAACCTCGTTTCGTCGTTCGATCCGGTCCGGTGACAAAGATCGGTTCGTTCAGGAACGAGAGTGTCGATCTGGGCGCGTACAAAGGCGTCCTTTGCAGTTGCGAGGCGGTTATCGACAAGCTCGCGGACGCCGGGAAGCTGACCGCCGATGAAGAGCGCCGCGCCCGGCTGTACCTGCAGAAACAGGAGACGCGATGGGAGAACGAACCCGTCATCGCCGACGGCGCGACCCTCTCTCTCGACAATCTCTCGGTCTCATATCTTCGGACCGTGGGCGTGCTCGAGAAGCTCGCTAGCGCGGGCCTCAAGGTTCTTATCAGTCAAGACGAAATCGATCAGAGCAACGCTCTCATCGCGATGGAAGGGCGCGCTGGCGAAATCGACGTCGTCATCGAGCGTATTCGCGCGGCCCTCGCGGAGGGCATCGTCAATGGCAGGGTGACCGTCATTCCGTTGGTCCCCCGCGAGGAAAAACATGGGCTCCCGACCTACGAGACGCTGGATCTCGCGATCAAGGTCGCGGCGATCGTGTGCGACGACCGGTTCGTCAATCAGCATCGGCTCGTCGAAACGCCGGATGGCAGTTCCGCGATCTGGACCAGTCTCGACGTCATGGATCGGCTCGTGGCCTTGGGTGGTTTGTCAAACGCCGAGCGGTTGTCGCATCGAACGACCCTTCGACAATCAGGATTGGCGCTCTTACCGGTCGAAGTCGACGAGATCGTCGGTCACGTGAAGCGAGCGACGGTTCGAGACGGCCGTCTGGTCGAGAACGGCGACCTGCGAGCCTTCCGCGAAAATCTGGCGCTGACGTTGATGCGGGGATGGTTCGCGCCCCGTACGGAAGATCCCTGGCTGATCGGATGGGGCGAGGTCTTGATCGACGCCATGATCGCGCAATGGACGGACGCCGCAACGGATGAGGAAGCCGCCGCGCGCTCGAACTGGCTGCTGGATTGCGCGGACCCGAGAAACTGGTCCGCGTTGATCGGCAATCCGGAATCGATCATGGCTGCGCACGGGCATGCATGGAAACTGAGCCGGCTCTTGATGAGCTTGTACGAGCTTCCCGACGAGCCGAGCAGCAAACGCTTTGAAGCCTGGCTCAAGGGCAAGGTGGAAGCGCTCAAGGACAGAGAGCCGCCGAGTTATGAATGGCTCCTAGATACGCTTCGTCAGATGATGACGGCGTACGCTGAAAGGGACAGCCGGTTTGGCGAAGCATGACCAGCGGCGGGTGCGAGCGGCGCGTTTCCTGACGTTGCTGCCGGGGTTCATTCGTCCCGCCCTGATGGCGGACGATGATTTTCGGAAGCACCTCGAGCTTGAAGTCGAAGGATCGGTTTTCTTCGGCGCTTGCCCCGCGACCTTTCGGCGGGACGGGTTCTTCCAAACGGTCGAGCGCCTGTACGCGAACACGCAGAACTCGACCGAAACTCTGAAAGCCGACGACGGCAGTGATTGGACGATTGAGCGCGCCGACGATGTCGCCGGCGCTCCGTTGCGTTTGAGGGGCGGCGACTCGGTCTTCCTGATCCAACCGTACTTCGGCCTGAAGGCGACCTCCGAAGAAAGACTTCAAGGGTTTGACGACGAACTGGCGGCGGCGGGTCTGATCGCGGAGGATCTTACCGAGTGGCGAGAGGTTCTGAAGTCGCGGACCCTGCTACCTACGGAAATCGCTCCGCTCGCCGACCAACTTTCAGCGGGTCCCCAAGCGGTCCTCGATGCGATCCGCGAGACGCTTGATCAGGAAAACTTCGAACTGACGGCGCTCGTTCCGACCGAACTCGCCTACTACGAGCGCCTGATCGGCAAACCCGTATCAACGCTCGCTGAACTGGCCGAACAGATTGCTCCGACGGTGATCTCGCGTTTTCTCGCGTGGGACACCCTCGAGGGAGCCCGCTTCGCGCTTGCCTTGTCGGCGCACACGTCGATCCTGCGGAACGTCGATTGGGGGTCCATCGAGGCGGACCACTACGCAGAGCTCGTGAGCTGGGCGTTAGGTTCGGACGATCTGATGTCCAAGATCGGAGCTGTCGAGATTGCGTTGCCGCACGTCGCAAAAGCGCCGGAGCTCGAGGCGCCCTTGCTGGCGCTGGCGAAGCAAATCTGTTCGGCAGATGCTGAGGACGATGGGGGGCAGCTCCGGCTGCTGACCGCGATGTTCATGCTGGTCGAAGGCGAACTCCTTCGCACTGGCGTACTCCGTGAGTATCGTCCGTTTCAGCGCCGTCTCGCGTCGCTCGCTCATGCGTCGTTGCTGATCAGAGAGACGCCGAGTCGGGTGGATATCGCCCGATTTTCACGGTTGGCGCTCGAAGCGCGAGCCCGGAACGCCTATCTCCGATCGCACATCGATCTGCGACTTGAATCACGTTGGCTGCCCGACTCGGTCGATCCGGCGCGCCTCAAGGCGGAACTCATCGGTCGGCTTCAGAATGCGGTCGAGCGGAGCGCCGGCGATCTCCCGGAGGGGCCGCTGCGTAACTTCCTGACCGGCAACTCCAAAGATCACGACGCCTTGTCGAAGCACATCGTGTTCCCGTTCAGCTATGCGCCCGGCCCCCTGGAAGGCGACGCGCCCCCGGTCGAAAATCCGCTGCCTCCGCAGGTTCGCGAGTTTCTCGACAATCTTCCAAGCGACGCGACGGTGCTCGAACCGAAGAGCGTGATCGCCCTGATCAACCTTCAGGGCGTTTACACGATCGATCCGATCTATCTCGAGCAGGCGGTCAAAAGGATCGAAGCCGCCGGCCACCGTTTCACGGCCAGCATCGACGACGACTCAGTGAAGACGCTGTTGACTGGTCTGGCCGCCGTGGCGTCGGTGACGCGCAATCCGGCGCTGGCGGAGCAAGTCCGCATCCTGTGCCGCAAACGACGCTACGAACGGCCTGATGCCGATTTTTATCACAAGGAGCTTTTGGTCGCGCTGATCGGCGCCGCCGCTCACTCCGAGCTTGAAGAATGGCTGAAGTTTGTCGCCGCCTGGATCGAGGAGATCGCCTTTTCGATTTCGGACAAGGCACAGGCCGGCCAAATGCTCGCTGATCTGAACGTCCTGTGCGTGATCGAACCCCGGCTGCGCTCGGCCATCGGGCGCTCGATGGCGGGCTTGGAGCTATTCGCGCGCGCGTGAGTTGGCTCTCGAAACGGCACCGCGAGACAAGCGGCGCAAGGCGAGCGGCGGAGTCCCCCTTGGACGTGAGCGGGAATGAAGCCGACGGGATTTAATGGCGCCTTTCCGGCTGTGAACCGATGTCCGTTCCTGCCGCATTCACGAACAAGGGTTGGGTGCGTATGCTCCAGCGAACCGAGCTGAGCCAACGTAATGCCTGTCCGAATCCCTATTCAGTTCCTGACGGATGATCTGCAGCCGGCTCCGACGCCAAGCGCTGGTCGGCCGCTCGTCAAAATCGGCCTCATCGCCGCAGTCCCTGGCTTGGACCAAGACTTCCGTCATGACCACCACTGGGCCCTCATCGACACGGGCGCCGACCACAACTATGCGGAGGTGCGACTGCTCGATCAGCTCAACTGCCCGCGAATCCGCGAAGCGACGGTCACCGGCGCAACGTCTAGCAGGGCGAGCTACTGCCGGTCCGTTACCTTGGTATTTGGCCCGCAGAACGCCGCCGTCGGCGTTTCAACTGACGTCTACGAGCTGGATTCCCTGCATGACCGCGGAAAGCCGTACCATTTCGTCATCGGAAATCTTTTCCTGCAGAATGGTGTCCTGCACATGGATTATGTGCGGCACGAATACTGGTTCGACTACTACCCCGCGCCCGAACGCGCTACGGCAGCGCTCTAGCGAATCTCGGCTGATGTCTCGTTTCTGGCGGTCAGGGAATGACCGCTACTGGCGCTAAGCTGACCCCGAGATGCTGAGAGCGTGACAACGGGTCGTCTGACTCAGCCGACGCGTCACGGCTCCGAGATCAGCCGCCTGCCGCTGACGCCCGTCCACGGCTCTGTGATCAGCGGCGAGAGCACCGACTTCGGCACACGCCAGTTGCTGCCGAACGCCGGCTCACACGCAAACAGGAACCGGGCGGCGTGACGACCGGGATGCTGCCTCGCCAGGAATTCGATGATGTTCGCCGCGTGGACCGCATTCGTCGTCACCGTGAGAACGCTCAGGTTCGGAACACCGAAATGCTCCCGGAACGTCTGGCGGTTCAGGATGTCGAGGTAGCCGACGATCTTGCGACCGAAGGCGTTCTGGGTGGGGTCTCGGCGTTCGATGCTCTCGGTGTTCCGATCAATCTCCAGAGCGAAAAACCGGAACCAGTCGCCTTTGTCATCGGAGCCCTGAAGGCCAAAGATGTCGTCCGGCGTGATGGCCTTCTGAGCGCCGACCAGATGCACAGGAAGAGCAAGCGGATTGGCGTGGTCCCGCGTCGCGGTGGGGCATTTGTCATTGGTAAGGATCTCCTCGCGGCTGATGTAGCGAAGACCATCCGCCCTGGCGGCCAACTCCAGTGATGCACCGACGCAGGCCTGCATGAGCTGGTGTAGGAACGGCTCGGCACGACGCGGCGAAAACCGAGCGAGGGTTCCGCGCTCGGCGAGAACGCCTTTCGCGCGCGCCGTCAGGTCGTAGACGAGATGCTGGTAACGCGCCTCGAAGCCGGCGAACTGCTGCGGCGGCCGGGTCAGGTAAGCGCCGGCGCTGTCGCCGTTGTAGAACTCGGTGAGCCGGTTCTGAAATCGGGCGTAGTCCCGGCGCCGGTCCTTCACGAACTCGAACAGATAGTGGGTCGGCAGGGGGCCGTGCCGGTTGATCGCCTCGAAGACCAGATAGTCGAGATCGGTCAGAACGAGCCGCGAGACCTGCGGATTAGGCGGAGCGAACCGAAGGCGTCGGTTGAGGGCGTCGGTTTTCATACATGATTGGATAGACTCGCGCTGACCGGTCGTAACCGTTCAGCATGGGAAGGCATGTCAGGCGGCAGAGCCCTATGCTCCGCCATGGGCACCTGAAAATACTACCACTCCCGGCTCACATCTTCGTCCGGACGCAGGGATGCAGGACGCTGGGCTGGGGGCGGACCCTCCTCGGCGTCTGACGGAACCGGTCGGGGCGTGCCCGGGCGAGGCAGGGAGACCCGGCGACGGTTCGTCGCCATGAGCGCCTCGAAGGCGTCGTCGGAGAGCTTCGGCTGCCTTTCCAGTGCGCCGGGGACAATCGGGATTGAGACCGCATGGGGGGTGACGTTGCGGATATGGGCGGCGAACTGGAGCCTGGGCTGATCGAGAATGAAGTCGGCCGTGGTGCGCATTTCCGGGGCCATGGATCGCGCGTCGCCGGCCGAGAGGCCGGAGGCGAGCTTGATGCCGGTGTTGGCGGCCAGAGAGGCTTTGAGCCCGGATGAAGCCTGGTCGAGATACTGATGGGCCAGCACCATGCCGCATTTGTATTTGCGCGCCTCGGTGAGGAGATCGTCGATGTTGCTGTCGAAATAGGAGGCGGCCTCGTCGATGTAGACGAAGGTGGGCTTGCGCTCGTCAGCCCGGATAACGGAACGCTCCAACACGGCTTGCAGCACGAGGGAAATGAAGATGCGGCCGAAATTGTCCGAGGCTCCCTTGAGGTAGTCCTTGGCGGTGTCCACCAGGATGATCGCGCCCCGGTTCATCTCCGTGAAGAGGTCCACCTTCGTCTCCGGGGAGGTGAACAGGCGGGCCATCGTCGGGTTCTCGAGGATGGCCTGGAGCCGGTAGCGGATCTGCTCCTTGGTCTGCTGGAAGGTCTTGCTCTGGAAGTCGTTGAGGAAAAACTCCCGCGGAATGTCGGGACGGCTAGCGATGGCTTCGGCATAGGGCGCCGGGTCGCTCATGAGTTTGAGCATGTCGAGGATGGTGGCATTGCGCCCCATCGTCTCCGGCAGGGCCAGCATGAGCCGGGCGACATAGCGGAAGAACACGCCCTGCTTGGCGGTCAGGTCTGCGCCGATGAGGCCGGAAAACAGATAGTCGAAGGTCTGGATGACCCCGGCCGTCACCTGCTCGCGGGTCGCCGGGTCATAGCTGTCGAGCCGGTCCTTGTTGAGCGCGAATATGTTCAGTGCAGGCGGGTGGTCGATATCGCGCGGGTCAATCAGGATGATCCGGTCCTCAATCCCTAAGTCCGCGTGCAGGAGCCGACGGATCAGGTCGGAGTGTGGGTCGACGACGACGATCGTGGGCGGGTCGTCGGACTGGAGGTCGTGCAGGATCAATCGCTCGATGAGCGACGTCTTGCCGGCCCCGGAACCGCCGACCACGTGGGTGTGACTGAACCGGTCCTCATTCGTCAGGCGCAGCGGCACTGAAAACTTGAACAGCGGCGCGAAGGGGGTATCCTCGAGATAGGTGTCCACGATCTCCGGCAGGGGGAGGGGACTTTTGCGCGGATATTTCCATGGCTTCTTGTTCTTGTTTTCGGGGTCTGTGATGCCAGAGGCGCGGGCCAAATTTTCTCCAAGCTGCGCGTCCAAATCCTTGAAGAGGCCCTTCTCCACATAGGGGCCGTTGGCGATCACGCCGATGGTCTGCTCCACCAAGAGCTTGGGCTCGGCTAGGGCATAGATCAGAGGAATGGTGAAGGGTGACGGCGAGCTCGATTCCGGCAGCTCTCGGGCGAGACCGAACAGGAGTCGGACCAGCGCCTCATGGAAGAGTTGGAGCACCTCGTCCTTGTTCGCGAAAAAGTGCTGCTTCCTGTAGAGCAGGTTCCGGTACTCGACATACGCCTGCAGGCTCATACGCTCGAAGCCCGGCGGCGGCAGTTCCC
>SXGT01329115.1_pt1 | contig 14690 bp, 14 predicted proteins | sample 3176221 | NCBI WGS metagenome assembly SXGT01 (sample SAMN11356862, study PRJNA531348) | freshwater metagenome | isolation source: freshwater sample F1-120 | place: China: Fuxian Lake, Yuxi | collected 2017-12-25
GGCAAGGTTGTGCTCTACCAGCTGAGCCACGTCCGCGATGCGGCAGACACCCTACCACGATCGCCGTGCATCACCCCGTCGGAGCCGAGCGCGACGGGACGCTCAGAAGTCGACGATGGGCGCGGAAAACGTACCCATGAGACGTTTCTGCACCGGGTACTCGTCGGTGACGCCGTTGGTCGATCCGGCATTTTCGTAGTCGGTGTAGTCGACCGCGAGACACACCATCTCGTCGGTCGCCGCCACGACCTCGGCCTGACCGACCGGTCCCGACGATGCGTTGTAGAGGTCCGATGGATCATCGCCACCGGGAGCCAGACCTCGTTCGAGGACCACGCCGAACTGGCGCGCGCCGTCGACCTCATCGGATGCCGGGATGACGTCACCGGGCGCCAGTTCGTCGAACTCGGCGTCGAGCGTGTCGGCCGTGAGGAACGCATTGATCGTAAGGGTCGCGAGCGTCTTGCCTGCCGGCGGATGATCGGTCTCGAAATCGCTGAACTGATCGGGATCGATCTCGAAATCGGCGAGATAGAACGTGTAGATCCCCGGCGAGAGCCGAACGGCAAGCGAACTCGTGAACTCGAACGCAGGGTCTTCGACGACCGGCAGACCCGCGAAGACGTTGGCCGCTCGCATCTCGAACGACCAAGGGCCGGCGCACTCCCCTGGCAGCGCGACCGGATCCGTCGACGTCTCGGTCGGTTCCGTGTCGTCGGTCGGTTCCGTGTCGTCGGTCGGATCCCCTGGGTCAACCGCATCGGTGTCAGGCGACGTCGAGTCGGAGGTCTTGGGGTCGGAAGACTTCGAGTCGGCATCGTCGGTGTCCCCACAGGCAGTGAGTCCGAGAGCACCGACGAGCAGCACGAGGGGAAGACGTCTCATGGTCACTCCGATCGGCCGAAACTCGCGTCGGTCTAGTGTCGCACGCAACGAACGAAGGAGTGCACCATGCGAATCGGGATCTTCGGTGGCGACACCCAAAGCCAGTCCATCGACCAGATCGTCGGGGCGGCGAGAACGGCGGAGACCCAAGGCTTCGCGTCCTACTGGTTGCCGCAGATCTTCGGTCTCGACGCGATCACCACGCTCGCAATCGTTGGCCGCGAGGTCCCCCGCATCGAACTCGGCACGGCGGTCGTCCCCACGTATCCGCGGCACCCCGGGATGCTCGCCAGCCAGGCGCTCACCACCGCGGCAGCGGCCGGGGGTCGCTTCACGCTCGGTATCGGTCTCTCCCATCAGATCGTCGGGGAGATGATGTGGGGTCTTTCGTACGACAAGCCCGCGCGGCACATGCGCGAGTACCTCGCGATCTTGCTGCCGATGCTGCGCGACGGAAACGTCAGTTTCGCGGGGGAAACCCTGACCGCGCACTCACCACTGATCGTCACCGACCGTCACCCCGTTCCGGTGATGATCGCTGCGCTCGCGCCTCGAATGCTCGAACTCGCGGGCGGAACCGCTGACGGAACCATCACCTGGATGACCGGACCGAACACGCTGGCCGACTACATCGTGCCGAACATCAACGCTGCGGCGGCGCGCGCCGACAAACCCACGCCGCGCGTCGGTGCCAGTCTCCCCGTGATGGTCACCAACGATGCCGACGGTGCGCGAACTCGGGCGGCCAACGACTTCCAGGTCTACGGAACGCTGCCGAGTTACAAAGCCATGCTCGACAAGGAAGGTGCCAGCGGCCCCGCCGACGTTGCGATCGTCGGCGACGAGTCCGCGGTTGGCAAAGCGGTGCAGTCGATCCGGGACGCCGGCGTCACCGACTTCGTCGCGGCGGAGTTCGGGTCCACCGAGGAGCAGGCCCGCACCCGCGAGTTCCTCCGCACGCTGCTCTGACCGAATGCCGTAGCGTGGCTCGCTGTGACTGACTCAGGCGCGGCACGCACCCCACTCGATCTCCTCGGCGCGATGGCGGCCCAGGAGTGGCAGGTGACGCCGACGCTGCGCCACGTCGAGATCTACACCATGGAAGGACTCCTCACGCTGCTCTGGCACGGCGACCCGGCCTGCGAGTCGGTGGTCTTGATGGTCGGTGGGGCGATGGGCGGGCTGCTCGGGCCTTCGGACGGGCTCTATCCCGAACTCGGCGAGCGGTTCGCGGCCGAAGGCATCGGGACGATCCGCATCGGATATCACAAGCCCAACCACTTGCCGCGCTGCGTGCACGATGTGTGCGCCGCGGGCGATCTCGCGTCGCGATCGGGAGCCCGCCGGTTCGTGACGGTCGGCCACAGCTTCGGCGGCGCCGTCGCCGTGCAGGCGGGAACCGTGCTGGCCGAGCACTGTCGAGGGGTGGTGACCCTCGCGACGCAGTCGGCGGGTTGCGAGGAAGCCGAACACCTCACCGCGCCACTCCTGCTCGTGCACGGGCTCCAGGACGAGTTGCTCCCGGCACAGACGAGCGAAGTCGTGCGCATGATGGCCGGTCAAGGCGAGCTGATGTTGCTCCCCGACGACGGCCATCTACTCGACAAGTCCCGCAACGCCATCGTCGACAAACTCGTCGACTGGATCCCCGCCCGCCTCACGAACTGACCCGCCCCACGATCGTGTTCCTCGTCGGACCGCTCGCTGCGCGGTGCTCGGCGTCGCGCGTCGCGATCAGGTGCCGGCCAGTTTGGCAACGACGGGAGCGAACGTCTCGAAGAAGTCGTTGCCGACGATGACGTAGGTCACGCCCCACTCCTCGCGGCGTTGCACGAGGGTGTCGATCATCTCGTCGAGCGTGCCGAGCAGCGCGGCACCCGACCCGAGGACCTCTTCGGCCGTGGAATCGAAACCCGGGGCCACGGCGGCGGCGAACGACGTCTTGTCGTCGGTCACCGCATGCAAGAAGTAGCGGATCTGGAGTTCGATCGAATCGAAACGAACACCGGCCCCCTCGCGGATCCACTCGATCTTGTTCGCGGTCTCCTGCGCGCTGGCCGATCTCGCAGCATCCGCGGTGATCGCGCCCACTCGCAGGTTGGGGTTGATCCCGATGATGTCGGCTTCTCGTCCGGCGAGGCGCAGGATCTTCGGCCCACCGCCACCGATGAGCACCGGGATGTGCCCGTTGGTCGGTTTCGGAACCGCGTCGTAATCGGAAATCGTGTAGTGGCTGCCCTGGTAGCTGAACTTGCCGGGCGCGTAGCAGCCCTTGATCACCTGGAGCGCCTCGTCGAGACGCGCGATGCGGGTGCCGGGCGAGTCGTAGGGAATGCCCAAGGCGTCGTAGTCGACCTGCATCCAGCCCGCACCGATACCCAACTCGGTACGACCGCCGGACAGGACGTCGATCGTGGCCATCTCTTTGGCGAGGATCGCGGGGTGCTTGTAATCGTTGTCGAACACGAGCGCGCCGACGTTGAGGGTCGTGGTCGCCTCAGCGGCCATCGCGAGCGCGGGCATCGGCGCCAGCACGGTGTCGATGAAGTGATCAGGGGCGTACAACGTGCTGTATCCGAGCGATTCGGCCTTGCGGGCCAACTCGCGCCATTGCTGGCCGTCGAGCGCACCACCACACTGCACGCCGAACCTGAACTTGTGCTGCGAACCCATCTCAGCCCTCCGACTGGTCGATTGCGTGGTCTAGGTCCCGGCAACTTCGGCAACGACCGGCGCGGACGCCTCGATCGAGTCGGTGCCGACGATGCGGTGACGATGCGGTGACGATGCGGTGACGATTCTGCCCGAGGCAGCCGCGTTCGTGCAGGGGCATCGACGATGTTCGAATCGGTCCGGCATCAAGGCGACGACCTTACTGGCACCTCGCCTGTCCCGAGGCGGGCCGAGGCGCACCTGCGGCGCGATCCCCCACGACCGCCTCGTCTGATCGAGGGCCCTGATGTCGGTCGCCCGACGGGTGCGAACCGCGTCGGCAACTGTTGCGCAGCTGCCGTTCATCGACCGGTGCTGCCGTGACCGCCGTCGCCGCGATCGGTGTCGTCGAGCGAGGCGACCTCGCGCCACTCCACGTCTTCGACGCGCTGGATGACCAGTTGCGCGATGCGTTCGCCCCGGGCCGCTCGAAACGTCTCGTCGCGGTCGAGATTGACGAGCATCACCTTGATCTCACCGCGGTAACCGCTGTCGATCAGTCCCGGCGTGTTGACGATCGAGATTCCATGCTTCGCGGCGAGCCCCGAGCGAGGCTGGACGAACCCGGCATACCCCGCCGGTACGGCAATTGCGATTCCTGTCGGCACAAGGGCACGCGCTCCCGGACCGAGCTCGACGTCGACCGCGGTGACGAGGTCGTAACCGGCGTCCGAGGCGTGCTGCCGGGCCGGCAACGGCACGCCCGGATCAAGTCGCCGAATCTGCATCTCCACCCCCCAAACCTACAGGTGCGTCGATAGGATCCGTTTTTCGGACCTTATCGACGCACCTCGGTGGCGAGGTCGGCGCGGAGTTCGGCGAGTTGGGTGGCGTCGAGGGGGGTTTCGATCGACAACTGCGGATGGTCGAGCACGAGCGTCGCCGGAGCGGCCAAGAACTGCGTGCGCGCCGCGTCGTCGAAATCGAACTTCAAGAAGTGCACCGCCGCCGTGATGTCACCGCGCGTCAGACGATCGGCTTCGGGGTCGTAGCCAGCCACTTCGGTGCCGTCAGCCAAGCGAATGCGCAAGGCGTCCTCGATGCCGACCAACCGAGGCAGCCACTCACGCAGCTTCCACTCGTCGTCGAGCTCGATGAACAGCGTGCACGACAGTTGCCCGTCGTCGGGAACGATCGCGTTGTACGTCTGGACCTCATGGGCGATCTGATCGTCTCGGAGCATCTTCTCCGCCCGGGCCATCTCTTGGATCTGGAACCACATCGTGTCGGTGTTCTCGAACACCACCGAAATGAAGTCACCGAGCGCGACGCGCCGACGCTTCTTGCGCTCGATGTTGGCACGGCGACGTTCGTCGCGCACCCGTTCGTAGGCACGCAGATCGAGGATGTCGTCGGCGGAAAGCTTGCGCATGTCATTCCTCGATTCCGTAAGCGCGGGCAAGCACCTCGAGCGGATGAATCGGCTTGCGCCCTGTGTCTTCGAGGATGGCACCGTTCGAAAGGTGACAGTCCCCGGCGACCAACTCGGCGTCGCTCTTGGCGATCTGCTCCATCAACGGTTTCGCGATCTTCTTCGCCATCTCGACGTTTTCGGCGCGCAGCCCCCAGGTGCCGTCGATCGCCGAACACCGTTCGACCATCTGGACCTTCGCGCCCGTCAACGCCATGACATCACGCGACTTCGGGCCGATCTGTTGTGCTCGATAGTGGCACGCGTTCTGCCACACGATCGTGCCGTAGACCTGCCCCGCCGAGAAGTCGGTATCGAGCGGCGTTTCCTTGTGACGGGCAATCAAGTATTCGCTGGCATCGAACGTGTTGGCCGCGACGAGTCGCGCCGCTTCGGTACCGAGGAAGTCGGGATACTCCTGCTTGATCGTGTACGCACAGGTCGGCTGCGGCACGACGACTGCCTTGCCGGCCTGCACCGCAGGCAGCAGCGCATCGACGTTTCGACGAGCGTGCTCGACGAACTTGTCCGTGTCGCCGGCGTCGAGCCAGGGCATCCCGCAGCACACTTGACCCTCCGGCAGCGTGCATGCGATGCCATTGCGTTCGTACACCTTGACCAGTGCCTTGCCGATCGCCGGCTCCTGGTACTCCACGAGACAGGTCGGGAACACCGCGACCTCACCACGCGGACCCCCGGTCGACAGTCGATTCCGGCGCCGAAACCATTTCGAAAACCGCTCCCGCGCGAACGTCGGCAGCAGCCGCACCTTCGAGATGCCCGTGACTTTCTCCATTGCGGCACGTGCGGGCGCCAGGGTTGCGAGCTTGTTCGAGATCGGCGCGGTCGCACTCGCCACCTTGCCCTGGAGATCGGTTCGCGCCAGCAAACGCGCGTTCAGACCAGGCCCGTCTCCCTCGCCCTGTTGTATCGCCAACGACCGCAGCATCAGGCGGGGAAAGTCGATCACCCACTCTTGTTGCTGATCCGGCGTATACGGGCAGATGACGTAACACAGTTTGCACTGGTAGCAGACGTCGACGACGTGGCGATGCTGTTCGGCCGACAGTTCTTCGGTGTGCTCGGTGCCACCGAGATCGTCGATGAAGCGGAACAGATCTTTGAAGCTCGGACAGAGCTTCACGCACACCCGACAATCTGAGCACTGATGAAACGTGCGGTCGCGTTCGGCGCGAGCGTCGGCAGCGTCGTAGTAGTTGGAAGCCAGCGGTTCGTACAGTGACATCGGGTCCTCGAAGGTCAGCCGACGACATGGCCCCGGGCGCAAGCACCCGGGGCCATGCTCGCGGAATCGTGGAACGTCGGACGAGTCCTCAGGAAAGCGACTCGAGCCCTTGGCCGAAACGACCGGCGTGGCTCTTTTCGGCCCGTGCCAGCGTTTCGAGCCACTCGGCGATGTCTTCGAAGCCTTCGTCGCGGGCCGTCTTGGCGAAGCCCGGGTACATCTCGGTGTACTCGTAGGTCTCGCCCGCGATCGCCGACTTCAGGTTCTCCTCTGTGCCGCCGACCGGTTCGCCGGTGGCGGGGTCGCCGACCTCGGCGAGGAAGTCGAAGTGTCCGAACGCGTGGCCGGTTTCGCCTTCGGCGACCGAACGGAACAACGCCGCGATGTCGGGGTAGCCCTCGACGTCGGCCTTCTGCGCGAAGTAGAGGTAGCGGCGGTTCGCCTGGCTCTCGCCCGCGAACGCCTCTTTCAGGTTGTCATGGGTCTTGGAGCCCTTGAGGTCCGGCATTTCCTGGTTCCCTTCTCGGTGTCAGTGGGTGGTTGAAGAGCAGGTGTCGCAGTGACCGCGAAAGATCACTTCGACGGATGTGACCGTGAAATCGCGACGATCGCGACGAGCCAACGCCGTCACGACATCGGGTTGCACATCGCGCACGGCACCACATTCGGTGCAGACGAGGTGATGATGGTCGTCTTCGACGTTCGGGTCGACCCGAACTGCGCCGGTGCCCAGATCGAGCAACCGAACTTCGCCGAGCGATTCGAGATCGTGCACGGTCTGGTACACGGTTTTCAGGCTGACCGTCGGCATCTCGACGCAGACCGCGTCGTGGATCGCTTCGACGGTCGGATGCGTGGTGTTGCCGACCAGATGGCGCACGATCGCCTGTCGTTGCGGAGTCACTCGCAAACCAACGGATCGGAGCCGCTCGGTGAGTTCGTCAACAGAACGCATCGAGGCGAGACACTAACAACAATACTTGTCAGTTAGCAACTCCGAGCGATACCGCGGCTCAGGCGGTCTCGTCGGTTCCGCCTTCGACGCACGGCGCGCCGGGCTCGCGATTCTGCGGGCCGTTTGCGTAGATGTTCACGAACTCTCCGAGCCTGGGGTCGTCGACGGTTTCGACCTCCAGCTGCAGTCCCCATGCGCTCGCCACGACCGGCGACGGCAGCGGGTCACGATTCCACGGCGACACGAGGACGAACTCGCCCGCGTACACCGAAAGAGCATCGCGTGCCGCCGCATCGAGATCGGGCGAATAGGTGATCCACACCGCGCCGTGCTCCATTGAGTGCACCGCGCGTTCGGGCGGGACCGGGTCGCCATAGAAACCGCATGCCTGCCAGACACCCCAGTGATCGCCGCCAACGGGCGGGTTCGGCACATACTCGACGCAGTCTTCGACGTGGCCGTGCGTCAGACCGGCGAAGCGCTCGACACCGTCGATCGTGGGCTCCGGGATGTCGAGGTCGTCCGATTCCGAATCGCTGCCTCGCTCGGCGACCGAAGTGACGCAATCGTCGTCGGGAACACCCGAATCGGCTCCGTCGGGATCGCGTCCGTCGTCGTCCTGCTCGGTCGTCGACGAAGCGTCGTCGTCCGACCCGCAGGCCGTCATGATGAGCGTGGCCGCGATCAACCCCGCTGCAAGGCGTTTCATCTGGCGCAGCGTAGGAGGCCCCCGCCGAGGATTCGCGGCGCGCTGGCTCCCGCGCCCCATCGGGGCGGCACACCGGGGACGCACTCCGATACGGTCGTGACCGCATGGACTTCACCTATCCCGCCTCGGCCGAAGCGTTCCGCGCCGAGTTCCGTGGGTGGCTCGACGAACACCTCACCGACGAGTTCCGGTCGCTCGGCGGCACGCACCTCGACATGGATGCAGCCACGCTTGCTGCGATGCGACGTTGGAATGCGCTCCTGGCCGACGCTCGCTACGCCGCGATCGCCTGGCCGACCGAGTGGGGTGGGCGCGGTGCAGGTGTCATGGAACAGGTCGTGTTCGCCGAAGAGATGCACCGGGCAAACGCTCCCGGGACGATCAACGTCATCGGGTTGTCGAACATCGCGCCGGCGATCATCGAACACGGCACCGACGAACAACGCCGGACCCTGTTGCCGCGCATGCTGCGCGGCGACGACATCTGGTGTCAGGGTTTCTCAGAGCCGAACGCGGGAAGCGACCTGGCGTCGCTATCGACGAGCGCGGTGCGTGACGGCGACCGGTGGATCGTCAACGGCCAGAAGACCTGGAACACACTTGGCCACCTAGCCAACTGGTGTGAACTGCTCGTGCGCACTGATCGTGACGCACCAAAGCATCGCGGGATCACGTGCCTGCTCGTCGATCTGACCCGGCCCGGTGTCGAAGTCCGGCCCATCACGACGATCACCGGCGAACGAGAGTTCAGCGAGATCTTTTTCACCGATGTCGCCGTGCCGGCAACCATGACGCTCGGTCCGGTCAACGACGGCTGGCGGGTGGCGATGACGACGCTTGCCTACGAGCGCGGAACGGTCGCCAAGCTGCATCTCGGGCTACGGGCCAAGGTGCAGCGTTTGTTCGAGGCCGCCGCCTCGGCGCCTGGGCCGCGGGGAGCGCCGCGAGCCATCGACGACCCACAGGTCCGTCGTCTGCTGGCGCGCTGTTACGTGGACGGCGAGCTCTTGAAGTTGGTGTCGGAACGGGCGATCTCAGGCGAGCTTCATGGACGAGGTCCCGGTCCCGAAGGTTCGCTGGCGAAACTGTTGTGGAGTGAGGCCGACCAGCAGCTGACCGCGGTCGCCACGGAGGTTCTGGGGGCGGCGTCGCTGGCCGACCGGTGGGGACGAGACCGGGTGTACTCGCGTTCGCTGTCGATTGCCGGGGGCACCACCCAGATCAACAAGAACATCGTTGCCCAGCGGATCCTGGGACTCCCACGTGGCTGACGGGGTGTAATCGGTCGACACCTCGTTCGTCAGGTGCAGCAGAATCCACCGACGAAACCTTGGGAGTCATCATGTTGCATCGATTCGGCCGCACCACCATCTCGTTGCTGTTGTTCAGCGTCGGCACCGCCTCGACGCTCGCCACCACCGGACCCGCCGCTGCCGTGGTCGCGGCGGCGCCATGGGACTTCAACGGCGACGGCTACCAAGACCTCATCGCCCGGGCGCCCTACGACAACGTCGACGAGATCGACGAAGGCATGATCCACTTTCTGCCCGGCGGTCCGAACGGCGTCGACGAGACAGCGGCCATCTCCGCCCAGATCGAAGACATCGGACTCCCCGACCAACACGAGGCCCGCATGGGCTGGTCGTTGGCCTCAGCCGACTTCGATGTCGACGGCTACGCCGACGTCGCGGTTGGCGTGCCGCTCTACGACCACGGCGCGGCCACCGATTCCGGTGCTGTGATCATCGTTCCCGGGAGTGCCAACGGACCTGACCTGGGCGCGGCGACCACCTTCGCCCAGGGTGTCAACGGCGTTGCGGGCACCCGCGAGACCAACGATGCGTTCGGGTACTCGCTCGCGGCTGGCGACTTCGACGGTGATGGTCGCCCCGACCTCGCTATCGCAGCTCGCGGTGAGGACACCGCTGCGGGCAACAACATCGGATACGTGCACGTCCTTTCGAGCACGGAGCTCGGCATCAGGACCACGAGTCCCGAAAAGACGTTCACCTCGGCGTCGATCGGTGCGCCAACGCCAGCAGGCGATCTGCTCGGCTTCGCGATGACGGTCGGCGACTTCGATGGCGACAGTGTCGACGACCTCGCAGTTTCGGCCCCGACCGCCGACGGTTTCGTGGGTGCACCAGGGCAGTCGGGTTACGTGGCCACGGTTCCGGGCTCGGCGACTGGAATCCAAGCGGCTCAGGCCAGCATCGTGCACGGCAACTCGGCCGGCATTGACGGATCCGCCGGTACCGGCGATTGGTTCGGGATGCAGCTCGACGCGGCGGACTTCGACGGCGACAACCACAGCGAGCTCGTCGTCGGCGTGCCGATGCGCAACATCGGGGCCGTCACCGACGCCGGCGTCGTACACGTGCTCTCGGGGACCGACGACGGGATCACCAGCGTGGGATCGCAGACATTCCATCAGAACGTCGCGGGTATCGGCGATCAGGTGGAAGCCGTCGAGTATTTCGGGCAGTCGTTCGACGCAGGCGATATCAACGGCGACGGCCACGTCGATCTTGTCGTGGGTGTCATCGGCGAGAACACCCAGGGCTACGACAACGCGGGAGCGTTTCACGTCATCTTCGGCACCGACAGCGGTTTGAGCGGAGCCGGCAGCAAGGTCTACACGAGGGGTTCGACCGATGTGGCCGGCGAGCCCGGCACCGATCACCTGATGGGCGCTTCGCTCGTCGTGCGTGACTTCAACGGCAACGATCGAGCCGACCTTGCGATCAGCGTGCGCGGTGACGACGTGCTCGGCAACAACGATGCCGGCAGCATTCACCTGTTCCGAGGCAACCAGTTCGGCATTTCGGTCACCAACGACCGGATCATCACCGAGATCGAGTTCGGCGACGGCCCCCAGCCGAACGACTGGCTCGGTGTCTGAACCCCAGGTGCGTCGATAGGGTCCGTTATTGGTGTCCTATCGACGCACCTAGTCTGGGGTTGTGTGGTGGTTGGTCGGTGGCGTCGGGGGTGTGGTCGCCGCGTTGGCCGTGTACGACCTCGTGCAGAAACGCCATTCCATCTTGCGCAACTTCCCCGTGATCGGGCACCTGCGTTTTCTACTCGAGGCGGTTGGCCCGGAACTGCGTCAGTACATCGTCACCGACAATGACGAGGAACGACCGTTCTCGCGCGATCAACGTCGCTGGGTCTACGCGTCGGCCAAGCGCGAGAACAACGTCTTCGGGTTCGGCACCGACAACGACCTCGAAACGACGTCCAACTACCTCATCGTGAAGCACGCGGCGTTCCCCGAACGCGGCCCCGACACCGGTGATCTGGCCCGCCCACCGCACTGGCGAGTGCCCGCCGCCAAGGTCATCGGCGAGTTCCGCGACCGCCCCGGAAAATTCCGGCCCGATTCGATCGTCAACATCTCCGGCATGAGCTTCGGATCGCTGTCGGGGGCCGCCGTCAGCGCCCTGAATCGCGGCGCCCAGTTGGCCGGCTGCCTCCACGCCACCGGCGAGGGCGGTGTGACCGCCCACCACGCGCACGGCGGCGATCTGGTGTGGCAGATCGGCACTGGCTACTTCGGCTGTCGCACCGCCACCGGCCAGTTCGACCTCGACCAGTTCCGCGCGACGCTCGACCGCTACCCAACCATTCGCGCGATCGAGATCAAGCTGTCACAGGGCGCCAAGCCCGGCCTCGGCGGTTTGCTCCCCGGCGCCAAGGTGACGCGCGAGATCGCAGCGATCCGAGGTGTTCCCGCCGGCGTCGACTGCCACTCACCGGCGACCCACTCGGCGTTCACGAGCATCGATTCGATGCTCGACTTCGCCGAACTCTTGGCCAGCACATCGGGCCGGCCCGTGGGCATCAAGAGCGCGGTCGGCGACCTCGGCTTCTGGCAACGACTCGGTGACCGACTCGGCGAAGACCCCGGCCGCGCCATCGACTTCATCGTCGTCGCCGGCGGCGAGGGCGGCACCGGCGCTGCGCCCCTCGCCTTCGCCGACCACGTCGCGCTGCCCTTCAAGATCGGTTTCAGCCGGGTCTACCGCGAGTTCGCGGCGCGGCGCCTCACCGATCGGATCGTCTTCGTCGGCAGCGGCAAGCTCGGCTTTCCGCAAGACGCGCTCCTCGCCTTCGCCCTGGGATGCGACACCATCAACGTCGGCCGTGAGGCGATGCTCGCGATCGGCTGCATCCAAGCGCAACGCTGTCACACCGGACACTGTCCGACGGGAGTCGCAACGCAGTCGCGTTGGCTCGCACGCGGCCTCGATCCCACCGACAAGGCGGTGCGCTGCGCGCAGTACATCGAGACGTTGCGCCAGGAAGTCCTGCAGTTGAGTTGGGCCGCCGGCGCAACGCATCCTGCGCTCATCACGCCCGACGTCATCGAGTTCGTCGACGATCGTTTCGGCGCACGCAGCGCTCGCGACGTGTTCGGTTACGACCTCGATTGGGGTCGGCCGTCCGCGACCGACTGCGACGCCGTTGCCGCCATGTCGCTCCCGCCCCACACGTCGATGCCGTAGCCGATCGTCCGCAGGCTCCACGCCACGACACCCACGACCCCCGCCGCCGCGATGGCGCCAGCCGCGCCCCCGCCGGATCCGGCGAGCTGCTCGGCGATCTCGCGACCGATCGTCGCTCGTCCGTCGACGCTGATGCCGACGACGCCCCACACCGCATCGGCGACGAACAACGTGCCGACGCCCGCGACACCGATCGCGACCAGATCGCGACTCAGACGCGGTGCCGCACGTAACGAAGAAGTCCGCCACGCGTGATCGACGGTGGGCGCGACCCTCGCAATCACGACCGGCATGAGCACCAAGCTGGTCGCCGCGATCACGATCGTCGGCGACCGCGTCGTACCCGCGAGCAGCGCGGCAACCGCCACGAGCAGCACCTCACTGCGCCCACGCGCCCGATCGATCCGCCGCGTGCCGCCATCGTGACCCGAGCGAACCTCGAGCAGCGACCCAAGAACCCCGCCGACGATGACTCCCCCAACGATTGCTGCGGCGACCGCCATTGACGCGATCGCGAAGCTCGTGCGCCCGCTCGTCAACGCTCGCGCCAACGCATCCCGGCCAAGGTGATCGTCGACGAGCGGATCCGTCGCAGGTTCGGCCGCCGGATTCAGGCCGATCCGATCGACAAAGACGAGCGCGGCGACCATGACCACACCCACGACGGCGGCGACGGTCACCATCCGATCGCTCCGTCGCACCGGCGTGGTCCACGCAACCGATGGCACGAACACAATCGTCGTCGCGACGACGAGCGCGACGCCTCGCAATCCGTCGCCGTCTCGAGTGCGGACGAACTCGCCGAGCAGCGAACCCAAGCCCGGGAGTCCGAAGGCCGCTTCCGCGACCAGCACACCCACCACGCACATCGGGCCTGCCGAGCGCGCACACATTCCGCCACGTGTCGCACCCCGCGCCAACCCGATCAACGCGATGCCTGCACCAACGACGAGAGCGGGCAAGACGAGGGCACCCACGCGATCGACCACCGCGGCACCGATGCCCGGCATCTCGCCCCGACGCGCCCTCCGATCCAACGCGCCAACGATGACGATGCTCACCAAGAGCCCCGCAGCGGCGAACCCTCGCCGCAAGCGACCGAAGGGCCCGATCACTCGCACGATCGCGCCGGCCGCCAAGACGGATCCTGCGAGCAGCGCCAGGCTGCCCACCGCGAAGACGCGGACGCGTGCATCGACGTCGATTCCGCTGGTCGACGACACACCGAGATCACCGCGCAGCGCTCCCGCTACGAAGCTCCACGGCATCGGCCGATCCGTGATCGACCCGTCGAGCGGGACGAACCACGCGAACGCGACGGCCGCGGCGAGCCGCAGCGCGAGCCGTCGGATCGGTGGGTTCGGTCGGTTCGGTGGCGTTGCTCGGATCAGACGACGTCGCTCGGCGTCGCGGACGCCAGCGGAAGCTTTTGGCCGGGTTCGAGCGGGAAGTGACACGCCACGAACTGACCCGGCGCGACCTCGCGCAGCTGCGGTTCTTCGCCCGCACACCGGTCTTGCGCAAGTGGACAACGCGTTCGGAACCGACAGCCCGACGGCGGACTCACCGGCGACGGGATCTCGCCCCCGAGGGTCGGCCGGTCGCGCGGATCGACCGCAGGATCGGGCACCGGGATCGCTGCGAGCAACGCCTGCGTGTAGGGGTGCGCCGGCTGCGCGTAGAGCTGATCGGGCGGGCCGACTTCACAGATCTTGCCGAGGTACATGACCACGACGCGGTCGCTGATGTTCTTCACCACGGCCAGGTCGTGCGCGATGAAAATCATCGTGAGCCCGTAGCGGGCTTTCATGTCTTCGAGCAGATTGAGGATCTGAGCATGTACCGACACGTCGAGGGCCGACACGGGGTCGTCGCAGATGATCAGCTTCGGTTCGGTTGCCACGGCACGGGCGATCGAGATGCGCTGACACTGCCCACCGGAGAACTGGTGCGGACGCTTGCCCCGCTGCGCCACCGGGTCGAACCCGATCGTCTCCATGAGCTCGTCGACCTTGCGTTGCTGGTCTTCCTTCGATCCGATCTTCCAGATGCGCAAGCCCTCGGAGATGATGTCTTCGACCTTGCGCCGCGGGTTCAGCGAGCTGATCGGATCTTGGAAGATCATCTGCAGGCGCGGCCGTTGCCTGCGCAAGTCCTCCCCTTCGAGCGACGTGAGGTCCGTCCCCTCGAACACCACCTGGCCGCTCGTCGGCGCGGGCAACTGCATGATGGCCTTGCCGGTCGTCGACTTACCGCAGCCGGAC
>SXGT01410300.1_pt1 | contig 14690 bp, 11 predicted proteins | sample 3176221 | NCBI WGS metagenome assembly SXGT01 (sample SAMN11356862, study PRJNA531348) | freshwater metagenome | isolation source: freshwater sample F1-120 | place: China: Fuxian Lake, Yuxi | collected 2017-12-25
ATAAACGATTATTGAGTTGGCAAACTCCGCACCCAATCACCGGGATGAACCTTAATTAGGTTCATCCCGGAATCAAAATTACCAATGGCCATTGAAGGCCCAACATTTAAAATAGTCACCATACCGACTGGTTCGGTAAAACCTATGTTGACTGAATCCGAGAAGCCAGCGTTATAGATACTAAATCGATCGCCTGTTTTGATTCTATTCTGGGCACCGGCGCCTATCGTAATTTGGTTGTTATCGACTTGTGTCACTCGCGTGGCAAATGGATGACAGGCAAACAATTGTTGAATATCGTTGCTGGCCTGATGGATGATTTCGCTGATTTTATGCCCGGCCGGATTGGACTCAAAACCTTCACTGCCTACGTTGTAGCCAGTTGGTAGCGAGACATCACCCAAAATTGAATCGGTGTAACGATGTTGAAATAACAAAGCCCCGGTAAATCCATCATGAACAAATACATCGATACCGATACTACGACGCGCAATATAATCTCTCATAGTGGATTTAAGCATAGCCATTATGCCAGTCCCTCTAACGTATTCAGTTGATTCGACCTTAAAATCCCGAATAACGCCTGAAAGGACAAATTGAGCATCCAGGCCTTTGGCGATATCTATTATCACCTTAAGGGGGTTGCCACCAGTTGTGGAGAATATTTCTGGCGCTAAATCAGGACGGCTATAAAGTACTGTATTAGTGATATTTCGAGTGATAAAGTCTCCAGATTCCATTAAACGGTTGCTGATTTCTCTGGGGATTCCGCTAAATAAATCCTGACTCTCTGTGCCACTGATTTGATCGGCGTTCATGACCGGAAAACCAGTAGCAACCATTTTTTTTCGATATGGTGACTGACAAGTTGCCTGTTGACCCAGTACGGCCACTGCCTGAACGTGATAATAATTGTCTGCCTGCCATTCATCAACGATTTTGATGTTACCGGGCAACAGCGATTCTGTGTTTGAATAATGACGTTTTATCTGCCCTGAAGCGTTGGCTATTGCGTTCTCGATAGCAGCTTGACGCGCGCGCTCTAGATTTTCATTTAAAATAACAGCACTACCCTGAACGGTCACTTGTTGACTGGCAACGTCCTTATACTCAGGTTTGTTATTGGTATCCACGCTTGAGCAAGCGGATATCAAAACCACTGACAAACCCAGCAAGGCTGATCTATAGCGCATTCAGAAACCCATAAGTAAGTAAATAGTTAAATAAGGTACGTGCGCCAGTATTGACAGTCCACTCTAAATCATAAAAACCCGCATCAAGCATGGCATCATCAACTACATTTCTGTCTTTGGAAAACCCCTTTACGAAGAACTGATCACTGCAATCTAACTGCGCACATGCAAGATTTTTGCTTGAGACTGAAGCAGTTTTGTAACCAATTCGAGTAAACGCGAGTTTGTCGTCTTCTTGCAAACATTGCCTTGCACCCACCAAATCACTACTCATGCATTGGTAAAAACGAGGTGTGAGCTTTAGTTGCAACGTAGCTTTCAAACTGTTTTTTACTGTCAGATAATCAACGGCTTGAGCGTTACGCAAATAGGTATCCAGATAAACACGATACACCTCACTTTGCACGACTTGAGAGCCTACGGTTTTATTATTGCCTAACGACTCATAATAGAGTTGATCGGCTAAACTTCGATAGGCATTCAGTTTGGCCACCTGTTGCGCCGATAGCCAGCGCTGGTTGACTCTTTGCAATACACCCACATCAGCAAACTGACTATAACCGCTCGCCACCAAGGTTTTGTCGGTTACAGCTAGAGAATCCCTGCTGCCAACCTGAGCACACCCTAAAATCATCAGGGTTGCCAACATCATCATCGTTGTTAGGGGTTTCATTTTAATCTCCTGCAAAATATGCAGTGATCATCGACTCTTCTGGTAATTTCTTGAGCTTTAAGTCATGAAAAAAAGCATCAGCTCAAATTATTTTTTCTTGATTCCCCGCTACTGACCAGAGTTTTTCCAACTGGTAAAATTCGCGTGCTTGACTGGTCATGATATGCAGTACCACATCGCCTAAATCCAATAACACCCAATCCGAACCTACCTCCCCTTCTACTCCTAGCGGTTGTATCCCATTGGCTTTTACTTTTTCAACGACATAATCGCATAAAGATCTGGCGTGACGTGTCGAGGTACCTGTTGCGATAATCATAAAGTCGGTAATGCTGGTTTTCCCACGTACATCCAAAGTGCTTACTTGCACTGCTTTCCGCAAGTCTAATTCTTCTAAAACCAAATTTAATAATTCTTCTGTTTGCATTCAATATCTCGTGTGGGTAATAAGTAAAGTTGATGATCTCGAATAAATTCGATGACCGAATCCGGTAGTAAAAATTGTGGATTTCGATGACTGGCAATCAAAGATCGGATAGTTGTCGCCGAAATGTCCAATGCAGTTACTGTTTGGAAATATAGCTGTCCAATAGATGTTCGAAATAGTTGTTGTTGATCGTGACAAACTCTACAACTCAAAAAGGCCGAGAGTTTTGGCTTTGCATAATTTGGCCGGGTCATGACCACGACATGGGCAAATTCAAACAAACGCTGCCAGCAGTGCCATTGCTCTAAACCGCTAAAGGCATCAGCGCCAATAAACAATATCAATGAGGCTTTTGGGTTTTCCAGTGCGATAGACTCCAAGGTGTCTACCATATACGACGGCCCTGCCCTATCCAGTTCGCGGCGATCAATCTGTAACCCGGGCGAATGAGCAATGGCTAGTTGCAACATGCTAAGTCGTAACTCGGCAGAAACTTCGGGGATTTGCCGATGCGCAGGCAAACGACAAGGAATTAATCGGAGTTGATCAAGGCTGAATTGCTCGCTGACTTCAAGTGCTGTACGCAGATGTCCATGGTGTACCGGATTAAAAGTACCACCATAAATGCCTATCCTCATGACCGGATATGACCATCACCCAGGACAATATATTTTAAAGAAGTCAATCCTTGTAAGCCCACTGGACCACGTGCGTGTAATTTGTCGGTGCTAATACCGATTTCAGCGCCTAGCCCGTATTCAAAACCATCGGCAAAACGCGTGGAAGCATTCACCATTACGGAGCTTGAGTCGACTTCCCGCAAGAAGCGTCGGGCCAGTGAGTAATTTTCTGTGACTATCGCTTCCGTATGTGCAGAGCTGTATTGATTGATGTGAGCAATTGCCTCGTCAATATCCGCCACAATCTTGATGGATAAAATGGGTGCCAGATACTCAGTGTGCCAATCTTCTTCAGTCGCTCTGACAGCATTTTTAACCAGTGAACAGGTTTTTAAACAACCACGTAGTTCTACGCCTTTTTCAGTCAATTTTTCCGTCAAAATCGGTAACACTTTTGTGGCTATGCCTTCTGCAACTAATAAAGTTTCCATGGCATTACAAACACCATAGCGATGCGTTTTGGCATTCATGGCGATATTGACCGCTTTGTCGATATCCGCTTCACCGTCAATATAGACATGGCATATGCCATCCAGATGTTTGATGACAGGAATGCTCGCTTCTTTGCTAATACGTTCGATCAGACTTTTTCCGCCACGAGGTACGATCACATCGACATAATTTTTCATGGTAATCAATTCGCCCACCGCAGCTCGATCTGTGATTTCCACCACTTGAACCGCTTGTTCCGGCAACCCGGCTGCAACCAATCCTTTGCTAATACAGGCAGCAATTGCTTTGTTGGAATGAATCGATTCCGAGCCGCCGCGCAAAATGCAGGCATTGCCAGCTTTAAGGCATAGCGCAGCTGCATCAATAGTCACGTTGGGTCTGGATTCGTAAATAATACCAATGACGCCTAGTGGTACCCGCATTTGCCCGACCTGTATACCACTAGGACGATAATTTAAATGGGTAATTTCACCTACTGGATCTGGTAAAGCGGCAACCTGCATCAAGCCTTCAACCATGCTTCCTATGCGCGATGTAGTCAGTTCCAATCTGTCTAGAGAAGCTGCGTCCAGTCCATTGGTTTGACCAGCAGCAAGATCTTTGCGATTTTCAATGATAAGTTCATCGAAACTAGCATTTAAGGCTTCGGCAATTTTCATTAAAGCCAGATTTTTTAAACCGCTATCGGCTTTACTAATTTGCCGTCCTGCTTGTCTGGCCTGCTGGCCTAGCTGCTGCATGTATGATTTAACATCCATAATCTTGATCCAGTGGGTAGGAAAATCCGAATATTATAACAAGCCTAAACCTGACGGCACGTTCTATAAAATGCCTTGTTGATTAATGGAGGGTTATCCAGGATTAACATTTTGTCCGATCAGAAATTCCAGTGATAACAATCCCATTTCAAGTGCGTAATGCGCACGATATTGGCTCGCTTGGGCAAAGGTTTCCATAACTTGCGCCTCTATTACATCCTTGGTCTCAACGAGTTCATCCTGATAGGCTCGCACATGTAATTTACGATTTTCACTAGCAAATCCCACTGCTTCCGAACTATCTTTAGTTTGACCATAACTGCTTTTAATGCTCAAAAACTGTTGTTTAACCTGCAGTGCGATGGCTTGGTCCAACAAGACTTGCTGACTTTGCAATTTACGTTGCTGGGCTTGAGCTTGATTAACTCTGCCGGCGGTTTGAAAACCATCAAATAAATTCCATTGCATACCGATGCCGATAGTCCAGCCATCGCGATTGGTGGCGTTAGTCAAACCGGATTTAAAATCTGATTGAACATCATAGACACTGGCATGAAAACCAATCATGGGAAAATAGCCGCTGCGCGCTTCGGTAATTTGATCATCACTAATTTGTACAGCGAGTTTGAGTTGCTGGATATCAGGATTGAAATTCTGAGCGGATTCCAGCAGCTGATGTAATCCTTCACTCAATTGCGGTGAGGTTTCCGCTTCAACAATCGATTGATTCGCCTGCCATTCTTGTCCCATGGCATTACCTAAAGCCTCATAGGCCATTTCACGAGCATATCGGGCTTCACTCAACACAGTGCGGGTCATCGCTGTAGTGGTTTTAATTCTTAGATAATCGGTTTTTTTGACTTTAAGTGAACCGTTTTGATATAGGCGTTCAGTTAAATCCTCCAGTGCTTTAAATCGCTCCAGGGTATCTTCAGTTAACCGCTCCATTTGTGTCGCAAACTGAGCAGCGTAATAGTATTTTTTTACATCCCGTATCACTTCGAGATTGGTTTTACGCTGACCTTGCTCGGCAGCCTGAATACCTTTTCTGGTTTGTGCGACTAACGCTTCACGTTTTAATCCGGTAAATATGGGGTAAGTGAGGTTCAATGACGAAGTCAACGTATCTCGATCGAAAAGTTTGACATCTAAGTTAATCGGCAAAGTACTGATGGGGTTAGCAAGTATTTGCTGCAAGGCTTGGGGCGAAGCCCCCTTATTTTGCGCATTGATAGCAGAAAGTGAAGTCAATGCATTTGCCATGCCCTGTGGCAACTCCAAGTCACCTTGGATAGAAAAGGTTCTGTCTTGATCGGCCCTTTGCGCATTGACATCGGCTGCGATTTTGGGCCAATACGCCGACATGGCTTGTTGGTACATGGCTTCTGCCATCGCTACATTCGCTGCCGAAATGTTCAAGGATTGATGTTTTTCCAGTGCGGTGCGGATACAGTGTTCCAGAGTTAAGGCTTGCTTAGTGTTTATTTCGGCAAAAATGACCGATGACCAACATATAATCAGAACGACGGAAATAGACTTGAAAATCATTCGAATACAGCCATTACTACTCTTCTTTGAAGCACTCACGTATCGAAATAATTTCATCAAAATTTTCCATAAACAGATCCACCAATTCAGGGTCAAATTGCACAGATTTGTTTTTATTCAAATAATCAATGATTTCGGCATCAGTCCAAGGTTCTTTGTAAATTCGTCGACTGCTCAATGCGTCAAATACATCCACTAGACTGACGATTCTGGCTTCGATGGCGATATGCTCTCCAACCAAGCCGGTTGGATAACCCAATCCGTTGAAATATTCATGATGCTCATGAGCTATTGTTGCAGCCATTTTAATTAGCGGCTTATCCAGTTTGTTTAATAAGCGATAACCCAATTCAGCATGTTTTTTGATGATTTGATATTCATCTACAGATAGTTTTCCATTTTTATGTAATATATCGTCAGGTATACCTACTTTACCAATATCGTGCAGTGGGGAGGCCAGCTTTATCATGGTTGCATACTCCTCACTAAAACCATATTTTCTAGCCAATAATTCAGAAATCAAAGCAACACGTTTAATATGCAAGCCTGTTTCATGGCTGCGATTTTCAACCACTTCACCCAAAACATAAATCAAGTCTTTCTGATTTTCTATGATATCTTCGTTCGAATTAATGGTTTCGCTGATATCATGACACAAGTTCATTAAGGAATGAATATCACCAGCTTGATTGTGAATTCCCACAACAATAATACTTAGCGTTCGAAAACCACCATTTTTAGTTAATACTTTTATAACTCTGGAACTAAAGCCATGATTAATTACTTTTTTTAAAACGCGCTCTTTAAAGTCAACACCATTTTGCACTAAATCACACAAAGATAATCCATTCAATTCTCCAGGTGTATAGTTCAGGGTAGCACTGAAATTTTTATTAGCGCTAATAATCTGACCATCGGTATTAATAATGCATAGTGAAGTCCCCAGTTCAAATGCGCGTTCATACTCCTGGAGATAATGCTTTTGTTCACTGAGGTCTTGTTTCAAGTTGAGTGACAATCGCTCGAACTTTTCATAAACCTCAGACATATCCACCATCAATGCCACAAACTCGGAAACTTTATTTAAGGCATCGATAATCGCAACCAGTGTTACGTCGACAACGTAAATACAGCCAGACTTAGCTCTTTTCTTGAGTATTCCTTGCCATTTATTGTTTTTCTCCAAGGATTGTTTTATGTCGTTTAATACATCCTGTTGACCATCCTCATCGAGACTAAACAAGTAATATTGGCCTAATAACTCGGCTTCTGAATAACCTGATATTTCACAAAACTGCTGATTCATATAGATAATATTGCCATTTTTATCCATTTTAACCACAATGGCTTTTTCATCGACCAGCATTTTATATTGTTCCAGCAAGCGACGATTTTCCTCAACTTGCTTGAGAAGTTGCATACGCTCGGTGAGCTCAGCTAGTTTGTTCAGTAGCCGTTCAATGCTGATAGGCTTGGTAATATAGTGTTGTATACCCAGCTCTAAAGCCCGAAACAAATATTCAACATCGTTATAGGCACTTAAAATAATAATAGGCTGTTGCGAGTTTAATACCCTGATATCAGCAGCCATGGATAATCCATTCATTTCCGGCATTTGAATATCAGTAATAACGATATCCGGAAAATATTTTTTATACAAATCCAGGCCTTCCCGGCCATTTTTAGCAATATATAATTCAGCTACATATAACTCCAGAATACTTTGTAATTCTTCCCGGGTTTCTGTGTCATCCTCGGCATAAAGCACGCGAAGATTAGATAAAATATTTGAATTATTGAATATGGGCATTTCGGTGATCTAAGTTTCCAGATGCCAGCAAAACTGACGTTTACCTTTGGCTTTGGCTTTATACATAGCCTCATCCGCGTATTTCAGCAACAATAATGGGTTTTTACTATCTTGCGGATAAAGCGCAATACCAATGCTGGCTGATACTTGTAATTCCTTTTGTAAATTTTTTACACTTAATGTCAAAAAATCGATGATACGCTGAGCCGTCAAACAAATCATGTCTTTTGAAGTCCCATTTAAAATGACGACAAACTCATCACCACCCAAACGCGTGACGGTATCGACTTCCCTAACACAGCGCTTGAGACGTAATGCAACCTCTTGCAACACCTTATCACCTTCGCCATGCCCAAAATGATCGTTCACTTGCTTAAAACCATCCAGGTCGAGAAACAATAAGGCTATCGTGTATTTAAATCGCTTGGCTGAGGCAATAGCGACATCCAAACATTGAAATAATGACTTTCGATTACCTAAGTGAGTTAATGGGTCAATTTCAGCATGAAAGCGTAATTCATTTTCCCTTTGTTTCTGCTCGGAGATATCCAGCATTAGCCATAGATAATAACTGGTTATATTCTGTGAATACTGCAAGCCATTAATAAGGACTTGCACTGGAAATGCCTGCATGTCTTGGCTGGTAATGACCAATTCACCGCTAAATTCATTAGTATTATGTAGATTAGTTTGAATTTCTTCATATAACACAGAATTTAATAAATCTTCACAAATCATCGTGACAGATTGGCCCTTCAAGGTAGCCAGATTAAAGTGAGTAGCCTGAGTAAATGCCGGGTTGATGCTAACAATGCAGAAGTCATGATCAGTGATTAGCATTGCCGCACCCGACTGCAGGTAAATTTGACTGCTCAAGGCCGCCAAATCGACAGCTGCTATAACTGGATCGTTATCATGGCAACTAGTTTCTGAACTTAATAAATGAGTTAGCTCGTTCATTCTAGCCCCAACGGTAGAAATCTGACCAAAGCACATTGATTAAAAATTACATTCAATTAATAAGCTTTTAATGTCAGCTTTAAATACCGGATATTATTAAATATGATTTACTGTCAACTCAAATGATACTGGCTAACGTAATACACCGTTCGCTGGTGTGTAACTATCCAGTACGTGAATATAATTTGCCCGTTCATAAAGACTAGGGTCTATACAGTGTTGCTGACTGACACTACCTTTTAATTGTTGAATGGATTGATATTCATTGGTCTCCAACCATTGAGCCAATTCAGTACGAATATCCGTCAAGCGATTAACACCTTGCTCAAGCAGCACACTACAGAGGTGAACAACATCGGCACCTGCCAATAATGCTTTAACCACATCAGGTGTTTGATGGAAGCCACCGGTGACCGCCAAGGATAATTTTACCCGTCCAAACATCAGCGCAGTCCAACGAATCCGCAACAAGGCCTCCTGTGCCGTCGATAATTCCAGTTTTGGAACCACCTGTAAGGTTTCAAGATCGATGTCGGGTTGATAAAAACGATTAAAAATAGCGATGCCATTCGCCCCCGCCGCTTCCAATCGCAACGCAAAATGTATCGGGGAACTAAATTGTGGAGATAGCTTCAAGGTGATAGGTATATTAACTTTCCCTTTAAGTTCCCGCACGATATCCAGGTAACGATTTTCGACAGTCTCGCTCGATTCTGCAGCATTTGCCGCCAAATGATAAATATTCAGTTCCAGCGCGTCTGCTCCGGCTTGTTGCAAGGCTTGACCATATTCTATCCAGCCACCCAACGAAGTACCATTCAAACTGGCAATCACTGGAATATCTAATGCTGCTTTGAGTTGCTGTAAATGTGCCAGATATTGATCCTGATAAGTCAGGATTTGCGCTGGTAACGGATGAAATGAATCGGACTCACCATAACCTATGCTTTGCCCATAAAAAAAACGTTCCATTTGCTGTTCTTCAGCTTCAATTTTTTCTTCAAACAAGGAGGATAGCACCAATGCAGAGGCACCGGCATCTTCGAGTTTGCGCGCGCTATCCAGGGATTTGCTCAAAGGTGAAGAAGACGGCACCAAAGGGTGAGCCAGTTTTAAACCTAAATATTCTGTACTTAAATCAACCATGTTGAGTCTCCTTGGTCGCTTCGTTGGCTAATTGCACTTTTACCGCCGAAACACTGGTGGCTTCATTCCATTCCAGTTCGGATAATTGTTTGTAGTATCGATAACGATTTTTTACATCCTGTTGCGCTTGTTTCAGGAAGCCTTCAGCCGCTTCAGGATTGGACTGCCAAAGCATACTAAACCGGGTCTCACTCATCACAAATTCCCGATAAGGAATAGAGGGTTCCGCTGAGTCCATTTGCATGGGATTTTTGCCTTGCGCAATGCGGTTAGGATTAAATCTGAACAAAGGCCAGTGACCACTCTTCACAGCCAGATTTTGTTGGCGATGATTATTGGACATATCCACACCATGAGCAATACAAGGTGCATAAGCAATAATAATCGATGGGCCATCATGGGCTTCGGCTTCCAAAAAAGCATTCAAGGTTTGAATATCCTTACCCGCATAGGCTACATGCGCCACATAGACATTGCCGTAATCCATAGCCAGCAAGGCCAGATCTTTTTTAGCCGTAGCCTTACCGCCAGCCGCAAATTTGGCGACAGCACCTAACGGAGTCGATTTAGAGGTTTGCCCACCCGTATTGGAATAAACCTCAGTATCCAGAACCAAAATATTCACATTCCGGCCGCTAGCCAACACATGATCCAAACCGCCATAGCCAATATCATAGGCCCAGCCATCTCCTCCGATGATCCAGACGCTTTTCTTGCATAAATAATCGGCCAGTTCCAACAACGTAGCAGCATTAGGTTCATTCAGGGTTTGCAGTTTCAACTTAAGTGCTGCAATCCGTTCTCGCTGCTCATATAAACCAGGTTCATCGGATTGATCGGCATTGAGTATCGCGTCCACAGATTCGCTACCCAGCACTTCACGCAAACTTTCCAATAATTCAGCTGCAAACTCGCTTTGTTTATCGATGGAAACCCGCATCCCCAAACCAAACTCGGCATTATCCTCAAATAATGAGTTGCTCCAGGCCGGCCCCCTGCCCTCACTGTTTTTTGTCCAAGGCGTGGTGGGCAAATTGCCGCCATATATCGATGAACAACCGGTTGCATTGGCTACAATCATCCGGTCACCGAATAATTGCGAAGCCAATTTGACGTAAGGTGTTTCACCGCAGCCCACACAAGCCCCGGAAAATTCAAACAAAGGCTGGAGAACCATGGCACCTTTGATGGTGTTGAGCTTCAGTTGTCGTCTATCGTATTCCGGTAGCGATAAAAAGAAATCCCAGTTCTCCCGTTCAGGTTCACGTAATGGTGCCTGAGGCTGCATGTTCAAAGCCTTACGACTGGCGTTGCTCTTATCTCTGATCGGACAAATATCGACGCATAAACTACATCCGGTACAATCTTCGGCCGCTACTTGATAAGTCATTGCCAATCCGGCTGGAAAATCTTTACCTAGCATGGGCGCATGCTTAAAAGTTTCGGGGGCGTTTTCTAATGCCTCTACCGGGTAAATCTTACTGCGTATCGCTGCGTGTGGACACACCATCGCGCATTTACCACATTCTGTACATAAATCGGTTTCCCAAACCGGAATTTCCAACGCCAGATTGCGTTTTTCATAGGCCGTGGTGCCTGTTGGGAAAGTACCATCGACAGGCATGGCGCTGACTGGCAGCTGATCTCCACGACCGGCAATAATTTCTGCAGTAACGCGTTTGACAAAGTCAGGTGCTGAATCAGGGAAGCGAGTGCTAATATCAAAATCACTACTGATTTGTATTGGCAAACTGACTTGATGTAAGCCGGCCAGGGTCTCATCTATGGCTTTAAAGTTAAGTTCAACTATACGTCGACCCTTTTTACCGTAAGTTTTTTCTACTGCGTGTTTAATGGCCTCTATGGCCTGATCTTGTGGCAACACCCCGGAAATGGCAAAAAAACAAGTCTGCATAATGGTGTTGATGCGCTTACCCATGCCGCATTTTTCTGCCACGGCGTAGCCGTCAATCACATAAAAACGGATATTTTTGGCTAACATTTGTTGCTGCATGGTTTTAGGCAGACTGTCCCAAACCCGATCCACCGGCTCAGGCGTATTCAATAAAAACACCGCATTATTGGCGGCATTGATCAGCATATCGTAACGCTCAAGAAAGATAGTCTGGTGGCAACCGATGAAATTGGCGTCATTTTCACCGATCAAATATGTGGATTTGATCGGCTTTGGGCCGAAACGCAAATGTGACACTGTAATTGCGCCGGATTTTTTTGAATCATAAACAAAATAACCCTGGGCATAATCTTCAGTTTCTTCGCCAATAATTTTGATAGTGTTTTTGTTGGCGCCAACTGTGCCATCACTACCCAGGCCGTAGAACATGGCTTGAAAAATTTCGTTATGAACGTCTGTGCGAAAACCAGCATCCCAGTTTAAGCTGGTATGGGAAACATCGTCATAAATACCGATCGTGAAATGATTTTTGGGTGATGCCTGGCTAAGCTCATCAAAGACGGCTTTGATCATGCCCGGAGTAAATTCCTTGGAAGACAAACCGTAGCGACCTCCCACCACTTTCGGCATCACGGTAAACTTGCCCTGCCCACTGCAGACATCTTGAGCGATTGCACCCAGTACATCTTTGTACAATGGTTCGCCATCTGCCCCGGGCTCTTTAGTTCTGTCCAAAACAGCGATTTTACGACAGCTTGCTGGCAATGCATTGATGAGATGTTCAGCCGAAAAGGGTCTGTACAAGCGGACTTTCAACAAGCCTACGCATTCACCCTGGCGATTGAGGTAATCCAGGGTTTCTTCTGCTGCTTCAGCACCTGAACCCATCATAATCATGACGCGCTCAGCATTGGTTGCTCCGATATATTCAAATAATCGATAAAATCGTCCGGTTAATTGCGCAAAACGATCCATGGCATTTTGCACCATTTGTGGGAGCGCTTGATAGTAGGGGTTAACGGACTCCCTGGCCTGAAAGTAAACATCCGGATTTTGAGCCGTACCGCGAAGCACAGGCTTATCAGGCGTTAACGATCGGCTACGAAAGGTTTTAACCCATTCCTGATTGATCATCCCCTTGAATACTTCGTCATCAATAGTGATCAGTTTGGCTACTTCATGCGAAGTCCGGAAACCATCAAAAAAGTGCATAAAAGGTATCCTGCCTTCGAGACTGGCGGCATGACTAATCAACGCCAAATCCTGCACTTCTTGTGGCGAATTCGAACATAACATGGCAAACCCTGTCATGCGTGCCGACATAACATCGCTGTGATCGCCAAAAATAGACAAGCCCTGGCAAGCCAACGATCGAGCGGCAATATGAAAAACGGTTGGTGTCAGTTCGCCAGCAATTTTATACATATTCGGCAACATCAATAACAGGCCTTGAGATGCTGTAAAAGTGGTTGCCATGGTGCCTGCTTGTAAGGCGCCATGAATCGTTCCGGCAGCCCCGGCCTCACTTTGCATTTCAATCACATGCGGCACAGTACCCCATAAGTTAAGCTGACCGCGTGACGACCACTCATCCGCCCATTCTCCCATCGGGGATGATGGCGTTATGGGATATATGGCGATGACTTCATTTAATTTGTGCGCGACCATAGCCGCTGCCTGATTGCCATCAATAGTGAGTGTCAACTGGTTTTGCATAGAACAACCCTTTGTAACTTTGAGAAAAGACCGGAAAGATGGATATTGTCGCTTTTAGACTTGGCCTATGTTGCTGCTACTAAAGCTAAGATTTAAAAAAACCGGCGTATCAGCTAGAAGAAAATTCAGCTTAACATTGAACCTGAATTCCAGGGATGATTATAAGACACTGCAGCAAACCAGAGCAGCAATTTCTGCGGATTTCAGAAGTTAACACAACAAGCCAAAAGTTTGGAGTTATACACAATCTCTGTGTATAACTCTGTGGATTAAATGTCACCAGAAGCCGCTATCTCCTGATTTTACTGGAGTTTTGTTAAATTGACTCAATCTTGAGCAAATTAAAATAAACTATATTAATCAATAGCTTGTGGTGTTTTTACGCGATTTCAATAAGTTACGATGTCAAGCTTTTTTCTTATTACGGGCAAAAAATAATTTGTGCATAACCTGCTTGACAATCCGGTTCTTAAAATCAAATTCAGCAAACTTAAGCTAGTTCTTTATATCTGAGTGAAGTTGTGAAGCATGCAATCCTACCAACCGACTAATCAAGATGGCTAAGTACAATTGTCCTACAATCGCCTCCAAAACTGTCAAGGCTTGGGCGGATTTGCTTTTGGCGAGGATATCGCCGTAACCCACGGTGGTCAGCGTGACGAAACTGTAATAGTGAAAATCCCAAAGATCCTCCAAGACACCACTCCCTGCCGCAAACGAATGAGGATGAAAGCTTTCCAAAAAATAATAGGCATAAGCCCAAATCATCCCTAACAAAACATAACTACACGCCGCCGCCATAATCAGGTCGAGGGTGACTTGAGTTTCGTTTTTGATGTGGGTGGTAATCATCACTAGCATTTGGATAAAAAAGACTGCTCCCAAACCTAACTGCAGTTTATCCAGAATTTTTATCGGCATGGTGTAGTGAATAAGCCCTAACAGGGTGATAGTGCCAACCAAAATTAATGCCATCCAGAACTGTTTAGGCTGACTTTTAACAGCCATGAGACCTGCCAGCAAAGCACCGGCAAAAAAAACATCAGTCACCGCATCCAGCCAGATCCCTCCACCGATACACTCTGTAATGATGGGGCGTAAGCCTATCATCGTTAATATGGCGAAGAATAAAAACCTAAAACGATCGAGCCGATGTTTACCAATAAGCATGCTATTTAAAAAATGATTAGTAAGCGAATATTGACCAATTAAGACAGCCCTAAGTCCTTGCCCCTTGTAGCCCACCGGTATGTAACACAACAATGCTTTGTCCTGGCTTGAAATAGCCTTTGTCAAGCATGTCAAACACCGCATAGAGTAATTTACCGGTATAAATGGGTTCTAAAGGGATGCCATGTTTATCTTCAAATTTCTTGATAAATTGTTGCAATTCAGGAGTCGATTTAGCAAA
>SXGT01165556.1_pt1 | contig 14687 bp, 6 predicted proteins | sample 3176221 | NCBI WGS metagenome assembly SXGT01 (sample SAMN11356862, study PRJNA531348) | freshwater metagenome | isolation source: freshwater sample F1-120 | place: China: Fuxian Lake, Yuxi | collected 2017-12-25
AGCGGCGAGAGGAGCAGCAAGCAGCGGGGCAGATTCGAACGACTCCGGGGGCAGATTTCCCCACCGAACCCCGCCCCCGGACGAGCGCAGACCGCGACAGGTGATTTCCACAGTAACCGACGAGCCCTCCGAGTTTGTCTGCGGTATGCTCGGGGCGGGGTTCAGATGTGGCGACGCGGTTCGCGCCCGAGCCGCCCGGCCCGCCCCGCAGCGCCCGCCTCCCGCCTTCCGAGCGTACTATGTCCTCCCGTGCCTGGTTTCTGGCCCGCCTCACCCTCGGCGTCCTCCCCTTCCTGTGGGCGAACGCGACGGCTCACGCCGCGGAACCGTCCCCCGTCAGTTTCAACGCCGAGGTCGTCCCCGCGCTGACGAAGGCGGGGTGCAACGTCGGCGGGTGCCACGGCAAGGCCGAAGGGCAGAACGGGTTCAAGCTGTCGCTCTTCGGGTTCGAACCGGCCGACGACTACGAGTACATCGCCAAGGAGGCGCGGGGCCGCCGCGTGTTCGCCGCCGCCCCGGCGCAGAGCCTCCTGTTGCTGAAGGGGAGTGGCGCGGTGCCGCACGCGGGCGGCAAGCGACTCGACCCGAAGTCGGATGCCTACGCCCTTCTCCTCCGGTGGGTGGCCGAAGGCGCGCGGCCGTCGTCCGCTCGCGAACCGGCGCTCGACCGCATCGAGGTCCGGACCGGTAGCGCGGTTCTCGCCCGCGGCGGCAGCGCGCGAGCGACCGTGGTCGCCCACTTCCGCGACGGCACCACCCGCGACGTCACGGAGCTGACCGTTCTGGAGGCCGGGCCGGTCGAAGTGCTGACCGTTGACCCGGCCGGACAGGTGACCGCGAAGCCGCGCGGCGGGTCCGGCACCGTCACCGCCCGGTACCGGGACGCGGTCGCGGTGGCCCGCGTCACGGTACCGTTCGGCACGGCCGTCACGAACCTGCCGCCCGCGAAGACCGTGGCCGACGAACTCGTCTTCAAGCAGCTCAAGGAACTCGGCCTGCCGCCGTCGGACCTGTGCGACGACGCGACCTTCGTGCGCCGCGCGACCGTCGACATCTGCGGCCGGCTCCCCACCAAGGAGGAGGCCGACGCGTTCGTCGCCGACAAGAGCGCCGACAAGGTTGAGAAGTTGATCGACCGGCTGCTCGCCTCCCCGGACTACGCCGACTTCGCCGCGAACAAGTGGTCGGCGCTGCTCCGCAACCGCCGCAACGCCCCGAACGAGGACGGGAAGCCGAACGTCGCGTTCCACGCCTGGATTCGGGATTCGTTCAAGGACAATAAGCCGTTCGACGCGTTCGTGCGAGAACTGCTCACCGCGTCCGGTCCGGTGCACGAGAACCCGCGGGCGGTGTGGTACCGCGAACTGAAGGAACCGGCCAACCTCGCGGAGGACGTGGCCCAACTGTTCCTCGGCCAGCGGGTCGCGTGCGCGAAGTGCCACCACCACCCGAGCGACCGGTGGACCCAAGCCGACTACTGGAGCCTCGCCGCGGCGTTCGCCCGCACCGACGTGCAACTGGCCACGCCGCTCAAGAAGGGCGACCCGAAGAAGAACATCCCCGACACGCCCGGTAAGCCGCTCGCGGTGGCGCTCAAGGCCGGCGCGGCCACGATGCCGCACCCGCGCACCAGCGCGAAGCTCGTGCCCGCCGGGCTGGACGGCAAGCCGTTCGCGCTCGACGCCGACACCGACCCGCGCGAGAACCTTGCGGCGTGGGTCGCGTCGCCGGACAACCCGTTCTTCGCCCGCACGCTCGCCAACCGCTACTGGAAGCACTTCTTCGGGCGCGGGCTGGTCGATCCCGAGGACGACATGCGGGCCACCAACCCGGCGTCGAACCCCGAACTGCTCGACGCCCTCGCGAAGCGCGCGGCCGCCGACAAGTTCGACGTGAAGAAGTTGATCAAGCTCATCTGCACGTCGAACGTGTACCGCCTCAGCAGCGCGCCGAACGGGCACAACGCGGACGACAAGCAGCACTTCGCCCGGTTCTACCCGCGGCGGCTGAACGCCGAGGTGCTGCTCGATGCGGTGGACGCGGTGACGCTGGCGAAGTCGCAGTTCCGCGGCGCTCCGGGCGGCACCCGGGCCGTGCAACTGCCGGACAACCAGTCCGACTCGTACTTCCTGAGCGTGTTCGGCCGCCCGGACGGGGCCAGCGCCTGCGAGTGCGAGCGCGGGGCCGACGCGAACCTCGCGCAGGCGCTGCTCCTGATGAACTCGGAGGAGCTGCTCGCGAAGATCGGCACCCCGGTGCCAGAGCCGAAGCGCGACCCGAAGGCCAAGCCGCCCGCGAACGCCGGACCGAAGGCGCCCCCCGGCGAGCGGCTCAACAAGCTCGTCGCGGACAAGCGCCCGCACGCTGAGCGGCTCCGCGACCTGTACCTCGTCGCGCTGTCGCGCGAGCCGTCGGCAGAGGAGATGACAACGCTCCTCGGCCACATCGAGAAGAAGGGCGACGACCGGGCCGCCTACGCCGACATCCTGTGGGCGCTGGTGAACACCAAAGAGTTCCTGTTCAACCACTAACGACCCCGCCCCCACCCCGCACGGGAGACGCGCCATGTTCTCGGTCTTCGGGTCGAACCCCGCCCGCACCTGCGCCGGCGTGTCGCGGCGCGAGCTGCTCCGCGTGGGCGGGCTTGCTCTCGGCGGGCTGACGCTCCCGGGGTTGCTCCGGGCGCGCGCCGCGGAGGCCGCCGCCAACGCGTACCGCGACAAGGCGGTGGTGATGCTGTTCCTCGTCGGCGGGCCGCCGCAGATCGAGACGTTCGACCCCAAGGAGAACGTCCCCGAGAACATCCGCAGTTGCACCGGCGAGGTGCAGACCGCGCTGCCCGGCGTGAAGTTCGGCGGCACCTTCCCCAAGATCGGCGAACGGGCCGACCGGCTCGCGGTGGTGCGGTCGTTCAGCAGCACCGACGGCGGGCACAACCAACTGCCCGTCATCACCGGGCGCAGCCCGATGAAGTCGCCGATGGCCGCGGTCGTGGCCCGCGCGCTCGGGGCGATGAACCCGAAGACCGGCGTGCCGACCAACACCGTGATCGTGCCCGAGGCGATCCGCCCGGACCTGAAGCTCAACAACCCGACCGGGCCGTTCCAACTCGACTACGTGCAGAAGAACTACGTCCCGGCCGGGGGCGTCGGCCGCGCCTACGACGCGTTCCTCCCGATGGGCGCCGACTCGCTGCTGAAGAACCTGCAACTCCAGATGCAGCAGGGGGACTTCGACGACCGCAAGCGTCTGCTCGGCAAGCTCGACGGATTCAAGCGGACGCTCGACAGGACCGGCGAGGCCGCGGGCATCGACGCGTTCCAGCGCCAGGCCGCGGACGTGCTGGTAAAGGGCATCGCCGAGGCGTTCGACCTCACGAAGGAAGACCCCAAGACGGTGGCGAAGTACGACACGGGCCACCTGTTCCGCATGGAGGACTACCACAAGGACGGCAAGAACTACAACAAGCTGGTGAACCAGTCGCGGGTGACGAACCTGCTCGGCAAGCAGATGCTGCTCGCGCGGCGGCTCGTGGAACGGGGTGCCGGGTTCGTCACCGTGCTGGACTCGTGCTGGGACTTCCACGCCGACGGCAACAACCCCGGGTGCCCGCAGGGGATGGCGTTCCTCGGGCCGCAACTCGACCACGCGGTCGCCGCGTTCCTCGACGACCTCAAGGAGCGCGGGCTGGAAGACAAGGTGCTGCTCATCATCACCGGCGAGATGGGCCGCAGCCCGAGCAAGGGGAAGAACGGCGGCACCGGGCACCACGCCGACATCACCCCCCTGGTACTCGCTGGCGGCGGCTTGAAGATGGGACAGGTGATCGGCCAGAGCGACAAGACCGGGGCCAAGCCCGTGACGAAGGCGTACAAGCCCGAGCACCTGCTCGCGACCGTGCTGCACACGCTGTTCGATGCGTCCGCGGTGCGCACCAACCCGGCGCTGCTGCCCGCCGAGGTCGCCAACTTGGTGAACACCGGCCAGCCGATTACCGAACTGTTCTGACCAAGCTCCGGAGGGGTTCCGGGCTTCAACGAGCCGCGAGCCGACACTCACGCGAACCGAACTCGAGGGACCGCCGATGCTCACGATCTTCGACCGCGGGTGCGCCCGCACCTGCCAAGGGCGCACCCGGCGCGAGTTCCTCCGCGTGGGCGGCCTCGCGCTGGGCGGGCTGACGCTCGCGGACCTGCTCGCCGCGCGGGCCGCGTCGGGCGATTCGACCGAGGCCAAGGCGGTGGTGCTGCTGTTCCTGCAAGGCGGGCCGACGCAGCTCGAGACGTGGGACCCGAAGCCGGACGCGCCGCAGGAGACCCGCACGCTCGGCGGCACGATCCCCACGGCGCTGCCGGGCGTGCGCTTCAGTGAGCACTTCCCGAAGATGGCGGCGATGGCGAAGGAGTTCGCCTTCGTCCGATCGTTCGCGTCCGGCAACGGCGGGCACACCTATCAGGCGGTGACGACCGGCGGGAACGCGGCGAAGGCGGCCATGAGCGCCGCGTACGCGAACCTCGCCGGCACCACGCACCCGCGCACCGGGTTGCCCACGAACGTGCTAGTCCTTCCCGAGGCCGTTCAGGACGGGCTGATCCTCCAGAACAACTTCGAGACCGGCGCACTGCCGACGCTCACGCAGCCCGGCGCGCTCGGGCCGCAGTGTGAGGCGTTCAACCCGTCCGGCGGGTCGAAGCTCAAGCAGGCCATGAGCCTGACGCTCCCGCGCGAGCAGTTCGACGACCGGCGGAAGCTACTGGCGGACCTCGACGGTCTCCGCCGCGACCTCGACCGCGACCCGGCCGTCGCGCAGGCGGGCAAGTACCAGCAGCAGGCCGCGGACGTCATCACCCGCGGGGTAACCGCGGCGTTCGACCTGTCGAAGGAAGACCCGAAGGTGGTCGAGCGCTACGACACCAGCAAGCTGTTCAAGCTGGAAGACGCCACCAAGTGGCACGACATGAAGCGAGCGACCAACCTGCTCGGCAAGCAGATGCTCCTGGCGCGGCGGTTGGTCGAGAACGGCGTCGGGTTCGTCACCGTGTCGGACTGCGGGTGGGACATGCACGCGAACAACAACAGCCCCAAGAACATGGAGGGGCTGAAGTGGCTCGCGCCGCAGGTGGACCACGCCGTCGCCGCGTTCGTCGAAGACCTGAAGCAGCGCGGGCTGTCCGACCGCGTGCTGCTGGTGGTGACCGGTGAGATGGGCCGCACGCCGAAACTGAACAAGAACGGCGGTCGCGACCACTACGGCAACGTCACACCGTTGGTCCTGGCCGGCGGCGGGATCAAGACCGGGCAGGTGATCGGCAAGACCGACGCGACAGCGTCGGCCCCAACGACGAAGGTGTACAAGCCCGCGAACCTGTTCGCGACGGTGATGCACCACCTGTTCGACTTGGGCAAACTCCGGCTCCGCACCGACCTCCACCGCGACATCAAGGCCGCGGTCGAGAACCACGCCGTCATCGACGACCTGTTCTGACCCGCGCGGAGCCCTCCACTCGTTTCCTCGCTCTCGACGGCGCCGCGCCGACGGCATCCGCCGCTGGGAACTGCGCCCTCCCGCCCGCTGAGAACGACACTTCCCGGAGATTGTGATGCGTTCGCTTGCCCGCCTCGTCGCGCTCTGTCTCTTCGTGCCCGCGCTCGCCGCGGCGCAGGATCCGCCCAAGCCGGTCCTACACCCCGAGGTCACGCAGGTCGATAAGTCGATCAAGGGGCGGCTGACGGCCGAGGAGCAGAAGGCGCACATGAAGTGCCCCGACGGGTTCGCGGTCGAACTGGTCGCAGCCGACCCGCTGGTCATCAATCCGGTCACGATGGTGTGCGACGAGAAGGGCCGCATCTACGTCAGCGAGAGCCACACGTACCGCTACGGCCCGAGCGGCACCCCGGTCAAGCCGGCCAGCAACCCGCTCGTGCGGCTCGACCCGAAGCCGGACGGCAAGGGGTACACCCGCACCGTCGTCGCCGACGGGTTCGACGACCCGGTCATGGGCATCGCCGTGAAGGGCGACAAGCTCTGGGCCGCGGCCAACAACTACCTCTTCACCTTCGACATCGGCCCCGACGGCAAGGCGATCAACAAGAGGACGATCGTCACGGACAAGAATAAGGCGTGGAACCCGTTCGGCATGTTCGTGCTGGAGTGGGGGCCGGACGGGCTGCTGTACCTGAGCGTCGGCGACCACAACATCCACCTCGTCGGGCCGGACGGCGAGCTGAAGGGGCGCGGGCGGACCGGGTTCGTCATGCGGATGAACCCGGACGGCACGAACATGGAGTACCTCGTCCACGGGCTGCGGGTGCCGTACTCGTTCGAGTTCGACCCGTTCGGGCAGATGTGGCTGCTCTCCAACGGCGAGGGGAACCCGAACCGGTTCCTGCGGGCGATCGAGGGCGTCGATTACCACTGCTACACGCGGGGCGTGGACAACAACTGGCTGGCCGGCAACCACCCACTCGCCCCGCCGTGCTTCGAACTGCCCGGCGGCGCGCACACGCAGTTGATGCGCTACTACGGCGCGGCGTACCCGGCCGCGTTCCGCGGCAGCCTGCTGCTCGACAACTGGGGCCGGCACGGGTTCGCCGGGGCCAACCGCGCGGTGTTCCGTTACGTGCCCGACGACGCCGGACGCATCACCGCGAAGGAGCCGTTCGTGTGGTGCACCGACCCGCACTTCCGCCCGGCCCACGTCTGCCTCGACCCGGACGGCAACCTGCTCGTCGCCGACTGGTACGGGCGGGACGACGAGAGCGACCTGACCGGGCGCATCTGGCGCGTCCGGTACGTCGGAAAGGACGCCCCGAAGCCCATCCCGGTGCCGGACGCGAAGACGCTCACAATCGCCGACGCGGTGGCAGGTTTGGGTTCCCCGAGCCACCGCGTCCGCGAGGTCTGCACCGACTTCCTCCTGACCGCCGACGCAGCGAAGACCGTTCCGGCACTGGCCGAGGCTGCGGCGAAGTCGGCCGACCCGCTCGGGGCCGCGAGCGCCCTCTGGTTGCTCGCCCGGGTCGGCACCGACGATGCGAAGAAGGCGCTCGGGGCCGGAGCGAAGCATCCCGACGCGAAGGTGCGCCGACTCACCGCGGAATTGGTTCGGCGGTACAAGGCCCCGAACGCCGCCGAGGTCGCCCGCTCGCTCGGCAAAGACGAGTCGCCCGCGGTGCTGGTCGCCGCCGCGCTCGCCCTGCCGGACGACGAGGCGCGGAAGGCGCTCGTGTCGGCCCTCCCACGCGGCGCGGCCCGCGACCCGCACACCCGGTACGAGGCCGCGTGGCACCTCGCCCGCCTCGGCGGGGCGTTCAAGGAACTTCTGGCCTCTCCCGACGCGGACACCGCACTCGCCGGGATGATATCCGTGGACGTGGCGTGCTACGAAAAGTTCGCCACGCACCCCGACGCGGTCGCGGCGCTGAAGGGCGCGGTCGCGGCGCCCGGCGCGTGCGACCCGCGGTCGCTCCTCACCCTCGTCCAGATGCACGGCGACGCGTCGTTCCGCCCGGCGGTCGAGGCGCTGCTGGCGAAGGCGGACCTGCCCGAGGCGGTCGTCGGCCGCGCGCTGTTGTTCCTCCGGGCGAAAGGCTCGCCGTCGGTCAAACTCGAAGAGAAGTTCGCGGCGAAGTTGGCCGAGGCGGCCGACGCCGGGAAGCTCGCCCTCGACCGCCCGGACGACCTCGTCGCCGTGTTCGCGCTGGTCGAGGCCGGCGGGCCGACCCCGGCCGCGCTGCGGCTGATCGGCAAGCAGTTCGGGTCGAACAACCGCGAGGTGCGGGACGCCGCACACGCCCTGGCCCGCCGGTTCGGGCCGAAGGCGGCCCCGCTGGCGAAGGACTTGTGGGCGATCCTCGCCGACGAGAAGAAGGCGGCGCAGTTCGGGCCGGAGGCGGTCGGCACCCTCGCCCGCGTCGAGCCCAAGCCGGACGCCGGGCGGTGGGCCGCGCTCCTGTCCGCGACGGACCCGGGCGTGCGGACCGAGGCCGTGCGGGCGTGGCGGGCGTTCAAGGGCGACGCCGCGCGGGTCGATTCGCTCCTGCGCGCGGCCCCGGAACTCCTGAAGGGTAACCCGGACCTCGCGGGCGACCTCGCCGCCGTCGCCCGCGCCCTCGGCGCTCCGGCCGACCGGCTGAAGGAACTGAACCTCCCGGCCCCCCCGACGCGCGACGAACTCGGGCGCGACGCGGCCGCGCTGGTGGCGAAGGTGCCGCCCGCCGACCGCGCCCGCCGGGCCGCCCTCGGGCAGCAGGTGTTCGACCGGGCCGGTTGCACGAGGTGCCACACCACCGCCACCCAGACGACCGAACGCGCCCCGTCGCTCAAGGGGATCGGCGGGCAGAAGCCCGAGTACCTCGTCGAGTCGGTGCTGCTGCCGTCGAAGGTGATCAAGACGGGGTTCGAGGCGGAGACGGTCCGCACGGCCGACGACCGGGTGCTGACCGGGCTCGTCCGCGAGGACGGCGACGCGCTGCGCGTGCTGTCCGCCGACGCGGTCGTGCGGGTGCCGAAGGTCGACGTCGCGGCCCGGTCCGTGACCAAGGTTTCGGTGATGCCCGAAGGGCTCGCCGACGGCCTCAGCCGCCGCGAGTTCGAGGACCTGGTGCTCTACCTGTCCGCGCTCAAGTGACCGACCGGAACAGTCGCAGGCTCCCGCGGGACTCTTCTTACCCGCAGCGGCCGAGCGGCAGTTACGACTCGAAGTTGCGAAGTTCGACCGCGTGCTGCACGCACTGATCCGGTCGGGGTGAAGGCCCACGGCACCCGCGTCTGCGACCGCCCGGCGCTCTTTGGGGTTCGCCGCCCGGCCGCGAGGGATGCGGCCGGGCGAAGTGGTAGCCGGTTCATTCTTCGGAACCGTCGAGTCGTCAGGCGATGATGTCCTTCACCACGGTGCCGTGGACGTCGGTCAGGCGGAAGTCCCGGCCGCTGTAGCGGTAGGTCAACTTCTCGTGGTCGAGGCCCATCAGGTGAAGCATGGTGGCGTGCAGGTCGTGGACGTGGACCCGTTTCTCGACCGCCTGGAACCCGAACTCGTCGGTCGCCCCGTACGCGAGCCCGCCCTTCACCCCGCCGCCTGCCAGCCAGACCGAGAACCCGTAGTGGTTGTGGTCCCGGCCGCTGCCCCCCTCGGTGGTCGGGGTGCGGCCGAACTCGCCGCCCCACACCACCAGCGTGTCGTCCAGCAGACCCCGCTGCTCCAGGTCGCCGAGCAGCGCGGCGATCGGCTGGTCCACGATGTGGGCCAGTTTCTGGTGGCCCTCGGCGTTCTTGTCGTGGGTGTCCCACGGCTGGAGGTTGCCGGTGTACACCTGCACCACCCGCACCCCGCTCTCGATCAGCCGACGGGCGAGCAGGCAGTTGCGGGCGAACGCGGCCCGTCTGAACCCGCCGTTGGTGTTCGCCGCGGCCTTGGCGTCGGGCCCGGTCAGCCCGTACGCCTCCTTCACCTTGTCCGGCTCGCGGCTGATGTCGAACGTGTCGGCCGCGGACGCCTGCATGCGGAACGCCAGCTCTAGCGAGTCGATCCGCGAGTCCAGCGCGCCATCCGCCCCGACCCGGTCGCGGTGCAGGGCGTTGAGTTGCTGGGTGAAGTCAAGTTGCCGCCGCTGTGCGTCCGGGGTGAGCTGCGCGTTTCGCAGGTTCGCGAGCACGTCCTCGGGCCGGTAGTTGACCGGCAGCACCACCTGGCACCCCTGGTAGATGCCCGGCAGGAACCGGCTGCTCCAGTTCGACGGGCCGTTCACCGGCTGCCCCTCGCCGAGCACCACGAAGCCGGGAAGGTTCTCGTTCTCCGACCCGAGCCCGTACAGCAGCCACGACCCATACGCCGGGCGGATCGGCTGCACGTGCCCGGTGAACATCAGCCAGTTGGACGCCTCGTGAACCGGTGTGTTCGTGTGCATCGAGCGAATCACGCACAGCTTGTCGGCGTGCCGGGCGACGTGCGGGAACAGTTCGCTCACCTCCAGCCCGGACTTCCCGTGCCGGGCGAACTTGAACGGCGAGGGCATCAGCCCGCGGGTAGCCCGCTCGGTGGTGAGTTTGGCCGTGCTGGCGGGCCGCTGCCCGGCGGACTTCTCCAGCGCCGGCTTGGGGTCGAAGGTGTCCACCTGACTCGGCCCGCCGTTCATCCACAGGTGGATGATGCGCTTCGCCTTTGCCGGGAAGTGGGGCTTGCGCGCGGCCAGCGGCCGGGCCGGATCGGCCCCACGGGCGTCGACTGCCAGTGCCGAGGCGAGGCCGATTGCCCCGACCCCGTAGCCGGTGCGGGCCAGCAGGTCGCGGCGCGAGGGAAGTGGGTTCGGGTTCATGGCACTTCTCGGCGGGGGCGGTCAGGGGAGGAAGGCGAACTCGTTGGCGGTCAGGAGGGCCTGGCACAGTTGCTCCCACGGGCGGAGGCCGTCCCCGCGGTCGGCGGCCGCGGCGCGGAGGAAGTCGCGGGCGAGGTCGGCCTCCTTGTCCGTCGGGGGCCGACCGAACGCCAGGCGCCAGGCGAGCCGTAGCCGAGGGCCCTCACCCGCCTCTACCTTCTCGACCCGGGCCGCGAACGCCTTCGCCGCGGCGACGACGAACGGGCTGTTGAGCGCGAACAACTGCTGCTGAGGGATCGTCGTGACCGTCCGCGCGTCGGTGGTGACGTTCGGCTCCGGGAAGTCGAACAGCGTGAGGGTCGGGTTCGGCTGGAACCGGCTGATGAACGAGTACAGGGTGCGGCGGCGGTTGGCCGGGTCTTCGGGCTGGAGTTGGGTCTTCCCGGACGGGTCGAGGAACGGCGGCCCGCCGACCCGCGCGTCGAGCCGCCCGGCCACGGCGAGCATCGCGTCCCGCCACGCCTCGAAGTCGAGTCGCCGCGGGGTTGCCCGCCACAGGTACCTGTTGTCCGCGTCCTTCACCGCGTTCGCCGGGTCCGACGTGCCGCCGAGCCGGTAGGTCGCCGACAGCACGATCTCGCGGTGCAGCCACTTGGTGGACCAGCCGTTCTCCATGAACCGCACCGTCAGGGTGTCGAGCAGTTCGGGGTGGGTGGGCCGCTCGCCGAGCACGCCGAAGTTGCCCGGGGTGGCGACGATGCCGCGGCCGAAGTGGTGCGCCCATACCCGGTTCACCCACACCCGGGCGGTCAGCGGGTTGTCCTTGCTGGCGATGGCGTCGGCCAGGTCGAGCCGGGTGAACGTCTCCTTCTTGACCGCCCCCTTCTTCGTGAGCACCTGAGGGAACCCGGGCGGGGCGAGGTCGCCGAGCACCTCGGGGTTCCCGCGGACGTGGACCCGCAGCGGCTGACCGCCGCCGGTCACCGCCGGTGCCTTCACCTGCGGCGCGGGCGGGGCCTTGTTCAGCTTGTCCAGTTCGGACGCCAGCCCGTCGTACTCCTTCCGCTCGGCGGGGCCGAGCAGAGGCACCACCTCGGCGACCGACAACTTGAAGTACGCCCCGTCGTTGGTGAGGAACACCTTGAGCAGCGTGTCATTCTCAGGCGGGGGCTTCTTCCCGGAGTCCAGATCGCGCAGGGCGGTCGTCACCCGGTCCTTGACCTTCGCCGTCTCCTCGACCACCGCCTTCGGCGGGTCGGCGGGGCCATCCTTGCCCGCGGCCTTGAGCGCGGCGGTCGCGGCGGCCTGCCAGTCGGCCAGCAGCGGGAGGGGCTTGCCGGCGGCGAGCACTTTCGCCCACCGGGCGAGGAAGACGGGGCGCAACCCCGCCGCGCGGGCGGTGGCGTCCGGGTCGGCCTTCTCGCCCCGATCGGCCACGAGCTTCAGCCGCCACGCGGCCAGCAGGTAGGCATCCACGCGGGCCAACTCTTCCCGGCCGATCCGGCGCGCCTCGGCCTGGGTGAGCTTGTCGAGGCGGGCCTTCCGGTCGGCCACGTCCTTCTGCCACTTCTCGGCCGCCGCGACGTTCGCGGGCGCGTCGAGGACGACTTCCGTGCTCAGCGTTGCCCCGTTGTAAGACGCTGCGAGCGCGAAGTAATCGATCTGCGGGATCGGGTCGAACTTGTGGTCGTGGCAGCGGGCGCAGCTCACCGTCAACCCGAGCAGGCTGCGGGTGACCGTGTCCACGCGGTCGTCGAGTTCGTCGGCGGCCTTCTTCTTGACCATGCCGACCGCGTTCCCGCTGAACCGCTGGCCGAGCCCCTGAAAGCCGAGGCCGCCGAGGCGCTCGCCGTAGTCGGCCGCCGGGCCGGGGACGAGGTCGCCGGCCAGTTGCAGCCGGACGAACGTGTCGTACCGCATGTCGGCGTTGAACGCCTTGACGACCCAGTCGCGGTACCGCCACGCGTTCGGGGCGGGCACCGGGCCGACGGTGCCGCCGAGGTCGTCGGTGTAGCGGGCGAGGTCGAGCCAGTACCTGCCCCACCGCTCGCCATAGTGAGAAGAAGCGAGCAACCGATCCACCACTTTCTCAGAAGCGTTCGGGGCACCGTCCTTCTCGAACGCCTCTACCTCCTCCGGCGTCGGCGGGAGGCCGGTCAGGTCGAACGTGGCGCGGCGGATCCAGTCCCGCTTGGCGGCCGGGGCGACGGGCTTGAGCCCCCGCTTCTCCAACTCTGCGAGGACGAAGCGATCGATGTCCTTGCGGGGCCAGGCCGGATCCTTGACCGCGGGCGGGGCGTGCTTGCGGGGCGGCTGGAACGCCCAGAACTGTCGGCCCCGCTCGACGTCGATACCGGCCGCGGCGGCCTTCCCGTCGCGCGGGTCGGGGGCACCCATCTTCACCCACGCCTCGAAGTCCTTGACGACGGCGTCGGGCAGTTTGCCCTTGGGCGGCATCTTGACGTCGCCGTCGTTCCCCAGCGCCTTGAGCAGCGTACCCTCGCCGGGCTTGCCGGGGACGACGGCGGGGCCCGAGTCGCCGCCGCGGAGGAGGCCGTCGCGGGTGTCGAGGAGGAGTCCGCCCTTGAGCTTCTGGTTCTTCCGGGCGTCGGCGGAGTGGCAGGCGTAACAGTGCTCGGCCAGCACCGGGCGGATCTTCGCCTCGAAGAACTCGACGCCGTTCGAGTCGGGTTTGGCAGGGGGAACCGGCTGTCGGCCGAGTGCGGCCGGCGGACCGACGAGACCGCCCGCCAAGAGAACCCCGAGCGCCAGAGTGGTGTGCTTCATGGTCGGTCACCGCGAACCGGAGTAGGGAGGTCGGCCCCGACGTTCATCACACGTCCTCGATCAACTTGGCGTCCTTGGCGACGATCCCGACCGGCCGCCCGCCGCGGACGGTGTAGTCCTGCGTGTGGCCGATCCCGAGCGGCTTCAGCACGGTAGCCCAATGACTGCGTTCACCCAAGTTGGCGGCCCCGGGGTGCAGCAACTCGACGGGCCGTCACTTCCCGCCGACGTCCAGGCACACGAGGAAGCCGTTCTGGTTCCGGCAGTAGATCCTGCCGTTGGCCAGTACCGGGGCGATCCGGTCGCTGTAGCGGAAGGTCATCTCCTCCTTCGTGAACAGCTTCTGACTGCGGGCCAGTTCCTTGGGCGCGTCGGTCGAGGCCTCGATCAACAAGACCTCGACTCCGTTGAAGGTAAGGAACTTCCCGTCGACCAGCGAGAGGGCACCGCCGGCATCGGGCATCTCCCATTTCTTCTTCCCCGTCTCCACGTCGAAGCAGTACAGCGGCCCGATCCGGCTCGCGGTGTCGTTGTGCTGGATCCCGAACACGTGGCCCTTCCATGCGACGTAGGAACAGGTGTAGTTGTCGAGCAGTTTGTCGCGCCACACTTCCTTGACCTCGTCGCCGTTCACTTCGAGGCAGACGCCCAACCCGTTTGAGTTGTCGGGGTGGATGCAACAGATCACGCGGTTGCCGACGCCGAGCGGTTCCTGAGCCGTAATCCCTTTGCGCCCCTGCTTGGTCTTCAGGTCCTCTTCGGAGAAAGCGTATTTCCACAGCACTTTTCCCGTGGCGGGGGCGATGCCGAGTACCGCGTTGCCGGACGAGAACACAAGGCACGGCTTGCCGTTCATCGTGCAAGCGGTCGGTGCGGCCCAGTACCCGCCGCCGATCTGCGCCGACGGGTGGTAGACGCGCCACACCTCTTTTCCGCTCGTCTTGTCGAAAGCGAGTAAGAGCCCCGGTTCTGCGGGCTTGGTGTCCTTCGGCACCTTGTCCGCCGGGATGCGAGCGGGCACGATGACCAGATCGTCCACGAGGAGCGGGGACGCGGCGTACCCGTAGGTCACGGTCTGCGCGCCCAGTTCCTTCATCAGGAACTTCTGCCAAACGACCGTTCCGGTCGCGGCTTCGAGGCAGTACAGTTCGGCCCCCTGACCGAACACGTAGGCGTGCTTGCCCTGAACCGTCGGCGTCGAGCGCGCCCCTGGGAAACTCTTGTCGATCGCGGTCGAACTTACGAACTCCCATACCGGCTTGCCCGTCTCCGCGTCGAGACACTGAACGACTTCCTGCACGGAGTCCTTCTTGGCCGGATCTTTCGGCAGCAGCCCCAGCGTGTACAGGCGGTCCTTGACGACCACAACGGACGAGTACCCGCGCCCGACAGGCACCTTCCAGAGCACCTTCGGGCCGTCGGCCGGCCACCGGGTCAGCCAGCCGGTTTCGCGCGAGACGCCGTCGCGGTTCGGGCCCCGGAACTGCGGCCAGTCGTCCGCACGGGCGTCCGTGGACCCGCAGGCGACGAGCAGCAGGGCCGCGCCGCAAAACACCCGTCGGAAGGCAGTCGTGGTCATGCCGTGC
>SXGT01439212.1_pt1 | contig 14687 bp, 13 predicted proteins | sample 3176221 | NCBI WGS metagenome assembly SXGT01 (sample SAMN11356862, study PRJNA531348) | freshwater metagenome | isolation source: freshwater sample F1-120 | place: China: Fuxian Lake, Yuxi | collected 2017-12-25
CTCGGTCTCGGTCTCGGTCTCGGTCTCGGTCTCGGTCTCGGTCTCGGTCTCGGTCTCGGTCTCGGTCTCGGTCTCGGTCTCGGTCTCGGAGCGATACCCCATCGCCTTCCGAGCACGCGCGATCAGGCTGCGCGGACGCAGCGTCGTGCGATGTGGCCCGTTGCCCGTGACGCGGATTTCGTGGACCCTCCGCGCATGATGAAGGCCCTCGCTGTGCTCCTCGTGACAACGCTCCCGGTTGCCAGCGCTTGCGGCGACCCCGCAGCGTCGGAAGTCGATCGAGCGGACGCGGTCGCGACCGAAGCCAGCCCGACCGACGCTCCCGCGACCGAAGCCAGCCCGGCCGACGCCGGGACCTGCCGGCTCTTCTTCACGCTCGATTGCCGCGGCTCCGGATGCCCTCCCGGCAAGGTCTTGCGCAGCGCCGTGTCCACCGACGGGGTGCTCTTCGCCGTCGAGCCCGAGGTCTGGTTCACGCGCAACTTCTTGGGCGATCCGGCGGTCAGGGTCGGCGCGGACGGCGTCTGGCGCATGGTCGCGACCGACTGCCTGAACGGCGCCTGCGAGGTCCTCGCCACCAGCCACGCCGACACGCCCTTCTTCTCGGATGCGATGACCACGGTCGTCCCGCGCACCTCCAACGGGCAGGTGCCCGATCTCCTCGCCGTCGGCGACGCGGGTTGGCGCGTGTTCTTCGCGATGGGCGACGGGATCCGCAGCGCCTTCTCGGCCGACGGGGTCGCGTTCACCATGGAGGACGGCCTGCGGCTGAAGAAGCCCGACGGGGTTCCCGGGATCGCCGATCCCACGGTCGCGCAACGCGCCGACGGCACCTACGTCATGTACTTCAAGGTCCTCTCGACAACGCCGGACCAAGGGACGCCACCTTACAAAGGCACGCCCTACTATCATCAGCTCTTCCGGGCCACGAGCGCCGACGGCCTCACGTTCGCACCCGACGGCGGGATGCTCGTGGATCACGCCAGCGTGCCGTCGGCCTACACCGATGCGCGCGGCACGGTGTGGGTCTACTTCCTAGACTTCAGCGCCCCGTTTCCGAGCGAGTACGAATCGATCGCCGTCACCTATGAGCTGGCCGACGGCACCCTAGCCGTCCCGACGCGCGTTCGCTTCACCGAGGCGCTGCCGGCGAACCACTGGACCAACAATCCGTCCGCGGTGCTGCTGCCGAGCCCCTGACGCCGCGACTAACCAGTTAGCAAATCGCGAAGAACGACCCGCCGGCCGACCCAACGTAGATGCGGCCGTCGAAGACGACGCCCAGGGCTCCTTGCCATCGCGCAGCCCGTAGCACACCAGCTCGTTGGCGATGCCGCCGCTGAGGACCTAGTCAGCGTCTACGCCAGCGCCGACTACGGCACAGCGCTGACCAAGCTCGCAAGGGTCAAGAGCATGTGAGGCAAGGGCGACTGCTGGGACAACGCCGTCACGGAGAGCTTCTTCGCCCGCCATCAAGGGCGAGATGAACCACCACGCCGACACCGACGGATTCTACAACCCATGTCGTCGACGTTCAGCGATCGGCGACGTCAGTCCGATCGAGTTCGAATTGACGTTCATCAGTGACGAGATCGAGACGAAGGCAGAACACTGTCACTGTCCACCGAAGCGCGGGAACTTGAGTTCAAGCCAGACGAGAACCTCAGTCCTGGCTGTCCTGCTTGTGGGTCACTGAGAGTGGAGACGCGATGAAAACCTCACTGGACGCATTCCGGCCCGTGGCCTCTTCGCTTCTGCTGGCCTTCCTAGTGGCCGGCTGTTCCGGCGGCGCACGGGAATCTGGAGACGAGGACGTATCGGCGGCGGACGCCCCTGAGGGCGACGTGGAAGGCGTCGATGCCTGGTCCTCGGACGTAGAAGTGGTGGACTCCCGAGATGCGGCACTCACCGACGACATCCCAAGCGCGGAGACCGACCCTGGCAGCGACTCGAGCGCGGACCTCGGCGGCGATCCCGGTCCCGATGGAGACACGGATGCGGGCGGCCCGACGGGGGACCCGGTCACCTTCGACGAGTATGCCGCACAGTTGCCGGGTGCGTTGTGCGCCTTCTACGCGCGTTGCGCCCCCGAGCTGGCGGCCACGAAGTGCACCGAAGGCAACCGCTACTCGGACACCTTCCGGGATGTGACCGACGCCACGCTGGAGCTCGAGCGGGCCCTGATTGCCCTCGGCACGGTCGCCTACCACGCGGACCTCGCAGGCCAGTGCCTCGGGGGGTACGCGACCGCGCCCTGCCAGGTCCAGAACCCGCTCGGCGATGTCAAGCTGCGGCCCCCCGCGGAGTGCTCGCTGGCCTTCGAGGGGCTGGTCGCCAAGAATGGTTCCTGCTGGCGGGACGAGGAGTGCGCCAGCCCGTCGGAGTTCTACTGCGCGGGCAGCACCTGCGTCGGGACCGGCCAGGCGAGGGGGAAGTGCGCCGCCCGGCCCGGCGTGGACGGGGCATGCGCACCCCCGGAATGCGCGCCCGGGCTCACCTGCGTCCGGGGCTACTGCCCCTTCGTCTCCTGTCCTTCGGGGGGCAGCTGCCGCGAGACGGTCACGGTGCAGGAAGGCGAGTCGTGCGGCGGCCAGCGCGTCTGCGCCGAGGGGCTGGCCTGCCCCCAGGCGGCCGGCATCTGTCAGAAGCCCGCCCCGGTCGGATCGATCTGCGACTCCAGCACCGGCCCGTACTGCGACCTCGAGACCGACATCTGCTTGTGGGGCGCCGCCGCCACCGACCCGAGGCTTCCGATGCAGGCCGCCTGCGTCGCGTTCGGCACGGGGACGGAAGGGGATCCCTGCGGTCCGGCCACTTGCGGTCCCGGGCTGGTCTGTGCTTTCGACGGAGAGAATCCCTCCTCCGAGGTCTGCATGAAGGGCGGGGTCCCCTTCGGCTCGCCCTGCCATTCGTGGTACTACCACTCCGACTGCGCGGATGGCGCTTACTGCGGGTTGGCGTCCGGCGCGAGCGTTGCCACCTGCATGGCACGCAACGCCGAGGGCGTGGCCTGCGAGATGCAATCCAACGTGTCGGGGTGCATGGCCGGGCTCCGGTGCCTCGAGGGCTACTGGGGAAAGTGCTCGGCCGGCGGGAAGTTTGGCGACACGTGCAAGAACGCCTTCGATTGCAGGTCTTCTCTTACCTGCGGCTCGGGGAACAAGTGCCTTCCCGAGTGGGCCTGTGACGGCGGATAGGAACGAGCCGTTGTCGCGCCCTGGGCCCCGATGCCATCTTCGTCTCGAGCGCCCGCACCTCAACGGCAGCCCACGATCTCCACGTCCCAGGCTGCCTGGATTTCGGCGCCCCGTTTCCGACCGAGGACGAATCGTTCGCCGTCACCTACGAGCTGGCCGACGGCACCCTGCCCCAGTTAGCCAATCGCGAAGAACGAGCCGCCGGTCGACCCGACGTAGATGCGGCCGTCGATGACGACGGGCGTCGAGTGCACGTGGCCGCCGAGCTTCACGCGCCAGAGCTCCTTGCCATCGCCCAGCCCGTAGCACACCAGCTCGTTCGCGATGCCGCCGATGAGGACCTTGTCGTCGACGATGGCCGGACTCGACCACGTGCCGCCCTTGAGCTCGCTCGACCACTTGACCTTGCCGCTCGCGAGTTCGAGCGCGTCGAGCTTGCCGCCCGCCGAGCCGATGACGACCGTGTCGCCCATCACCCCGGGCGTGCCCCAGTAGCCGCCGCGCCCCTTGTGCTTCCAGCGCTCTTTGCCGTCGGCCTTGCCGAAGGCGTACAGATACGGCGACTTGTCCTGCGCGGCCGCCAGCACGACGTCGCCCGCCACGACCGGCGACGCGTCCGTGTCGTCCCCGGTCTCTGCGACCCAGCGCTTCTCGCCGGTCGCCGCGTCGATACACCCGACCTCGCCGTCGTATTGCGCGCAGTAGTACGCGCCGTCGACGACCGCGGGCGACGTCTCGGAGCCGTACGATCCCGGCTTGGGCCCGCGGCCGATGCCGCCGACGAACGTCTTCCAGATCTGCTTGCCGGTCCGCGCATCGACGCAGCGCGCGTGCCCGTTCTCGCCCGCGATGTAGAGGCGCCCGTCGACCACGCACGGCGAGCTGTCGAGGTCGTTGCCGGTGTTGATCTTCCAGAGCACCTCGCCGGTCGAGGCGTCGATGCAGCGCAGGTGATCGTCCACCGACCCCTGGTAGAGCTTGTTGTCCCAGAAGCAGCTCGACCCCTTGAACTGGCGCGTCCCCTCGAGGCGCCAGCGCACCTTGCCGGTCGCGGCCTCGAAGCAGTAGAAGCTGCGCCCCTGGCCGCCGATCCACACATGGCCCGCGTAGGCGATCGGCTGCCCGGTCCAGCCGGTGCCTTTCCAGACGAAGGGCTCGCCGTAGTACAGCGACGGGAACTCCTCCATCCTATGCTGCCAGCGGATCTTCGGCGCCTTGTCGGGCAGCTTCCCCGTCCCGTAGAACCCGGCGTGCGACGGGTTCCCGCGGAACATGAGCATCGCGTCCGGCGCGGTCGAGCTCCCGCCATACGGCCAGGGCGGCAATACGACCGGTCCCCCGTTCACCTCGACGGGCTTATCGCCCTTGCCCTTGCCGGGCCGAGGCTCGTCGACCTTGGGCGTCTTGCGCCTGGCGAACGCGTCACGCGGCCCGAGAACGAGACCCGCGGTAGCAGCGCCCAGCGCCGCTCCACCGACCCGAAACAGAAAATCGCGGCGTTGCATGGCGGCGCCCTCAACGACCAGGGACGCGCGTTCAGTCCAGCTTACGCGAGCTCCGGATCTGCTCCATCGTCTTCTTGTACTCGACCTCGTAGTCGACCGTACCCTCTTGCAGGTTCTTGATGCGCGACTTGACCTGCTTGTCGAGCTCGCTGTCGGTCGCGAGCTCCTTCTTGAGGATCGGGATGATCGCCGCCCGGAGGTCCTGGTCCTCGCCGAAGATCTCGTCGACGTGCTTGGACTGCAGGAGCAGCTCGACGATCTGATCGCAGAGCCACTGGATCGCGTCCTCGCCGAGCCCGAAGCCGCGCTCCTGCGCGAGCTTGGACTTCAGCTTGAACGTCTGCGAGTAGTCGAGGCCGCGCGTCGCGACGAGGTCCCGCGCCTTCTCGGTGATCTCGTAGTCCATGCGTCGGTACTCTTTCAGGACGCTCTCGACGTCGAGCTCCACCTCGGGGCGGCTCTCTTCGAGGACATCGATGAGCTCACCTTTGATGAGCGCGTCGACGATCATCTCGGTCAGCTGGGGGATCCGTTCCTTGAGAAGCCGCATTGGGTCGCTCCCGAGCCGTGCCGCACGCCGTTGGCCAAGGGGCCGTGGGCGGCGCGTGGTGCTAGCACGTCCGCCCCGCCCTGTGAAGCGCGTTGAAGCGCGTTGAAGCGCGGCCCCCGAGGGGGTAGCCTTCCTCGGTGCCGCGGATCGCCCTCAGCCTGCTCGCCCTCTTCGCCGTCGCCGCGTGTAGCGACGCCGGCAGCGGCTACCTCGAGGCCCCGCTGCTCACGATCGCCGACTGCAACGGCACCGGCCACCCACGGCGCTTCGAGCCGTTCCACCTCGCGCTCCGCGAGCTCGCGGTCCACGACGCCGCCGGCGCCGCGGTCGTGCGCCTCTCGCCGAGCGCGCGGAACGTCGAGGCCTCCGATCAGATCGTCATCTCCATTCGCGACGCGCGCGCCCTCGCCGCCGCCGTGAAGGGCGACGGCTCCCTCACGCTGGCGCTGCACGCCGACGGCACGGGCGAGGCCGACCTCGGCCTGGCGCTTCTGCATCAATGCAAGAGCGCACGCGCCTCGCTCGGCGCGACCCGCACCGTCACCGTCGAGGCGTACGGCGCGCGCCCGGGCTCGATCGTGGCGGGCGTGATGGCCTTCGACCTCATCGATCGGCGCGACGGCAGCGTCGTCGGCTCGGGGATGACCGGCGAGTTCCGCTTGCGCGTCGCCGATCCGCCGTTCGCGCTGCACGATTTCTGACGCCGCGCGGCGCCTGTGCGCGATCGCCCGCCCGCGGCCGACGTCAGGCCCCTCCGCGGGGCAAGGGGGCGTTGGCGTGTGCCGCGCTTCGTGCGAGGGTCCCATCATGAAATACCGCGCACCCCATCTCACTACGCCCCTCTTCCTCGGACTCCTCGCCACGGCGGCCATCGGCTGCGGCGACAAGAAGCCGCCCGGCACCCCCTACGGCGCTGGCTCGGCCGCGACGCCCGACCCCTACGCTCAGAAAACCCCGCCGCCCGTCGAGGCCGAGCTCCCACCCGCGCCCGAGAGCGCCATGCGCAAGGGCAAGGCGCGCCTCATCAACCTCCTGGCCGACGCCAAGACCGGCAAGACCGAGGCGGTCGATGTGTGGGCCGTGCGCTCGTTCAAGTACGGCCCGGCGCGCCTGGTCGAAGGCCTGAAGTTCGGGCAAGCCAGCGCGTGGTTCACGGCCGCCGAGGGCATGAGCGTCGTCGCGGTTCCGGCCGGCGCGCCCGGCGAGAGCACGAACAAGCTGACGGGCGTGAACGTGCCGAGCAAGCCCGAGAACGCCACGAGCATCCTCTATCGGGATCGCGACGGCAGCCCCACCTGCGCGACCCCGGGCGGGATGCCCGCGCCGAGCAGCGTCCCGGCCGACAAGGCCCTCATCGTCCTCGACGCCTCGCAGCTGATGGGCTTCGAGACGCAGCTCACCGCCTCGCCGATCGGCGGGCGCTCTTTCGAGGTCGGCGACGGCAACGGCACGTGCCTGAGCGGCACCGTGGTACTCGGCGGCACCAACCACACGCATCACGAGATCGCGCCCGGCCCCTTCCGCTTCACGCTCCACAAGTGGCCGGGCAACTGCATGTCGGAGCCGGTCGCCGAAGTCAAAGTCGAGGGCGTCGCGGGCAAGGGCCAGATCGTCTATCTGCACACCGCCGACGGCAAGAGCCTCTCGCAGCTCTCGGTCCCGCTCGAGTAGCGCCAACGGGAGGGTGTCGCGTCCCAGGGGCGCGCACCGAACAAGGCGCTCAGCGGTTCGGGTCCCCGGGGCACGTGGCGAACGTGTCCTCGAGCGACCCGACGGTGCCGCCCTGAGCGACGTCGACACAGACGATCGGATGCGTGCGCGCGGCGGTGCAGCCGTCGTCGACGACCGTGTTGTAGGCCGCGTCGCTCGTGCGCTGCAGGCAATCGGGGTTCTGACACGAGCGCCCGCCGTAGCCGATGCTCGAGTGCGCGTAGAGGTAGTAGGCCCCGTCCAACGCGAAGCGGAGCGTATCGTAGTGATGGTTGCCGCCGAAGTCGTATTGCGCGGCGGTGAGCGCGCTGACGACGCCGGCCTTCGAGACCCAGCCCTTGGTGTCGTAGGTCGGGAGCGGGATCAGCGTCGAATCGCTCGCGCAGCCGTTCGGCGTGCTCTGGAAGTAGAGCGTGTAGGCCGCACCTTCGTGGGCGAACGTGCAGACGAAGTCGGCGTCGGACGCGTCGAACGTCGTGCCGGGGATGTGTGGGTGGGTGCAGGGGACCACGCGGTCGACCTGCGGGTCTCTTACGGCGAACCCATACGGCCCCGGGGTCACGTCGGCGTTGGTCTCCGCGGGCGTGGTCTCCGCGGGCGTGGTCTCCGCGGGCGTTGTCTCCGCGGGCATCGTTTCGACCGTCGTCTCCGGGCGCGCATCCGAGGTGCTGTCGACGCCCGTATCCCCGCCGGCCGTATCGCCGGACGAGCCCCCCGAGTCCTCGCACGCCACCGCCAAGAGTCCCATCGCCGCGCACGCCATCCACCCACGCATAGTGCCCCCGGTCACGCGAGTCGCGCGATCACCGCATCGACAAAACCCTCGGTGGTCGCCGCACCGCCGAGATCGGGCGTCTTGACGCCGGCCTCGAGGGCGCCCGCAATCGCGCGCTCGATCGCGCTGGCCGCCTCGTCGTGGCCCAGGTGACGCACGAGCGCGGTGCCGGCGCGGATCATCGGCAGCGGATTGGCGCGCGAGGCGGCGCCGGCGTCGGCGGGATCCTCGGCGGCCCCGTGGATCGACTCGAAGACGACGATGCCGCTGCCGTCGTCAGCCTCGCCCTCGAGCGTCCCCCAGACGGTCGCGACCCCGCCGATGAGGCCGGCCCCGAGATCCGAGAGGAGATCGCCAAAGAGGTTCTGCGCGACCAGCACCCCGAACTGCTCGGGGCGCTTGACCAGCTGCATGCACGCGTTGTCGGCGATGACCGCGTCGAAGGCGATGTCGGGAAATCCCGCCGCGACCTCGTGGCCGACCTTCAAGAAGAGGCCGTCGGCCTTCTTCATGATGTTGGCTTTGTGAACGAGCGTCACACGGCGGCGACCCTCGCGCTTGGCCACGCGGAAGGCGTGCCGGACGATGCGCTCGCAGGCGGTGCGGGTGGTGATCTTGATGCTCTGCACGACCCCCGGCACGACCTGGTGCTCGATGCCGGCGTAGACGTCCTCGGTGCACTCGCGGACGATCGTGAAGTCGACCCCGCTGTAGCGCGCCGGGATCCCGGGCTGCGAGCGGATCGGGCGCACCGCGGCGTAGAGTCCGAGCGCCTTGCGCAGGCGCACGTTCGGGCTCTCGTAGCCGGCGCCGATCGGCGTCTCGAGGTTGCCCTTCAACGCCAAGCGGTTCGCGCGAATCGAGGCGACCGCCACCTCGGGCAAGGCCTCGCCGCCCGCCGCGAAGGCCGCCTGACCGGCTGCGACCTCGTCCCACGCGAGGTCGACCCCGGCCGCGCCGAGAAGGCGCTGCGTGGCGCGTGTGCAGGCCGGTCCGGCGCCGTCCCCGGCGATGAGTGTCACCCGATGCTGCATGGCTCAGAGCTCCGCGAGGATGGCGTCGGTCAGCTGGTCGGTCGTGGCGCGCCCACCGAGGTCGCCGGTCAGGTGCGTGCCGGCGGCGAGGACCTTGCGGATGGCGCGCTCGAGGCGGGCGCTGGCGGCGCGCTCGCCCATGTGCGCAAGCATCATTGCACCGGAACGCAAGAGTGCGATCGGGTTCGCGAGGCCCTTGCCGGCGATGTCGGGCGCGGTGCCGTGAACCGCCTCGAAGACCGCGTATGGGTCGCCGATGTTCGCGCCCGGGACGACGCCGAGGCCACCGACCAGGCCGGCCGCCAGATCCGACACGAGGTCGCCGAAGAGGTTGTCCGTCAGCAGCACATCGAAGCGCGTCGGGTCGAGCACGAGATCCATGAAGACCGTGTCGACGGCGATTTCGTGGGTCTCGAGGTACGGATAATCGGCCGCGATCTCGCGCGCGACTTTCAGGAAGAGGCCGTCCGACATCTTCATGATGCCGCCCTTGTGGACCAGATGGATCTTGCGGCGACCCTGGTAGCGGCACCACTCGTAGGCGTGGCGCACGAAGCGGCGCCAGGCGCTCTCGGTGGAGATGCGCAGGCTCTCGACGACGCCCGGCACCGGCTCGTGCTCGATGCCGGCGTAGAGCCCCTCGGTGTTCTCGCGAAAGATGACGAGGTCGACCCCGTCGTGGCGCGTCTTGACGCCCGCGAGCGAGTCGACCGGACGCAAGCTGACATAGAGGTCGAGCGCCTTGCGCAGCCCGACGTTCACGCTCGTGAAGCCCTTGCCGATCGGCGTCCCGATAGGCCCCTTGAGCGCCACGCGATGCCGCTTGACGCTCTCGAGCACGTGCTCGGGAAGGGGCTTGCCATATTTCGGCATGGCGCCCTCGCCGGCTTCGACCGACTCCCAGGCGATCCCCGGGCAGACAGCGTCGATGACGCGCACCGTAGCCCGCGTTACTTCGGGACCGATGCCGTCGCCAGGGATCAACGTGACCGTGTACTTCATCACCGCATTCCATGCGGCCCGCGCAGGCCGTCACACCGATGCGGTGCGGGCTCGCTGCCGGACGGGAAAGGCGGGCACCGCAGCGGGTGTTAGCTAGCACGGCCGCCGGAGTGTCTCAAGCGCGGCCGACGACGACACCGGGGCCCACCGGGGCCCACCAGGCCCCACCGGGCCCACCATCCAAGGGTTGACGAGGGCGCGCGGTCGTGTTCCGTTGTCGGCACCGTAGCTTCATGGTGGGGCGCTGGGCGCGGATAGCGGCCCACCTGGCGCCCACACGCTGACGGACGCAACCGAGGAGCCTGAGAGATGCGCAGTCTATCCATCATCGCCACGCTGAGTCTCGCCGCCGTCATCGGCGGCTGCCCAGATAAGAAGCCCGTCGACACGGACGCCAACCCGGCCAGCACCGAGCTCGGCTCGGTCCCGCCGGGCATCAAGGTGAAGGACACGCTGCAAGCCGGCACCGACAGCATCGACTGGAAGAAGGTGCGCCCGGGCAAGGACGGCAAGGCCACGTTGATCGTCGACTTCGGCGACGATCATATGGTGACGGGGGCGGTCGGCATCTACGACAAGGGCGGCAAGGAGAGCGTCGTCGACAAGGACGTCTCGCCCGACGCGACCAAGTACAAGCTCACGTGGGACGTCAAAGAGGACGACCAGTTCCTGCTCATGGTGAAGGCGACCAAGGGCAAGGGCGGCTACCAGGTCGAGCTGAACGTGGAGGAGCCCGAGCCCGTCGACCCGTGCGCGGGCGTCGAATGCGAGGACGGCCAGGAGTGCAAGGCCGGCGAATGCGTCGCCAAGCCGAACCCCGATGTGTGCACGCCCAAGTGCACCGGCGGCAAGAAGTGCAAGGGCGGGCAGTGCGTGGCGCCGTGCGGCGGGCCATGCGGGGCCGGCAAAGTGTGCAACGCGGCCAAGGACGAGTGCGTCAAGGATCCGTGCGCCGGCGTGAAGTGCGCCGACAACCAGCGCTGCGTGGGCGGCACGTGCAAGGACAAGCCGGCTCCGACCGAGGCGACGTGCAAGCCGGCGTGCGTGGCGCCCGACACGTGCAACAAGACGACGCTCAAGTGCGACAAGCCGGTCATCACCGACAATCCGCCGCCCGACACGTGCGCGGGTCCGCTTTCCGCGCAGATCACGTCGGTGCTGCCGCAGGGCGACAAGAGCGTCATCGTCATCAACAAGGCCGGCACCAAGCAGTGCGTCAAGGCGGGCATGACGGGACGCATCAACGGCGTGGCCGGCGTCTTCACGGTGCAGGAAGTCTACGAGTTCCGCTGCAAGGCGGTCATCGCGGTCAAGGACACCGTCATCGGCGCGAACCGCGGGGTCGTGATCAACCGCTGAGCGTGGATACAGAGGTTCGCATCGAACGAGAGCCCGCAGGTGACTGCGGGCTTTTCTTTTCGGTGGCTGGGCGAGCGGCCGGAGGTACACGCCCGCGTTATGTGCCGAAGGGTCGGGCCTGGCTGGCGGCGAGCGGTGCGGAGCGGTACCGTCCTCAGCACCCCACACCATCCGACGAGCGAGGATAAGATGAAGACGCGATGGACCCGCCTTGTGACGCTCGTACTCGCGGCCTCGCCGGCATGGGCGGCGTGCGAAGACGACACGAACGGCGCGGGCGAGACGACCCCGAGCGAGGTGACCACGCCCGCCGATACGGAGGACGACGCGGACAGCGCGCCGAGCGGGGACACCGCGCCGGGACCGACGGAGACGATCGTCGTCGAGACGGCGGTGATGGATACGGTCGCCACCGACACGATCGCGACGGACACGGCCGACACGGCGGCCGAGGTCGAGGTCCGCGAATCGACGGACGCGGCGGTCCTCGCGGGCCTCAAGACGCGAACCATCGACGGCACGGATATCTTGGCGGACCTCTATCTCCCGGCGGGGGTCGGGCCGTTCGCGGCGGTGATCGTGATCCATGGCGGAGGGTTCGTGGCGGGCGCGCGCGACGGCAAGTCCGAGACGACCTGGGCCGAGTACCTCCAATCGAACCAGTTCGCGGCCTTCTCGATCGATTATCGACTGGGCGGTGACCTCGCGGGGCCGTCGTGGGACGCGCAGCTAGGGGACGCCAAGTGCGCGGTGATGTGGCTGCGCCAGCACGCGCCCGAGTACCGCATCGATCCCGATCGCCTGTTCGTCTTCGGGAGCTCGGCCGGCGGCTGGTTCAGCGACATGCTGGCGGTGACCGGCGACGAGGCGGCTTACACGCCGAGCTGCTCCGAGACGGGCGGCGGGGTCTCGAATCGGGTCGCGGGCGCGATCAGCTACTTCGGTCCGTCGAATTTCCTGACCATCCTGGGCGAGCGACTGGCGAATGATCCGACCTACGACGAGAACAAGTCGGAGCTCGGCGGGCTGCTCGGAAACCGCTGCAAGACCGAGGCGGATCGCCTCGGGGTCTGCACGACCGCCTCGCCCGCGCTGCAGGTGGATGCGGACGATGCGCCAGTGTTCCTGCTCCACTCGGACGATGATCCGGTGGTGCCGGTGCAGCAGTCGGCCGACATGCGCGCGGCGCTCATCGCGGCAGGGGTGGCCGTGGACTACCGCGAGGTGACCGGGCTGGCGCACGGGTGGCATGCAAAGTTCAACGACGCGCAGGCGATTGCGGCGCGTGACGCGGTTCTGGCGTGGCTCCGAACGCACGCCGGGTACTGAACGCAGCGATTGTGGTTCAGGCCCGAGGCGCGTATCAGGGGACATGCTCAAGCCGCAGCTGACGCTTGTCTTGGTGGCGCTTGCACTCGGTGGCTGCCCCAAAGAGGGCGGCGTCCAGGGGGCCCTGGCGGGCGCCGAGGTCGACGCGACGCGGGTTCAGATCGACACCGTCTCGAAGGCACTCGACACCTACTACGTCAGGCACCGCGAGCTTCCCAAGACCCTCGACAGCCTCGAGGCCGAGGGCTACGTGAAGCGCGCGCGGCTCGCCGACGCGTGGGGACGGCCGCTTCATTACGAGGTCACCGGGCGACACGCGTTCTGGCTCTGCTCCGAGGGGCCCGATCGGACGCAGGGGACCGGCGACGACGTCTGCAACCTGGCGAAGAAACCCGCCGCTGTCGCCGGGGTCACGTCCGGGACCGAGGTCAGTCCACCCGTTGGCGCCGCCGCAGGAGGCCAGCCGCTCGCGGGATGGATCGCGTTCAGCGGCCCGGGCGGCGTGTACGAGGCACGCTTTCCTGGGAAGCCGACGACAGAAGAGACGAAGCTCCCGTCGCCGACGGGCGAGCAGCTCATGCGCTCGGCGATCTTCACGACCCCCAGCGGGGACCGCGCCTACGTCGCGGCCGTCGTCGAGCTCCAAGTGCCGGCGGGCAAGGCGTATGACGTCAAGGCGGGCCTCGAAGGCGGGGCGTCCGGCATGGTCGCGACGGTGGGCGCGACGCTCGACAGCAGCCGCGACACGACGTTCGAGGGTCTCGCGGGCAAAGAGATCGCGTTCCACGGCAGCGCCGAAGGGGCGTCTTTCAAGGGGTTGGCGCGGATCTACATCCAGGACAACCCGCCGCGGCTCTGGCAGGTCGGCGCCATCGTCGCGGGCGGCGAGGTCGACGCCGTGGCGAGGGCCTACGTGGAGGCGTTCAAGCCGATCGAGTCGCACGCCAAGCCCGCGCCCTGAGGGTCATGGCTGGGGCCGGGCCGCGCTCACTCGGAAGGCGGGTCGCCCGGGCGGTCGTACATGCCGGTCTGCGGGAAGCGCGTGCGCCAGGCGCGCACGAAGGCGAGGAAGTTCCCGAGCAGCTGGTCGCCGATCTGGACCTCGGCGGTCGGGTGCGGGCGCTCGGGGTGGAACTGGACGCCCCAGAGCGGGCGCCGATCGGCGCGCAAGATCTGGATGCGCGACGGTGAGCCGATCGCCAGCACGCGGAAGCCGACTGGCAGGTCTTTGACCTCGTCGACGTGGCTGGCCATGACGTCGAACTCCTCGGGCAAGTCGGCGACGAGCGGATCGGGGTCGCCCATGAGGCGGATGCGGATCGGTCCAGTCACTCTGGGCATGCCGGCGTAGGACGTGCTCGCGGCGGGCACGTCGTGGACCGGGGCGACCGGGGCGCCGTGGGCCAGGGCGATCGCCTGGTGGCCGCCGCAGATGCCGAGCGTCGGGCCGCGGCGCGCGCGCACCCAGCCGAGAAAGCGATCGAAGGCTGCGGGGTACGCCGGGAACGGGGTCTCGTTCGGGCCGAGGACGACGGCCGATGGGCTCCAGCGGGCCAGGTCCGACGCGAGCGCGCCCGAGGGATCGAGCAGCGTGCGCCACGAGCGGACGCGCGTCTCGATCCCCTCGCTCGCGAAGAGCGCGGAGCGCTTGCCCGCGACGAGGGCCTCTGGGGAGCCGGCGACGCGCTCGAAGGCGGCGGCGATCGCCTCGCAGCCGTCGGTCATGAGCGGACTGTGATTGATGTTCACAATGAGGAGGCGAAGCCGCGCGGGCGGCGACGAGGACGGCGTCTGCGGATCGGGCGTCATGGGACGTTGCCCCCTAGGAACGCGAGCAGGACCGCGGTGACTTCGGTCGGGTGCTCGTGATGGAGATTGTGGCCGGCGCCCGCGATTTCGTGGCGCACGAGGTCCTTGATGAGCGCTAGGCGGGCCTCGAGATCGGGCGGCCGAAACGGCGAGCGCTCGCCCCAGACGGACAGCACGGGGCACGTGATGGCGGCGAGGAACGTCGCGAAGCGCTGGGCGTCGAAGGGAATCGGGCCGGTCGTGCGATGGAGCGGATCGAAGCGCCAGCGCCATTGGGCGTCGGGGCCTTGGACCGCTGAGATGGTGGCGAGCTCGGCGAGGCGCTCCGGGGTGGCCGCGGGCGAGGTGCGCGCGAGGCGGCGCGCGACCGTCGCGAGGTCGGGCATGGGCGCGTCCTCGCGCTCGGCGGCGAGGCGC
>SXGT01135379.1_pt1 | contig 14685 bp, 10 predicted proteins | sample 3176221 | NCBI WGS metagenome assembly SXGT01 (sample SAMN11356862, study PRJNA531348) | freshwater metagenome | isolation source: freshwater sample F1-120 | place: China: Fuxian Lake, Yuxi | collected 2017-12-25
ACGACCCAAAGCGTACGGCCTTTTGACAGAACCGCGCCCGGTCGCCCGAAAACGTTGCGGCAAAAAGTGTAACGGTTAACTACGTGCCATTCGGCTCTGACAATCGACGTGCTTCGTCGAGTACAAGTTGCCGTCGGCGCTAAAGCACGCTAGACCATTGAATGTGATGACGATGGGGATGTTTGATTCTCGTACGTTGCACTCGCTCCCGTCAGGTGCCGCCATGAAAAACCAAACGCTTGCTCGTCTGATGATTGCCGGCGTGCTTCTTCAAACGGCGCCTTGGGTACGCGCCGCCGATTGGCCGCAGTTCATGCGTTCCTCGGAACACACCGGAGACGCCGCGAAGGAAGAGCTGCGCCTGCCGCTCGGCTTGACAACGGCGGTGCAGCTTGATGACATGGTGACGACCTCGCCAGCGGTGGTCAGCGGGCGTGTCTACGTCGTCGACCAAATGGGGACGGCGTACTGCATCGACCCCAGGGCTAATCGCATCGTCTGGAAGAATAATCCCGATGGGCAATCCGCGTGCGGCGGCAACACCTCCTCGCCTTGTGTCGCCATCGGCCGCGTCTTTTTCGGCACGACGGCGGGACGCTTTCACGTTCTCGATGCGGCCAACGGCAACGTCATCAAGTCGATGGATGCGGGTTGGCCGATTACCGGGGCGCCGACATTGGCCAACGAGCGGGTCTATTTCCAGACGCTTGGCGCGATCGTGCATTGTCTTGATCTCGATGGCAAAGAACGTTGGCGTTGGAATCACTACAAGCAATTCACTGACCCGCGCGCCAAGAAGCCGACCAACGAATTCCCCGGCAGCTACCAGGATCCCCACTACGGCGGCGGCGAGATCGCGGTCACCGGGAAAAAGATCGTCGTGCCGCTCGGCTGGGATATTTTCTGCATCGAAGACGAAGGAGACGCCCCGAAGCTCGCCTGGTGCAATCGCGCCGTGCTCGGCAAGGACGCGGGCATCCCGATGTCCCCCGCCATCTCCGGCGAGTGGATTTATTTCGGCATGCCCTCGACCGATCAGATGGGCGGCTCGATGCGCGTGAAGCTGGCCGACGGCGCCTTCGATCCCAAGACCGACTTCCGCAATACGAGCTACCCCGGATTCAACTGGGCCACGTTCGCCAATTCCGCGGTGCGCGGCAACATCGCCTATCACGCCACGCACTACATGGGTGTTCATGCGACGCAGTTTGGGCCGAACAAGTCAATCTGGCACGCCCGCAGCGACAATTCGCTCGATCAACGCAAGTTCACCGGCGCGATCACGTCCCCTGCCCTGTCGCGCGACCACTGTGTCTTCGGCACGGTCTTTGGCGAGCTGCACGTCGTCGCGCTCAATTCGAGCGGATCGTGGCCCGACTTCAAGCCGAAGCCGTTCACGTTCAAGACGCCGTTCGGCAAGATGATCGGCTCCTCCCCCGTGATCGTGGACGGGGCCGTATACTTCGGCTGCGACGACGGTTATCTTTACGGCCTCGCACCTGATGGTAAACTCGAAACGCCGACCAAGATGTCGCCTCTCGAAGAACCTCGCTCGAGGCCGACGGCTGCGACGGGTAAGCGCTATGGCGCCCCGGTGGCGAGCATGGATCAGGGCAATCGCAATTTCGTCGATGACGCAAGCCTGAAGCCTCCATTCCGCTTGCGCTGGGCGATGAAGCCGTTCGATCTGCGCGTGCAGATGAGCGCCGACGACGACAGTCTCTATTTCATTTCCGAGGCAGGCACACTGGCGTCCATCGAACAGGCCACGGGCCGCATTCGTTGGCGGCGACGGCTTAATAGCCCGGTCGACGGCTGGGAGCAGATGTTGCTCGATCAGGGCCGGTTGTTCATCACGCGCAACGCGGGCAAGCTCGATCGCAAACCCGGCGCCGGCGGGGCAGAGCTGCTGAGCGTGGAGGCGAAGAATGGGCGCACACGCTGGGAAACGACGTGGGGCTCGATTCAGGGGACATGCCGCACGTCGCCGGTGCTCGTCGGCAATGTCGTCGCGGGTTTCACCGTGGAAGGCTCGCCGCCGCGCCCGGTCGCGAAGGCGTTCGACGCGGATACGGGGAAACCCTTATGGTCGCACGACATGCACGGCGACGCCAAGACGCGCGCCGGCGGCGCGTGCGTGCTCGACGGCATGATGATCTTCTCGTGTGGGCACACCTGGGGCAACGGCGCCGGCGCCACCATTGCCGTCGAGCCGAAGTCGGGCAAAATTCAGTGGAGCGTGACCGATAATCACGTCCACGGCTACGGCCGGCCCGCGGCGCACAATGGCCGAGTGTATCTCGGCGGCCAATCCGGCGCGCCGATGTGGTGTCTCAACGCGAAGACGGGCAAGCCGATCTGGGAGCAGAAGGTCAGCTACTCGCATCATCCGGCGCTCGGCGACGAGTGGTTCGTCACGCGCGGCTACGGCGGCAGCGGCATGTTGCGCGAACTGGCGACTGGAAAGATCGTCGTCAAGGACGGCAAGGAAATGCCCGGCGGATGCCCCGATCACGCCTGCTCGCCGGTCTTGCTGTCCAGCGCCAAGCTGTCGTTCGCCGTCAGCTCGAGCGGGCTTTACGTCCGTGATCTATCAACGGGCAAGATCCTTTGGCAAAGCCTCGGCTTCGCGCCGCGCGCGTGTACGTCCCCCATCGCCGCGAATGGCCGGCTTTTCTTCAGCCCAAATGTGAATAACATGCTGTATTGTTTTGAGCCGATGCCCGAGAAATGAACGCGGGAGGGGCCGGAATATACGTTCTACGCGGTCGTCTTGATTGCGTCTTCCAACGTCGGCACGGGTGCCGCGACTGGCCCATCTGCCTGTGCTTTCGGTGCGTCCAGATGCTTGGGCACGTTTCGCATCACGAACCAATCCGCAAGCCAGATCGGCAACAGACGCACGAACCATAGGCCCCATGCCTGACCGCGCGGGAACGCGCAGAAACGGCGGCGTTTGCGAATCGCGTGCAGGATGTGCCCTACGGCAATCGACATGTCCATCAAGGCCGCCTGGTCCTTCATTTCCGCGTTCATCGGCGTCTTCATGTAACCAGGGCAAACGGTCGTCACGGTGATTTTGTGTGCCTTCAATTCCAACCGCAAGCTCTCCAGGAGCGCGTTGACCCCGGCCTTGCTCGCACTATAGCCCACCATGCGCGGCAATCCATACAAGGATGCGAGGCTGGAGATGCCGACGATATGCCCGCGGCGGCGCGCGATCATGCCCGGCAAAACGGCGGCGATTGTATTGGTCATGCCCAGCAGATTGACGTGTACGAGTTTGGCGACATCCTCGGCCCGGAAATCGTCTGCGGGTGTCTCCTTGCCGATACCCGCATTGGCGATGAGGAGATCGATGGGCCCAAGTTGCTCTTCCAGGAGCGTGACCTTGGCGGCCATGCTCGGCGGGTCGGTGACGTCGGCAAGCTCCCACGCCATGGGACAGTTGGCGCGGGCCAATTCTGCCTCAAGCGAGATGAGACCGTCGGCATCTCGATCAATCGCCGCGATGGCGACACCTGATTTGGCAAGAGCGAGGGCGAGTTCCCTGCCCAGACCGCGTCCTGCGCCGGTAATGAGGGCGACGTGCGCATCCAAGTGCATGCTGCATCCTTGTGAATTCTTGCGAATTGGGTGATTCTAACCGGCGTGCTGCCGGTGTGCAAGCCATCGTTTCAGTTTTTTCCATTCCACTTGACCGAATGGGCACGTTGTTCGATGTTGTTGGCCGTGTCCTCGGAGTGGGCTTGAATCATGCCTGGGACGCGCGGCCGATCGATTGTGACCTCCCATTCGGCGAAGTTCGGACGCGTCGTCTTGGCCGCCGTGCCGTTGTCCGCCGTGGTTCCGCGCACAAGGAGCTTGTCGGCCCACGCCCCCGGATCGATGCCGCCCATCAAGGCCGCGCCCCCGCCTGAACGATGCCGTTGAAGAGAAACTTGAACGTCCCATGCGGCTGCGCGCGAAACAGAATCTCCGGGCCGAACAGGACGAGCTTGCCTTTGCCGACCTGGGTCTCGACGACGGCGGCGCCTCCCTCAAGATGCTCCTGTCCCCATGCCCAACCGCTGCGTAACGGCGTCTTCGTATCGAACCACGCGACGCGGCGCATCCCTCTGTTTGCCGCATCGTCCGGCAAACGGAACGTCGGGCTGTTCGCGAACAACACGTCAACCTCGTCCGGCATCCCCCACGCCAGCGGATCTGCGTTGTTGACGCGCACGCGCAAGAGCGACGCCGGCACATAGAACTTTTCGGGCGGCAGGATCTCGCCCTTGACGCTGAGGTGGTGGTCGATCGGCAAACCCAGCCCACGGCGCAACGTCGTCGCGCTGCCGATCGTGAGAATCGTGCCGCCGGCGTTGAGGAACGTGTGCAGTTCCGGCGTGGCGTTGCCCAGGTAGACGCCGTCCACGAAGATAAGCACGTCGAATTTGTCGCGCAGATTCCCCTCCTCGATCTCACGCATGAAGACCACCTTGAACGGGTACTCGAAGCGTTCCAGAAGCCAGCGCGTCCAGCCCGACGGCATCGACCCGCCTTGCTTGTCCCACAATCCGATGCGCACCGGCCGTAGCGTTACCGCTTCCTTCCCGGGCGCGACGGGAGTGCCGATGAAGCGCGTCCCCAACTCGGCGGCGGTCTTCTCGAGCCGTGCCAGCGTCGTGGCCTGGCGCGGAATGTAAAACATGCCCGCCGGCTGCGTCGCGCCCTGGACGACGAATGGCTCCTTCAGGCGGCGCACTTGTTCACCGGCCTTGAGCAATTGATTGACCGCGCGAAACGCATCGTTCGTTTTCGTGCTGAGAAAGAACCCGACCGCGCGATCAACGTCATACACCTTGGCCGGCGGCGGTGGGATCAGATCGGGCAGTTCCTCGAACGGTCCCTCAAAGCCGTCGAGAATCCGGTCGAACTCGATACCCATCTGAAACGCCAGCGTCCAGCCCGCCATGTCGTAAGGCGCAGTCGGCGGCGCACCGGGGTAGGAAAAATCGTTCGGATGATCCTGTGGCTCGAACATGTCGAGCACGTGCGCGCGAAACGCCTGGGCGCTCTTCACGACATACGAACCCTTCGCATACTTCTTGCCCGCGATCTCGAAGTCGGTCCTGGCGCGATGCACCTTGACGCCGGTGCCGATGAGGATGTTGACGAACTTGGTCGCCGTCAGGAAATCGTGCTGCTGGGCGGGGAGAACATAGGCGCGCGCATCGCGCAGGGCGGGATTGCGGAAAAATCGCCCGAACTCTCTGGCGCTCACCTCGCTCTTGACGAACTTGGCGCCCCCCTTCTTCGCCGCGGCGACGATCTTCGGCGTGATCGTCCAGTAATCGCGGTTGCCGCGCTCGATGGCTTGATGGCCCATGAGCCAGATGTTGAACAGAAGCTGTTCGCGATGCCTGGAGGCGTAATCGAGCACGGCTTTATTGGCGGTGACGGAGTAATCGACCGATTGGCGAAAACGCCAGACCTGCGGCGGAATCGGGGCCAGATAGTCGGCCCTGGGCAACTGCAAGTCGGGCCGAAACGGGATCTGCATCGGCGTCGGATGGCCGATCGTTTCACTCAACAGGCCGATCATGTTGTGGTAGTAGGTAGTCGTTCGTAGCCCACCGTTGAACCAGGTGGAGTAGGTCGCCCCGGATCGGCAGGTGGCGCCCGGCTTGCCTTCGACGAGGAAACGCTGCATCATCGCCGCCCCGACCGCGTCGATGCCGTTCTTCACGAGCGGATCGACGTGATAGTTGAACGGATCGCGAAATGGCGGAATGAACAACACCGCGCCCGGAGGCCCTTGCTGGTGATGATTGTAGACGATGTGCGGAAACCACTCGCGATACAGGACGCGATTCATGTTCTTCGTCTCGGCCTGCGTGTTGGCATAGAAGTCGCGGTTGTTGTCGTGGCCGATGTACTTCTGATAGAGCCGCGGCAACCCGGCCAGGGTGCGTTTCTTCTCGTCCTTCTCCTTCATGTACCAGTTGGAAACGAGGTCCATGCCGTCAGGGTTAGCGTGCACGAAAAGAATGATGACATCGTCGAGAATGCGCAGCGTCTCCGCGTCCTCGGCGTTGAGGAATTGATAGACCGTCTCCATGAGCACCTGGGCGCACAGCGTCTCGTTCGCGTGCAATCCGCCGTCGATCCACACAACCGCCTTCCCTTCGAGGGAGAGCTTACGCGCCTCGGCCTGGCTGATGCCCTCGGCCAGCGCGAGTTTGCACGCGATCTCTTGATAGCGAACCAGCTTCTTGTGATTGGCGGGGGAGGTAACGATGCCCATGAGTTGATCGCGGCCTTCCTCGGTGACGCCGATCTTGACGACCTTGAGCCGATCGGATTCGCGTTCAAGCTTGGCCCAGTAGGCGGTGAATTGCTGGTAATTGGCGAGGCGATAGTCGTCGCCCAGATTGAAGCCGAAGAATTGTTTCGGCGACGAGACTGGCGCCGCGTGCAGTACTTGGCCGGAACCGACCAGCGAGGCGGCAAGAACAAACCAACACCACATGGATTTCATGACGCCGCTCCGGAGGTGAAGGGATCAGGTGCCGTATTGCGAGTTCGATTTCACGAACAAACGTTCAACGCGCCAAGGTTTGACCTACTGGCATCCGCATCATCAACGAATCAATTGCACTCCGCCACCAGCGGCTCCGCCAACTCCTTCAAGTAGAACAACCGCCCCGCCAGTGTCGGCATGTACGTGCTCGGGATCCACGGCGTCGGCTCGTGTTGCAAGCTCATCCGCAGCGACAGGCCCTGCCATTGCATGCCGCGCCCAAACGAGCCGTCCGCGCCGCCGATGATCGAATCCGCCGCCATGAATAACGCCGGGCCGATCGTATTCGCGAACGCCGGCACCAGCGTCGTACGGCTCTTGAAGCTCGTCAGCGCGTTTTGCTCGATCGTCAAAGGATGCAGACGCGCGCCGAGCCGATGCGTCTGCAATTTCCACTCGGCTTCACTCTTGAACTCGGCGGCGAAGTGCGGCTCCCAGAACGCGATGTGGCACACCCGGCCGATGCCGAACACCGTCACCAGCTTCGCCCCCTTCTTCTTGAGGTCGCCGATCTGCTGGGCGTACGTCGGCAACTCGTTCTTGAGCGCGAAATGACGTTGGGATTTCGGCACAGTCGCATCGCCGAGCGGACCGTAGAAGGCTTGCTCCATCGCGTACTGGAAGGCGCCGCTGTTATCGCTCGGCAGCGTGTTGCCATGGGCGTCGGACCACTCGTCCATGTTGAAGCCGTGGACGTGCGCGCAGGAGACGCCCCATTCCTTGAGGAAGTAGACGGCCCAGCGATACATCCCCATCGGGCCGACCGGTAGGATGATCGCCAACGGCCGGTTCGCTTGCTTCGTCAGCTGAATCTCGCGGGCGATTTCATGCCCCATGTAGGTGTCGAAATCTGCAAGCGATCCACACGCGACCGGTTCGAACTTGGGATGCCACCAGGCGGCGCGCTTCAAGAGGTTCGGCCCCGCGAGATCCGCCAGGCGATCGATTTTCTCCAGATCCCAGCCCGCCGGCAGGAAGCCCTCCATCATCGAGCCACGAAAAGTCGTCAGCAAATTCATGGATCAACCGCCTTTCCTAGAACCAATGGATTGTATTCGACGTACTGTAGCTGATCGCAATGCTCACGGCATCCATTTTCTCGAAGAGATTTTTTGAATTGGCATGGCCGTTGGCGAACGAATTTTTCTACAATAGATAGGCATTGACGCCTTGGTAGGGCAAGCGACCTCGCTTGCCTCTCCCCACGGGCAAGATCGCACGAAAAAAGAGGCAGGCGAGGCCGCTTGCCCAACGGAAATTTTTGGACCGGTCTCAACCGGGAGGAATCACATGAATGCATGGCGCTGGCTTGGTCTCTCGATGTTTCTGCTCGCGACCGTTTGCTTTATCGGCACTTCCAAATACGCTCCTGAGGCCTTTGGGCAAGGGGCAGACGACAAGAAGATCGAGGTCAAGGCAGCCCCCGACAAGGGCACTATTGAGCCAGGGAAAGCGCAGGCCGTTGCCCTCACGCTCACACGCGGAAAATCCGCGGACAAAGAAGTAACGCTGACCGCGGATGTCGATCCCAAGGACAAGGGTGTCACCGCGAAGATCGACGCGAAAGTCGATGGCAAGGCCAAAGAAGCGAAATTGACCGTCGAATCGACGAGCGCGGCGACCGAAGGCGACTACAAGATTTCCATCAAGGTCAAATCGACCGATTCGCCCGATGCCTCGGCGACAGTTGTCGTCACGGTCAAAAAGGCGGCTGTGGTAACTCCTGCAGTCCCCGTAGTACCCGTCGCCGGCGGTCATAAGCTCCCCTTCAAGGCTTTCGAGGTGAAAGACAAGGTCTTTTACACCGTACAAAAGACCGAGACTGTCCAGGAAATGACCGTGATGAATCAGAAAGTCATTCAAAAACAGGAACAGGAATTCCTCATCAAGTGGACTCCCAAGGCTGCGGACAAGAACAACTGGGTTGTCGAGCAGGAAATCAAGGGGGTCAAGCTCAAGATCGACATCGGCGGCAACAAGATCGATTACGACTCCAGCATCAAGAATCCGAAGAATCCGATGACTGATTTCTTCGAACAACTGCAAAAAAGCAAGCTCACGTTCTACATTGACAAGGACAAACTGAAGGTCGACAAGGTTGAAGGCCGCGAGGATTTCATCAAGGGCCTCAGCGACATCAACCCGCAAATGCGCAGCCTGCTCAACGCCATCCTCAGCGACAAGGCCCTCAAGAACATGGCCGAGCCCGCCTGGTCCGCCTATCCCGATAGCGGCAGTTTTGCCAAGGATCAAACCTGGGAGCGCAAGAGCGTTCTCGAACTCGGCCCGATCGGCACGTACAAGACGGACTTCACCTTCAAGGTGACATCCGCTGACGCCAAAAAGGCCGCGATCGACATCACGACGAACTTGACTTATACCGCTCCCACGGACAAGCAGGGCTTGCCCTTCGTCATCAAGAGCGCCAAGCTGGAAGTCGTGAACGCCGAAGGCTGGAACAAAGGCAGCGCGGAGTTCGATGGAGAGAACGGCCGTTTCAAGGAGACCTCGCTCAAGATGAAGCTCAAGGGCGACCTCGAGATCGAAGTCGGCAATCAGACCACGACCGTGAACCTGACCCAAACGCAGACTGCCACCTCCTCGACCAAGAGCGAGGAACCCACCGGCTGGGCGCCGGCCAAGTAGCAAATTGGGCGACTGAAGACCGACAAACACCAAGCCGCAGCGTCAACCGCTGCGGCTTTTTCTTGCGCCCAGAACGACCGCCGTCAGTCAAATAAGAAGGGCGATTTACCGCAAGACACTTCGCTTCCTTTCCGTTTGTACAGGCGTCCGCCGTCTGACATCTTGAATGCCGATATTTCAATGCCTATAATCTGTTTGAGGCGAAAACGTCCAGCATGGACATTTTGTACCATGCCGTTTTTTGCCACGGGAGGATGGTATGCGTTTATCTTCGTTGGCGGTGTTCGGAGTGTGTGGGCTGATCTTTGGCGGCTGGTTGATGACGGCGGAAGCCCAAGACGACTCCGAGAAGGAATTCAAGAAGCTCTCGGGCGTTTACACCTTGGTGTCTGGTGAAGCAAATGGCGAAAAGTTGCCGGAGAAAACTGTCAAGGGTTCCACGCTCACCCTTAAAGGCGCCAAGTACACGGTCAAGTTGGGTGACATCACTTTCAGTGGGATTCAGAAGTTAGCCCCGACCAAGACGCCCAAGGAAATTGATGCGACCGACTCGGATGGAGTCAACAAGGACAAAACCATCCTGGGTATCTACAAGCTGGAAAAGGGCGTGTTCACGGTCTGCTTCGCCCCGCCTGGCAAAGATCGGCCCAAGGAATTCTCCGCCAAGGCGAACTCGGGTGAATTCATTCACGTCTGGAAGAAAAGTAAGTAATAGGCCAATAAAACATGCCCTACTCGGCACCTGGCCGGGCAGGGCGTTTTCATAACTTTCCTGCCCGTTGGAGAGCTCAAAGGCGGTCTGGCAATAGCCGTTATCGAACTCCACTTCTTTGCGAAAAATACCTGCGGCGAATGAGGAAAAATCGGCAAGACAACGACGAACAACGTCCATCCAATGCCGATGGTCGCGCCTCGCGTGGCGTGTCGCCAGGTCGGTTTGGACGTTGATTCCCCGAGCAGGTGTCGTATCCTGACCTTCAATCGATTGACGTATCCAATTGGAATGGGAATCTCGACATGGGTATCCTCGTTGACAAGAACACGCGCGGTCTCGTGCAGGGCATGGGCAAGACCGGGCTCTTCCATGCTCAGCAGTGCCGCGATTATGGGACCACGATTGTCGGTGGCATCTCGCCGGGCAAGGGAGGGACCGTCAAAGAAGGCTTCCCGCAGTTCAACAGCGTTCACGAAGCGGTGCGCAAGACGGGGTGCAATGCCTCGGTCGTGTTCGTGCCGCCGGCGGGAGCGGCCGACGCGATCATGGAGGCGGCGGACGCTGGCCTCGCGGTCGTCATCGCCGTCACCGAAGGCGTGCCGGTGCTCGACATGGCGCGAGCGATTCGCTTTCTGCGCGAACGGCCGGGCTGCCGACTGGTCGGCCCGAACTGTCCGGGCGTCATCACTCCCGGTCAGTGCAAGATCGGCATCATGCCAGGCTACATTCACCAGCCGGGACCGGTCGGCGTCATCAGTCGGTCGGGCACGTTAACTTATGAGGCGGTTTGGCAGCTCTCGAACCTGGGACTGGGGCACTCGACCTCCGGCGGCATCGGCGGCGACCCGGTTAACGGAACTAATATCATCGATGTGCTCAAGATGATTCAAGCTGACCCGCAGACCGAAGCCATCCTCATGATGGGCGAGATCGGCGGCAACGCGGAAGAGAACGCCGCCGCGTTCGTAAAGGCACACGTCAAGAAACCCGTGGCCGCCTTTATAGCGGGGCAGACGGCGCCGCCAGGCAAACGCATGGGGCACGCGGGGGCAATCATCTCCGGCGGCTCCGGCGGCGCGGCGGACAAGATCGCGGCGTTGCGCGCGGCCGGCATCCTCGTCGCCGACAGCCCGGCAGATCTGGGTTCTACTCTCAAGAAGGCTATGAAGCGTTAATCGTCACGCCGTCTCCGCCCACTTCAGCCAGGCTGTCGCCTGCGCGTCGCTCGGCATGCGCCAGTCGCCGCGCGGCGACAGACTGATTGAGCCGACCTTTGGCCCGTCCGGCAAGCACGATCGCTTGAACTGATTCGCGAAGAAGCGTTGGATGAACACCTTCAGCCAGCGGCGTTTTTCGTCCGGCGTGTAGACGCGTTCAAACTTCGCGTGCTCGGCGAGGAACAAGATCTTTTCAGGCGGCGCCCCGTAACGCAGAAAGTGAAACAGGAAGAAATCGTGCAATTCGTACGGCCCGATTACGCTCTCCGTCGCCTGCGTGACCGCTCCGTCTTTCGCAGCCGGCAACAGCTCCGGTGAGATTTCCGTGGCAACAATATCAAGCAGCGTCTTCTTGGCGGCGCCGTCAAATTCGTTCAGGGCGGCCCAGCGGACCAGGAACTTGACCAGCGTCTTGGGGATGCTGGTGTTCGGATTGTACATGCTGATGTGATCGCCGTTGTAGGTACACCACCCAAGCGCCAATTCGGAGAGATCACCCGTGCCGACGACAAAACCGGTGTTCATCAACAGCGACGTGCGCATCCGTGCTTGCACGTTTTCGAATATCAAGTCTTGACGTCGTTCCGTCGGCACTTCATGGAGTTTGGCGGTCAAGGCGTCAACCGTCAAGCCGTCGAGGGCGATGCCGAAGGGACGATGGCCGAGCGAACGCATTTCTTCCAGGCAGAGAAGACGAATATCGACTTCGCGCGCCGACACGCCGAGGTGCTGCATCAGCGCCTGAGCGTTGGCCTTGGTGCGCGGCGTCGTGCCGAAGCCGGGCATCGTCAACGCTTGAATCTTCGGGCGAGGAACAGACAGTGCGTCGAAGGTCTTGCACGCGACCAAGAGTGCCAGCGTCGAATCGAGCCCGCCGGAGACGCCGATTGCGATCGCCGGAGAGCCGATGTGTTCCAGCCGTTTCGCCAGCCCGGCGACCTGCGCGTGAAAAATTTCCTGGCAGCGCTCCGCGAGTTGATCCTGCCCGCTCGGCACGAAAGGATGCGCGTCGAACGCGCGCACCAGCTGCACCGGCGATTTCGGCAACAAGAACGAGATGCGTCGATACTCACGACTCCCTAACAACGCCAGCGAATCATGAAAGCTGTTCGTCTTCTGCCGATCGTTCTGCACACGGGCCACATCGATGTCGCTGACGACCAGCAGGTCCTCGCGTTGAAAACGGGGCGACTCGGCGAGCAGCGAGCCGTTTTCGGCGATGATGCCGTGGCCGCCGAAGACGACGTCGGTCGTCGATTCGCTGACACCATTGGACGCATAAACGTACCCGGCGATACAGCGGCCCGATTGATTCTGCACGAGCTGACGGCGATAGCCCGCTTTGCCGATCACCTCGTTGCTCGCGGAGAGATTGACGAGGATTTTGGCCCCCGCGAGGGCTTGAAAGCAACTCGGCGGGATCGGCGTCCACAGGTCCTCGCAGATCTCGACGCCAACGACGGCTTGCGGAAACAGTTCATCGGCAAAGAGCAGATCCGTCCCGAACGGCGTGTGGCGATTGCCTTGCCATTCGACATGGGCGACGCGGCTCCGCATGCCCGGCGTGAACCAGCGCGTTTCGTAGAACTCTTTGTACGTCGGCAGGTACGACTTCGGCACGACACCCAGAAGCTGCCCCTTCTGGCACACCGCGGCAACGTTGTAGAGTTGATCATTCACGAGCCACGGCAAGCCAACGAAAAAGACACCCGAGAATCGGCGTTCGCTTTCGTCCAGCAAATGCTCGAAGGCCGCGCGCGCGGCATTCTGCAGTGCCGCCTGATGGAAGAGATCGCCGCAGGTATAGCCTGTAATCGCCAGTTCGGGAAAGACGAGGACGTGAACGGCCTGCTGCTCGGCTTGATCGAGTAGATGGAGCAACCGCTTGACGTTGAACGAACAATCCGCGACGCGCAGGTGAGGCAGCGCAGCGGCTACACGAACGAAACCGTGCTGGAGCATGGTGGTTCTCTTACGCTATTACCTCCGCGAATCGCAGCGCCTATCGCGAGGCTTGATTCGTTTCATTGTATCCGAACCTGACCTCGCCGCTCACGATCACCGCGTGCGCTCGTCCGCGCACCTTCTGACCATGGAACGGCGAGTTGCGGCTCTTGGACGCGAACTGGAAAACATCGATGGACCACTCGACGGCGGGATCGATGATTGTCACATCCGCATCGACGCCAGATTTGAGCGTGCCGCGTTCGATGCCGAGCACCTGCGCCGGCCGGATCGTGAGTTTTTCGAGGAGTTGCGGCCAGGAGAGATGGCCGGGGGTTATGAGGGTGGCGATGGCGATCGGCAGCAAGGTTTCCAGGCCAATGATACCGAAGGGGGCCTGATCCAGTTCGCGGATTTTCTTCTCCGGCGCTTGCGGCGAGTGATCGCTGGCGAGAACGTCGAGCGTTCCGTCCTTGAGGCCGTCGATGATCGCACGCAGATCGTCCTGCGTGCGCAACGGCGGGTTGAGTTTGTAATTACTGTCGAACGAACGCAAGCAGACATCAGTCAAGAAGCAGTATTGCGGGCAAGTCGAGGCCGTGACGTGCACGCCGCGTTCCTTGGCGCGGCGAATGAGCTCGACGCTGCCGGCAGTCGAAACATGCAGAAGATGAAGGCGAGCGCCGGTCAAGCGAGCCAATTCGATGTCGCGATGGATCATGACTTCTTCCGCCGCGGCCGGCATGCCGCGCAAGCCCAGGCGCATGCTCTCGATCCCTTCGTGCATGATGCCGCCTTTGGTCAGTTCAAGGTCCTCGGCATGACTGAGAACGGGCTTGTCGAACATACGGCAATATTCGAGAGCTCGGCGCATGAGCTCGGCGCTGACGACGGGCACGTCATCGTCGCTAAATGCGACGGCGCCTCCTTCGACAAGCCCGCCGATCTCCGCGAGTTCCGCTCCCTTGCGCCCCTTGGTGATGCAGCCCACGGGGAAGACGTTGGCGTTGCCCGCACGCTCGGCCTGCAGAAAGACGAACTCGGCCGCGGCCTGATGATCGAGCGGCGGCTCCGTGTTCGGCATGCACGCCACCGACGTTATGCCGCCGCGCAACGCGGCCAGCGAACCGGTCGCGATCGTCTCGTCCTCTTCGCGCCCGGGTTCGCGCAAATGCACGTGCATGTCGATTAACCCGGGGCAAACGATCATGCCGCGCGCATCAATCGTGCGCGACGCTTCAAGTCCCAATTGCGGCCCAATGCCGGCGATCTCTTCGTCGCGAATCCACAGATCAGCGATCTTGTCGAGGTTCTGAGACGGATCGATGAGTCGGCCGTTAATGATGCGGAGTACGTTCATGCGATTGAATCTTCAATGTAAGGTACCAATCAAACACTTTCGTCTTGACGAGCCGTGACCGTAAGGATGCGAAGCATCCTCCACTCCCTTACGGTCGCGGCTTGTCGTCAGGCTGCCCACACAGCAGATACAGCACGGCCATGCGCACCGCCAGGCCGTTCGTCACTTGAGTCAAAATCGCGGAGGCAGGGCCGTCGGCGACTTCGGGCGTGATTTCGACGCCGCGGTTGATCGGCCC
>SXGT01042691.1_pt1 | contig 14684 bp, 14 predicted proteins | sample 3176221 | NCBI WGS metagenome assembly SXGT01 (sample SAMN11356862, study PRJNA531348) | freshwater metagenome | isolation source: freshwater sample F1-120 | place: China: Fuxian Lake, Yuxi | collected 2017-12-25
AGCGAAGTCGCCTCCGACCCTTTCTAGCGCGACACCGTGCACGTGGGGGTGATCACCTTCAACAACGACGCAGTGATTACAAACGGCGGGCTGCAGCCGATCACCGAGTTCCAGCCGCCCCAGCTTGTCGCGAGCGGGGTGACCCGCCTGGATCTAGCGTTCGAGTTGCTGCGCGAGTCGATGGATCGCGACGTGGTGCGGCCGGTTCGCGGCGGGCAGCGCGGCGACTACAAGCCGATCGTGTTCGTGCTTACTGACGGAAACCCCACCGACGCCCAGGGCTACTTCAACGACAGCCTGTGGGGACCAGCGCGCGAATCAGTGGTGAACCGCCCGCGTGGCGCGCTGAAGCCGAGCGTCGTGGTGGCGGTGGGCTGCGGGCCGGATGTGAAGGACGAAACGCTCAAGGCGATCAGCACCGGGACCGCGTTCCGCATGGGTACCGACCGCGCCGCGTTCGTGGCGCTGTTCCAATGGCTCTCTCAGAGTATCGTCAGCTCGGTCCAGCCGGGCGCCAGCCCGGACCAGGGGCCGCTCGCCCCAGTGGATCCTTCGTCCGACCTGCTCGTCATCCCCTGATGGGAAACCGAACACTCGCTGGAGTCGCAATCGGCGATCGGGTGCTGGGCGCGTCGGGCGATAGCCACCCACTCTGGAGCCTCGCACACGCGCGGCTCGGTCCGTTTCTGGTGGTTGGAGCGAGCGCGGCGGGATCGATCCACCTGGAGCACGGCCGCCCGCGCGACGACGCGTTCGCGATCAGATCCGCCGGCAGTTGGATCGCGGTCGGCATGGCGGACGGCGTCGGGAGCCGCTCGCTCTCGCGCTACGGAGCAAGCTACGTCGCCGAATCGCTCGCCTCGCAGCTTCTCAGGCCGTTGGTGCCGCGCCCACAGCCCGAGCCGCGCAACGCGCCGTCCCGTCGAGGGCACTCCGCCGCCGCCGATCGTGTCCTACCGCCCTCCGGGCTTGAAGAGCAGGTGCTGGCGCTTGCCTCCGATCGGACGAATGGTCCGCCGTCGCAGGCCGCCTCAGTCTCCTGGTGGGACGGAACCGCCTTCACCGTTCAATCCGTGGAAACACTGGCGCCGAGTACGATGCACGAAACCGTCGCTGAACAGGACTTTGCTCCCACGCCCGCGCCTGACTCCGCTGGCAACGACCAGCGCGATCCAGGCGCCGAAGACTCACCATCGCTCGACGCAGTCGTGCTGCGTGCCTTCGAGCGGACGAACTCTGGGCTACGAGACTATGCCAGCCACCTGGGGGTGGATCTGACCGAGCTGAGCTGCACCGCGCTCGGGCTGGTGCTCAACCTGGAGACCGGGCAGGGCGCGGTCGGGCAAGTTGGCGATGGGGCGCTGGTTGGGCTCACCGCGGGCGGAACCGCTCGCGAGTTGGTGAGCACGCCGGAATCGGACGACACGCAATCGGTACACACCATCAACCGCACCTCATGGCGCGACCACTTCTGCCAGACGGCCTGGAGCGTCGAGCCCGCCGATCCGCTGGTCGCCTTCTACGTGATGACGGACGGGATCTCCAACGACGTGCTCTACTCGCCGCGACCGACGGCGCTCAGCGACTGGGCGCGAGGCGTGGATCGGAATCTGCGACTCGCCCTGAGCCCCGCCCAGGCCGCGGCGGCGATGCTCAACTGGATCGCCAGCTACCAGGTGCAGGGGAGCTGGGACGATCGAACGCTGGTGGTGATCGCGCTTCAGGAGCGGAACGATGGCGACCGCGACGCTGCTGCCGAATAGCTCGGGCCTGCCCGGCCAGCTCGAGATCGGAGACAAGCCGGACTTCACCGGCGGCGAGGCGACCGTCTATTTCACCCGCGACGGCCAGCACGTGGTGAAACTCTACCATCGCCCCACCGGTGACAAGGTCCAGCTCCTTCAAAAAGTCCTCGATCTGGGGCGCAACCTCGGCGAAGAGGGCCAGTTCCTGGCCTGGCCGCTGGGAATCGTGGAGCGTGTCAACGGGCAGCCGCGGATCGGCAGCGTCAGTCGTCACGTGCCCGGCGGCTCGCTGTACAAGCTGATGTTCAGCCCGCGAGATGCCCGTCAGCAGTTCGAGCAGGGCTGGACCTGGGTCAACTACCTCAAGATCGCTCGCGGAGTCGCCGCGGCGGCCAAGGTGGTGCACGACAAGGGGATCGCCCACGCCGACATCAGCTTCAAGAACTACCTGGCGGATCCACGCAGCGGCCAGGTGGTCCTGATCGATCTGGACGGGGTGGTGGTGAGCGGCTTTCTCAAAGCCCAGGTCAAGGGTACGCCCCAGTTCATCGCCCCGGAGATCATGGTCGGCAAGGCCAAGCCGTCTCAGGAGGGCGATCGGCACAGCGCCGCGGTATTGCTGCTCTGGACGCTCCTGTTCCGCAACGTCATGCTGCCGCAGAGTTGCTACGACGACGAGGACCAGGCCAATGACGACCTGCTGGCCTACGGCGAGCACGCCTGTTTCAGCGAGCATCCGACCGATCGGCGCAACTGGGTCGGCAACATCGGCGCCCCTCTCTACCGCGACGGCGCGCTCAGCTTCCGCGTTCTTTCCCCCCGATTGCAGCAGCTTTCCCTGCGCGCGCTGGTGGACGGATTGCACGAACCGGCAAAGCGTCCGCCGCTGCGCGAGTGGGAGCGCGCGCTGGCCGAGGCCTACGACCTGCTGATCCGCTTCCTGAACTGTCGCCAGTCGTATCTCTACCCCTACTGGCTGCAGCCGGCTCCACGCCGCCAGTGCCCCTTTTGCGGCTCGGCGGTGCGCCCGCCCTACCCAGCGGTGCTGGAGCTTCAGGAAAGCCGCGCGCGCGGCGTCTATCCGCCGGTGCGTACGCTGGTCGCCTACCACGGCTTGCCGCTGTTCGCGGACGTGGCGGAATCCGGCAGCATGCCGCCGTTCACCCGCCAGGGGATTCCAACCATCGGTCAGACGATCTGGGATGCGCGCTTGAACCTGTACCGCCTCACCAACAACGCCGATATCCCCTGGCTGGTGATCGCCGGGGGCGCGGGACAGGGCCGCGTCGGGCGGGGCGAATCGGTGCCGCTGCAGCCCGGGCTGGTACTCAGTTTCGGAGATGGGCGCCGCCTGGCACGCGTGGTGGAGTAACCAGGCGGTGAGTTGAATCCCGCGCGGCGAAAGCGTGGGGCCGAGTGTCGGATTCCGTGATACTTCTGAAGTGATGAGCGCGAACCTCCCCTCAAACACCATGGAGATGCTGACCCCGCTACTTGGTGGGTTGACCCGGCTGGTCAGGCGCGGGACCCGCCTGGACGAGGGGACGCTGAGCGCGCTGCTGTTGGGAGCAGACCTCGAGCCCGATGCCCACCTGCTCGCCGAAGTGAGCCGCTGGGCGCGTCTGCTGGGCAACCTGCGCGATGCGCCATCCGAGGACCTTCGCCACGCCACGATTGAGGCGCTGCTGCTGCGCGGGCTCCCGGAAGCGCCGGTGCTGCTCGCTACTGACTTGCTTGTACCAGTTCAGTCCAGCAGTGGGTCCGCGACGGTGGCGCACGCCGCTGCCGCGGCCAACCCCACGTTGAGCGCTGCCGAGGTTCTGTCGGTGGACCGCGAAACGTTGGATTTCGGCACGCTGGCCCCTGGTGAGGCGGCGAGCGCGAACCTGGAAGTACGCGGCGGGCCTGGCCGCGTCGAAGTCGCCAGCGATCAGGTGCGGGTCACGCCGAATCGCTTCGGGGCGGAGCCCACACTGCTGCGGGTCGAGGTTCAGCCGCTCATCGGCGGAATGCTGTGGTCAAGCCTGCGGTTGATCGCTGAGACCCACTCCCAGTCGATCGAAGTCTCGATCCTGGCGCAATGGCGCGAGTCCCCCGGGCCGGCAACGCCTGCTCAGTCGGCGCCCCTGGCTCCGGATTCGGCCCCCGCTCACGCCGCCACCTCGGCCCCGGGCACCACCGCGCCGCCCGCCTCGTCAGCATCGTCTATCCCGGGGGCGCGGGTGGTCGCGACGGACGGCTCCGGGACGCATCGAACACTGGCGGAGGCGCTCGCTCAGGCGGCGGAAGGCGCCACGATCGCGCTCGGTAGTGGCACCCATGTCCTGGGTCAGGGCGTTGTGGCGCCGCGGGCGGTCACGCTGGCGGGCGAGGGGAAGGATGTCACCGAGCTGGTGGCGAACCAGGGCGACGCCGCCTTGCGCTATCGCGGCAGCGGCCGGTTTGAGCTGCGCGACCTGGCGGTGCGCTGGGCCGGCACCGGCGCCGCGGTTGCCGACGTGGTGGTGATCGAGAGCGGCGAGGCGCGGATCGAACGCTGCCGTTTTCACGGCGCCTCAGCCAACGCCAGCAGCCAGGGCAGCGGCTTGGAGTTGAAGGGCGACTCGCGGGGGCTGGTGCGGGAGTGCGAAGCGCGCAACAACGGCGTCGGCATCGCGGTGAGCGAACGCGCCTGGCCCACCGTGCAGGCCAACGTGTGCGAGCAGAATTTGGCGGTCGGGATCGCCTATTTGGGCGAGGCGACCGGCAGCGCCCGCCGCAACGTCTGCCGGCTCAACGGCTCCAGCGGAATCCTGGTCACCGATAGCGCCCAAACGCTGCTCAATGCGAATGTCTGCGCCGAGAACGGCGAGCACGGCATCGAGGTGCTCGAACAGTCCGCGCCCTCGCTTACCGCGAATTCGTGTTCGGACAACGCCGCGGACGGCATCTACATCGCCTCCACCGCAAAGCCGACGCTGCGCGACAACGAGTGCCGCGGCAATCTGGGCGTCCAGCTTCGCGACACGCGCGGCTGATACCATCCGGCTCGGGAGACTGGGATGCAGACTTCGGCTCCGATTCGCGCGGTCGCGTTCGACCTGTACGGCACGCTGCTCGACGTGCGCTCGGTGGAGATTGCGGCGGCGGGAGTGGCCGCGGACGCGACCGCCTTAGTCGCGTTGTGGCGGGCCAAGCAGCTCGAATACGCGTTCCTGCGGACCCTGATGGGGCGCTACCAGGATTTCTGGCGGGTCACCGCGGATGCGCTCGACCATGCGCTCGACCGCTTCGCGATTCGAATCTCGTCGGAGCGTAGAGACGCGTTTTTGAACGCCTGGCTTGCTCTGGAACCGTTTCCCGAGGTGGCAGCGGCGTTGGATTCGCTTCTCGGTCTACCGCTGGCGATCCTCTCCAATGGCAGCCCGATGATGCTGGGGGCGGCGCTCTCGCATTCGCGGTTGCGGGATCGTTTCGCGCACGTATTGAGCGTGGACGCGGTGCGCCAGTACAAGCCGGCCGCGTCGGTGTACGAGCTGGCAACCACCGCGTTCGGGCTCCCGCCGAGGGAGATCCTGTTCGTCTCCGCCAACGGCTTCGACGTGGCCGGCGCCTCGCACTTCGGATACTCCGTGGCCTGGGTCAATCGGGCCGGGTTGCCGCCGGATCGCCTGGAGCAATCGCCGCGCTACGTGGTCGGCTCGCTGACCGAGCTAGCGGCCTGGGTGCAACTCGATCGCCAGCAACCGACCGAACGCGGTTGAGCCGGCAAGCAACGGGAACATGCGTCCTCCCAGTGTCTGGATCTTTGACCAGGGCGCGGCGATCTACGATTGGTTCACCAGCCAGCCGCCCTGGTGGGCAAGCTGCGCGCGACTGGTCGAGGGGCTGCCACCCAATGCGCGGGTGCTGGACCTCGGCTGCGGCCCCGGCGTCTCCTCCATCGTCGTTGCTCGCGCCCGCCCGGACGTGCGGGTGGTGGGGATCGATCTCGCCGGGCGCATGCTGACACGCGCGCGCCGCCACATTGGGCGCGCCCGGTTACAGCATCGAATCCACCTAGTACGCGCCAGCGCTTTGACGCTCCCGATGCCGAGCGCGAGTGTGGACGCGGTGATCGGGCACAGTTTTCTCTATCTGGTCTCGGATCGTGCCGCGGTGCTGGCGGAAACGCTGCGGGTGTTGCGGCCAGGCGGACTCGCGGCGTTCATGGAGCCGCACTCGGCGCCGGCCCGCCCCCGCGCGGTGCTCGCTCAGAGCCGCGATCCTCGATTCCTGGTTTCGGTCAGCCTCTGGCGACCGTTCTCGAGGTTGCACGGCCGCTTCAGCGATCGATCGCTGCGCGACACGCTAGTAACCGCGGGCTTCGAAGACGTCGGCATCGAGCCGGTGCTCGGCGGCCTCGGCCTGATCGGTCGCGGCCGAAAGCCGTCGCAGCGGGTCGGGCTCGTACCGAGGTGAGCGAGTTGCGCTCGCTACTGATTCACCTGCGGTTGCATTTCCAGATGCTGCTCGCGCCCCTGTTCCTGTGGGGCTACGCGCTGGGCGGCGGCGAGATCACCGTCTCGCTGGCGATCGCGTTCATCGCCTTCCACGTGTTCCTGTACGGCGGCATCACCGCGTTCAACTCGGCCTACGATCGCGACGAAGGGCCGGTGGGCGGACTGTACGCGCCGCCCCCGGTGTCGCCCTGGTTGATGCCGTTCTCGGTGGTGGTGCAATCGATGGGAGCGTTGCTCGTCGCGCTGGTTTCGTTCCAGACCTTGGTTGTCTACTTGCTGATGGTCGGTTTCGGCGCCGCGTACTCGCATCCATCCCTGCGCTGGAAGTCATCTCCCGCCAGCGCGTTGCCGACGATCGCCATTGGCCAGGGTGTGCTCGGCTTCCTGGCCGGCCTCTCAATGACCCCCTTGGGGCTCGCGAGCGTCGACCTCACCCTGGGAGTCGGGGCGGTCGCCGCGGCGCTGGTGGTGACCGGCTTCTACCCGCTCAGCTCGCTGTTTCAGATCGAGGAGGATCGCCGCCGTGGAGATCACAGCGTGGCCGTCGCCTGGGGAGTGAGCGCCGCGTTTCGCCTGGCCATCGGCGCGTTCCTGTTCGCGGCGCCACTCCTGGCGTTCGCCGCCTGGAGGCGCTTCGAGCTGGCGGACGCGCTACTGCTCGCCGCCGGTATGGTGATCCTGGCGTTCGCGGTCGCCATCTGGCGGCGCGCCTTCGATCCCGCCGCGGTACGGCGCAACTTTCTCATCGCGATGCGCCTCAACGCCGCGGCGTCCGGCGGATTCGCCGCCTACCTGATCTGGCGTATCGTTGGCGGCACCTGATCGCCGCGAAGGGGTAAACGCGGTGCGCCTCCATGGAATCTGGTCGTGTCCATCAGTTCGGTCAGCGGCACGTGCCGTTTGACGTCATCGTACGAGTGGCACTGAAAGGAGAGAGCGATGATCAAGGCGATATTCCTGGTGTGCAAGCGGAATGACCTGACCTTCGAGCAGTTCCGAGACTACTGGATCGAGGTGCACGGCCCCATAGCGCGACGGATTCCGGGCGTTCGCAAGTACGTCATCAACCTGAGACTGCCGGATGCCGACGAAGCGACGGCCGACTACGACGGGATCTCCGAGCTCTGGTTTGACAGCCTGGAGGCGTACCGCGCCGGACTCGCCGCGCCGGAAGGCCGTGCCTCCGATGCGGATGGGGTGAACTTCATGGACTCCGCGCGCGAACGGCTGCTGCTCACGGACGAAACCGAAGTCGTCTAGTCATCGGCCGATGCCTTAGCCGAGGTCTAGCGGGCGGCGCGTTGCGCGCCGATTACGCGCGACTGGAGGCGGCCAGCTTCGGGGCGGCTTCGGCGATGCGGTCGAGCGCCCTGGCCAGATTCGCCATCGAATTCGCATACGAGATACGCAGGTAGCCCTCACCGTAGGCGCCGAAGGCGGTCCCGCTGAGCACCGCCACCCCGGAATCCTGGAGCAGCGAATCGGCGATCTGTTTGGACGGTAACCCCAACGCAGACACGTTCGGGAAGACGTAAAACGCGCCGCGTGGGGAGAGGCAGGAGATGCCCTCGATCTGGTTTAGGCGGGTCACCACGAAGTCGCGGCGCTTGCGGAACTCTTCCACCATGTTCACCACCGCCTCCTGCGAGCCTTTCAGCGCCGCGAGTGCGCCGCGCTGCGCGAACGCCGCGGTGCAGGAGACCGAGTTGACTACCAGGCGGTCGATGTGTGGCAACAGCCACTCGGGGAAGATGCCGTAACCCAGTCGCCAGCCGGTCATCGCGTACGTCTTGCTGAAGCCGTCCAGAATGATCGTGCGCTCCGCCATCCCTTCCAGCGACGACACCGAGGCGAATTCGCCATCGTAGATGATCCGTCCGTAGATCTCGTCCGCCAGCACCACGATATCGCGTTCGCGTGCTACTTCCGCCACCGCGGCCAGGTCCGCCGCTTCCAGCATCCCCCCGGTCGGATTTGCCGGCGAGTTCAAGACGATCAGGCGGGTGCGATCGGTCACCAGCGAGCGGAACTCGTCCGGATCGAAGCGGAACGCGTTGGCTTCGCGCAACGGCAACGGCACCGCGGTCGCCCCAGCGAAGTTGATCATCGATTCGTAAATCGGAAACCCCGGATTGGGGTAGATGATCTCGTCGCCCGGCTCCGCCAGCGCCAGCAGCGCGTAGAACATGATCGGCTTGGCGCCCGGGGTCACAACGACCTGGCGTGGATCGACCGTGATCCCCCGCGTGTTCGACACTTCGTCGGCGATCGCTTGCCGTAGGTCCGGCTGACCCATCGCCGGCCCGTAATGTGTCCAGCCCTCTTCCAGTGCCTGTTGGGTGGCGCTGATCACGTGGGCCGGGGTATCGAAATCGGGCTCGCCGATCTGCAGGTGCACGATGTCGCGCCCCTGGGCTTCCAGCGCGCGAGCGCGCACCATCACCTCGAAGGCGGTCTCAGTGCCCAGACGTTGCATGCGTTCCGCGACGCGCTGCGCCATTGCAGAATCTCCTTACGCTCTCATGCGGGGCAGCGGGCGCATCTCGCGGCGTCGCCCCTCGAATGCGGAATATTCGTGATAACCGGCCCGCTCCAGGTGTTCCAGCGCCTTGTCGAAGTCGCAGCCCACCTCATCGGGATGGTGCGAGTCCGACGATAGGGTGGCCGGCACCCCGGCCTCGCGACAGATGGTGAGCAAGTCCAGTGCCGGATAGATCTCGCGGGCCGGCTTGCGCAGGCCGGAGGTGTTGACCTCCACCGCTACCCCGGCGCGCGCCAGGCGTTCGACCATCCGCTGCTTCGCCGAACGCAGGTCGCTTTTGGGCCGAAACCCGAACTTCTTGGGTAGGTCGATGTGGGTCATCACGTCGAACAGGCCGGTCTCGGCCGCCTGACCGAGCAGGTCCCAGAACTGGAGATACACCTCGTCGATGTCGCGTCGATCGTACTCGTCGATGTAGCGCGCGTGGTCGAAGTTCCAATCGCCCAGGAAATGCACGCTCCCCAGCAGATAGTCCCACTCGTATTGCCCTAGGATCTTTGCGAGCTGCTCCTCGTACCCGGCGATGTAGTCCACCTCCATCGCCAGTCGCAAGCGGATCTGGGGATAGGCGCGCTGTAGCGCCCGCGCTTCGGTCACGTATTCGTCGTACCGCTCCTCGGGCATCCCCACGTCGCCCGGTTGCACGAGCGGGGCAGGCCAGTAGCAATAGAGGTGATCGGAGAGTCCCATCTCTCCCAGCCCCTTTGCCAGCGCGGATTGAACGTAGCGCTCCATCGGCTCCACCGCGTGGCCGCAGCGCTCGTGATGCACGTGATAGTCCACCAGGTCAGGGTAGGGGGTGCTCGCCAACGGGAGGCCTCGCAATGTGGGGTCAGGCCCCATTATCGAGAGCGCTGCCGGCAGGGTCAAGGCGACGGCGGGAGCCCACCGCGTTCGCCCGAGGTCTCGGCTCGCCTACCATGTGGCGAAACTACACATCCGCGGGGGGAACTGCGTGACGACCATCTGGCTGCTGATCCTGATCGCCACCGTCGCCTGGGGCTTCTGGGGGATTCTCGATAAGAAAGCGCTCGAATCGGCCTCGCCCCCGGTCGTGCTGCTGATCTCGGTCATCACCCAGGGCGTGGTCGCGCTGCTCGCCATCGCGGCGCTGCGCCTCTCCGGCACTCCCATCACCTTTCGCCCTGAGACGATCATGTGGGCCGGCCTCTCCGGGATCGCGGTCGCGGTGGGGCTGGTCGCGTACCTCTACGCGCTCTCCCAGCGCGATGCCTCCTGGGTGCTGGGGATCACCGCTGGCTACCCGGCGATCATGGTGGTCGCCGCAATCGTTCTACTCGGCGAATCGGTCAGCTTGCTTCGTCTCGCCGGCATCGCCACCGTCGTCCTCGGCGTCTACCTGATCGGTTTGGACTAGTTGCGGTCAGACTGATTGCGTCGTGACGGTCTGCGGGTGCGATTGATTCGCAGGTAGAGTGAGGCGGGACGAGGAGGACGCGATGGTGGAGCTTCAAGGAACACTGGTGATCGAGCGGTTCGAGAGCCCGGCGTTGCGGGGTAATCCGCTGGGCGATCCCACCACGCGAGAGATCCCGATCTACTTGCCGCCCGGGTACGACGCGGACTCCGACCGGCGTTACCCCACCATCTACTGGCTGCACGGCTACACCGGGTTCGGAATGGCGGCGGCTCGGGTCGGGCCGTGGGTGCCAAGCCTGCCGGAGCTGATCGACCGAGTCATTGTGGAGGGCGCACCGCCGGCGATTCTGGTCATGGCGGACGGTTGGACCCGCTTCGGGGGGAGTCAGTTCCTCAACTCCGAAGCGAACGGCAACTACGAAGATAGCATCGTTTTCGATCTGGTCGGGTTCGTCGATCGGCGCTTCCGCACCATTCCCGACGCCGCGCACCGCGGGCTGAACGGCAAGTCGAGCGGTGGCTATGGCGCGCTGGTGCTCGGTATGCGCAACCCGGGCGTGTTCGGCGCCATCGCCTCGCACTCCGGCGACAGCGGTTTCGAGTACTGCTACATGGCCGACTTCCCGCCCACCATCCGCGATCTGGCCAAGGCCGGCGGGGTTGATGCGTTCCTCGATCGGTTCCTCGAGCTTCCCAAAAAGAGCGACTCGATTCAGGCGCTCAACATCATCGCGATGGCGATGGCGTATTCGGCCAATCCCGCCAGCGGCAAGTACCAGGTGGACCTGCCGTTCGACACCTACAGCGGCGAGATCGATCCCGCCATCTGGGAAAAGTGGCTGGCGCTGGACCCGGTGCGCATGGCCGAGCCGTACCGCGAGGCGCTGCTCGGGATGCGGATGGTCTACTTCGAGTGCGGTTTCCGCGATCAATACCATCTGCACCTGGGGAATCGCATGTTGCATCGTCGGATGGAGGCGCTCGGGATCCCGCACGAGTATCAGGAGTTCGACGACAACCACTCCGACATCAATTACCGCTACGTGGAATCGCTGCGCCGACTCTGCGAAGCGCTGGACCCGCGGTGAAACCTGACCGCGGCCGTTGGCCCACCCCGGACGACACAAGTCCGTACGCGGCGGCGCTCAAGGTGGCGATCGAGGCGGCGCAAGCGGCCGGGGCACGGCTGCGGGCGGAGCTACACCGGCCGGGCGGCCCGCGCGGCACCGGCGAGCACGCGCCGATCGACGAAGAGGTGGAGGCGGAGGAGATCCGCCCCCGGCTGCTCGAAGCGTTCCCGAACTGGGGCTATCGTGGTGAGGAGACGCGACCACACCTGCCGCCCCAGGATCGCGCCGCGCACGTCTGGCTGGTGGACCCGAACGATGCCACCGCCGCGTTCTTGCGTGGTTATCGCGGCGCCGCGGTGTCGGTGGGGTTGTTGCGCGACGGACTGCCGGTACTGGGGGTGCTGTTCGCCTACGCTTACCCGGACGACGAGGGCGACCTGCTGACCTGGGCCGAGGGCGAACCGTTGCGACGCAACGGCGCGACGATCGAACGGACGGTGGAGGATCGGCCGCTTCGACGCGATGACGTAGTGCTGGTTTCAGAATCGGCCGACCGCAATCCCGTTGCCAACGCCCTCTGTGTTGCCCCGGCCCGCTTCTTCGCGGTGCCCAGCATCGCCTATCGGCTGGGACTGAGCGCGGTAGGCGAGGGACGCGCCGCGGTCAGCTTGAGCGGCCCGGGCGACTGGGACTACGCGGCCGGGCACGCCCTACTGAGAGCAGTGGGAGGCGAGCTGCTCGACGGCGACGGACACGCCATCTGGTACACCCGCGAAGGCGTCAGCACCGCCTACAAGGGCTGGTGTTTCGGCGGCGATCCCGCGGCGATCCAACAGCTCTGGCAACGCGACTGGCCCTCCGTGATGCAACCGTCCACGTCCTCGGGACGCTACCCGCCGCTTCGACCGCGTCCGGGGCAGCTCGCGTCCGACTCCTCGGTCCTGGCACGGGCTCAGGGCTGCCTTTTGGGGCAGCTTGCCGGGGATGCGCTCGGCAGTCTGGTGGAGTTCCAGTCCGTTTCCCAAATTCAGCGTGACTATCCAAATGGCGTGCGCGACATGGTGGATGGCGGCATCTGGAACACGTTGGCCGGCCAGCCGACCGACGATTCCGAGCTGGCGCTGATGCTCGCTCACAGCTTGCTGCACGCCGGCCGCTACGACCCAGACGCCGCGGCCGCCGCCTACGGCTACTGGCTGGAGACCCATCCGTTCGACATCGGGAACACCACCCGTCAGGCGCTCTCCGCGGTGGTGCGCGCTGGCGGTCAGGCGGAAGCCGGCCGCCAGGCGGCCAACCCACAGAGCCAGGCCAACGGCTCGCTGATGCGTTGCGCCCCGCTCGCTATCTGGGGATACCGCCTTGATCCTGACGAACTTGCGGATTACGCCCGCGCCGACAGCCTCTTGACCCACCCTCACCCGGTCTGCCAGGACTCGGTCGCCGCCTTCTGCATTGCGATCGCGCACGCCATTCTGAACGGCGGGAGCGCCGAAAATCACTACCAGGCCGCGCTCGATTGGGCCGACCCGAACGCTCAACCCACGGTGCTCGCCGCCCTACGCGCCGCGGCCGAGCCCGCCGAACGTCAGCCTCCCATCGACGGTGCCCATCAAGGCTGGGTACTGTACGCGCTCCAAAACGCCTTCCATCAGCTCCTGCACGCTCCCAGCCTCGAAGAGGGCCTGGTTCGCACCGTCGCTCAGGGTGGTGACACCGACACCACCGCCGCCATTGCCGGCGCGCTGCTCGGCGCCCACCACGGCCGCGCCGCCATCCCCGACCGCTGGCGCCGCACCATCCTCACTTGCCGTCCCCTCCCCGAGTTCGGCGCCCGCAACCCGCGCCCCCATCCGCTCTGGCCCGTGGACGCGCTCTACGTCGCTGAAGCGCTTCTCGATGCGGGGAGCAATGCCGCGGGCGGGAGCTGACGTAGCGCGGTGCGGGTAGTCGTCATCCGCCCGTAGCCGAAATGCGAACCGCGCCACCGCGTTTCCTCTCGGTGTCTGCCATACTTCCGGGAGAGGTGGTTGGGGACGCATGTCGGATCTGCTGGCGGAGCTGAGGGCGCGCGGGTTTGTGGCGCTGGTGTCGGATGAGGACGGGCTGCGGGCGGCGCTGGAGCGCGAGCCGATCACACTGTATTGCGGGTTCGATCCCACCAACACCAGTCTCACGGTCGGCAACCTGCTGGGGGTGATGTTGCTGGCGCACTTTCAGCGCCACGGGCATCGGCCGATCGTGCTGATGGGCGGCGGCACCGGCATGGTTGGCGATCCCTCTGGCAAGATCACCCAGCGTCAGATGCTCTCGCTGGACGATATCCGACGCAATCTGGAGCATCAGCGCGGCCAGTTCGCGCGCTACGTCAACTTCGAGAACGGCGCTGCGTTGCAGCTCAATAACGCCGATTGGCTGTTGGAGCTGCGCTACGTGGAGTTCCTGCGCGATATCGGCCGTCACTTCAGCGTCAACCAGCTCCTGCAGCACGACACCTACCGGCAGCGGTTGGAGGGCGACAGCCTGAGCGTGATCGAGTTCAACTACGCGCTGCTCCAGGCGTACGATTTTCTGCACCTGTACCGCGAGCACGGCACGATGTTGCAAACCGGCGGCCAGGACCAGTGGTTCAACATCCTGGCCGGCACCGAATTGATCCGACGCGCGGCGGGCGGGCAGGCGTTCGCGCTGGTCACCCCGCTACTTACCACCAGCGGCGGCCAGAAGATGGGCAAGAGCGAGAAGGGGGCGATCTGGCTCGATCCGGAGCGCACTAGCCCCTACGAGTACTACCAGTTCTGGATCAACACTGAGGACGCCGACGTGGAGCGCTTCCTGGCACTCTACACCTTCTTGCCGCTGGACGAAGTGCGCGCATTGGGTCGCCTGGAAGGCGCCGACTTGCGGCAGGCCAAGGAGCGACTGGCACTCGAAGCCACCGCGCTGACCCACGGCCTGGCCGCCGCGGAGCAGGCGCGCGACACGTCCCGCGCGCTGTTCGCCGGTCAGGGCGACGCCGAATCGGTGCCTGCCACCACGGTCGAGCGGAAGACGATCGACGACGGACTCTCGATCGTGGACGCGCTGGTGCGGGCCGGGCTCGCCTCGTCCAATCGCGCCGCGCGCGATCTCGTTCGCCAGGGCGGCGCCTATCTGAACGGAGCCCGGGTTGAGCGCGCGGATCTGCGGCTGGCCGCGACGGATTTCGAGCCTGAGGGCGCGCTGCTGCGGGCTGGGAAGAAGCAGTTCCACCGCCTGGTGCTGGACACCTGAGCCGACCGCTTCATCCCGCGGCCGGAATGCGCCTCCCACTCAGGACGTTGCAACCCCTGGACCGCTGCCCGATTCGAACCGACTGGAGCCTCGTGTGACATCGCGCTTATCACTCTCCGGCGCGGCGATGGTGCTGCTTGCGGCCACGATATGGGGCGTTGGCGGGGTCATGGTCAACACCATGGTCGATCTC
>SXGT01602467.1_pt1 | contig 14682 bp, 15 predicted proteins | sample 3176221 | NCBI WGS metagenome assembly SXGT01 (sample SAMN11356862, study PRJNA531348) | freshwater metagenome | isolation source: freshwater sample F1-120 | place: China: Fuxian Lake, Yuxi | collected 2017-12-25
GGCGATGGTGTAGGCGTCGAAGAAACGGTCCGGGAAGGTGAGCGTTTCCGCATTTGCTTCGGTCCAGACCAGCCCGTCGACGCCTCGCCTGGCCGCGCGGTCGATGCCGACCGCGAGCATGTCGGGGTTGATGTCGGCGACCGTCACCAAAGCGCCCGATGCGGCCAGGCGGAAGGCGATGTCCCCGGTGCCGCCAGCCATGTCGAGGATCTGCTCGCCCGACCTCGGCTTCACCCGACGGACGAAGCGGTCCTTCCACAGCCTGTGCATGCCGCCGGACATGGCGTCGTTCATCAGGTCGTACTTCGCGGCCACGCTGGTGAAGACGCCGCCGACGCGGGCGGTCTTCTCGGCGGGAGCGACGTCTTCGTAGCCGAAGGAGACGGTATCGGTCATGCGCATGCGCTCTAGCGCTCTGTTGCAAGCGCGTCACCCCGGCGAACGATGAGACCGTTCCCCGCGCCGACTGCAGGCGGCGGAAGCCCCCTGCTTCCGCTGGAGTGACGGAGCGCTTATGTGCCCGCCATGCCCGAACTTCCCGAAGTAGAGACCACGGTGCGTGGGTTGGCGCCCGTGCTCGCAGGGCAGCGGCTGGCGACGGTTGAGCCGCGGCGGGCGGACCTGCGTAAAGCCATTCCGGTCGATTTGCGCCAGCGTATGCAGGGCGCGATCGTGACGGCGCTTGGACGGCGCGCGAAGTACGGGCTCGTCGAGACCGACCGCGGCGACACGATGATCTTTCACCTCGGCATGTCGGGGCGGTGGCGGGTCGATCCCGATGAGCTGCTCGCGCACGATCACCTCCTGGTCGAGACCGAGGCGGGCCGTAGCGTGGTGCTCAACGACCCGCGGCGTTTCGGCTTTCTCGACCTGTGGAGAACCGGCGACCTCGACGCCTACCCGCCCTTTGCCGCGATGGGGCCCGAGCCGCTCGGGCCGGACTTCGACGCGCGCTATCTCTGCGCAGCGTTCGAGGGCCGCGCCGCGCCGGTCAAGGCGCTGCTGCTCGACCAGCGGATCGTCGCCGGGCTAGGCAACATCTATGGGTGCGAGGCGCTGCACCTCGCCGGAGTCGAACCGGGGCGTCCGGGGGGCCGGATCGGCAAGGCGCGGATCGGGCGGTTGGTCGAAGCGGTCCGCGCGGTGCTGCTCGCTGCGATCGAGGCGGGGGGATCGACGCTCCGCGACTATGCGCGGCCCGACGGCGAGCTCGGCTATTTCTCCAAGCAATGGCGCGCCTACGGCCGCGAAGACGAGCCGTGCGGCTGCGGAGGCACCGTCCGGCGCCGGGTCGACTCAGGGCGGTCGACCTTCTGGTGCCCGGCCTGTCAGCGCGGTTGACCCGGCGACCGCCACCGGTTAAGGGGCACGCCTTCGAAAGGACGGCCGTTCGCGGTCTCGTCCCTCTTCCACACGAAATCGATCAGAGGCAAGAATGGCGAACACGCCGCAGGCGAAAAAGCGTATCCGTCGCAACGAGCGTCGCGCGGAAGTGAACGGCAACCGGGTCGGCCGCATCCGCACCTTCGTCAAGAAGGTCGAGGCGGCGCTGGCGTCGGGCGACAAGACCGCGGCGTCCGCGGCGCTCGCAGCGGCGCAGCCTGAGTTGGCGCGGGGCGTGGCCAAGGGCGTGCTCCACAAGAACACCGCCAGCCGCAAGTTCGCGCGTCTGACCAAGCGGCTCACCGCGCTCGCCTGACGCCTTTTCGCACGCGTAGCATCACCAAAGGCCCGCCGGGAACCTCCTCGGCGGGCCTTTTGGCGTGTCGATCGTAACGCTGGCGGAACGGATCAGGATCAATGACGAGAATGCTAGGATTCGCAGCGATTCGAGCTGTTGCGCGGATGCTCTGGGTACCAAAAGCTCAACCGACACAACTACTTATGAGATAGTTGAACGGGTTTCCGCGGCTGGAGCCCTGTCAACATGCATGTGACAAATTTGTTTCCTTGATCGACTCGCGCAGCCGCTCATAACTGCTCGACGCGGCGCTGGTGTTCATCGGCGCGCTTGAACACAGATTCGGAATCATTGGGCGGCATGAGCCGTTCGGCGGGAGCGCTTGGGCGTTCAAAATGTGCAATCCGCCGTGCTTCGGCGCGTGCGGTGACGGGAGAGTTGTGGGTGGCGGATCAGCAGGGATTTGGTGCGGCGAGTGAGGCGGCGAACGCCTGGACCCGCGTGCGCGCCTCCCTGCGCGAATCGGCGGGCGCGCGGGTGTTCGATCAGTGGCTGAAGCCGATCGCGCTGATCGAGGGCGACGATCCCGACGCGATCCGGCTCGCGCTGCCGTCAGCGTTCATGACCAATTGGGTGCGCAATCATTATGCCGATCGGCTCGCGCTGGAGTTTCGCACCTTGCTCCCGCATGTGCGCTCCGTCGCGATCGAGACCCGCGCCGCGGGGCCGCAGCCGATGACGATCGCCGCGGCCGAGCCGGTCAAGCCGATCGTGCTCGTGCCCCAAGCCGTAGAGATCGAGCGGCCTTCGCTCGACTTGCGTTTCACCTTCGATGCGTTCGTCGTCGATGCGTCGAACCGGGTCGCGTTCAACGCCGCACGCGCCATGGCGGAAGCGGGCGCGCCGCGGTTCAGCCCCCTGTTCCTCCACGCTGGCACCGGGCAGGGCAAGACCCACCTGATGCACGCGGTGGGGCACGAGTTCCTGGCGACTCACCCGGGAGCACGGGTGCTGTGCATGTCGGCCGAGCGGTTCATGTTCGACTTCGTCGCGGCGATGCGCGTGCGCGACACGTTCGCTTTCAAGGCGCGGCTGCGCGGTTGCGACCTGCTGCTGATCGACGACCTCCAGTTCATCGGGGGCAAGGATGCGACGCAGGAGGAGTTCTTCCACACCGTCAACGAGGTGATGGGAGCGGGTAAGCGGGTGGTGATCACCGCCGACCGCTGCCCGCAGGCGCTCGACGGGGTGGAGCCCAGGATCGTGTCGCGGCTGGGCGGCGGGCTTGTCGCCGACATCAAGGCTCCCGATCTGGCGCTGCGCCGCGCGATCCTGGAGAGAAAGTGCCTGAACCTGGGCGTGGCGGTGCCCGCCGACGTGCGCGACCTGCTGGCGGCGCGCATCCACGCCAACATCCGCGAGCTGGAAGGCGCGCTGAACCGGGTCGCGGCCTATGCGCAGCTTACCGGCGAGGCGGTCGACCTCGACTTCGCGGTGGCGACGCTGGGCGACACGCTGCGGGGCGCGCAGCGGCGGGTGACGATTGACGAAATCCAGAAGCGGGTCGGCGAGCATTTCGGCTTGAAGCCGCTCGACATGATCTCCGCGCGGCGAGCGCGCGCGGTAGCGCGACCCCGGCAGATCGCGATGTATCTCGCCAAGCGCCTGACGACGCGCTCGCTGCCCGAGATCGGGCGCAAGTTCGGCGGGCGTGATCACTCGACGGTGATCCATGCGGTGAAGCGGATCGAGGAGCTGCGCGACAGCGACCGGGAGGTCGATGCGGCGGTGCGGGTGTTGTTGCAGGAGCTGGGGGGCTGACCGTCACCTCTCCGGGTCACCGGGAGAGGATAAGGCTACACCTGCAATCCCACCGCCTTTTGCGCCGCGAGCAGCGTCGGCGCGGCGGTCTCGCGGGCCTTGGCGGCTCCCTTCTCGAGCACCGCCGCAACCGCGCCGCGATCGTCCAACAGGCGCGTCATGCGATCGCGGATCGGCCCTAGCGTCGCGATGGCCAAGTCGGCGAGTGCGGGCTTGAAGGCTCCGAAGCCTTGGCCCGCGAACCGCGCCAGAACCGCGTCGACCGGCTCCTCCGACAGCGCGGCGTAGATCGTCACGAGGTTGCGGGCCTCCGGCCGGTCGGCGAGCGCTTCGGCGGCGTCGGGGAGCTCGCCCGGGTCGGTCTTCGCCCTGCGCAGCTTCTGCGCGATCGCGTCATCCGAATCGACTAGGTTGATCCGCGATGCGTCCGATGGGTCGGACTTGGACATCTTGGCGGCGCCGTCGCGCAGCGACATGATCCGCGGCGCCGCGGGAGAGATGAAGGGTTCGGGCTGGGTGAACAGCGCGACGCCGAAGTCGCCGTTGAACTTTGCCGCGATGTCGCGGGCGAGCTCCAGGTGCTGTTTCTGATCGTCGCCCACCGGCACGTGAGGGGCCTGGTAGGCGAGGACGTCGGCGGCCTGGAGGACGGGATAGGTGAACAGCCCGACGCTGGCGCCCTCGCGGTTCTTGCCCGCCTTGTCCTTCCACTGAGTCATGCGGTTGAGCCAGCCCATGCGGGCGGTGCCCGCCAGCAGCCACTGGAGCTCGGCGTGAGCGGGGACCCGCGCCTGATTGAACAGGGTCGAGCGATCGGGGTCTATCCCCGCGGCGACGAGTGCGGCCGCCATCTCGATCGTGTTGCGCGCGAGCTCGGCCGGATCGATCGCCACGGTGATCGCATGGAGATCCGCCAGGAAAAACAGGCAATCGTCGCCCGCACCCATTTGGTCCTGCATCGCGACCCATTGCCGGATCGCGCCGAGGTACTTGCCGAGATGGAGGTTGCCGGTGGGCTGGATGCCGGAGACGACGCGCAATGCAGGATTCCTTAGCGGCGGCGGAGTAGCGCCTTCACGTCGGCCGGGCGAAACGCGCCGGTCGCGAAGGTCGCCGCCGCATAGACTAGGACGCCCGTCGTCACCAGCGCGAGCATCGCGGCCCAGCGCTCGATGGCGGGTCCCGCGACATAGGGCTGAAACAGGTCGTTCAACCACCACATCGCCGCGCCCATAAGCATCGCGGCGAGCGCCAGCCGCCAGACACGGCGTCTGAGCCGAGCGTCGGGGGTGAACTGGCCGCGTTTCGCGAGCGTGCGGTATAGGAGCGCGACGTTGACGATGCTCGCCACCGCGGTCGCGAGCGGCGGACCCATGTGCTGAAGCGGCACGATGAGCAGGAGGTTGAGCGCCAGGTTCACGCCCATCGCGATCGTCGCGTAGCGTACCGGCGTGCGGGTGTCCTGTCGCGCGTAATAGCCGGGCGTCAGCACCTTGACGAGAATGTACGCGGGCAGCCCGACCGAGAAGGCCGCCAGCGCCTGCGCGGTGAAGACCGCGTCGCTCGCGGTGAACTGGCCGTGGCGGAACAGGGCGCCCACGATCGGCACCCCGCAGACGATCAGGGCAGCGGTTGCGGGAAGCGTCAGAAAAAGCGCGAGCTCCAGTCCGCGGTTCTGCGTCTCCATCGCGCCCGCTTCGTCCCCCCGACCGAGCGCCTGGCTGATCGTGGGGAGTAGCACGGTGCCGAGCCCGATGCCGATCAGCCCGAGCGGCAATTGGTTCAGCCGGTCGGCGAAGTAGATGTACGATACCGAGCCCGAAGGAAGCAGCGTCGCGGCGAGCGCCGTCGAGACGACAAGGTTGATCTGCACCGCGCCGGTCCCCGCCGCCGCAGGGCCGATGAGCTTGAGGAGTCGCCTGACGTCCGGATTCAGCCGGGGCGGCTTGATCCGAAGTCGGATGCCGGACCGAACGCAGGCGTACCAGAGCCAGGCGAGCTGAAGCACGCCCGACACGGTCACGGCGATCGCCTGATTGCGGGCGGTGAGCAGCGGCTCGGCCTCGTGGAACAGGAGCAGCGCCGCGATCAGCGTTACATTGAGCAGGATCGGCGCGGCGGCGTTGACCCAGAATTTGTGCAAGGAGTTGAGAATGCCGCCGAGCAGCGAAACCAGGCTGATCAAGAGCAGATAGGGAATCGTCATCCGAGAGAGGGCGACCGCATAGGCGAATTGCGCCTCGTCGACTTCGTTGAAGCCGCCCGACAACGCCCAGGTGATCGGCCAGGCGGCGACCTCCATCACCGCGACCATCACGATCAGCGCGGGGAGCAATACCGACAGCGCGTCCTCAGCGAAGGCGATCCCGTCAGGCAGGCCGCGACCCTCGGGGGCGGCGACCTTGCGATTGAACAGCGGGATGAACGCCGCCGAGAACGCGCCTTCCGCGAACAGCGCGCGGAACATGTTGGGTAAGCGGAAAGCGATCAAGAAGGCGTCGGACGCGAAGCCCGCGCCGACAAAAGTCGCGAACAGCGAATCCCGGACAAGCCCAAGCACGCGGCTGGCGAGGGTGAGCCCGCCGACCGAGCCGAGTGCACGGGCCAGGTTCATCGCTTAGGCTTGGCCGAAGTCTCCGGTCGCCTGCTGCCCGGCGGCTTCCTGCTGCTGCAAGTAGAGCTGCGAGAAGTCGATGGGCTCGAGGAGCAGCGGCGGGAAGCCGCCGTCGCGCACCGCATCCGCGAGCACGCGCCGCGCGAACGGGAACAGGAGGCGCGGGCCTTCGCCCAGCAGGAACGGCTGCACATGCTCCTCGGGAACGTTGCGCAGGCCGAACAGCCCGGCGTAGGTCAGGTCGACGATGAACGCGACCGTGCCCTCGGTTTCGGCGCGAACCTCGATCTTGAGGACGACTTCATGCACTTCCTCGCCGACCTGCGCCGCGCCGATGTTGAACTGGACGTCGATCGCCGGCGCGGCCTGGTTCTGGTAGATCGCGGGCGCATTCGGGTTCTCGAACGACAGATCCTTGACATACTGCGAGATCAGGCCCGCGGCGGGCGCGGTGTCTTCGCCGTTGGCGAGGGGCTGGGTGTCCTGACCGTCCATGTAGCAATCCTTGAGATGGGGGGAGCGAAGCCGCGAGGCGAAGCATATGCTCGGGTGTGGGGCGCGCCTAGCAGCGACGATGCCCTGTTTCAACGCCGCGGGTTTGTATCCGACTGCGAACGGGCCTATATCGCACGCAAGATCGGAGGCGCGGTGCTCTTATACGTCATCATACTAGCGATGATCGCGGGGTTCCTGGCCCTGCGTTTGTACAGCGTGCTCGGAAAGCGGACGGGACATGAGCAACAGCCGCTGGCCCGCACCGCCGACGATCGCCCGGCGCCCGTCGCGATTCCGCGTCAGGTGGACCCGACCTCCGAGGTGCGTGAAGTCGCCGACCGCAATATCGAGGCGCCTGCCGAGCCGGGGCTCCGCGCGATCATCGCCGGCGAGCCCGGGTTCGACGTGGGCCAGTTCTTGGGCGGTGCTCAGGCGGCGTACCGGATGACGCTGGAGGCGTTCTGGCGCGGCGATGAGGAAGCGCTGGCGGAACTGGTCGAGGACGATGTCCGTGCGAGCTTCGCCGAAGCGATCGCCGCACGGCGCGAGGCCGGCGAGACGCTGGACAACCGGTTGGTGCGGATCGAGCGCGCGGTGATCGCCGACGCGCGGCTTTCAGGCCGAGACGCGCGGATCACTGTCCGATTCGACGCCGACATCGCCGCGGTGACCCGCGATGCCGAGGGCAACGTGGTCGCGGGATCGATGACGGACGCGGTGGAGACGCACGACGTCTGGACTTTCGCGCGGACGCTGCGCGCGAGCGACCCCAACTGGAAGCTCGCGGACACCGACGAGGCGTGATGCGCCGCATATGGGTGACCGCGATCGCGCTGGCGCTCGCCGCGTGCGGCGGGCGGATCGTGCCGGTCGCCGGAAACGCGCCGCCGCCGCGATCGTCCGCGAGAGCGGTTGCGCCGCCTTTGCGCATTCCGCCCGCAACTCCGATCTCGCCAATGGCGTCGACGCCGGTGACCGGGGCATCCACGGCCGCCGCGGCTGGGTTGGCGGCGGGGCCGCCGGTCGACTCGCTGCCGATCAGCGAGGAGCAGGCGGAGGCTGCCCGCACCGCGTTCGTTTCGACCTGCCCGGCGCTGCTCACCCGCAGCGATCTGTCGGGGCTGACCCGCAACGCCGATTGGCGCTCGGCGTGCGATGCTGCGCGGAACACGGGCATGGCCGCGCGCGACTTCTTGGCATCCACGTTCGAAGCGGTGCAGGTGGGCGATGGGCGTGCCTTCGCAACCGGCTATTATGAGCCGGAGATCGCAGGCTCGCCGAACCGGGCGCCGGGTTACGAGGTGCCGGTGTATGCGCGTCCGACCGATCTGCTCGACGTCGACCTGGGCCAGTTCTCGGATACGCTGAAGGGCAAGCGCATCCGTGGGCGGATGCTGCGAGGGACGTTGGTCCCCTACGAGGACCGCGCCGCGATCGAGGAGGGCGCGCTGGAGGGGCGGGCGCGTGTGCTCGCCTGGGCGGCCGATCCGGTGGAGTTCTTCTTTCTCCAGATCCAAGGATCCGGGCGGCTTCGCATGCCAGACGGATCGGTCATGCGGATCGGCTACGATAACCAGAACGGGCGCGATTATACGGGGATCGGCAGCCTGATGCGGCAGCGGGGGCTGCTTGCGCCTGGTCAGGCGTCGATGCAGGGGATCGTTGCGTGGCTGCGCGCGAACCCGGCGGAGGGTCGCGCGCTGATGCGCGAGAACAAGAGCTTCGTGTTCTTCCGCGAACTGAGCGGAGCGCCGATCGGTGCGCTTGGTCGACCGGTGGCAGGGCGGGTCAGCGCGGCGGCGGACCCGAAGTTCGTGCCGCTCGGCGCGCCGGTGTTCCTGTCGCTCGACCGAGCGGACGCGACGGGCTTGTGGGTGACGCAGGATACCGGCGGCGCGATCAAGGGCGCGAACCGCTTCGATACTTTCTGGGGCGCGGGCGAGACGGCCGCGGCGACAGCGGGAGGCATGTCAACGCGCGGCACCGCGTTCCTGCTGCTCCCCGTCGGCACGCTCGCGCGGTTGCGGCAGGGGAGCGCCGATGCCGGGACGATCGCTCCACCCCGATGAGGGGCAGCTCTGGGCGCGGGTGATGGCCACGGTGCGGCCGTTGCGCGGCGTTGCGGCGGAGAAGCGCTTGCCGACGCCGGAGCCGCCGAGGCCGGTCGTCGCGAGCCCGCCCAAGCCTGCTCCAGCCGCCAAGCCGCGTCCTGCGCCCCGCGTGTCGCCGGGTACGACCCTCGACGGCGGCTGGGACAAGCGGCTCACTCGCGGCCTCATCCAGCCCGACGCTTCGCTCGACCTGCACGGCCATACGCTCGCCTCGGCGCATGCGCTGCTCGATTCGGGGCTCGACCGATCGATCGCCCGGGGTGACCGGGTGCTGCTGCTCGTCACCGGCAAGCCGCCGCGACCGGAGAGCGAGCGGCCGCACGCACGCGGCGCGATCCGCGCGGCGATCGCCGATTGGCTTGCGGTGTCGCGGCATGCTGGCGCGATCGCTGCCGTGCGCTCGGCCCACCCGCGGCATGGCGGAGCCGGCGCGTTGTACATCGTTCTGCGTAGATCCCGCTGACGCCCTGATCTTGGGTGAATGCTCCAGAACGGAGGCGAATAGTGTCGATCCTTGTTAGGGATTGTACGAAACTAGCACTCCATTGCGGTCACAACTTGGCGGAGGCGGCAGAATCTTAATCGTTGAAGAATAGCCCTATCGCTGCGGCACACGACGCCGCGTGGCAAGAGGGGGCGGCATCTCCGTGATCGACGGTGGACCCTTGCGAAGACGGGCGTTCCTGTTCGCGCTGGGCGCGGGCGCGATCGCCTTCGTGCTCGCGGTGCTGGCGACCTCGAGCGGCGACCTCGCACTGGCGAGCGCAGGTCCGGCTCTGATCCCGGCGGTCGTGTGCGCGGTCTTCTGCTGGGCGGCGGCCGAGCGTGCCGTTGCGGGCACCGCAGCCGCCATCGATTCGGCGATCATCCGTCTCGTCGGCGCGACCGGGGGCGATCTGTCGAGCCCAATCCCGAGGGAGGTCGGCGACACCGTCCCGCAGCTTTCTGCCGCGATGGCGACGCTGTTCCGACAATTGTCGGTGAACCTGGCCGATATCGAATGGCTTGCGCTGTACGACAGCGTCACCGGCCTGCCGAATCGCGCCTACTTTCGCCGCATGTGCGAGCAAGCGCTCGCCGCGATGCCCGACGATCAGCCGGGCACGCTGCTCTTTATCGACCTCGACCGGTTCAAGGCGGTCAACGACACCCGCGGCCATGCTGCAGGCGACATGTTGCTGGCCCAAGTCGCGCAGCGGCTGCGCATCGCAGCCGACGGCGCGGCGGCGGTGCACCAGATAGGCGCGCCGCTCGTCGGACGGCTGGCCGGTGACGAGTTCACCATCTTTCTTCCCGGATTGCCCGACGCCGCGGCGGGGGGCGTCGCGCGTGACGTGCTCGCCACCCTGATCCGCCCGTTCGACGTCGGCGGGGCGCAGGCCTGCGTGGGAGCTTCGATCGGCATCGCCAACCGCCCGGGTCCGTCGGCCACGCTGACCGAGATGATGAAGGCCGCCGACGTCGCGATGTACCATGCTAAGGAGCAGGGCAGGGGTCGCGTCGAGGCGTTCACCCCGACGCTCGCCGCCGCGCTCGCGAGCCGAGAGCGGATCGACGCCGACCTTCGCGCGGCGGTCGACGCGCGGGAGTTCGCGCTGGTGTTCCAGCCGCAGGTGAGCGCGCGCGACGGCCAGGTGGTCGCCGCGGAGGCGCTGCTGCGCTGGCGGCACCCCGTGGACGGCTTGCGCCACGCGGGCAGCTTCATCGAGCGTGCGGAGGACAACGGCCTGATCGTCGAGATCGGCCGGTGGGAAGTCGACGAGATCGCGCGCACCATCGCAGGCTGGGCGAAGTCCGGGGTCACGCACCGGTTGAGCGTCAACGTCGGGGCTCGCCAACTCGATCACGCGGGCTTTATCGCCGACCTGCGGGGCGCGATGCGGGAGGCGGGGGCGCCGCCGATGCTGCTCGAATTGGAGATCGGCGAGACGCTCGCGATGCACTGCAGCGACGCGGCGCTGGCGGCGATTTCGGCTTTGCGGGCGGAAGGCGCGCGGATCGCGATCGATGATTTCGGGACCGGATACTCCAACATTGGGCGGCTGCGGGAGCTGCCCGTCGACCGGGTCAAGCTCAACCGCAGCCTGATCGAGCCGCTCGCGGCGCGTCGGGAGGCGCGCACGGTCGCGCACGCCGCGATCGGGCTGATCCACGCGCTGGGGCACGAGGCGGTGGCGTCGGGGGTCGAGCACCCGGACCAGGCCGAAGTGCTCCGCGTCATCGGCTGCGACACGCTCCAGGGCCACGCGGTCGCCGCGCCGATGGGGGAGACCGCGCTGCTGCGCTGGGTCACCGACCGCGAGCCGCAGCGCCTGATCGGATGACTCAAGCGCAGGCGCGCGTGATGACCCCGGCGTAGATTGCGGCAAGCGCGCGCAGATCGTCGACCGCCACAGCCTCGTCGGTCTGGTGCATCGTCGCATTGACCAGGCCGAACTCCACCGTCGGGCACAGCCGCGACAGGAAGCGTGCGTCCGACGTGCCGCCGGTGGTGGAGAGATCGGGGACGAGCCCGGTGTGCTCGCCGATCGCGTCCGACACAAGCGCGGAGAATGCGCCGGGCGGGGTCAGGAACGCTTCGCCCGAGATGCGCGGGGTGACGATCGCGCCGGGCGCGTGCGCGTGGACGATGGCGGCGATCCGTTCCGCCAACGCGGCGCCGCTCTGCTCGTCGTTGAAGCGGATGCTGAGGCGGGCGGAAGCCTTTGCGGGGATGACGTTCGCCGCTGGATTGCCGACGTGGAGGTCGGTGACCTCTATGTTCGACGGCTGGAACCAGGCGTTGCCATCGTCGAGCACGACCGCGTCCACCGCCGCCAGCGCCTGAACGAGCCGGGGGATCGGATTGTCCGCCAGGTGAGGGTAGGCGACGTGCCCCTGCCGTCCGGGCACGTCGATCGTCATGTTTACCGAGCCGCGGCGGCCGATCTTCACGGTATCGCCGAGCCGCGCCACCGACGTCGGTTCGCCGACGAGGCACAGGTCCGGCGCAACGCCGCGATCACGCATCCGCTCAATGAGGCGCGGGGTGCCGTAGGTCGCCGGGCCCTCCTCGTCGCCGGTGATGATGAGGCTGACCGCGCCGGGCGTCGTCGCGGCGGCCGTCACGAAAGCGGCGACCGCGCCCTTCATGTCGACCGCGCCGCGGCCGTATAGCAACCCGCCGCGCACCTCGCCGCTCCACGGCGACACGCTCCAGCCTTCGCCCGCAGGCACCACGTCCACATGTCCGGCGAACGCCAGATGGCGTGCCGAGCCGCCCCGGACGGCGAGCAGGTTCTCGACCGGACCGTCGGGCGCCTCGCCCTCGACGAAGCGCTCGACCACGAAGCCGAGCGGGAGGAGCGCGGCCTCCAGCACGTCGAACACCGCGCCGCGGGCGGGGGTGACGCTCTCGGCGCGGATCAGCGCCGTGGCGAGATCGATCGGATCGGGCAGGCTGGTCACGGGAGGAACCCATGCCCAAGATCGACATAGACTCGGTCCCGCAGACCAACGCCACCGGCTATCCGCCCCGATATGCCGAGGCGGTGCAGGGGCGATGGTACCGGCGGCTGGCCCCTGCGACGGGGCTCGCCGACTTTGGCGCATCGCACGTGGTGCTTCGGCCGGGAGCCTGGTCGTCGCAGCGCCATTGGCACGAAGGCGAGGACGAGCTTGTCGTGATGATCTCGGGCGAGGCGGTGCTGGTCGACGATTCGGGCGAGCATCCGATGCGTGCGGGGGATGTCGCAGCCTTTCCGAAAGGCGACGGCAACGGCCACGTCCTGCAGAACCGGAGCGACGCCGATTGCGTGTTCGTCGCGGTCGGGCGTCCGGCGGAGAGCGACTGTCATTATCCCGACATCGACATGCATCTGGCGAACGGCGCGGGGTTTCGGCGCAAGGACGGCAGCGCCTTCTGACGCGCTCACCCCGCGGGCTGTTCGTACTGCTGGATGACCCAATCCTCCTCCTGCGCGCTTGCGATCCAGTCCTGCATCCAGCGGTGCTGGATCACCGCGTCGATATAGGGCGCGGCGAAGCGGGCGATCGGGAGCTGGTAGGTGATGATGCGGGTGCAGACGGGCGCGAACATGATGTCGGCCGCGCCGAATTCCCCGAACAGGAAGTCGCCCCCACCGCCCCAGCGCGCGCGCGCCTGCGCCCATAGCTCCATGATCCGCTGAAGCTCGACAAGGACGTCTGCGTCGGGCTGGCCGGCGGGGAACACCTGGCGAATGTTCATCGCATGCTTGCGGCGCAGATTGGGGAAGGAGGAGTGCATCTCCGCCGCCATCGAGCGCGCCATCGCGCGCGCCGCGTCCTCCGCCGGCCAGAACCGATCGCGCGAGGTCTTGTCGGCGAGATAGTCGACGATCGCCAAACTGTCCCACACGACTGCGTCGCCGTCCCACAGGATCGGCACCTTGCCCGATGACGGCGCGAACTCGTCGCCCTCCCGGCGCTTGTCCCAATCGGCGTCATAGAGCGGCACCACGACTTCCTCGAAGGGAAGTCCCGATTGCTTGCAGGCGAGCCAGCCGCGGAGCGACCAGGACGAATAGGCCTTGTTGCCGATGATGAGCTTCATGAGTCGCGGCCTATCGCTCCAACGTGCATCGGGCAACCGGCCGCGCGACGTTGACACTGGTTGACGCCCGAACAGTGTTTTGCGGCCGACGCGCCGGCGAGGCGGCTGCGACGCGTCCGCGACGCGCCATGCACGCGCCATGCACGCGCCACCTGCGCGCCTTCGGCGCGGCGAGAAGGCCACGAATATGCGCCCTCAAAGATCGGCGACTGGACGATGCCGTGCGGATGCGTTCGCGGGGTCATGGACGAAGCATGGCTAAATCGCTTCGTGTAGGACAGCGGGAACGTGGCCGATTGCGCGACCGTTGAACGAGCATGAAGGACGATCCCCACAGCGTCGGCGACATCCTGGACCGCCTGCACGAGATTGGCGAGGACAAGCGCCACGTCACGGTGGGCGACATCGCGGAAGCGTTCGGCAGCCGCAGTTACGGGCCGTTCCTGCTGGTGCCCGCGTTGATCGAGGAGACGCCGATCGGCAGCATTCCCGGCGTGCCCACTGCGCTCGCGCTGATCATCGCGCTATTCGCGGTGCAGATGCTGATCGGGCGCAAGCACATGTGGCTGCCCGGATGGGTCAAGCGGCGGGAGATCGGCGCGGAGAGAGTCAAAAAGGCATCGGACAAGTTGCGCGGAGTCGCACGGTTCCTCGACAAATGGTTCCACGGGCGGCTGCCGCAGCTGACCCGAGGTCCTGCGGTCAGGGTGGCGGCGGCGATCTGCCTGCTGCTCTGCCTGACGGTGCCGCCGCTGGAATTGTTGCCGTGGGCGAGCAGCCTGCCGATGGCGGCGATTGCGGCGTTCGGGCTGGCGCTGCTGGTGCGCGACGGCGTGCTGATGATCGTCGCCAGCGTTCTCGCGGTCGCGGGCCTGGGCGTCGGAATCGGGCTCGCCGGGAGCAGGGGTTAGCCGATCGCCTCGATCACCGCGGCGCGGAGTTCGGGCAGGCCCATGCCCTTCTCGCTCGACGTCGCGATGATGTCGGGGTGCGCGGCGGGGCGTTTGCGGGCTTCGCCGGCGGTCGCGTCGGTCACAGTGGCGAGGTCCGTCGCCTTGATCTTGTCGGCCTTGGTGAGGACGAGGCGGTAGCTGACCGCGGCCTTGTCCAGCATGTCCATGATCTCGCGGTCGACGTCCTTGACGCCGTGACGCGCGTCGATGAGGACCAGCGCGCGCTTCAGCACGTCGCGGCCCCGCAGGAAGTCGTTGACCAGGTACCGCCACTGGCGGACCATGTCCTTGGGGGCCTTGGCGCAAACCTTATCCTCCAGGGCTAATCTAAGCAACTGACAACATGCTTAACTCTTCTTGCATGCCCTTCTCCACCTGTCAACACCTGTCTCCAGTTAAACAGGTGTTATTTTAAGTCTAGGCTTATCATAAAA
>SXGT01120014.1_pt1 | contig 14681 bp, 7 predicted proteins | sample 3176221 | NCBI WGS metagenome assembly SXGT01 (sample SAMN11356862, study PRJNA531348) | freshwater metagenome | isolation source: freshwater sample F1-120 | place: China: Fuxian Lake, Yuxi | collected 2017-12-25
AATGGGGATAGGCACAGGTTTCCCGCGAATGGGCTTGACAGTTGTGCCGCGTGAAACAAGATGAAAGCGTTGGTAGTGTCCATCCTTCATCACCTTAATCGAAAGCTCAGGAATGTGGTCGCGCCAGAGTGGAATATCGCCAGCGCGTTGTTGCAAGGCATGAAGATAGATTCCGCCTGCAACGGGGCTTTCCATCAAGTTGATGGTAGACTCGAAATTTCCGATTCGCGGATCGCGCTTGAGTAAAGACGCATCAACGAACTGCGGTTTTGCTGGTCGATTTGCATCGTGCCACTGCCCTTTGGCATCTACGGTAGTGATGTCGTAGCCGTTACCGACTGGTTTGTCCTGTTCTATGCTGGCGACGATGACCGGCGGGCAACGCTCCCAATAATAGCCGCCAGTTTCGGGAAGGCGTTTTTTGAGGTCTTTGTCAAATTTGGCAAGTAGCTTGGTGGCGCTGCTATTGCCGCCTAAGCCATCTACGACTATGACAGCAAAGCCATCACGGATTTTGGAATAGTCAATCTGCGCGAAAACAGCCGCCACGCTGCGCGGCAACGGCTCGGCACCAGGGAAACGCGCGTTGAGGTTTCGGCGGATGACTTCGAGTTCGAAGTCATTGAGGAAATCAGGAACAAGCCAGACGAAAGTATCGTTTCTAAAAATCTCGCGCAGTTGGAACACAAATGCGCGTGCCGCCTGGTCGAAGTTCTCGGAGGACTTGTCTTTGGTGAAAAAAAGATCTGGTGCTGAAATCGAACACGCTTGTGAATGAAGCCAGGCGGCATCGGACTCGAAGAGTTCGATATCAACAGTTTCACCTTCACGTTTCCATTGCTGCCAAAGGAAAGCAGAAGGCAGAGATTTAGTTTCGCCGGTAGCGGCATAGCTTGGACGTGAAACAGTGAGATCAACGCATACCGGCTCGGTGATTTGCAGCTTCTTAAAACGCCGGAGTATGTTCTGTTTTGATGGCTTGAACAGGGGCGGTTTGGAAGACCACGGAATAATCTCAAACTTCTCGTAGTCAAGCAGAAGCGGCATCTCTGCAAAAAGATACCTGCCACTACCCCACATTTGCGCGCATTGTTTCCACAGGCACATCGTTTTGTCGCGTGCATCAATCTTCGAGAGGTCACCGGCGATATCATCGTCCAAGGTTTGCAACCAGCGCCATGCATCCCAGATTCGGCGGTAATCGCGGTGCGAGAGCAGCGTGTTGTTGGGAGGAAGGTTGTCCCAGTTGCCGATGGCCTGTGCCTCGTTGGAACGCAACCACAATTGGATTTTTGGCAGAAGTTGGTCTTCTTGATTGAGGCAATCCCGGCGTACTTCGAGCAGTTCCGAAAGGCGGCGGACATAAGCCTTCAGTAGGCGGTTCTCGGGCAAATTGACAGACTGGAAACGACGCACAGCTTGGAGATAGGGCTTGCCAGCGAGCTTTTCCCGAACAGTGCGGCCCGGACGGTTGCTGAGCTTGATGAAGCTGTTGGCGTCAAGTTCACGCACTGCGTGGATGGGAAGCAAAGCCTGTTCTCGGCGCGGGCTTTCGTTGAGCGCTCGGAGTAGTCGCTCGACCGAAGTGCGGCTGTGTTCTGTGATGCGCCAAAGGCGATCACGGGTTGTTCCATCCGGTACTGGCCGTGCGACTCTTGCGAGAAAAGCGGACAATGCTTGCGGCAGTGCCAAGCCGGTCTTGGGATCGAACTCGGCGTTGACCGCGAACCAATGCTCCTGCTCCAGCAAGGTGTGGGCCTTTTTATGGGGCTCCCCAGCAGAGCAAAATGACTTGTAAAGTTCAAGCAGGCTCATTGCCCGGCTCTTCCTTCAGGTAGTTGGCTGACTGCCAGATGAACTGACCGTAGCCGAGATCGCAAGCCAAGTCGAAATCTTCGGTGAGATTGAATGTGCTACCACCGATGCCAGCAACAAGCTGCCCTCGGATCTTGTCGAGGCATTCGGTCTTGCTCTTGCCCCGCGTGTCTATGCCGCGCAGTTTTGGCATTACTTTCTGAACAATCTGATCTTCGAATGCAATGTGCATGGCTCTTTTGAGTGCGTCTTTGTCCTTAGTTGCCTGAGCGGAACGAACATCCGGGTAGTTCGCTATGTAGTATTCAATGGACTGCCAGACTCGGTGGCCGAGAGCACGACCAGACACTGCGAGTGCAGCATTCATTCCCTCGACAAACTCCTTGAATGGCTTGACTTCCTCTTCCGAGAATTTGCTGCTCTGAGCTAGCCAACGCTGCCACGATGACTTATTCAATGCCGGGCCAAGATTCTTGTCATCAAGTGGCGTGAGCTTCAGGCGACGTTTGAGTTCGGTCGGACGCGGGAAGTTGATAATGATGGAGCGATCAATTACCTTGTCAGAAAGTGACTTGGTTGTTTCATCCTGGTTCATCGTCCCTGCCCAGAGGACATTACGACCAAGTGGAAGTTTGTAAGGCTGCATCCCCGCACCGATTTTCACAGGCAGGAACGGCACATCCTCGCCTTTCCTGCCGCGCCGCAATTCGAGCTTGCTTAGAAATTCGGCGAAATATAGTTCAGGATGAGCGAGATTCATCTCGTCGAGAAGAACTAGGCAGACCGCTTCAGACAAACCAGGATAACCATCACTCCAGGGCTTCTGGCTTTGCGCAAGGAAACGCAACACCGGCTGGGCGTCAAACTTATTGTCAATAGAATTAAAGAAGCCCAGCATGGACTCTTGTGAATCCCAGTTCGGCTGAACAGAAAGCGGCTCGAAGTAAATGCCGCCGAAGTGCGAGTAGAGACGAGGTAGTTCGGATTTGCCGGTGCCAGAGACGCCCGCGAGAATGGTAAGTGGCGACCATTCGGCCGTTTTGAGCGCTGTATGGAATGCTTTCAGGATACGGGGGTTGAAGTGCAAGCCGTATGTATTGCAGGCATTGCCAATTCCGGTAAGCCATGTCATTTCATCAATGTCGGCTTTGACAGGCGGCATGGCTTTGCTCGCGCTGAAGTGCGGAATCTCGATTTCCTTGTGACGCGCCTCAACTTCAGCGGGGCGCTCATAAGCGGCACGAAGGCGGTTCAGTTCCGAGTGCGCCTCGTTTGCCGAGCCTTCAAAGATGGAGGCCTTCTGCCCCAGCGATTTATTCTCGGCATTGAGTTCGGAATTTTTGCGGCGAAGATCAGCAACTTCCGCAATAGCTGCTTCGTTGTTAGCTACTTGACGAGAGAGTTCGTCTGCGCGCGCCTTCTGATTCTTTGCTTCCGACTCGAGTACCTGATTTCGCTCGCGCATCTCTTCGGTAGGTCGAGTGGCAAGTTCTGCACGCAGGCGTTTAAGTACGTCGGTTTGGCTGTTTAGTTCGCGAAGAATTTCGGCAGGGTCTTTGCCACCGAGTTGCTGCTTTAATTGTTCGAAAGTGCTAATAAGCCCAGTCTGTATTCGAAGAGACTCACGCAGACGAGCATTTTCTTCTTTGAAAGATGATTCGGCCAGTTCCAGCGACTTGCGACGCTCCGCAACCTGATCTTCGACTTCATCATCCAATTTGGCGTTACGCTTCTGCCACTGCTGCTCTAGCCTCTGTTCTTTGCGTTCGAGCCTTCGCTCTTCGGTTTCGAACTCTATCTTTCGGCCCTCGATTTCGCTTTTCGCGGCGGACAGCGCTCCCATTTGCTTTTCTAATTCCGTGCGTTCTGTGCTCAACTCCTTTCGGGCATCATCCTGTTGCTTTGTCCATGCTTGGCGTTCCTTGGCAATTTCTGCGCGGATGCGCTCGCGCTCAGCATTCTCAGCTTCGGATACCTTTGCTAGCCGATGGGCTCTCAACCTAGCAACTTCCTCTTCCAATTCAGATATCTGCTTTTCGCGGGCATTCGAGACTTCCGCCGCTACTTGAGTACGCTTGTCGCGCAACTCATTACTCAAGGCAGCGCGCTCGTCAGAAAATCCGGCATCACGCTTTTGCTCCGCGATGATGATGGCCTTTTCTCGCTCAGTCTGTTTGGTTTTCTCCGCTTCAATTGCCATAAAATCGGCAAGAACCATCATTTCGCGTTTAGCTATGGAAGATTCGCGTTTGTCGAGAACAGTTTCTCTTTCTTGTTTTTCTGGATTTTCCATGTTCACGATTCCATGAGTATTTTGATAGTTGTGAAGGCTGATTTGCGAAGTATTGCAATATCGTTCTTGGGCAAAGGCAGAGGCTGGTTGCCGTGATTGCGTTTTGTTATGATGTTTGCCATGTCATTTATGAAAGAGGGTTGCGAATCCGAGATCGCACGCAGGGCATCATCATCGGCCATGAGCAGAAAAGTGATGACGCAGGCCCCGAGCGTTTGGCTCGAACCCTGTAAGGTCTGACGTATGGCAGAGGGTTTGACCCTGTTCAAGCTATCCGGGAATTCCGTGCAGAGACCGGCGTCAACCGCCTTATTTTCAGTCGTTTTCATGAGTTCTGTATCGCCAACATTGGGTGGCAGTTTTCCAGTCAAAGCCATTCCGAATGCTGCTTGAACAGCAGCATAAAGATCACTTACAAAACAGAGCGCATCATCGTAATTCTTGCAAGAAAGCCAGAAACGTTCCGCATGAACCAGCCGATCTTGCAAGTTCGCGCCAATGCGATTGAAAATCTTGAACCCGAATTCGTGCTGAATGCTGGCACGGGCATCCAGCAGGGAATCCGCGCGAACATCTTTGTCCAGTGCAACAACGGGCGTGTCGGCGAACACAATCTCCGGAATAAGTTTGTGGATAACTTCACGCATGAATGGGTCGTCAGACAACTCCTTTTCAGGTGCGTCAGCCCCTCCCTTTCCGTGCGCTTTCTCGTCACGTTTTTTCTTAATGTCGAGAAGGCGGTCAATGAAATTCATGTGAGAGGTTGCGATGCGACATAAAGGATGCGATTTGTCACTGCTCGCCTGAAGGATGGCGATAGCAAGAACTGTCTCCAATTCAGCCTTTTCGTTTTGGAAGTCAATTAACTTCCCTTCCCGAATTGGCCTAAAACCTGATTTCGGAGGCGCAAGCCCTACGTTTTCAGCTTCTTTCGCAAGCAGCGCAGAATGATCCACCTGGGCAGTAAATTTGAACCTTGTTATGATCTGTTCAACAGGACGTTGGCAGCAAGCGTAAAACAGCGCCCATTCGATGGCTGCGAAGATATCGGCAATGGGGCGATAAGGCGTGTTCTGCGATGAACGCAACCTAGCGATGAGCCCCGGATAGCGTTGCCAATTGATCTCGTTATCGAAAGGCTCTTTTGGCTTTTCGGATTGTTTTTGATGGCGAGGATTGCTCAGTGACTGCTTCCAATCACGCAGCCACACGGCAAGTTTTTCGTCTTGCTCAAGCAACTGCTCGAATGCCTTTTCAAGAATCAGAGAAAAGCCATTTCCGAATGGGTCAGCAATACGGAATTCTGCGTCACTTTTCTGAATGGCAATAGGGCAGTTGAGATGGTATTTCTCGTGTGAATTGGCAATATAGATTTGCTGGATGGCAGGCATTTTTTGTTCACTTCCAAACGCCGCTGATCGCCTCTTCATGGCCCGCAGTGCATTGATAACATCGCGCTGTATGGGCGTGTTTTTCTCGTGTACATCATGCCAGTGGATTCGAAGGAAATTCTTTTTCTCGCTTTCTTCTTTTCGCAAAGGATTGGTGTCGTCAAGCCAATGCAGGAACGGGAGTATTTTCCCCGTAGCGAGTTCACGAAATACCAGCGCGGAGCCGAACACCGGGACCTGATCCTCCTCGTCCTCACTGCCGTCGTACTCCTGTGCAATGATGGCGTTGTGATCGTCAATCACCCCCCTATCCTGCAACCGCAGGAGTATGCTTTTGACCAAATCGAGCGGAATGCGTGTTTCGTCAGCAAGCGTTCGGGCTTCCATAACGCCGACAGCGTCGAGAAGCTTCAGGATGACACTCTCGAACGGGTTCAGGCCATCGCCATTGCTGGGTATTCTCGGCATTGTCACGCGATAGGCGTTCACCGGCCATGCTATGTTGCGCTGCCTACCAATGATGCCTCCGAAGGGATTAGGTTGGCCGTAATCTAGATATTTCAGCATGGCAGCACAGTTCCTTGTTCCTGGCAGAGTTCGAGAAAATCCACCAATCCCGGTACGAACTCGGCCGCGAGGTTACTTTGTAGTAAGCCCGAATCACCGACCACGACCAGCAGTTTCTTCTGGCGGCTCATTGAGACATTCAGCCTGTTGTAGAGGCAGAGGTGACCGAACAGACTTCTTGCTTGCTTTTCAAGGTCATCGTCTTTGGGCTTCCAGTTTTTCGGCAACGTTCTGACCATAGATAGGAAGACGACATCGAATTCCATGCCCTGAAAGGAGTCCACCGTGCCGATGCGCAGTTTCTTGTCTTCGTCTGTGATGTTACCGATCTGCTTCTCAATCAGTTCGGCCTGCGCTTTGTAGAAAGAAATCACACCGAAAGAGAGATTCTTCCCCGCTTCGGAATTCCTCCACTCCAGCAACTGGCGAGCAATAGCAGTTGCCTCAGCGGGGCGCGTCCAACTGGTTCCGGCTTTTTGGTGTTTACCTTTCTGTGCTGGCACATCCATCCATACAGCGGGCTTGCCGTCCGTGTTGGGCAACTTGTGCGTAAAATCGCTCGCAGACCGCCCGGAACCGAATTTTTCCGTCGGATCGAAGCGTTCGTAGAAGTTGCGACTGATAAAGTCGCCTAGTAGCGGGTGCATACGATATTGCCTGTCCAGCGTGACCCGGCGAATGATGCCGTCGCCTTCTTCCAGCGTTTTCAGACGGGTGGAGAACAAATACTGGAACATTGATTTCTCGAGCCAGTCGGATTCTTCCTGCCCTGTTTCACCCGCTTCCATCTGGCTGGCTACCTCATCGTCAATGATGTGCGGCAACTGCCGATGATCGCCGACCAGGATGATGCGCTTGCCTTGTGCCATTGGTACCATCAGGTCGCGTGGCGAAACACGGGCCGCCTCGTCCACAATCACAAACTCGTATTCCATCCTTTTCTGGTTCTCGTTAATAGCGTCCTTGGTGATGCTCTTCTTCTTGGTAAGGCCCTTCTCTTTTTGCATCTTCTCGTTCACGCTTTGCTGGCAAGTGGCGGCAAAGGCAAAGCTGTATTCGGACACAGCCGATATCATTCCATCAGGGTTGCTTTCGAGTTCAGCCAAGAATTCGGCTAGCGCGGCGGACTTTTTGTCCTTGGCTGAATGCCCTGCGGCCTTGATACGCTTGATGGAAAATTCTGCCAGTGAAATAACTTCGTCGTTTTGCTTTTCCACGCGAAATACGGGAGGAGAAGCAAAGCGGGCGAGGAGCGTCATCTTCAGTGCCGCCAAATCTCTTAGGAACGGGGGGGGGCCATCTTCACGACGCCATAAGCTTGCCTTGTCCAGCAATTCAAGTTCGTCGCTTTCTATGGTGTCGCGCAGATCATCCAGCGAATCGGCAGCCCTCTCAGGGCCATCGTCGGCAAAACTTTCGGGGCGGATGCGAAGGCGGCGTGCGGCATCAAGCCACTGATTGGAATCTTGGTTGAGTTTTTCCTCACGAAATAGAGTCTTCGCCAGATTTGCTGCCTGCCGCGCACCATCTTCACCAAGTATGGAAACGCCAAGTGAGGCTATTTTCTCGGCGAGATCTGCTGCCAACGTGCGTGTCGGCACCTGGATATATTGCAGGCACAGATTCTTGATATCCGACTCTTGCTCGATTTCGGCAATCTGCGGATTTCGCTCACGGAGTTCGGCGGCAAGTTTGGCGCACCAATGTTCAAGATTGCGCTCAAAGGCACTGAAATCAACCTCCTGGGCTCCAGACCGTTTGCCAAATTTCGGCACGGGGATGCCGTTTAGTGAGAGTCGCTCGATCATGTTCTCAACCGCATCATGCTGGAACCCCGTCAGCAGCACTTGGCCTTTGATGCTCACGCTGCGCTTGTCGGCCATCTCGTTCAGTCGTTCGAGAATTGCGGCGATGACGGTGGTCTTTCCCGTTCCGGGGGGGCCTTGGATGAGTGCAATGTCAGGAGTATTTAAGGCAATCTCAATGGCCTTTTCTTGCATGACGGTCGGAGGATTGCGGAAGATTTTTTCACGCACAAAGGCCGTAAGGGGCTGGACTTTTTGTGGTGGGCGGGTAGGTGCGATTTTCCCCTTTTCCTCAATCAGCAGTCCAAGTTGTGGATTGGCGGCGCGACCTTCCAGAATCGCTTGGCGCGCAGCCATCCGGCGTTTGATTTGAGTAATCTCGCCAGCAAGCGAAAGGATGAGCGTGCCAGATTCTTTTGGCAGATTTTCAGTATTAAGGGTTAGCGCGTTGGTTTCCTTGTCAAAGTCGGACACCTTGAAATATGTCTTTGCAACTCGCTGTTCTCTTTCTCCGATGAACTTCTCTGCTTCCTCTGATTTATCAATGCCTTCCACAAACTGCTTGAAGGTCAGGTTTTCGTCCATCAAGTAATCTGGCGGTTCATCAACGACTTCAATTTCAGGCACGCGGCCATTTGTCAATTCTGCAAAAGCCGAATCGGAGACTTGGGAAATGAGAACGGAGACTGTCCCGTCCCGTTTCTGTTCCATATCGGAATACTGCAACGTACCAATAGCACGGGCGTGTTTGAGTAAAAGTTCGCCTTCCTGATCACCAAACTCGTCCCACTTTTTCAGATAACTGCCGTCATCCTGTGTAAGCGCGGTCATTTGCGCCTTGGCGAGGATTTGGACTTGCCCTGCCTGTGTCCAATCCACAAAGCGGAGCTTCCCTTTGGCTAGGCGCAAGGCGCGGTCGGGGTCGTTGTGACGAGTGGTCAGGCGCGAGGCAAGAAAGATAGATTTACTATTTGGCAGAGGAGTTTCGGTGGCGACGAAGCGGATGCCATAGCCGGTTATACCGAAGGAATTCTTTCGGGTTGGCTCTGTTTTTGATGTGTGGGTTACATTACCCAAAACCGCATCTAGCTCGCCTTCCTCTCCCGTATCTCCTGGTTCATCGAGCTTTTCTGTAGCAGGGTCATCATTCTGCGTTTTTGCGACTTTTCCGGGTTTCAACTCTTTGTCAATCGCCGGGCCAGCAGTCAAAAAGAAGAAGGCATTGTCGCCTTGTTGGAAGCAGCAAAGTTGATTAAGCCTCGCGTAAAGGTCCTCCCCCTTGAGAAGATTATTACGTCGATCAATTCTTGGCATCGCTTTTTGCACATACTCATCCACTCCGATTTCGACCTCGCCCATCTCAAGGCACTCGCCCGTGAAAAACACGACCTGTAATTCGATACTCCCATCGGCAGCTGGATTGGAAAGCTGCGCGAGCAGGGAACGCCCGCTGGCGAGTTCGGCGTTAAGGCGGCGGATATCAGTGACGGCAACAGGCCGCACGAAAGCAAGGGAATCCCTCAAGCGAATTTCAAATTCATCCGGGTGAGATGAGCTTGCTTCAACCGAAAAGACCGCTTGTTCTTGGAGAGCCACCGCTGCCTTGCCATTCCGTTTGACGCGAATGATCAGGATATCGGCAGGAATATCGTGGAACTTCATTGTCCAACTCCCACAAACTCGAAGGTCAGCTTGTCTGGAAAAGGCTTTGTACCCCGGATGGGAAATGCGGTCTTTGCAGTGAAGTCCAAGACAGCCTCGTATTCTGTGTCATCGTTATGCTCGAACGAAAAAGGGTGGAAAAGACGATGTGGAAGCACAGCCTCCCTGGCGCTACCCGGAATCAGAATTTCCCAACGTGAAGTTTTTACGCGAATGAATGCGGGACGTTTCTCGCCACAATAAGGGCAGCTTTCGTGATCGTCGGCGTAGAAGCTCATTTTGCATTTGAGGCACTCCAGTGCGTGGTCGAATGCGTTGGCGAATTCCAAAGCCCAGAACGCCATCGCTGGACGTCGGAATGGTTTCTCTCTGCCCTCGCCGAATGTTTCCTGGAATAGTCGTCGTAGCCCCGGCGTCGCTACAAACGTTCGGGGTAGACCACCAAGGTACTGATTCGAAACATCATCCTCATCATCAATGAAAGGCAAATAACCAGCGTATGCCTGTTTATCCAAATCGACGGGAGCACCAGTCTCCGCCGGCTCAGCATCCCAGCCACTTTCCTCTTCCCCAGCCTCCAGAACCTTCTTTCCTATAAAGGGATGACAGAGCGCCAGCATCTTGAAAGCCATTACTCCAAAAGCCCAGCAGTCCGAGCGTGGTCGAGAGGAGTCGGTTCCACGCATGACTTCGGGTGCGCCGTAACCCGGCGTATAAACAGAAGCCCCACCGCTCAGCCGCTCAAAGCGCATATTGTCGGCATCAATCAGCCAGATATCGCGGGAAGATCCTTCTCCGATGAACGCATTGTTTGTCGAGATGTCACCATAGACCAGCCCCGCGCTGTGGAGACGGGCGAGGATGGAGGCGCATTTCGAGAGAGCAAACAAGCGGCGGCGGGTGGAACCCGTACTGGAGTAATGGAAGAGCCGCAACGCCATCTCTTTGTCCGACATCCCTGCAAGCCATTGGGGCAGCGCCGAATTCTGATCTTCCAGTTTCTTCTTCGTTCTGCCATCCAAATCGAAGACGGAGAACGGTTTCATCCCACTCAAAAGGCGCATCACATAACCTGGCTCATCGCGTAGGTTGGCGAGAGGCAAGGAAACCGGAATACGGGGGGGCATGGGCAACTGGCGGATATTCTGAAAGCGATCGCGCAGGTTGGCGTTTTTGTCGGGCTGACCGGATGTGTCGAGCGGTTGCTTGACTGCCAAATCCGCGTCCTTGGTGCGAAAGACCACACCCTGGCCACCTCTTGCGAGTTCATCGGCGATGTAGTGCATATTTCCGTATTCGTCAGAAAGTGGCTTTGAGTACTGTTGTTCGTCGGATTTATCCATTCGTGATCTCCTCACGGCAAAGGCAGGCAATGGTCTTGTCATCGCTGTGCTTTGGCGTAGGCCAGTTTTCTAGCATCTCACGGATATGTAGGTTGGCATTCACAGCCGCCAAGGGGCGATATGCATCTATAACCCCTTTCACGAAACCGTCTACATTGTCCAAGTCGTCAGCAACGCCGTCCGTGCATAAAAGGATTGCCACACAATCTTCCTCCGATAGTGATAAATGCTGCCAATCTTTTGCGGAAACACTCGGCGATAGAGCCACGGTGGTATTTGAAAAACCTTCTGACTTATCTTCGGAAAGCGACACGACAGAACCATCGGACTTGACTGTTGCGACCAAACCATCGCCAAGCATTCCTAGGTGGATTACTCCACCTCCAAGGCGGAACGCAAATAGGCAAGTAGCTGAACAGTCGCGGGGCTCCAGTGGGCCTATAAGAGAAAGCCAGTTGACTCTGATCCGGTTAAACAGGAAATCGGGATTAACTTCAGTCTTGCCGCTCAAGGCAAGAGCCGCTAACCACACCGCTTGACAGACGGCATCGCTACCGAAATGAGAGAGCGGCTTTGAACCAACTCCGTCGGAAATGACAATACCGTCCCCCCATATATGGTGAAACGAAGTCCACGCATCCTGATTTGGCGTGCCTGTAGCGATATGCCCGGGGCCACGGACACTTGCACCAAAACTCTTCCAATGAGTCACGTCAGACTGTCTTCCTGCCAGCCATCGAGCGCATCAAATATTTCTTCTGGAGAGAAAACATCGATCCCTTTGAGTTTTGGATTGGCATCCGCCCCAATTTTGATGATGCGCAAAGTGTCCGAGGGCAAGCAGTCTTTCCAACGCTTTAACGTCTTTGCATCGTCTCGTGACCAGAACCCGTCCGTGAGAAGTAGGATCTTCCCGCCAGGCTCGTCACCAAGCAATTGAATCAGCGCCGCGCTATTAGCACTGCCTCCACATGAAAGCAGCTCTGCCGGAAATTCGCTTTTGCTACTCCAGCTAGAGATACAGCGTACCTCAGAGGACCAGGTCCACAAGGTGATCTCTGTGTGCCCTTTCCCAATCCATACCCATTGCGCAACAGTCGTAGCCAATGTCCTCATGATGAATGGCTTACCGTCGTCGCTCATGCTGCCAGAAATGTCGCAAACCAGATGGAGTATCAAGTAGTTACCTCTATCGCTTCGGCTCGCGCGGTGATGCTGTTCATCATTGTCTTGATCTTCTCAGGAAGTGACCCACCGTCCCAAAGCGACAGCCTCGCATCCTTGATCTTTTTTTGGGCCGAATCTGTATTTGGTGGAATGCAGCAGGCGAGAATGCCACGGCCCTCTATGCCTCCGTAGAAACGCACAAGGTTTTGCAGCTTCATAACCTGTTCTTGCGTTACGTTGCCTGCCTTGCATTCGACGATGAAAAGCGAGTAACCGTCGGTGAATGTAATATCAAGCTCGTTGTACTCCACGCCTCTGATCGAATGACTCGAGGCGTTTTCTTGTTTAATGTTCAACTTGAGATTGAGGCGCAAGTCTTGGATTACACCACTATTTTCGTAAGGCTTGCATTGCAAATAAACATATTCCTCAAACCAGCCACCTGATAGGTATTTGGCGAAATCAGGCCAGTTTTCAAAAACCAAATCCAGCCCGTAACCTTGGATTTTGGCTGTCTCAGCATTATCCAACTTCAAATAACAACTATCATGTTTCAATTCGAATGGCTTGAAGGCATTGTTGTAATCTGTCAGTTCTTTATAGAACCTACGTATCTTGTCACGATGTATCCAGAGAGTCTTTGTCAGGAGTAGACGATCCGGCGACATCGCTTTCATAGTGGTGTTTCCTGCAATCTCCAATCCATCGCTATTGAGTTGTAGAAAGGTTTCAATCGAATTAATTGGCCTGATTTTTTCGCGGCGAAGACTATCGATAAAGGTTACGTGACGATTCCTGCTATCGAAATAAAATGGAACTGCGCTAAGCTCTCGTGCAGCTGAGAGCGCGCCTGCAAACATTAATTTTGTCCCGCCCGTAAGATTAATTCCGATGCGCGTTTTTTCTGGAAACTGCTTGGCAAGCTCGGTGATTCGCTCATGAACGGCCCGATCATCCCAAGGATCTATGGAAAGTTCGTGCAGTTCTCGAGCACCAAGGAATGCTTGCATACATGTGGCCGGATAGTCTTTTGAGTTCACGAAAATGTGGTGCGCTGACTCAAATTGCCTGATACTGAGCAAGGCTGGCATCCGTTGCTCACCAAAAAGATGGAAGGTCACATCGAATCCGCTGGGAATGTCTAGTATCACTTCCTGCTTTGCACTGTGTCGTTCAAGCCACTCAGCAGGCAAAGAAACAGTTTCAGGTGCCTTGCCAATGACTGACGATGCCAAGAGCCGTTTTTTAAGTTCAGGGTAGTTCAGCGCTGCAAGCGCCCATACGAAGGCCATCACAGGAGTGCCTGGACTGAGATAAAGTGTGACAAGCTTTTCACTAGGCTCCCGCTCCACCCAAGCCAGCGCACGCATTGCTCCAGCATAAATACCTTCGGTATCGTTGAGTTCACGAAGTATTACGCTTTTGAAATTGATGCTCGCGTCGCTGCTCATACTCGCGGCTTTCTTTTTCAGCCAAGTCTCGAAATGTTCGTGGGCGACGGCGGTATTGGCGAACCTAGAGATAAACTGATTAGTCGTCTTCCAATCATTTCCCTGTCCCGTTTTTCGAATTGACGCCAATTCAAATGCAAATGTTTTCTGCGCTTCGATAACCTCGCAGGAATCATTATCCGCCCGGGTATAGCCCAAAATAATGACATCCGAATAGGATTCCTCCGCAAGAGCACTTACTATGGGGCCATCGGTATTCTCGAATTCCAACGATGCACGAAAATCTGTTATTCCATACCATGTAAGCAGAAATTTTTTCATCGAGTACTTTCCTGAACATATGGACGGAACCATGCGATGTCATTCGTCATCTTGTTTACGAAGACAGCTCGGTTCGGCTTTTCAATACCTTTGAACTTCCCAATGCCACCACTCACTAGCGATCCGGCATCGTCCTCGTTCATGCAATATGCCACGCGTAACTCAAAAAACGAGAAAAGATCCTTGCACACAATTGCACAGCGCTGCCATCGGTCGACAAAGGCAAATACGAATATCCCTTTTCGTGGGCCTTCTTCTGCGAGGCGCTTTAATAGGTCAGCTGGGTTTGGTGGTTCGCCAGGCTTGGGGATTTTAAATGCAGGGGCTGGATGCAGTGCTTTCTCGGAATCGAGGCCGTCGATGATCAACGCGACGCGACGAGTGCCGATATTGTCTGATATTGCTTGCAGCGGTAGCGTGGCAATCTCGTCGAACATCTTGAAACGTGCACCGAGTTCCTGCGTCGCGGCGGAGAATCCCCCGCCAGGAGTGACTCCACGCCCGTTGAAATACACAACTTCATCGAAGCTGTCGGAGAAAGCAATGCTGGAAAGCGTAGATGCCAGGATTCCGTCGTGAATTCGGTCGTTGTAACCGCTGAATAGGACGTTGAACGCAGTGCGACGGGTAAGTGGGACAGTCAGCGCGTCAGCTTCGAATGTCAGCCGCTCACCCAGCAGAATAATTTCACTTTGTGCACAAATCGTCTGAAATTCGAAAGACGATGGGATATCAGGAAGATTGGCTCCACTGAAAATTCTTGTCTTGGCGAGCGTTCCAAGCAGTGAATCGCGTTCTGACAGCTTTGCAAGTAACTCTCGACGGAGCTTGCTTTCTCCAGCAAATGGGATCATGAACTTCACATT
>SXGT01908457.1_pt1 | contig 14681 bp, 17 predicted proteins | sample 3176221 | NCBI WGS metagenome assembly SXGT01 (sample SAMN11356862, study PRJNA531348) | freshwater metagenome | isolation source: freshwater sample F1-120 | place: China: Fuxian Lake, Yuxi | collected 2017-12-25
ATGATCAAACTCTTCAGTTTAAATCAGTGTTGTCACTTAATAAGATAAGTGACCAATCTTGGCTCGACGACAGAATTCAACGTTTAAAATTACTTTTTTACGTAAGTTCTTGTGTCGACTATTTTTTAACTGCCCTAGTCGCCGCAAGCACCCACACAAATTATTTTGATCGATTTGTTAAAGAGCGTGGAGCTTATCGCTCCGTTGAGTCAGACTATTATACAGATCTAATTCAACTTGTCAACATTTAATTTGACGTCCTACTGATCCAACTATCTTTCGAAGCCAACTTACTAGACCGCGAAAAGCCGACCATCTTAACCTATCTGAAATTATTGTCAACAACAATCTGACTTTAATTTTTTAATCGGCTTCCTTATCCGGCTAATGCCTTAAAGAGCGGCAAATTATAGCCGGTTTTATTAATGTGTCAATTTATTATTTCAACGCGAGCAAACTTTCGTTTCCCAACTTGATATACATGCCTCTCATTAACAGCAACCTCCAGCTTTGGATCAGATATTTTTTCGCCATCAATTTTAACAGCACCCTGATTTATCATACGAATCGACTCAGACGTACTAGCGGTTAACCCTGCATCCTTCAATAAGTTTGCAATACAATAGCTAGCGCCAGCCACTTTTACTTCCAGCTCTTCCATATCATCCGGCATACCGCCACGCTGAAATCGGGCTTCGAAACTCTCTAATGCTTTACAAGCCGCCTCTGCATTATGAAATCTTTCAATAATTTCCTGCGCCAATTTTACTTTGTAATTGCGAGGGTTTGCGCCCTGCTCGCATTCTTGCATCCATAACCTGATTTCAGTCATTGGCCGAAAACTGAGTAATTCAAAATAACGCCACATCAATTCATCTGATATAGACATTAATTTGCCGAAAATATCATCTGCCGAATCCGCTATACCTATATAGTTATTAAGCGATTTCGACATTTTTTGTACACCATCCAATCCTTCCAGGATAGGCATAGTCATAACAATTTGAGGTTTTTGTCCAAAAACCTCCTGCAAATGCCGTCCCATCAGCAAGTTGAATTTTTGATCCGTACCACCCAACTCAACATCGGCTTTCATTGCTACCGAATCATAGCCCTGTATCAGCGGATACAAAAACTCATGAATGGCAATGGACTGCCCACCCTTAAAACGCTTGTTAAAATCATCGCGTTCCAGCATCCTGGCCACGGTATACTTTGCAGCTATTTGGATTAAATCGGCAGGCGACATGGCATTCATCCAAGTCGAGTTAAACATTATTTGCGTCTTACCGGGATCGAGAATCTTAAAAACCTGCTCTTGATAGGTTTGTGCATTCGCCATGACCTGATCCCTAGTCAATGGTTTACGCGTTATATTCTTTCCTGTCGGATCACCTATCATGCCTGTGAAATCGCCAATCAGAAACAGAATTTCATGCCCCAAATCCTGGAATTGCTTAAGCTTATTAATTAACACCGTATGCCCCAAATGCAAATCGGGCGCCGTCGGGTCAAAACCAGCCTTAATCCGAAGGGGGCGGCCTTCTTCGAGTTTTTTAATTAATTCCTGCTCGATTAAAACCTCGTCAGTTCCTCTTAGCAAATACGCCAATACATCCTCTTGCAAACTCTTTCTCCAAACCGTAATGTGTAATTTGTTATTATAAAATTAATAAACAGCGCCGCAGAATTTAAATTTTCACAGCGCCATAATTGGTAAAACCTGTAAAAAAACCTTAAAATACATCCCTAAGAAACAACATAAATTGTTTTTCAAAAATTTCAACTACTTAGCTAATGTCTCGTGAAAAATAAATTTTATAGATCCTTATTGATAGGAATAGGTTTTGCGCTTGTAACCACGACTAGCTACGCCAAACCAGCGCATTTTTCCACAAAAAAACATGCAACCGCATCTGTCAAGCGAGCCAAGATCAGTTCACGCAACGCTATTAAAATTACGAAACTTTCCAATAAGCATACAAAACTTTCCAAAAAATCTACAAAGCACTCTCTTAACCTTACAAAATATTCCAAGAAAAAAAATCAATTTGCCAACGTTTCTTTCAAACAAAAATTCTCCAAAAGAAAACCCTATCATCGGTATTCACGTCACCCGCATACAATATTGCCGGTCACAACCCAAAGGGACATCCATCCTGATATAATCGATCCGAACGACCAATTTATTGAGAAAACCGATAACAACACCCGCATTCACTCATTAATTGCCGATCAACATAATTTCAATGAAATCAAATATAACGATGTCCCAATTGACAATCAGACAACGGGGCATCTAACCAGCGTTCATGCAACTATCGCCTATTCGTTAGCCTTAGCGGGCGAAAGAGCCGGCTTATCTGACGATTTGATGATGCAGCTTACCAATATCTTCGCCTGGGATATTGATTTTGCTACCAATCTATACCCTGGCGACCAGTTCACTGTAGTTTATGAGAACAATGATTCCAATTCCGGCCAGATTGTTGCCGCAGAATTTGTTAATCGGGGAAAAATATTTACCGCTATCCGCTATAAGGATAGCGAGGGCAATGTTAATTATTACTCGCCTGAAGGTAAAACCATGCGTAAGGCTTTTTTAAGTACGCCGGTCGAGTATACACATATCAGTTCGCACTTTGATACCCATCGCAGACATCCCATATTGAATAGAATTCGCGCCCACAAAGGCATAGATTACGCCGCAAGAACAGGCACCCCGGTAAAATCAGCGGGAGACGGCGTAGTAACATTTATCGGACGCAAAGGCGGTTACGGACAAGTCATGATAGTGCAGCATGGCGAGCGCTATGAAACGCTTTACGCCCACCTTTCCAATTTCAAAAGAGGCCTGCAAAATGGCGACCCTGTCAGACAAGGCGAAATTATTGGTTACGTGGGACAAACCGGTCTTGCAACCGGACCGCACTTGCATTATGAATTCCGCATTGACGGCGTGCATCGCAACCCGGAAACATTGAGTCTGGGGGATTCAACTCCGTTAAGTAATCATTTACTGGCAGACTTCAAATCAAAGTCCCAACCCTTGTTAGCCCAACTGTACCAAACCAAGGCTCGGACTTTATTGGCAAAAAACCAGTTTGAGTCGAATTAACTATTTTGAAAGTGACGATTACGGATAATACCGTAACAATTGGCGGGATTAATCAGGGCGATCGCGATGATCGCCCCGAATGGAACAATTAAGCTGAAAATGAAGACCCGCAACCACAAGTGGTCTTTGCATTGGGATTACGAATAACAAACTGCGCGCCTGACAAATCTTCTTTATAGTCAACTTCAGCACCGGCCAGGTACTGAATACTCATGGAATCTATCAAGACAGTGACGCCGCCGTTCACCACGCTGGTATCATCTTCATTGACCTCTTCATCAAAAGTAAAACCATATTGAAATCCTGAACACCCACCGCCTGACACATACACTCTGAGTTTCAGGTTATCATTACCTTCTTCGGCGATTAATTCACTCACTTTAGAAGCGGCGCTGTCAGTAAAAATTATCGGATTAGCCATAAAATTAGTACACACTATAAAATAAAAGCAAAATTAATTATGACTATCCCTAGTACTATAGTCAAGATTTATGGGTACAAGGCTAAAGTTTTTAAACCCAGGTCTTCTTTGAATCCAAACATTAAATTCATATTTTGAACCGCCTGCCCTGCCGCGCCTTTAACCAGATTATCGATCACCGATAAAATCACCACCGTTTGCCCGCCTTGCGGCTGGTGGATAGAAATCTGGCAATTATTACTGCCGCGGACATTGCGCGTATCGGGATGTGAGCCGGGCGGCAATACATCGACAAACATCTCATTACGGTAGCGCTGCTCAAATAAAGATTGAATTGCCGCTAAACTAATTCCGTCCCCAGACAATTGCCCGTATAAAGTAGCATGAATGCCCCGAATCATCGGCGTCAGATGCGGCACAAAGGTTAATCCCACCGGTTTTCCGGCAGCAACATTAAGACCCTGAATAATTTCCGGCAAATGCCGATGCCCGCTCACCGCATAGGCTTTAAAGCTTTCACCCGTCTCGCTCATTAAAGTCGCCAATTCAGCTTTACGCCCTGCCCCGCTGACACCTGATTTAACATCGGCAATCAAATGCTCCGAATCTATCAAGCCATTTTCAATCAACGGCAGAAAACCCAACTGCACCGCCGTAGGATAACAACCCGGACACGCAATCAAACGCGCCTTCCTGATCGCCTCACGATTGACCTCCGGCAAGCCGTAAATCGCTTCATTGATCAAGTCGGGACACGCGTGTTCCATGCCGTACCATTTCGACCAGTCCTGTGCGTCTTTCAACCTGAAATCCGCCGAAAGATCGATGACCCTGACGCCACGCGCCAACAACTGCTCCGCCATCAACATCGCCGTACCGTTAGGCGTGGCAAAAAATACCACATCGCATTGCGCCAGGGTATCAACATCCGGTGTACTAAAGATTGCATCAATAACACCACGCAAACTGGGATAGAGCGCATCAACACGTAACCCCGCATCGGCTCGAGAAGTAACCACCGACACCTCCACCTCGGCATGCAACGCTAAAATCCGTAAAAGTTCAACCCCCGTATACCCGGTTCCGCCAACAATACCCGCACGAATCATTTTTTATCCTACTCCAGACAATGTTTATTAAAATATCAGCGTATGATAACCGCATCTCCCCTTTTCCAAAACGCTACTTATCGCTTGCCAACACCATGCGCGTCATTGAAATAAAAGACCAGACGTTACTATCTACCGAACGGCCCATGCCAAAACCGTCAGCCGATCAAGTTTTAATTAAAGTCGCCGCAGCCGGCGTTAACCGACCCGATGTCATGCAACGAAAAGGTTTATATCCGCCGCCACCCAGCGCATCCGATCTTCCGGGTCTGGAAATAGCCGGCACCATCGTCGCCCTGGGAGAAAATATCAGCCGTCTGCAAACAGGACACAAAGTCTGCGCTCTGGTCACCGGCGGCGGCTATGCGGAATACTGCCTTGCCTCCGCATCGCTTTGCTTGCCTATCCCCGAAGGCCTGTCATTAGTCGAAGCCGCCGCATTGCCGGAAACCTTCTTTACCGTCTGGAGTAATGTATTTGACCGCGCCAATTTATTGCCCAACGAAACCTTATTGATACATGGCGGCAGCAGCGGCATAGGCACAACCGCAATACAACTGGCCAAGGCCTTTGATGCCAAAGTGATCGTAACCGCAGGTTCAGAAGCCAAATGCCGGTTTTGTATGGAACTGGGAGCTGATGCGGCAATTAACTATCTTGAACAGGACTTTGTGGAAGCTATCGACCGGCTTACCAACCGTCAAGGCGTCAATGTCATTCTCGACATGATCGGCGGCGATTATTTGCCACGCAACCTGCTTTGTATGGCAAACGACGCCCGCCTGGTCATCATCGCCCTGCAAAACGGCGTTAAATCGGACATCAACCTGCTACCCATCCTGTTAAAACGCTTGACCGTCACCGGCTCCACATTAAGAGCCCGAGACGATGATTTTAAAGCCGATATTGCCGATAAATTGCTCAAAAACGTCTGGCCCCTATTATCATCCGGTAAAATCAAGCCCGTTATTCATTCCACCTTTGCGTTGGATGACGCGGCAAAAGCCCATGCACTGATGGAAAGCAGCCAACACATCGGCAAAATTGTTTTACAGATATAAAATAATGGTTTACACGACGCCGATATAAATTGCCCGTTAACGCGGCTGATAGTACGACTATTACAACAATGCTTTTTAAGCATTTATGATCCAAGGAAACCCAATGCAAATCGCCATCAACCTACCCAACGATTTTGTCAATTTCCAATCCGCCGCCGACATCAAAAAAGACATGCGCTTAAGTTATTCGCTGTGGCTGTTCAAAAACGCGCGCGTGACACTGGCGAAAGCAGCCGAGTTAGCGGAATTGGATATTTATGATTTTATGTCCGCTTGCAAACAAAACGAGGTGGCGGTCATTGACATCAGCAAGGAAGAATTACTGGAAGAATTGGCAGATATGAGGCCGAAATGATCCTGATAGCGGATTGTTCGGCGTTGGTTGCACTGGCGGTTTGTGACAGTTTGAACTTGTTGGAAAAGTTGTTCGATTGCGCCATTACTGCGGAAAATCGAGCAATCGGATATTTATTTAAGCCCGGATTTGCTTGCCACCGTTTTGGAATTGGGCGGAGAAATCGGCAGTGATTGAGGAAAAAACGTTAATGTTTTGTTGGTTTTAGAGTCTTTGAATCAATTACAAGCACCCGCACAACCAAAAGAAAACCCGGCAACCGCATGTTTTGCACAACTCGCCCTGCTAACGCCTTATTTGGCACAAGCAATCAACACATTGGTAAAATAGGCGACCGGCAAACATCATAACGTTACAGGATTCTATGAACTACACCACACTTGTTTCAAGCACAACACTGCAACAAAATATTGATAATCCCGACTGGGTGATTGTCGATTGCCGGTTTTCGCTGGCGGATAGCCAAGCGGGCGGGGCTGCTTATCGCCACGGCCATATAGCGCACGCCCGTTATGCCGATTTAAACAAGGACCTGTCGTCAGCCGTCACCAGCCAAACGGGCCGTCATCCGCTGCCGGATTTCAGGTTGTTGGCAAAAAAACTAGGGAACTGGGGCATCAGCAACAGCAGCCAGGTGGTTGTTTATGACGATATGGGCGGCGCAATGGCCGGGCGTTTATGGTGGTTATTGCGTTGCCTGGGACATGAAAAAGTGGCGGTATTGGATGGCGGCATTAAACACTGGCAGAAACAGGGCTTTGCCCTAACCACCACCCTGCCGCGCATCAAGCCTACGATATTCAGGCCTTATCTGAACACCGAATCATGGCTGGACGCGGTGCAGGTTGAAAACCGTCTGGCGCAAAAATCAATCTGCCTGATCGACGCCAGGACACCGGAACGCTTTCGCGGCGAACAGGAACCGATAGATCCCGTTGCCGGGCATATTCCCGGCGCACTCAACCGCGCCTTGCAATTAAATCTCGATAACCGGGGTTTATTTTTATCCGCCGAACAACTACGCGACCAATTTAAAAAACTGATCGGGGCCTGCGCGCCTGAACAGGTCGTCCATAATTGCGGCTCGGGAGTGACTGCCTGCCATAATATACTGGCAATGGAACACGCCGGATTAACCGGCTCCAAACTGTATGCAGGTTCCTGGAGTGAATGGATCAGCAATAAAAACCGGGCCGTCGCAAAGGGATGAACCAAATGATGGTTGTCCACGAAAAACACGAAGACACGAAGATCAAGAAGTTTTCAATATATTGAATTAAATAGATATTTTTCTTCGTGTTCTTCGTAGTGAAAAGTGCTTTTAGCCTGATTTTGGATAATACTTTCACAGTCTCTCCAGCTTGGGATGCGGTCCGATAAGCACCAGCTTCCTTAATTCTCGAAGTTAGTGCTTATCGGAGCGGAGCTTCAATCCCATAACTTATAGGATTGCTGCATAATGACTAAGTTAAAACCAAAAACGGCATTAACCGCTTGCAACGCTTGCATGCACTGATCCTTGTCATTGCCAAACTCTTCCATAATGACAGGGATCATATCTTTATTGATTAAATACATGGCCCCCACCATATACTCCAGCGGCAATTGCACACCGATATGGGCATCGCCGACTTTGACCATTTTTTCGGTGAAATTGGCATCAATGGTTTGGGTAAACAAGCTGGTTAGCCAATCCAAGTGGGTTTTTTTCAGATAATCCAGTCGCTCTGCGTGGTTTTTCAGAAACTCGGAAGTTGCAGGCAAGGTAAGCAAGTGCACATAAAAGGCATCGGTGATCTTTGGCAAATGCGGGACCATAGCACCCGCCATTTCCTTTAGGTAAAGTTCAAGAGCAGGAGTCAATCCTGAAATAGATTTTCCATGCGCGGTTAAAGCATCAAAATTTTGTGACATGATGAATTCCTAATAAAAGTGGGAATTTAAAAGTGTGGACGATGGCAAACGCCAAGTCATTTAATCCAATATTCCGCCTCTTTGGGAGCACAGAATCAAGATATAAGGATACGCTGAAGCGTGGGAATAATAAGTATATTTTTGATTTTTAATATATTCCTTAACTTAATGGCAGTGAAGCGGGACTTGGGAAGCCACGATAGGAACTGAGTAGTTACGAAAAAAGCCAGATAAAATTTCGTGCTTTTCGTGTATTTCGTGGACAAATTCCTTAAGCAGATGCGTATCTGCTCATACCCTGCATGGCTAAATCATCTATTTCAAACTATCCGTCACATGTGGTGCAATCAACTGGTACATGATCTGGTGCATCTTGGGGCTGGCGGCAATGACATTGCCGGATTGCAGGTAATTATCATTGAAAGAAAAGTCGGTAACCACGCCGCCCGCTTCCTTAATCAATAAAATTCCCGCCGCCATATCCCATTCCATGATGCCGATTTCCCAAAAGCCGTCCAGACGACCGGCAGCCACATAAGCCAAATCCAGCGCCGCCGCTCCGGCACGGCGAATCCCTGCCGAATCGGTGGTTATCGCGCGAAACATGCCCAGATAAGCATCCAGATGTTTATCGGTTTTAAACGGAAAACCGGTGCCGATCAATGCGCCTTTTAAACTGGTTTGCTGGGTGACCCTGAGACGACGGTTGTTTAACATCGCCCCGCCGCCGCGTTTTGCGGTAAACAATTCATCGCGTAAGGGGTCATAAACCACCGCGACTTCCAGCTTGCCTTTGTGTTTTAAGGCAATCGATACGGCATATTGCGGAAAACCGTGCAGAAAATTGGTGGTGCCGTCCAGAGGATCGATCACCCAGACGAAATCATTGCCCTGATGTTCGCCGCTTTCTTCCGCCAGGATAGCGTGATCGGGATAGGCCGCTTTGATAATATTAATAATTTCCCGTTCCGCCATGCGGTCCACTTCGCTGGCGTAATCGTTTTTACCTTTTTGATCGACGCGCAGCTGGCCGACATTATCGGCGGAACGAAGAATCAAATCGCCGGCGCTCCTTGCGGCGCGGATGGCAATATTAAGCATTGGTTGCATAGTCTGAATTTATAATGAGCAGATAAAAGCGGATAGGATAGCAAATCTTTTGGTAAACTTGGGGCTTTTTTCAACGAAGGACCCTGACTTGCTGTCGCATATAAAAATTGTTCTGGTCGAAACCACACACCCCGGCAATATCGGTGCGGTTGCCCGGGCGATGAAGAACATGAAGATGACCAACCTATGCCTGGTCGCGCCGAAAATATTCCCGAGCGCCGATGCAACCTCCAGAGCATCCGGCGCAGACGATGTGTTGGCGGCTGCCGAGGTTTACTCAAGTTTGCCGGAAGCGATTGCCGACTGCAATCTGGTTATTGGCGCCAGCGCACGCTGCCGAACCATTAGTTGGCCGGAAATGACGCCCCGGCAATGCGCCGAAAAAATCGTCATTAACGAGCCCAAGCAAAAGGTCGCCATCCTGTTTGGCCGTGAAAATTCAGGCTTGAAAAACCATGAACTAGATTTGTGCCACTACCTGCTTAGAATTCCCTGCAACAGCGAATACAGTTCCCTGAATATTGCGGCAGCCGTGCAGGTCGTTTGTTATGAACTGTTTGTCGCATCCGGCGAGCAAGAAAGCATCGCTATCGGCGATAAAGGCGACAGTCCTCTCGCCACAGCGGCGCAAATGGAGTCTTTTTACACACATTTGTACCAAGCATTAAACGACATTGGCTTTATGCACCCTGATAAATCGAAGTCGATCATGCGTCGTCTGCGCCGCATTTATAACCGGATACAACTGGATACCAAAGAGTTGGACATACTCAGGGGTATTTTAAGAATGTCCCAGGATAACCAATCTAAAGACAACCAATCTCAAAATAACCAGAGGAGTGATTGATATGTTCAGTCGGCTAAAAGAAGATATAGCCTGTGTTTTTGAGCGCGACCCGGCAGCCCAATCGGTATTGGAAATCTTAACCACCTATCCCGGCGTCCATGCGGTGTTGATTCATCGTGTCAGCCATTTCTGCTGGAACGCCGGATTCAAATGGCTGGCCCGCTTTATCGCCCACATCGGGCGCTGGTTGACCGGTATTGAGATACATCCCGGCGCCGTCATCGGCAGGCGTTTTTTTATTGATCACGGCATGGGCGTGGTCATCGGCGAAACCGCCGTCATCGGTGATGACTGCACGCTGTATCACGGCGTCACACTCGGCGGAACTACCTGGAATAAAGGCAAGCGCCACCCTACCCTGCGTAACGGCGTCGTCGTCGGCGCCGGCGCCAAAGTGCTGGGCCCGATAGAGATCGGCGAAGGCGCGCGGGTAGGATCAAATTCAGTGGTGTTAAAACCGGTGCCGGCAGGCGCAACGGTGGTCGGTATCCCGGGCCATGTCATCGGTTCCAGTACCGAATCGGCTAAGACCGACCGGGATCAAATCGCCGACAAAATAGGCTTTGCCGCCTATGGCACCACCGCCGATATGCCCGACCCTGTCGCCTACGCCATCAACCGCATGCTCGATCATATCAACGCACTGGATAAACAAATAGAAACCATGCAAAAAGCACTGGATGACGAGGGGATCAATTGCGCAAAAACGCCGATATGCACCTTGGACGGCTGCGAAATTGAAGACAGTTATGCCAAAAAAAGGCAATCGTAGTTTAAGGAATTTACTTTACCGAATAAGTCGCCCAGGTTTTCTTTCTGTCGCCAAAGCTGTATAGCCCTTATACCAAACCTTGCCGCAGCCATCGTCACTAACAAGGCGGCCATAATAGTTGACTATTATGATGGGTTAAGTATAGAGTAACGGCAATTTAACAATTTTTGTAAGGATTGTCTTGTGCGCTTAACCACTAAAGGCCGGTATGCGGTAACTGCGATGCTTGATTTGGCTTTTCATAGTCAAATAAATCCAGTTACCTTGACAGACATAGCGGCACGTCAAACTATTTCACTGTCTTACCTGGAACAATTATTTGCCCGTTTACGCCGCGCAGGCATGGTAAAAGGTGTGCGTGGACCCGGCGGTGGCTATCAACTGAATCGAAAAACCAGTGATATTAATATTGCCGAAATTATTGCCGCAGTCGATGAGCAGATTGACGCTACCAAATGCGGCGGCGAAGCCAACTGCCAAAAACACCAGGCTTGCCTGACGCATGATCTGTGGATGGGTTTAAGCGACCAGATCAGGACCTATCTAAAAGGCATTACCCTCGCTGAATTACTGGAAAAGCATCACGTTCAGGAAGTTGCCAAACGACAGGACCGGGAAGCCCAGCAAGTCATTGAAATCCATCGCCATACGGAGTTGGCGCATAACCTGAATGATCTATTTTGATCATAACGCAACCACACCCGTCGATGAGCGGGTGTTGGAAGCGATGCAGCCCTTCCTGACAACATTCTACGGCAATCCTTCCAGTTTATATCGTCACGGTAGAATCGTCAGAAGCGCGATTGACGCCGCCAGGGAACAGGTTGCCACGTTGGTTGACGCGCCCGCAGCCCGGATTGTATTTACCAGCGGCGGCACCGAAGCCAATAACCTGGCCTTGGCGACGCTGGCGCCAAACTCCAGGCTTGCCCTATCCGCCATTGAACATCCGTCGATTACCGAACCGGCGCTGCATTTAAAAAGCCGGGGCCATGACGTGGATATGATCAATGTCGATAGCAACGGCTGCCTCACCCCCGACGCAATCGACCGGCTTGTTGAAACCCTGCCCGCCCTGGTTTCGATTATGCTGGCCAATAACGAAACCGGCCTGATACAAAACCTGGCCGATATAAGCGAGCGCTTAAGCGGGCACGGCATTATCATCCATACCGACGCCGTCCAGGCCGTTGGTAAAATACCGGTATCCTTTAAACAACTGGGCGTTCAGCTGATGTCATTGTCCAGCCATAAAATCTATGGTCCCAAAGGCTGCGGTGCGTTGGTCTTTGCAAAAGGCGTAACAATCAATCCGCTTATTCTCGGCGGTGGTCAGGAAAACAATCTCAGGGCCGGAACTGAAAACGTCGCGGCCATTGTCGGCTTTGGCAAGGCTGCGGAACTGGCCCAAAGCGAACTTGCCGAACGCAGCGCTCATCTACTAAAATTGCGAAAATGCCTGGAGGACGGCTTATCAACGATTCCGGGATTAGTGATCTTTGCCGAACACGCAGACCGTCTGGCCAATACCGTGCAATTCGGCATTCCTGAAATCGACGGCGAAATGCTGTTGATGAAGCTGGATCAAAAAAGCATTGCCGTTTCCAGCGGCTCGGCCTGCGCCAGCGGCGGCGCTGAACCCAGTTCGGTGTTAACCGCGATGGGTGTCGAGGCGGGGCTTGCAAAAAGCGCCATCCGCGTCAGTCTTGGCAAAACCAATACCGAAGCGGAAATAATCAAATTTATCAATCTATTAAAAAGCTTGGTTGGTCAAGCGTAAAGAGGGTGTTATGTCTGTTTCATTAACTGAAAGTGCAGCTCGTCAAATTAAAAAGCAACTGGAAAAACGCGGCAAGGGCCTCGGTTTAAAACTGGGCGTAAGAAAATCCGGTTGCTCCGGTTATGCTTATGCGCTCGATTATGCCGATACACTGAATGACAATGATGCCGTATTTGAAGATTTCGGAGTCAAGGTTATCGTGCAGGAAGGCGATCTTCCCTTTGTAAACGGCATTGAGCTCGATTACCGCAAGGAAGGCATCAATGAAGCCTTCCAGTTCAATAACCCGAATGTCAAAGGCACTTGCGGCTGCGGCGAAAGTTTTTCGGTCGGCTAGGCAATTTCCAATAGAGCCATATACCGAAAAATATTTAGTATATGGCGCTTCAACTATCCCCGTTCAGCAAAATCATTAGCATCCACTGATGCATCAAGCGCCGGCCCCTATAGAATGCATCATTTTATTGCACGGACTCGGCCGTACGCGCTTTTCCATGTCGAGACTCGGCAACACCCTGGAAAAACAGGGTTATCGAGTCGTTAATGCGGGTTATTGCTCGCAATGTCGCCGTATCGAGGATCTGGCCGATACAGTAATACCCAAAAGCCTGCAACAGTGCATCGATTACGGCGCCGACAGCATACACTTTGTAACGCATTCGATGGGCGGCCTGCTGCTGCGTTATTATCTGAGCCTCCATCGCATTGAAAAGCTCGGGCATACGGTGATGCTGGCCCCACCCAACCACGGCAGCGAAGTTGCCGATAAACTGCGCAACAATGTGCTTTACCGCATTATCAACGGACCGGCGGGCTTGCAATTAGGCACCGATGCGAACAGCCTGCCTGCGCAATTAGGCACGGCTGATTTTTCGTTGGGCATTATTATCGGTAACCGGCATACCATTTTCGACCGCTATTTTGCATCGTTACTGCCCAAACCCAATGACGGCAAAGTATCGGCGGCAAGCGCCCGTTTGCAAGGCATGCAGGATTTTCTGGTGACCGACGCCAATCACACTACCATCATGAATGATCCCACCGTCATTGAGCATATACGTTGCTTTCTAAAAAAGGGCGCGTTTTCCCATGCTTCGGAATTTGAAAACAATGAAAGTCCAGGTTATTTTCGCGAATTACCTTAAGGCAAATATCAATAGTGCAGCCTTCCCCAAACAACTAAAATAAAAACCTGCCAATTCACTAACACGAGGGTTAGTTATCATGAACAACGTTATTTTTATCGATTCCAGCGTTACCAACTACCAAAGCCTGTTGGCTGAATTAGGTCCCGATGTTGAAGTACATATTTTAAATAGCGAACAAGACGGCGTTTTGCAAATGGCCGAGCTGCTAAAAGGCCGCAGCGGACTGGATTCCATCCATATCTTATCGCACGGCAGCGACGGTTCCCTGTCTTTAGGCTCAACTGCATTGAACAACGCCAATCTGGCGCTTTATAAGCAGGCCTTGCAGCAAATCGGCGCAGCATTAACAGCCGGCGGCGATATTTCATTATACGGCTGTGATGTCGCAAAAAGCGCCACCGGCCTGAGGTTTATCAACCGCCTGGCGCACTTGACCGGCGCCGATGTCGCCGCATCCGATGACGCCACCGGCAATGCCTCGCTGGGCGGCGATTGGCAATTGGAAGCGACGACCGGGCGTATTGACGGCGATTCCCTGAGCTTAACCGATTATGCCTTCACCCTGGCCGTACCGGCGTTGACCATTACCGACGGCGGCCCGAACAATGCCCCTCAAAACGACATCCTGTTTGCCGACGCCACGCCAAGCTCCATCACCGAACAGACAATCGAAAACACCACCAGCGCCCAGAATGCCGAAATTCTTTTGCAGACGGGCGACACGATTACCCTGAACAACCTGACCGACAACACCCTGACTCTGGCCAACAACGTCAGCTTGGTGCTGCAAACCCGCAATAACACAGGCCTGGGTGATACAGCAACCGGCGGCATTAGTTTCCAGGACACCAACGACAGCATCATCGCCTCGGGCAGCGGCAGCTTGACTTTGCAGGCCGGGGCCGGGGCTTACAAGTGTAGGTTTTTTCATCCTCCCTAGTTGGCAACCGCACAAGTTGCCGGGAATGCATTGTTAATCCCCGGCATGCCAGGCCAAGCCTCTGGATGTCCAGGTTTGACGGGAAGCAGCTGATGGTTAAGCAAGG
>SXGT01712158.1_pt1 | contig 14680 bp, 13 predicted proteins | sample 3176221 | NCBI WGS metagenome assembly SXGT01 (sample SAMN11356862, study PRJNA531348) | freshwater metagenome | isolation source: freshwater sample F1-120 | place: China: Fuxian Lake, Yuxi | collected 2017-12-25
GTGCTGCGCGCTTCGCCCAAGGGGCGGGGCAAACCGCTCTGCGTCATCGCCAACACCTTCAAGGGCAAGGGCGTCAGCTTCATGCACGACAATGTCGCCTGGCACCACGGCGTGCCGGTGCTCGCCCACCGTTTTCGCAAGTTCGAGCCGGACGCCAGCTTCGCCCTGATGGCGCGGCATGGCGTGCGCAACGTCTTCTTCCCGCCGACCGCCCTCAAGCTGATCCGCCAGAGCGGCGCTCCGGCGAATCACAAGGTGCGCCTGCGCTCGATCGGCAGCGGCGGCGAGACCCTGGGCGAGGAGCTGCTCGACTGGGGGCGCCAGGTCTTCGGCGTCACCATCAACGAGTTCTACGGCCAGACCGAGTGCAACCTGGTGGTCGGCAATTGCAGCGTCTGCATGCCGGTGCGTGCCGGCTCGATGGGCCGCCCCATCCCCGGTCACGAGGTTGCGGTGATCGACGAGAGCGGCAAAGTCTGCGAGCCGGGGGTGAGCGGCCAGATCGCCGTGCGCCGCCCCGATCCCGTGATGTTCCTCGGATACTGGCGCAACCCCACGGCGACCGCCGAGAAATTCATCGGCGACTGGATGGTGACCGGCGATCTCGGTCGCCGCGACGAGGACGGCTACCTGCACTATGTCGGCCGGGCCGACGATGTCATCACCTCCGCCGGCTATCGCATCGGTCCGGCGGAAATCGAGGACTGCCTGCTGCGCCATCCCGCCGTGGCCATGGCCGCCGCCATCGGCATACCTGACAGGCTGCGCACCGAGGCCGTGAAGGTGTTCGTGGTCCTCAAACACGGGCACAATGGCGGGCCCGAGCTCGCTGCCGCCCTGCAGAGCCATGTAAAGACTCGGCTGGCGGCGCACGAGTATCCTCGGGAGGTGGAATTCGTCGATTCGCTGCCCCTGACCGCCACCGGCAAGATCATGCGGCGGGAGCTCAGGGCGCGCGAGGCGGCGAAGCGGCCGGCGCCAGTCCGGCAAGATATGGAGTCCTGAAGGAGCCGGAATGCTGAAGCTCGTCGACTACTATTTCTCGCCGTCGTCGCCCTTCGCCTATATGGGCCATCAGCGTTTCCTCGACCTGATCTTCGCCAACGAGGCGGCGGTGAACATCAAGCCGGTCGATTTCGGCAAGATCTTCTCGGTCTCCGGCGGCCTGCCGCTGGCCAAGCGCCCGCCGCAGCGTCTGGCCTACCGCCTGGAGGAGCTGCACCGCTGGTCCGGCCATCTCGGGATCAAGCTCAATCCGGAACCGAAATACTTTCCCGTCGACTCCTCGCTGGCCGCCCTGGTCATCCTGGCGGCGACCGAGGACAGGAGCTCCGTCGCCCCCGGCCTCGCCTTCGATTTCATGCGCGCGGTGTGGGCCGAGGAGCGCAACATCGCCGACCCCGACGAGATCAAGGCGATCATCCGCGGCAAGGGCCTGTCGCCCGACGAGCTGGTCGAGCGCGCCCAGGCGCCCGCGACCCGGGCCACCTATGACGCACTGACCCAGGAGGCGATCGAGCGCGGCGTGTTCGGCGCGCCGACCTACCTCTTCGGCGAGCAGATGTTCTGGGGTCAGGACCGGCTCGACTTCCTGCAGCGGGCGCTGGAGGCGAAGTGAGGCATGACGCCAGCGCAGACTGATGCCGCGCGCCTGGCGCTGCTCGTCAACCGCGTGCAGACGACTGTCGACTGGCGTGACCGTTCTGCCTTCGCCGATACTCTTGCCGCCCTGACCCGGGCCCTGGTTCCCTCGGAGGGCGAGCCCGCCCCGGAGATCCGTGAGCGCGCCGAGCTCCTGCGCCGTGACGGGCTCTTCCACCTGGGACCGCTGCTGACACAAGAGCAGGTGGCGGATATCCACGCCTACCTCGAGACAAGGCCATCCTACACCGGCCACGTGCCGCCCCAGGGTGACGGCGTGCCGCGCACGCGGGATGAATGCGCCAGGCTGGCCAACTGCAGCTCGTACCAGCGCGAGGACATCCTGCGCGCGCCGCATCTGCTCGAGCTGGCAAACCGGCCGGAGCTGCTGGGGCTGGCCGAGGCCTATCTCGGTTGCACGCCGACCATCTACTCGATCAACTGCTTCTGGAGCTTCCCCGAGCGCGACAGCAAGTATCCGCAGACGCAGCTCTACCACCGCGACTTCGACGATTTCCGCTTCTGCACGGTATTTCTCTTCCTGACGGACATCCGGATGAATGACGGTGCCCACTATTTCCTGCGCGGCACCCACCGCAGGGAATTCGTCGAGCAGGTCTACAACGAGCGCGTGCCCGACAAATCGCTCTTCCCGGTCGAGCGGTTGTTCATGGTCACCTCCTATCAGGAGCGGGACGTTCCCTCGCTGTTCGGTCCGGAGTACCAGCCGGTGATCGGTCCTGCCGGCCACGGCGTGATCGAGGATACCTACGGCCTGCACAAGGGCGACATCCCGAAGACGCCGCGCCTCCTCGGCTGGGTGCGCTACGGGCTCTACAACAACTGCGCGGCCTACGGCGACCATCCTCACGGCCCGGCGCCGCGCGAAGTCGGCGCCGGCCGCATCCCGGATACGCCGCGCCACCGCTTCATCAACCGGCTGCTGGTCGAGCCGTGACTCACCGCTTCGTGAGTAGCCAGAATTCCCGCCTCGCGTAAGCTGAGCGCATGAAGTTCGGCACTCTGATGGCGCTGACGGTGTGGCTGATCGTCACGCCGGCCCTGGCTGACAAGGTCAACAGTGACGGGGGCGCGGCCGTGCGCGGCACCGATGTCGTCGCCTATTTCACCGAGGGCAAGGCCGTCGCCGGCTCGCCGCAATTCAGCCATTCATGGAATGGCGCCGAGTGGCGCTTCTCCTCGTCAGCCAACCGCGATGCTTTCGCCGCCGAGCCCGGGAAATACGCGCCGCAATATGGCGGTTTCTGCGCCTGGGCGGTGTCGCAGAACTACACCGCGCCGATCGATCCCGACGCCTGGAAAATCGTCAACGGCAAGCTCTATCTCAACTACAGCCGTTTCGTGCAGCTGCGCTGGCAGCTCGACACCAGTGGCAACATCGCCAGGGCGGATACCAACTGGTCCATTCTGGGGAAGCAATGAAACGTATCGCCATCGCAGCCTTCCTGCTGGTCGCCGCCTGCGCGACCATGAAGCCCACCACGCCGGAGATCGCCGCGCGCCAGGAGCTGATGCGCTCCAACAAGGCGGCGCTGATCGAGCTCGGCAAGCTCGCCTCGGGCGAAACCGCCTGGAACGCCGAGGCCGCGTCGCGTCATGCCGGCACGATCATGAGCAATGCCGTGATGATTCCCGCCAAGACCGAGAAAGGGACCGGCGGCGAAAGCGGCCGTACCCGCGCCCGGCCGGAGATCTGGCCCGACTGGGACAATTTCCTGGTCGCCGCCGAGAAGCTCGAGGACGAGAGCAAGGCGGTGCTCGACCTGGCGAAGGCCGGCAACGAGGCCGGGGTGCGCGCCCGCTTCGCCGCGGTGGAGAAGGCGTGCGATGCCTGTCACCAGCGCTTCATGTTCCCGGAATTCCCGCGCTGATCAGAGGCGCGCCAGACACTCGGTCAGCAGCCTGAAATAACCGTCCGCGTCGACGCGGCTGAGCACTCGGGCATTGGCCGTCTTGCCCGTCGTGCCCCACCAGTCGACCACCGTCTGGCCGAGGCAGAGCGGCGAGCCGGTTTCGATCTCCACGCAGCAGTCCTTGCCCTGAAAGAGATCCGGGCGCAGCAGGTAGGCGATGACACAGGGGTCGTGCAGCGGCAGCCCCGCCTCGCCGTAGCGCGCGGCATCGTAGCGCGCCGGGTTGTCATACATGGCGGCCGCCGCCTGTCCGGCCTTGCCGCCCTTCTCGCGCCACGCCTTGAGCCGTGGCGGCGTGGTCAGCGCCTGCCAGGTCGTGTCGAGACCGATCATGACCAGAGGCGCCCCGGCGCGGAACACGATGTCCGCGGCCTCGGGGTCGACGTAGATGTTGAACTCGGCAACCGGCGTGATGTTGCCGACACCCCTTCCTCCGCCCATCAGGACGATCTGCTTCACCCGCTTCGCCACCTCGGGCGCCCAGGTGACGGCGGCGGCCAGATTGGTCAGCGGCCCGAGGGCCGCGATGACCAGGTCGTCGCGGGCCTCGAGGGTCTCGATGATGAATTCCGCGGCATGCGCCGCTTCGACCTTCCGCCTGGCCGGCGGCGGCTCGAAGCCGCGCAGGCCGCTCTCGCCGTGGATGCGGACGGCGTGGATGGCAGGGCGGCGCAGCGGCCGGTCGCAGCCGGCATAGACCGGGATTTCCGGCCGGCCGGCGAACTCGACCAGGGCCCTTGCGTTGGGTGCGGTGCGGGTGAGCGGCACGTTGCCGTGCACGGCGGTGATGGCCAGAACCTCCAGCTCCGGCGCCCCCAGCGCCGTCAGCACGGCCACGGCGTCGTCCTGGCCGGGATCGCAGTCGATGATGATCGGAGTCGTCATTTGCGGCACTCTGGCGCCAGTCTAGTGGGACGGGGGCGGACTTCCCAAATCGCCGCCGTTCGTTTAGTTACACTTTTGTTGCAGCGTCCGGAACGAGACGCCAGGGGGTTTCATGCAGCCGAGACAGGTCAAGACCGCGGACGACGCGCGGCGCATCGTGCGCGAGCGCAACCTCAGCCATGTGAAGGTCGGCGTGTTCGACGTCGACGGCATCATGCGCGGCAAGTACCTGCATCGCGACAAGTTCTTCTCCGCTCTCGACGGCGGCATGGGGTTCTGCGACGTGGTGCTGGGCTGGGACATGAACGACCAGCTCTACGACAACGTCACCTACACCGGCTGGCACACCGCCTATCCCGACGCGCCGGTTCGGCTGCTGCCCGAGACTTGCCGCGAGCTGCCCTTCGAAGACACGCTGTTCTTCCTCGGGGAGTTCGCCGACAAGGCCGAGCCGATCTGCCCGCGCGGCCTGATGCGCCGCGTCCTGGCCAAGGCAGACAGGATGGGATTCGATGTCTGGTCGGCGGTCGAGTACGAATTCTTCGTCTTCGACGAGACGCCGCACAGCATCCGCGCCAAGCGCTACCGCGACCTCAAGCCGCTCTCGCCCGGCTTCTTCGGCTACTCGGTGCTGCGCAACTCGGTGCATGCCGAGCTCTACCAGGACATGCTGAAATCCTGCGAGGCGATGGACATGCCCATCGAGGGCCTGCACACCGAGACGGGTGCCGGCGTGCTCGAGGCCGCGATCCGCGTCGACAGCGGCATCGCCAGCGCCGACAAGGCCGCCCTGTTCAAGACCTTCGTCAAGGTGATCGCCCAGCGGCGCAACCTGCTCGCCACCTTCATGGCCAAATGGTCGAAGGACTGGCCGGGCTGCGGCGGCCACATCCACATGTCGCTGCAGAAGAAGGGTGGCAAGAAAGGCCCCATTTCGGCCTTCTACGACGAGAAGGCGCCGCACAGGATGAGTGAGACGATGCGGCAATTCGTCGCCGGCCAGCAGGCGCTGATGCCGGAGCTGCTGGCCATGGTGGCACCGACGGTGAATTCCTACCGCCGTCTGATCCCCGGCTTCTGGGCGCCGACCTCGGCCACCTGGGGGGTGGAGAACCGCACCACGGCGCTGCGCGTCATCCCCGGCTCGGCCAAGTCGCAGCGCGTCGAATACCGGGTCGCCGCCGCTGACGGCAATCCCTACCTCGCCTGCGCCGCCGCCCTGGCTTCGGGCCTGTGGGGCATCGAGAACAAGCTCAAGCTCGGTGAGCCGATCAAAGGCAATTCCTACGAGATGGAGCACGCCGCCAAGCACGATCTGCCGCGTACCCTGATGGAAGCCTCCGAGCGCCTGAAGGGCTCGAAGGCCGCCCGCGCGCTGTTCGGCGATGCGTTCGTCGAGCACTATGCCGCCTCGCGCAACTGGGAAGAGCGCGAGTTCCGCAAGGCGCTCACCGATTGGGAACTGGACCGCTATTTCGAGATCATCTGACACATGCCTTCACTCAAGACCGTCTCGCCGATCGACGGATCGGTGATCTGCGAGCGCCCGCTTGCTTTGGCCGGTGAGATCGCCAGCGCCCTGAAATCGGCCCGCAAGGCGGCCACCGCCTGGCGCAACACACCGGTCGCTGACCGCTGTGCCATCGTGGCCCGCTTCGTCGAGGCGATGGAGGCGCGCAAGGCCGCCATCGCCGAGGAGCTCACCCGGCAGATGGGACGGCCGATCAAATACACACCGGGCGAGGTCGGCGGCCTGGCCGAGCGCTCGCGCTACATGATCGGCGCCGCCCCTGCTGCCCTGGCCGACGAGAAGCTCGAGCCCAAGGAGAATTTCACGCGCTTCATCCGCCACGAGCCGCTCGGCGTGGTCTTCGTCGTGGCGCCGTGGAACTACCCCTACCTGACGGCGGTCAATGCCGTGGTCCCGGCCCTGCTCGCCGGCAACGCCGTGATCCTCAAGCACTCGGCCCAGACGCCGCTGGTGGCGGAACGCTTCGCCGAAGGCTTCAAGGCGGCCGGCCTGCCCTCAGGCGTATTCCAGATCCTGCATCTCTCCCACGCCGACACCGAGGCGGTGATCCGCGCCCCCGAGGTGGATTTCGTCGCCTTCACCGGCTCGGTCGAAGGCGGCCATGCCGTGCAGAAGGCGGCCTCCGGGCGTTTCATCGGCACCGGCCTCGAGCTGGGCGGCAAGGATCCCGCCTATGTGCGGCAAGACGCCAACCTCGCCCATGCGGTCGAGAACCTGGTCGACGGCGCGTTCTTCAACTCAGGCCAGTCCTGCTGCGGCATCGAACGCATCTACGTTCACAAGGACGTCTACGACAAGTTCGTCGACGGTTACGTGGCCCTCACCAGGCAGTACAAGCTTGGGAATCCCCTCGATCCCGAGACCACGCTAGGCCCGATGGTGCGGGCCTCGGCCGCTGATTTCGTGCGCGGACAGATCGCCGACGCCGTGAAAGCCGGCGCCAGGGCACATGTCGATGCGAAGAGTTTCACGGCCGACAAGCCAGGCTCGCCCTATCTCGCGCCGCAGGTTCTGACCGGCGTCGACCACTCGATGCGGGTGATGACCGAGGAAAGCTTCGGGCCGGTGATCGGCATCATGAAAGTCGGCTCGGACGAGGAGGCCATCCGGCTGATGAACGACAGCCAGTACGGCCTCACCGCCGCCATCTGGACCGTGGATGCCGAGGCGGCGCTGCGCATCGGCGATGCGGTCGAGACGGGGACGTGGTTCATGAACCGCTGCGACTATCTCGACCCGGCGCTGGCCTGGACCGGGGTCAAGGATTCAGGCCGCGGCTGCACCCTGTCGAAGCTGGGCTTCGACTACCTGACCCGGCCTAAATCGTTCCACCTGCGCACGAAGACATAGCGGATCCCCTGGCGGGTCAATCCAGCGCCTGGCACAGGCTTGCCTTATCGTCGTCTTTCACTGGCATCGGCACGGTCTTGTAAGCTAGGACTTTCTCCGGATCGAGATCGGGCCGGTAGTCGAGTTCCCTGTAAATCTTCCCGAATTCACATGCCGGCAGCAGCGGAAGGCCAAATTCGCCGCTGTCCAGGAACCGGCAATCGACGCCGACCGCCGCCCGCTCCGCGCCGGCATCCCGGAATTCAGGATCGTTGCATAGCTGCACCATGCGTAGGGCAACAGTCCAGCGCGCCGCATGGCGCAAACAGTTCGCGATATCCGCTTCGAGCTTGAGATGGGTCGGCGCATACGCCAGCGGATCGAAATAGCATTGTGGATGATAGCCGCCGAGCCCCAGGCGGCGGCGGAACGACGAGTCCCTGATCTTGGCCGCAGCCGCGCGTTTCGCTCGGGCATCCTCAGGCTTGTCCTCGGGCCTGTCCCCGTCGAAGTAGCGCTCGTCGAAACGGTCAAGCGTGTTCAGCCCGACGTCGAACGTGCGGGCCGCGCGCACCTGCCTGCTCTGGTCCCGCCGGATATCGTCGAGATAGCGCTCGAACGCCCGCTTGCGCAGATCCGCGTTCGATTCCATCGAACGATCCACCGATTCCGAAACGATCCCGGGCCGGAGGGGGATAAACGCCGACTCGATGCCGCGCGCCGACGGCTTCTCCTCGTCCGTACCGCTGGTGCGGCTGAGGCTGGAATCGATGACCAGCGACAGGACCCTTTCGGGGACGGGTTCGGCGGACGGTCGGAAAATATCGCGCAGCATCATGACCACCTCGGTCAGGCCATGGTTGTCCTGCGCACCGCCATCCGTGAGATGGATAAACCCAATCCTCGATCCAGGCGCCGCCGGGCCCGGGAACTGGCCAACGGTCACGTAGTCGATGATCAGCGGATATGCCGCCGACGCCGCGACGCCATACGACAGGGGGTATTCGGACAGGTTAGACCGGAGGAGGTCGCGAAAGTAGTAGTCGAGAAATGCAAAATGCATGTGCTCGTTTTCGAGGCGCAGGCGCCGCCGGGCCGGGTCGATGCCCGCCCTTTCCTCGATGAACCGGCGCAGTTCCACGGTGTTGGTCGCGTTGAGAACGAGGTTCGGCCGCCGGGGGTTCAGATCGGCGAATTTGGTTCGTCCAGCCGCGCCGTCGCCAAAAAGGCTCGACGCAAGGTTTTCGGCCAGGATATCGCCCGTGTTCCGATGGGTGAGCCCCCGCTCAAGCGTATCCACCGGATTGAACCGCTTCAGCAAGTGCCTGAAGAAGATGTTGGACGACGCACGCTCCGTCATCTCGTTGTAGGACCAGAGAATCCGATCGCGCCCGCTCGCCGTCAGGTCGCACCGGCTATTGTCCCGGCGGAAGTGCGGGTTCGCCGCCGGCGGCTCCACGGCACTGGCGGGATCTCAGCTCAGCCCGTACAACGCCGCGGTAAAGCTGCCGCCGGACACCGACGACACGACATCGACATGGTCCAGAAGCCCCCAGCCCTGCAGCGCGAACAAGGCCTCGGTTGAGAAGACCGCCGATTTCGTGCCGCCGCCCGAAATCGACAGCGAGATGAAGTTCGTATCCCGGCGCGGCGGGCCGCCGATGCCCTTGCGGCATTCATCGAGCACGGTGGCGCGAGGGGGCGAGGCTTTCTCGGATATAGTAGCGAAACGGTTTCGGCAATCGGGATCGATATCCCAAGGCACGGTCACCGAGGCAACGCTGGCCGATGGCTGGAAGTCGGCCGGCAGCGGCATGTTCTGGAACGTGTCGAAGCTCCGGAACTGCTCAGGCGTCCAGCCGTAGAAAACCTCCCGGCTGACGATGGTCGAGCACGCGACGAGCGTCATGCCGCCGAGAATGGCCGCCACGGCCACGCGACGGCGTCGCCGGGCTGCCTCTTTCCCGGTTTTTGGCGTCGATTGACCCAGATGATCGGATGATTGTGCGCTCATGGTCCCCTCCCGCCATTCACACATCGCTCCCCAGCGATATCTCACAACCAAAGATAGATTATAATTTTATCGTCAGCAACTTATGAGGGCTCCACTTGCTGCTCACCTCGCTTGCCGGCTCCTCCACACTTGCCGTGGAGCATAGCGCGGTGTATCGCCATCGCTTCGCATAGCGAGGGCCGATGACCGACACCATTCCGCTCAAGGGCAACTGGAACTACCCGACCTCGATCCGCTTCGGCGCCGGCCGCATATCGGAGCTGCCCAAGGTCTGCGAGGGCGCTGGCATCAAGAGCCCGCTGCTGGTCACCGATCCCGGCCTCGCCAGGCTGCCGATGATCGCCAGCGCGCTCCAGTCCTGCAAAGAGGCCGGTCTGGGTGTCGCCCTGTTCTCGGATCTGCGCGGCAACCCGGTGGCGAAGAACGTCGAGGACGGGCTCCAGGCTTTCCGTGCCGGCAAGCATGACGGCGTCATCGCCTTCGGCGGTGGCAGCGCGCTCGATTGCGCCAAGGTCATCGCCTTCATGGCCGGCCAGACGCGGCCGATGTGGGATTTCGAGGATATCGGCGACTGGTGGACGCGGGCCGACCCGGCCGGCATCAAGCCGGTGGTCGCCGTGCCCACGACCTCGGGCACGGGCTCGGAGACCGGCCGGGCGGGCGTCATCACCGACGAGACCACGCACACCAAGAAGATCATCTTCCACCCGAAGATGATGCCGGCGGTGGTCATCGCCGATCCCGAGCTCACCATCGGCCTGCCGCCGCACATCACCGCGGCGACCGGCATGGACGCCCTCGCCCACTGCCTCGAAGCCTATTGCGCGCCCTTCTATCACCCCTATGCCGACGGCGTAGCGGTCGAAGGCACGCGCCTGATCGCCGCCTGGCTGCCCAAGGCGGTGGCGAATGGAAAGGATATTGAAGCTCGCGCGCACATGATGGCGGCCGCCGGCATGGGCTCGACCGCCTTCCAGAAGGGGCTGGGCGCCATCCATTCGCTTTCCCACCCGCTGGGCTCGGTGCTCGACACCCATCACGGCCTGACCAACGCCGTGGTCATGCCCTACGTCTTCGCCTTCAACCGTCCGGCGATCGAGGAGAAGATGATCCGCCTCGGCCGCTATATCGGCCTCAAGGACGCGTCGTGGAACGGCGTCATGGACTGGGTCCTGTCCTTGCGCAAGCAGATCGGCATCCCGCATACGCTCAAGGATCTGGGCATGAGCGACAGCCACGTGGCCAAGTTCTCCGAGATGGCGCTGGTCGATCCCTGCACCGGCGGCAACCCGGTGAAGATCGGCGTCGCCGAGCTCAGCCGCATGTACCAGGCGGCGCTGGCGGGGACGCTCTAAGCGGATTCAGTTACCGCGTTCGCCGTATCAGGCCACGACACCCGTGGATTTATCACCGCCGCTGAACGAATAAGCTTCGCCGTTGGCGGGATATCCCCCTAGACTCTATGGCTAGCGCGCCCCAACGGGCGCCCGACGCCTCACCGGGGGAGAGATCGTCGATGCGTAGATTGACCTGGCTCATCGTCGCCGTGGCGCCCGTGCTCGTCGCCGCCTGCGCCGATCCGCTGCACATGGCCGGAGGGCACAGCCCGCGCCTGGCCCACCTGTCAGGTGACGAAGTTCTGCAGAGCGATATGACGCCGTCCAAGGGCGACGTTGTCGGTTTCGGCGGCAGCATGCTCGGCCAGCTCGCTGCCGGCGTGCCGGGCGGTGCCCTGCTCGGCTTCGGCGGCCAGATGACGGGCGGCAACAGCGTCGGCAAGGCGGTGGGGTCGACCCTCGGCACGCTGGCCGGCTCGATCCTCGGCCCGCTGGGCAGCATGCTGGGCGGTCTCCTCGGCGGCTATGCCGGCGATCAGCTCCATGCCGGACCGGCGACGGAGCTTGCAGGCGCCGAGCCGGGCGGCCGCTATATCGACGACCTCGATCTCGGGCCTCGCCGAGAAAAGGCATCCTAGCCAATTCTCCGCTGCGCTAATCTGCCGGCGATGATCGACGCCCGAGCGCTCGCGACGGCGTGATACCTGTCCGGCTCGGGGGAACCAGTCACATGCCCAGTGTCAGAAGCAACGGCGCCTCGCTCCACTACCAGCTGCACGGCGAGGCGGGCCGGCCGGCGGTCGTGCTGGCCCATGGCCGAGGCGGCAACGCCGCCAGCTGGTGGCAGCAGGTCCCGGTTTTCTCCGCCGAATATCGCGTGGTCACCTTCGACCATCGCGGCTTCGCCCGCTCGCACTGCGACAGCCGGGAGGATTTCGACCCGCGGCGCTTCGCCGATGACCTCGCGGCGATCCTCGACGACGCAAAGATCGAACGAGCGGCGCTGGTCTGCCAGTCGATGGGCGGACGCACCGGCCTCGGCTTCGCGCTCAAATTCCCGAAACGGGTGAAGGCGCTGGTGCTCTGCGGCACCACCGGCGGGCTCTACGACGAGACCATCGCCAGGGGGCTCGGCGACGTGCGCGGCGTGGCGGCGCAGGTCGGCGGCCTGTCGACCCTGGCGCTCGAGCCGACCTTCCCGCAGCGCCAGCCCGCACTCGCCACGCTCTACGCCCAGATCCAGGCCTTCAACACCGAGTTCGACTATGGCGGGCCGCCGATCCTCACCGCGCCGGAAACGCGCATCGACCCTTCCCTGCTCAAGGGCTGGTCGATCCCCACAATGGTGCTCGGCGGCAGCAACGACCAGATCGTGGCCGCCTCGCTGCTGCCCTACCTCGCGAAGATGATCCCCGGCGCCGAGCTGAAAGTACTGCCCGGGCTCGGCCACTCGACCTATTTCGAGGACGCCGCCACCTTCAACGACCTGGTGGGCGACTTCCTCAAAAAACACGCCTGAGAGGATTCACCACAGAGGCCACAGAGATGATCTGTCTGTGGCCTCTGTGTCTCTGTGGTTCAATCCTGATTACTCAGGCTTGATGCCCGCGGCCTGCACCACGGCCGGCCAGCGCTTGAGCTCGCCCCTGACGAAGCTGTCGAATTGCTGCGGCGTGCCGCCGACGATGGTGGCGGCCTGCGCCTCGACGATGGCGGTGCGCACCGCCGGCACCTGCAGCACCTGGTTGAAGATGCCGTTGAGGCGCGTGACCAGCGCCGCATCCATGCCCGCCGGGCCGGAGATGCCGTGCCAGACATTGACGTCGAAGCCGTTGAGCGTGCGCGCCGCCGGCGGCGTGTCCGGAAGCTGCGGGATCTGGGTCGGCGGCGTTCCGGCCAGCGCCCGCACCTTGCCTTCCCTGATCTGGCCGAGCGAGGTCGAGACGGTGATGATCGCCGTATCGGCCTCGCCGCGCAGCATTGCGGTCAGCATCTCGGAGCCCGAGCGATAGACGACGTTGACCACGTCGATCCCCGCCTGGCTGTTGAGATAGGCCATGAACAGGTGCGTCCAGTTGCCCAGCCCGGCCGAGGCGTAGGTGAACTTGCCCGGCTGCTGCTTGGCCGCGGCGACGAATTCGGCCAGCGTGCTGTAGGGCAGCGCCGGCCGGATGAGGATCACGGCCGGCAGATTCACCAGGTGGATGATGTGGGTGAAGGCGTTGTTCGGATCGTAGGGCAGGTTCTTGGCCAGGGTGTGCGACACCGCGTTCGGCCCGACCTCGGCGAGGAACAGCGTGTAGCCGTCCGGCTTCTCGCGCACCACGGCGGCAGCGGCAATGGTGCCGCCGGCACCGACCCGGTTCTCGACCACCAGCGGCTGGCCGTTGGCGAATTGCTGGAAACCGTTCGACAGGTTGCGTGACAGCGTGTCGGCGGCCCCACCCGGCCCGACGGGCACCAGCAGGCGCACCGGCTTGTCGGGCCATTGCGCGGCGGACTGCGCGGCGGCCTCGACGCTGAACGAAACGGTCGCAAGGATCGCGGCCGCGGCAAACGCGCCGCGGCCCACGATCGTGGCAAGAGCTGACATGGTTCCTCCCTCCGGCTTTGTTGCCCGAATTGGTAAAGGAGGGAGGGCGCTGACGCAACGTCCATGGCGGACGGCCCACCCCGCCTGCCTCGACGACCCTTTCCGCGTGCACTAGACTCCGGTTCGCGTCGGACGCCCCCCGTGTGCCGGCTGTCTTCGGGGTCCTTCCATGCGGCTCGCCCGCGTTTTCCTCCTGGCGCTTCTTACCATCGTGGCCCTGACCGCCGTGCTGGCAGGCAAGGTCCTGCTCGACGAGTGGCACGCCTACGGCCAGAGCCGCAACGGCGCCAACGCGGCCCGCGTCTTCGCCAGCGGCCTGCGCGCCGCCGAGAAGCTTTCGGTCGAGCGTGGGCCCACCAACGGCCTGTTTGCCGCCGACGCGGCGACCATCGGGGAGTGGACCACCCGCCTGGCACGCGCCCGTGCCGCAACCGACGAGGCTTTCGACACATTGGTGAGCGAGCTGCAGGCCAGCGCTTCCGCCGGCATCCGCGGCTCGGCCCGCGAGGTCACCGCCATCCGCTACCGCCTCGCGGCGGTGCGCGACGAAATCGACCGCCTCGGCGCCCAGCTTGCGGCGGCTCGCGATCTCAACGCCATCCGTGGACTTGTGCTGCAGATGGTCGCGCTCGTGGGCAACCTCGCTCCCGTTCTCAACGAGACCGAGCTTGCCGTCGGCGCCGCCGACCCGGGCCTGTTCAAGATCACCGCCGTGGCACGCGCCGCTGCCGACATGCGGGAGTTCGCCGGCCAGCTCGGCAGCGTCTTCGCCGCCGCCCTGGCGGGCGGCGTGCCTCTGACCGAGGTCGAGTCCTTCGCCGTCGAGCGCCTGACCGGGCGCATTGTCTCTCTCGCCCAGCAGATCGAGAACGCCGACAAGGTTGTCCAGATGGCTTCCGTGTCTGATCTGGTCACGGGCATGAAGGATTTCTATCTCGATTCGGCGCTGGGACTCATCGAGAGGCTTACCGCCGCCGGCCGCACGACGGGGCGCTATTCTCTCGGCGGCGGCGCCTTCGTCGAGATCTACGTGCCGGCGATGCAGACCATTCTCGGCGTGCGCGACGCTGCGCTGCGCCAGATCTTCGCCGCCGCCGACCGCAATCAGGATGAAGCGGTCCGTTCGCTGCTTTTCACTGCCAGCATCGTCGGCTTCATAGTCCTGACCACCCTCGGCATCTTCCTGCTGCTGCGCCGGCGGGTGATCCTGCCTCTGCTGCACCTGACCGACGTGATGGACCACGTGGTGCGGCGGGCCGAGGTCACGGTACCCGACACGGCGCGGCGCGACGAGATCGGCGAGATGGCGCGCGCCGTCCGGGTCTTCCAGCGCGACGCGCAGGAGAACGACGAGCTGCGCCGCACGGCGGAGGCGGCCACGACCGCCAAGTCCGCCTTCCTCGCCATGATGAGCCA
>SXGT01214550.1_pt1 | contig 14679 bp, 11 predicted proteins | sample 3176221 | NCBI WGS metagenome assembly SXGT01 (sample SAMN11356862, study PRJNA531348) | freshwater metagenome | isolation source: freshwater sample F1-120 | place: China: Fuxian Lake, Yuxi | collected 2017-12-25
ACAGGCCGGAGATCAGGTACAGCGGCACCAGGCCATCGAAGGGCAGGAACATCAGCAGCGCCACGCCCTGCAGCACCGAACCCAGCAGCAGCGTGCGCAGGCCGCCGATGCGATCGGAGATCCAGCCGGAGATCAGCCGGCTCGCCACACCCATGCCCAGCATCACCGAGAGCATCTCGGCGCCGCGCGCGGCGCCGAAACCCAGGTCGGTGCAGTAGGCCACGATGTGCACCTGCGGCATGGACATGGCCACGCAGCACGACACCCCGGCCACACACAGCAGGGCCTGCAGTGTGCCGGGCGACAGGCCGAGCGGCCGATCGCCCCGTGCGAGGGTTGCACTGGCGGGCGCAGCGACCGGCACCGGTGCCGCTTCGGGCGGCGGACGCCGACGCAGCACCAGGGCCAGCGGCAGCATGGTGAGCAGGCAGAACACGCCGATGAAGGTGTAGGCCTCGCGCCAGCCGCCGTGGTCGATGAAATGCTGCGTTACCGGCGGCCAGATCGCACCGGCCACGTAGTTGCCGCTCATGCAGATCGCCAGCGCGATGCCGCGGCGCCGGTCGAACCAGCGCGAGGTATCGGCCACCAGAGGCGCGAAGGTGGCTGAAGTACCGAGCAGGCCGATGAGCAGGCCTTGCGCCAGGCTGAACTGCCAGAGCGTGGTGGCCGCGCCGGCGGCGATGAAGCCCAGGCCCAGGCCGACGGCGCCACCGAGCACCGGCACCATCACGCCGAAACGGTCGGACAGCTTGCCCATGAGGATGCCGCCGACGCCGAAGCCCACCATGGTGAGCGTGTAGGGCAGCGACGCGGCACCGCGATCCACCCCGAAGTCGGCCTGGATTCGCGGCAGCACCACGGTGACCGAGTACATGCCCACGCCGCCCAGCGTCATGAGCACGAGCGAGACGACCAGCCGCCACCACGCGTAGGGTGATTCGGTGGCCGTCGCGGGGCTCATGCGGCGCGGGGTGACTGGCGGGCGCGGGCGCGCTCCAGCGTGCGGCGGGCTTCGTGCACCGGCATGCCGTACATGTCGGCGAAGGCTTCCACCGTCTGCCCGCTGGCGTCGAAGGCGCGCAGCAGGGCTTCGTCGCGCGCGGCGCGGCTGGCCGCTTCGGCCAGGGCTTCGGCGGTGATGGCGTTGACGGTCTCGTCGCGCCCCATCACCAGCGTGGCGTAGGCTTCACGACCCAGGCCCGAGGCCTCGAAGGCCTGCACGATGCGCTGGCGCAGCTTGGGGACCAAGTCTTCCGGCGAGCGGCCCTGGCGGCGTCGGAACACCTCGATCAGCGCATGGTGCACGTGCTCGGGCGCCAGGGCCTCCACCGGCTGGCCTGCGAGGTCGTGGCGCGGCTGGCCCGAGGCGACCACGGTCAGGTAGCGCGACGAGCGGGTATGCAGGGCCAGCGCTGCCTTGAGGCCTTCGGCGTCCAGCACGCCTGGGTGGGCGTCGAGCAGGTCCTGGTAGATGCCGCGCTTGAGCGGCTTGAGCACCTCACCGAAGAGGCTGGGCGCGAGCTGGGCCAGCTGGTCGAGCACCGGGTGCTGGCGGGGTGGGCGCGCATCGGTGCGGGGGGCCTTGTTGCGCGGTGCGCCGCGGCGCGCCCGGGCCGGTTGGGCGGTGGCGGGCGCGTCGGGCGGGGTGGTGGCTGTGTTCATGGCTGGGAGTGGGACCGGCAGCGGGGCTGCGAAGTCCGACATCATGCCAGCGCCTGGGAAGCGGGCCACCTTCGTCCATGCATGGGGCGCCTGAACGATCCACGGTACGCCGTCTGGTTTTGAATTTCGATAACCTTTTTGTTCATTTCATACCGAAAAGGCATGGGTTTTGTAGAAAAACAGTGTTATAAATTTCCGCGCGTGGGTGTTTTGAACGGTCCACCAGAGACGGGCTCTGCGCAGCAAAGTGCCGATGGGTACCTCATGCCGGCGATGGTCGGACCGTGCCGGACGGTGGTGCTCCTTGGCTTCAATCCAACTTGATTCGGGAAAGACCTGGGCATGTTCGACGCATTCGACGAAGGTGGGGGGTTTGGTGCCACCCATCACAGGGGAGAGGGGTGGGGGAGGCGTGGGCGGCACGAGGGTGGCGCGCCCGAGGTCATGGGCGGTGCGGCCGGGCACGGCGTCACGGGCATGGCGTTTCGGGACGTGCTGCAGCACGCGTACGTGCGTGAAGCCGAACGCGATGCGCGCGGGCCCGCCGATCTGCGGCGGCTCAACGGGCGGCTCCTGTGCGTGCTGACCGCGTGCCACGAGGTGGACACGGCCCGACGACGGCTGATGGGCAGCCTGAACACCCAGCAGACCTTGAAAAGTCTGGCCCACCTCCTCGCGGCAAGGGGGGGCGCTGGGTTAAGCCCAGGGACTGAGCAGCGCAAGCTCACGGAAATGCTGGCCGACTTGCGATGCACGGTGGAGATGGCCACGGCGATGTGGGAGGCGGCAGGCCGACACTTCACGCGGGTGACGCGCCTGTTGCCGGCCCAGTTGGACACGAATGGGACCCACTTCATCCCGGCGGCGCCCACCGAGATCGACCGGCTGGCGCTCGAAGCGCAGCGGCAAGGGGATGAGGCCATTTCGAAGACGCCGGATGGGCATCGCACCTCGGCGAGCGATCGTTTTGCCCAGGCCAAGGGGACCTACCTGCAGGCGGTCATGGATTGGGAGCTGGCGCAAGCCCGATGGGCGCACGCCGATCGCGTGCGCCAACTGGCCGAGCCCGGGTGTCACACCGGATCTCAAGGCGCGATGGCGTTCGCTCAGGCCGTGGCCGGCCAGGAGTGGCAACGCAGCAACCTGCTCATGCGGGAGGCACACGCCTGCATGACGCGCCATGCCCTCTACGCCGTCGCCCTGCAGTTGCCCGCGCACTTCGGAGTGGGCTGAGGGGGCGGCAAAAGGCCCGCAGCGCCGAGGCGCGTGCGGGCCTGATCGTGAAACCTGGCGGCGCGAGTCAAAAAGGTTATCCGCACCAAATTCTGTTGTTAGAGCCCACGATGTGAGTGAGTGAGAGGGTTCCCGCACTCTCTCTACCGAGATTCTGTGTATAGGTAAGGCGTTTATGTCCTTTTTGACCCCCGAGGTGGGCACGCAGCGCCGATTTGTTGATAGGGAGGTAGCGCCCATTTACCCTTAGCTTACAGCCTCGACCTCCCCAAACAGACGTCGCAACGTGAGGTCCAGGCCAACCTGCCGCGAGTGAGCTCGAGGCGGGGCAAGGATGGCGCGACGCGCAGCGTCGACATCCCCCACCAGGATGACCTGGTGCTGAGCGCGGGTCAGTGCCGTGTACAACAGCGTCCGGTCGAGCAACCGAGAGTCACTCACAGGTATAACAACACGCGGCCACTGGGAACCCTGGGCTTTGTGAACGGTGATGGCGAACCCGAGCTCGAGATACTCCAGCATGCCCAGCGTCACCGCACGGCGAATGCCGTCGTCCCAGTCAACCCATGCTAGAACCCGCTCCGCTTGGCCTTCGGCATCGTCTGCCTCGGATGCCTCTGGTGCCACCTCGACAACTGTGCCCTGCGAACCGTTCTGCAGGCCCTGGTCCCACAAGTTTCTTGTGCAGAGTACTTGGTCGCCGAGGTGATAGCCACAGAGTTGGGTCTGTTCAAACTGGGCGCTCCACGTGGTCACCGCCGGATTGCGGGCCGTGAATCGCCGCTGGCAAAGTTGATTGAGAAGCTTGGTGCCTGCTGGTCCGTTGCGAAGAGGTGCAAGGACCTGTGTTGATTGAGGGTTCAGCGCATAGAGTTCAACGACTGTCTCTGCAATGAGCCGGTTCTCGCAAGGCAGAAACGCCACAGGAGCTGTTTCGTCGGAGGAGATGCTGGGCCACTTCCCGGCTCGGAATGCGGAGGCGACTGCAGCGATATCGCCACCATACCGCTTCACGGTCTTGAGCTCGACGAGTGGCACCTCGGGAAGGTTGGTCAAGCAATGGAGTACTAGTCCGGGCCCAACTGGCATGAGCTGATATGGGTCCCCTGCCAGAACAAGTCGAACGTGCGGCTTGAGCAAGTGGCACAGACGGCTCATTGAGATGATGTCCACCATGCTTGCTTCGTCGATAACAAGCACAGTAGGGCCATCGAACGTGGCGTCAGTTGCGCCGTTCAGGAAGCTTGCAATGGTGGAAGCTGGGATGCCAGTCGAATCCTGCATTCGCTTCGCTGCACGGCCCGCCAGCGCCACCTGAATGACCTTCGTGCCGGTAGCTTGATACACGCGGTAGAGAGACTTGAGGACGGTGGTCTTGCCGACTCCGGCTCCTCCGGTAAGGCAGGCAAAGGAGTATTGGGCTGCGAGTCGAATCGCCTGCCGTTGCTCTGGGTTCAGCTCAATGCCGTCTTCGGCTTCACAAGCCGAGATTAGCCGCTCCACCTCTGGGTCCGGTAGGAGCGGCGTTCCGCCCCCTTGCAACCGGTCACAGATGGTCTTGGCGACTTGGTGCTCCATTACACGGGCACCCAACTGCTGCAGGCCGTGAGACGCCTGAACGATGTGACCGTTCTTCAGGCCCTCGTCCACGGCGTTCGCAAGGAGGTCTCGCCAGCGCACTCCAACTGGAGGCTTTCCGAGCAAGGGCGTAACGTGAGCCATCACGTCTGCCGTAAGCATCAACGTGTGTCCTGCCGCGAATGTGCGATAGCACGCTTCCTCCACAGCTCCTCGTAGTCGCCGAGGGTCGATGGGTTCTACCCCAAACTGCTCTCTGGCCAGGTGGTCGACGGTCCTCCAACTTCCAGTGAAGCTAAGAAGGCGATACGGGTCAGCCTCAATGCTTGCGCGGGCCTCGTCGCCGAAGTAGCGGAGGATTTTTCTTCCCAAAGGTACGCTGAAGCCTTGCGACTGCAGCCACTGCAGCGTCTGAGACTCTCCTTGGTTGGCCCAGGCTTCGACTAGAGTTCGAGCGACGTCGGCAGAGAGCACGTCGGAGAAGGGGAGTGCATCGCCGGCGTCCAAGAGCCCATATAGGGCATCACCGAACCGCTCCCACAGCCGCCTAGCCTTCACCGTTCCGATTCCCTCGAACGCCGAGCACTCGGCGAGATAGGTGACGATGTGTTCACCCGACGGTCGGTCGAGCCATGCATAGTCGGCGTCAATCTGTTGCTCGATGAGTCGATAGCCGTCGACGATGGCCTCCCGCTGGTTGAGCGGTCCCCCCACGGTCCACCATTGGCCGCGCTCCACCGGAGTTTCGCCAAGGATAGAGCGGGGGGCCTTGACGACGATGTAGGTAGCAGCACTTTCGACGGAACCTGCCGAGTTCACAGGAACGCCAGTGAAGATGGCGCCCAACCCCCTGGGGTCCTGAGAGCGAATGCCGGTGACGCGCAGAGTGACTGTAGGGGTGGCCGTCACCGAGGAAGTCTCCCTGTCTCTGCGAGCACCTCCTGCAGGACCGCGTAGCGGCCGAGCAATGTCTTCAGTTCAGCGTTCTCCGCCTTGAGGCTGGCATTTTCCCGCTCCAGACGTGACAGACGTTCGGCGTCCCGTGCGGCTCGGACTGAGTCGAAGCGCTGGGGTGCAACGGGGGTACCCTCGCTGGTGCTGCTATCAGCCAGTGGTGGCAGCACCTCCCTCTCCCGCAACACTTCCTCGAGCCGCTTAAGCGCAGCTCTGATGCGAGGATTCTGAGACAGGGCAGATTTGGCGAAACCGCACTCAGCTGCGATTTCGGTGCGGGACAACACACCTCGGGTGACCATCTCTCGGAAGTCGCTGTCTGACTTGGAGGCGACCCACGTTTGGAACCGCTGGACGTTCTCTTCTGCTACCTGTTGCCCGCTGGCCATCAAGTGGCTCCCTTCGAACGGTCGCGGTCCGGTTTGCCCAGCGGGGCGTTCAACACATCCATGGTCACGCCCTTGCGCTCTGCGTTGCTCGCCCAGGTGACGAATTGCTCTAGCAGTAGGGCGTTCTCTGCTTCGAGCCGCTCTGCCTTCGCCTTGAACCGGTTGGCTTGCTCCACTGCTGCGCGTACGCGCTCGTCCTTGGGGGTTCCCCGTGTGCTGGGAAGGGTGCCGCTCAAAGACTTCTTTCGAAGGGAGAAGGCGTCGGCCACCTTCGCATAGCTGCTCAGGGTGAACCGTGAGTACCGATAACCCCATAGTTCCTCGAGCTTGTCTAGCAACAAATCCCAGGTTAGCTTTCCACGCCATGTGTCGAGGGTTTCAAGGGCCGCCTCGATTTGTATGGGGGTCAGGTCGGGTGCGCGATTCTTCTTCATAGCAATGCCTGATGTATCTTGATAGTCCGGATGGACTTCACTTGGTCAGTCGTTATGAGCGGGGCGTTGGTGGTATCCAGCCGAATGCGGGCTCCGACAGGAACTTCAGGGTCCTCCAAGATTGAGAGCATCGCGGTGACACGTTCCAGGGTCTCTGTTTGGTGCTTGACCCACATATCAGCGCCGTACTCCTCATCACTCAAGGCCGCCTTTGCCTGCTTCAGCAGATACTCCGTCTCGCTCTTAAGCAGCCGCAAGTTCGCCTCCTTTTCACCTTCACCCTTGACGCACTCCTGCTCCTGGCAGTTCATGCAGTCGCGGTACAGCTGGCATGGCTCGCTTGCAAAGATATGTCGACACCATCCGTACTCCGTGGTGTGCGCAGCGGTGAGTCCTAAACCCCTAAACTCACTGCGCAACATCAAGGTCCTGCTGGAGGCATCTACGGGTTCGAGTTCCGACGTAAAGCCGGACTCGAGTGCCTCGCTAATGGGCGCCTGCACCTCAGCAGACGACATGTGGTCATAGCTGCGGTTTTGCTTGATGTCCTTGCGTCCGGAGAAGATGGCAATCTCCGCACTGCTCAACCCACCCATCTGTGCGAGCGTGTTGAGGTAGTGGCGCAGGCTATGACTAGTCAGCTCGATGGGAGAACCATCGTCCTCCGTATAGTCGAAGGCATCAAAGATGGACGCTCGGCCTTCTCGAGTGCCGAATCGGCTCGTCACTGCCTCGTTGTCGACACAACTGAACATGCAAAGGTAGGTCGCTCGGTTCGCGTGCATCTCGTTGGTGCGCATCACCGCCATGGCGTCCATGCAGCGGAGGTCGGGGGAACCTGGCATGAAGGGGAAGGTTGACGGCAGCATGCCAATAACGGCGCGCTCGACATCGTCAAAGAGGTAGCCGATGCGCTTGCCACCTAGCGGTTGTTTCTCGAGGTCGTGTCCATTCGCCCATGTGTTTGCCTGATTCTTGGCTCCCTCATCTCCCCATAGCACCAGAGCCACCTCGGGTAAGGTGAGCACACGCCGACCTCTAAGGTGCTCGGCACCTTCGTGGAGGAACAGCTTGGTAGGGTTGGCCGTGTACCAGCTGGCCAGCTGGTTCGCTGGTTTCGACACCCGCGTCAGATTTGCGACTGCCTCTCGAGCGACGTCGCTCATGTCGGAAGGCAACCACTTGGTGGTGTTCTCGAAGCCTTTCGAGCCCGCCCACCGCAGACCCAACTTGCCTCGGAACTCGCCGTCGCCCTCCACGAGGCAGTTGCGCCTCAGGCGGAGAACCTCGTTGATACGCTCGGGGGCACAAAGCATTACTGCCGTCATGCTGGAGGTCAACACGTCCGGCGGCTCGATGGCCTGGTGGAAGATGCCCGCCAAGGCTCGCAGTGCGGCTGCTGACGGAAGCTTCTCTTTACGGGCATTTAACGCCTCTTGGGATATGCGCGACCCCACCTCCTGAGGCTTCTTCATACCGTGCTTCCAACGTTGCCGCATCGAGATGAACAGTTTGGCAGCCATGAACTCGGCGATGTACTCCAACTGCCCAGCGATTCGATAGGCCACCGCTGGCGAAACCTGCTTCTTGGCGAGCTCCACTGCCTTATCCAGTACGTCGCTGTCTACTGCGGTCGGACGAGACCCCTTTGATTCTTGGCGCAGCGCTGCCTCAAGACAACGGAGCGCCGCAACCCTTGGTGCTTGTGACACCACCTCCCGCTTGTCCTGAAGGTAGACGAGCGCAGCCTTGGCGAAGCTCAAGAACGGCTGAGGCAAACTCGGCTCGGCCTCGCCAACGCTGGACGCCTCGAGCGTACTGAATACGACTCGGTTGGTCTTGTTCTGGCCCTTCAAGTAGTCGGCTTCCCAGACGTTCTTGTCAAACTGAAGATGCGCGCCCATGACCTGGGAGCTGCGGCACAGCTCGACGAACGCTTCCACGTTGGCCTGCGGCTCAAGCTCGGCTCTAGGCGTAAAGAGCAGTACAGGAGCGGTCATGCTGCTTCCTTCCCGTTGCTACGCTGCGACCAAATCTGAGCACATTGGGAGATAACTTCCTTGACGGCTCGAATGGGTTCGTCGTTTACAGCGGCCATCCTGTCGTCGTCGGACCATCGCTGACGCTCTACTTCGAGACGACTGAGCACTTTCTCGTGAGGCGCGTCAAGCCATGGCTCGAATCGGAAGCAGGTGTAGCAGGCAACTGGCTTGTTGAATCGGCAACCGCTTCCCTTGCCCGCACAGCTGCCGAGACCTTCGGTGGTCACACGGAAGTCGTGGATTCGACTGCCGGGGGCGCCTTTGTGCGTGCTATGGGCTTCGTCCTCCACTACCTGCCCCTTGAAGGCCTGTGCGAGGGGTGCCAGGAACTTGCTGAGAGCACGGTCGTAGCTTTCAACAATCTTTGGTGATGCGGAGACATAGCACTCGACGTTCTGGAGGTCGGCGTGGCCCAGCCGCTCGGCAATGACCATCTTGCTGACACCTTCCTCCGCCATGCGAGTCCCAAACGTGTATCGGAATCGCTGGGGCACAACGGGCATCGGGGCGTACTCCAGTCGCGCGGAGGGCGGAGCGATTTCCTTCATCAGCTGGCTGAACCACTGGGACAGAATGTGAGGGGTGCAGTGCCCAGCAAACAGGTCTCCCTCTACCCGCACAATTTTTCTAGGTCCCCGAGGCATAACGAGCTCGGTCGAGAAGAACGCGTCGTCATCGGTCGAGCCCAACGCGAGGCGTTCGTTGCGGAACTCGACGATGAGTTGTGAGGTTTGTGCGCCGATGTCGAAGTCCAAGAAGCTCAATCGCGCGTGCTCGAGCCCATTCTTGGCTTGTGGCAGCTTCAAAACAGAGGTGCTTGGGTTGAAGTCGCATAGCTTGAGCGATGCGTACTGTGAGATGCGGCCGCCACATGCAAGGAGTAGACGAGCTAGAAGTAGCGTCCAAAGTGGTAGCTCCCCCTTGCCGTAAGCTGTGTTCACCGCAGAGTACAAGGCCGTGTACTCGTCCTCGCTGAATGGGCCTTTGACTGGGTCCCTCGTTCGTACGGCATCGCCTTTCGTGTTGCCGGGCTTCCGATGCTCTCGGAGGTACGCTGCGCAGCCCGGCGTGACGCCTGGCAACTGCAGGTCCACCCATTTCTGTAGCAACCCGTTCAACGTCCCAAGACGCCACTTTTCATGCGACGCAAGGCTGGCCGCGTAGTTGGCGACCGCTTGCTCGTCTATCGACCATGTGTCCCGGGCGGGAGAGCTTTTGAGGAAGTGTAGGAACGCAACGAACAAGTTCTCGACATGACTCGACGAGTGGCCGGCAACGTAAGGCAGCAGCGCGGACTTCAATGAGGTCTTGTACGACGCCCCATCAGCATCCAACTGCGCGAAGTCCACGTGAGCAATGAAGGGTCCGTCTGACCACTCCCAAAGGTCGGACCTGGGGTCGATGGAGGCTTTGCTGCGCGTGAAGACGCGGACCGGCAGAGCCGGGACTGGCGCGAAGAATTTGTGTTCAGTCGTTTGGGGCATCGAGCTTATCCTGTAGTTTTAGTGCAACCTCACGCCCCTTCCGGCGAGTGTGCCGACGTGTGTAGTCACGTGAAGTCTGAGAGTTCTCTGACCACCCTTGCTGCTCGTTTCGCGCACGCATTTCTGCCACCTCGGACATCCCCATCTTGTCTGCCTGCTCCGAGAATCGCTCATTCCACGTATGCCGCGTCACATGGCCGGTCAACTTGAGGGGAAGCCCAGGGCACGCAGCACGCAACTGTTCGAACAGCTTCCCTAAACTCCGTGCCGATAGCGGCTTCCCGTCTTGAGCTACGAATACCTGGGGGAACTTTCGTGCTCCCCTGATTCGCTGACGGTCCTCGTTAATATGAGTGAGCAGCGCCTTCATGATTGCCGGCCGCAGCTCAAGCTCCCGGTCATTCGTCTTGGTGTTGACTGGAGTGCCCCGAGGGTCTTCAGAAGCATCAGCGCGTCTCAGGACACCAAGCTGCGATAGCTGCGCTTTGAGGTCACGAACTTGCAAGCCAAGCAACTCGCCGCCGCGCATGCCGGTCGCGAGCAGGAGCATGACAATTATCCAGTTCCGCTTCCTGACGAAGCCTCTCTTCCAGGGGTTGTCAGGGCTATCCGGGTGCACGATGGCCATTACTCGGTCTTGGTCCTCTTGAGAAAGCCCCTCCCGAGCACCTAGTCGGGCACGCTTTGGCACCTTCGGGATTTGCGCTCGGAAGGTTTTCAGCGCCTCGGTGCTCTCTAGTACAAGCTGCTGACGAGCAGACCGAGAGAGTGCCGCCGCGTAGTAGCCGGCGAGATACTCCAAGTAGTCCGCCATGTAGCGCATGCGATTGGCATGGTTCGCCTTTCCCACCGGAGTGGCCTCTTTTGACCGCTTGGTGCGGCGCATACGCACGTTCTTGAGGTTAACCACCTGCTTGCTGGTCTCGTACTCATCCTCGTGAGGCAAGTCGTCCATGGCGTACTGGGCGACGTCTGCGAGGCGGTTGAGTTCGCTAGCACTGAGAAATTCCCCGGCTCTTAGACGCGCAAGTATGTCTACGCGGGGGGAGGAATCCAGCTCACGGTATAGCAGCGCGAGGCATTGGCAGACAGCTTGAATGGTGTTGGCGGCAAGTCCACGTCTGCGCCATCTTTGCAAGAAAAGAGTAACGGCGTGGACAGGCAGTCCGTCCGGGCCCTTCAACACCGAGTGATGTTCCCCGTTCTGAAACCGAATCCGTTTTGCGATGTATCGCGGCATCTATCAACCGTTTTTGTAAGTTCGTAGTTGAGCCCCTCCTAACTACAACACAAAAACTGAGTGTTGATAAAGAAAAAGGCCCGTTTCCTCTCAGAAGCGGGCCTTCAATCAACAGAAAAGCAACAAGGTGCTATTTAGAACGGGATGTCGTCGTCCATGTCGTCAAAGCCGCTGGACTGGCGCGCGGGCGCGGCCGCCGGGGCCTGGCGCGGCGCGGGTGCCGGGGCCCGGGGGGCCGCGGCGGGGCGCGAGTAGCCGCCGCCACCACCGCCTTCTTCACCGCCGCCACCGCCCATGCCTTCGCGGCCGCCGAGCAGTTGCAGTTCGGTGGCGATGATGTCCACCGTGTTCTTCTCGACGCCGGACTGGTCGGTGTACTTGCCGTACTTCAGGCGGCCTTCGACGTAGATCGGGCGGCCTTTCTTCACGTACTCGCCGGCGATTTCGGCCAGGCGGTCGTAGAAGGTGACGCGGTGCCACTGGGTGTCTTCGATCATCTCGCCGCTGTTCTTGTCCTTGCGGCGGCTGGAGGTCGCCACGCTGACGTTGGCCACGGCCTGGCCGGATGGCAGGTAGCGGATTTCGGGATCGCGGCCGCAGTTGCCGACGAGGATGACTTTGTTGACGGATGCCATGGTGGTGATGTCCTGAAGAGAGGGCGGACCCGGGCGCGGCCGGGACGCGGCCTGACATTGTGCCGCAAGTGCCGGCCGGGCCGGCGGCGGCCGATACACTGGCCCCATGAAAGGTGAACCGGACTTCCTTCAGAACCTGCGCGATGAAATGGGAGGCGGGCGCCAATGGCTGGACCGGGTCGTGGTGATGCTCTACGCCGTGCTCGCAGGTCTGGCGGTGGTGCTGTTCACCTTGCTCGCCGAGGGGGCGTTTGCCTTGTACAGCGGCCTGCGCAGCGGCTGGTGGTGGGCGCCGCTGGTGTGGACGCCTGCGCTGACCGCGCTGGTGGTGTGGGCCGTGCGCCGCTGGGCGCCGGGTGCGGCCGGTTCGGGTGTGCCGCAGGTGCTGACCGCGCTGGACCCGGCCACGCCCTTGCGCGAACGCTCGCGCTTCGTCTCGCTGCGCTTGAGCGTGGTCAAGGTGTTGGCGGTGTCGGGCGGCGTGCTGGCCGGCCTGTCGATCGGTCGCCAGGGGCCGTCGGTGCAGGTCGCCGCCGGGGTCATGCTGCACGCGCGCCGCTGGCTGTCGCCGAACTCGGGCATCACCCACCGCGAACTGCTGGTGGCTGGCGGCGCGGCCGGCATTGCCGCGGCCTTCAACACGCCGCTGGGCGGCATCGTGTTCGCCATCGAGGAGCTGTCCCGGCGCCTGCAGGACCGCAACAGCGGCCTGATGCTGGCGGCCATCGTGATCGCCGGCCTGGTGGCGGTCTCGGCGTTCGGCAACCTGTCGTACTTCGGGCGGGTGCGGGCCGAGGCCCTGTCGTGGAGCCTGTTCCTGCCCGGCGCGCTGGTGGCCGTGGGCTGCGGACTGCTCGGTGGGTTGATGTCGCGCCTGATGCTGGCCTCGTTCATCGGCCTGCCCGACCGCTTCTGCGCCTACCGGCGCAAGCGCCCGGTCACCTTCGCGGCGATCTGCGGTTTCGCGGTGGCGGTGATCGCCGTGATCAGCGACGGCACGGCTGTGGGCGGTGGGCACGAGCACACCAAGGTGATGCTGGAACAGGTCGGCACACAGGGCGCGTCGCACCAGCCGCTGGTGTTCACGGGCCTGAAGTTCGTGGCCTCGTGGCTGTCGTCGTGGGCGGGTGTGCCGGGCGGGTTGTTCGGGCCCAGCCTGTCGATCGGCGCCGGTGTGGGCGCGGACGTGGCCTGGCTGCTCGATTCTCCGCACGGCGCGGCCCTGATCGCGCTGGGCATGTGCGGTTTCCTGGCGGCCGTCACGCAGACGCCGATCACCGCCATGATCATCGTGATGGAGATGACCGATGGCCACAGCATGGTGCTCAGCCTGATGGCTTGCGCGCTCCTGGCCAGCCTGATCTCGCGCATGATCAGCCGACCGCTCTACAGCACCATGTCGCAGCTGATGATGCGTTCGATGCGCGATGGCGCGGCGGCCCCGCCGCCGCCCGGCGAGGGTTCAGCGCCGGGCCGCTGAGGGCGGCGGCGCCTGCATCGGCCAGGCCACCACCAGCCACACCAGCATGGCCACGGCACAGACCGCGAACAGGCCCTGCGCGCCGTGCGCGCGCGCCAGCCAGCCGCCCACCGCGCCGCCGACGAAGAAGCCGACGGACTGCAGGGTGTTGTAGACGCCCAGCGCCGCACCCCGGGCGTGCGCGGGCGCCAGTTTGGACACCAGGCTGGGCTGGCTGGCTTCCAGCGTGTTGAATCCGATGAAGAACACGAACAGCAGCCCGCCCAGGGTCCACAGGCTGGGTGAGGCGTCGGCCAGGGCCCACAGCGCGAGCTGCACCGCGCCGATCAGGGCGATGGCGATCAGGAAGGCCGCGCGCAGCCGGCCCCGGCGCTCCATGGGAAAGAGCACGCCGCCCATCACCAGCAGGGCCGCCACCACGGCGGGCAGGTAGACCTGGGCATGGTCCGCCTTGGGCAGGCCGGCGGCCACCAGCAGGGCCGGCACCGCCATCCACATCGCCAGCTGCACCGCGTGCAGCACGAACACCCCCAGGTTCAGGCGCAGCAGGCCCCGGTGGCGCAGCACCTCGGCCAGGCCGGCGCGCAACTGCTGCATGTCGGATGGCCGGTGTTCGCGTGGCTCGGGCGGTGCCACCCAGATCACCACGGCGATGGCCAGCAGCGCCAGCGCGCCGGTGAGGGCAAAGATGCCCGAGAGGCCGACCCAGGCCGCCAGCGCGGGCGCCAGCATCAGGGAGAGCGCGAACATCAGCGCGATGCTGCCCCCGACCATGGCCATGGCCTTGGTGCGCACGCTGTCGCGTGTGACGTCGGCCAGGAAGGCCGTCACGGCGGCGGAGATGGCGCCCGCGCCCTGCACCGCGCGGCCGATGGCCAGCCAGGTGAGGTCCGGCGCCCAGGCGGCGATGCCGCTGCCCAGGGCAAACAGCAGCAGGCCGGCCACGATCACGGGTTTGCGCCCGAAACGGTCGGACGCCAGGCCCAGGGGAATCTGCAGGAAGGCTTGCGTCAGCCCGTACAGGCCCATGGCGAAGCCCACCCGGGCCGCGTCCTCGCCGCCGGGCAGGCGGGCGGCTTCCAGCGCGAACACCGGCAGCACGATGAACAGACCCAGCATGCGCAGCGCGAACACCAGGGCCAGGGAGGCGCTGGCGCGGCGCTCGGCGGGGGTCATGCGGGCGGCGTCGGGCGGCGTGGTGGCCGCGTTGGCGGGGGAGGGGCTCAGGGTGGACAAGGCAGCGGAGGCCGGCAGGGCGGGGCAGGGGAGACAGGGGGACGGCGTATTGTCGGCGAAAGGCCGGCGGCCGCCGGGCGGAGGGGCGCAAAACCGCGTGGCGGCTTATCATGTCGGGTTGCCCTGAACCCCGCACCGCGCCTTGAACCAGAACCTTCCCCCGGACCTGAAATTGCCTGGATCGACCGGCGCCGACACCCCCGGGACGCCGCCGTCCGTGGGCGAGCCATCCCCCCGTTACCTGGGCGCCGCCCTGCGGCATGCCAGCGCGTTCCTGTCGGTGCGCGGTGCGCGCACGCACAACCTCAA
>SXGT01497620.1_pt1 | contig 14677 bp, 16 predicted proteins | sample 3176221 | NCBI WGS metagenome assembly SXGT01 (sample SAMN11356862, study PRJNA531348) | freshwater metagenome | isolation source: freshwater sample F1-120 | place: China: Fuxian Lake, Yuxi | collected 2017-12-25
GGCCGACAACACCCACGCCCGCGTATCCCGCGAACTCCGAATCGAGCAGCTGCGCCCAGCCGGCGTGATGGTAGAAGTGCCGGGCGACCAGCGGAATGTCGAGGTCACGCGTCTCACGGATGCTCTTGCCGTTGTCCATGGACTCAAGGACGGCGAGGAGCCGGGCATTACGCTGCACGGCGCGGGCCAGGGCATAGAGGTGCTTCGCGCGCCCATGTGGGCCGAGTTTCTGCCAGCCCGCCAGAGCCTTCCGCGCGGCTTTGACCGCTGCGTCCACATCCGCACTCGACCCCTGCGCCACGGTCGCGAGTTTCTCGCTGGTGGCCGGGTTGATGACATCGAACCGCGCGCCTTTCACCGGAGTGAACGCGCCGTCGATCATGTGGCCGAATGCGCGTTTGTGGGCGTCAAGCCACTCGACGGCCGGCTTGTCGCTTTCCGGCGCCGGTCCGTAGTCCATCGTGCGAAAGATCTCAGGTATTGTCGCAGTCATTGGCTGTTGTTGTGGCCGTTCCCCGTCCCCGTTCACCCTCCCACGTCCTCCCACGTCCTCCCACGTCCTCCCACGTCCCGCTTGTCCCCGCAGTTCACACCATTGGTTGACGATAGGCGGCCGCGTACCGCCCATGCGCAAAGTGGTCGAGCTGGCGTTCGATATCAGTGAGCAGTCCCGACGCGCCGAACCGGAAGAGGTCAGGGCGCATCCACCGTTCCCCCAGTTCTTCTTTCATCAGGTACAGATACTCGAGCGCGTTCTTTGCGGAACGGATTCCGCCCGCTGGCTTGTAGCCTACCGGGTGGCCGGTCCGCTCGAAGTACTCGCGGATCATCCGCACCATGACGAGGGAGATAGGGAGCGTCGCGTTAATCCCCTCCTTGCCGGTGCTGGTCTTGATGAAGTCAGAGCCGGCCATCATGGCCACCATCGACGCCCGCGCCACGTTGGTCAGCGTTGCCAGATCGCCCGTGCCAAGGATGGTTTTCATGTGCGCGTCGCCGCAGGCCTCGCGAAACGTCTGCACCTCATCGTACAGCGCGCCCCAATCGCCGGTCAGCACGTGAGCGCGCGTGATCACGATGTCGATCTCCCGCGCCCCGGCTGCCACGCTCTCCCGCACTTCGGCGACTCGCGTGGACAGCGGCGAAAGGCCGGCCGGAAACCCCGTGCTCACGGCCGCGACCGGAATCTGGCTTCCGTGAAGCGCAGCAACGGCCGTCTCGACCAGCCCGTGGTACACGCACACGGCCCCGGTCGTGATGCCGAGCGAGTCGACACCGAGTGCGCGCGCCAGATCGTCACGCAGCGGGCGCATCGCTTTGGCGCAGAGGCGCCGCACATTGCCGGGCGTGTCATCCCCCGAAAGGGTCGTCAGGTCGATCAGCGTGATTGCGCGCAGCAACCACGCAGCCTGCCACTGTTTCTTGACGGTGCGGCGCGTCGGGATGGTGGCGGCGCGTCGCTCGACGGCACTGCGATTGATCCGGAGTCCGAGGACCAGGTCGAGGTCAAGCGGCATGCCGGGATTCCGCGCGAACGCGTCGCCCGGCGCCGGGCGCGGGCCCGCCGCGGTCGCGGCAGCCCTGGCATCCGATCGAGCCAGCTTCAGTCCGTGCGGTCTGGAGGCAGCCATAAGTCCAATCATTATACAGTATCTGCGTTCATCCCGACCAATCCGCGGGTATCCGCGTCCTCGCCGTGGTAGCCAGCCTGCCGCGCACGGGGTAGAGTATGGGCATGAAACGCCTCGCCATCATCGTCGCCCTCGCCGCCTCGACCGCCGGCGCCCAGGTTCGTCCCGGCATCGAAGTCCTTGTCACCGACTCGGTGCACCTCATCCGCGGCAAGCGGGTTGGGCTTATCACAAACCACTCGGGCCGCACGCGGGACGGCACCAGCAGCATCGACATCCTGCACAAGACCCCCGGGGTGAAGCTGACCGCGCTCTTTGGGCCGGAACACGGGCTTCGCGGCATGGCACAGGCAGGCGAAAAGGTCGCGTCGAGCGTGGACTCGGCCACCGGCGTTCCCATCTATTCGCTGTACGGCACCGGGACCAGCGTGCCCGTGGATTCGATGCTGCGGAATGTGGACGTGCTGCTGTTCGACATTCAGGACGTCGGCGCCCGCGTGTACACCTACCAGTGGACCATGGCGCAGTCGGCTGCGGCGGTGAAAAAGCCCTTCTACGTGCTTGATCGCCCCGACCCCATACGCGCCGACATCGTTGAGGGGAACATTCTCGAAGTGCCGTTCGCCTCGGGCGTCGGACGATTCCCCACCGCGCTGCGCTACGGCCTGACCACGGGTGAACTGCTGCGGTACCTCGTTGGGGAGAAACTCATCGCATCCGATGCGAAGGTCATTCCGATGTCGGGCTACCGCCGCGACATGTGGTACGACCAGACCGGGCTCCCCTGGATCAACCCCTCGCCGAACCTGCGCTCGCTCGACGCGGCAATTCTCTACCCGGGAACCGTGTTCTTTGAAGGAACGAACCTGAGTGAAGGGCGGGGCACAGATGAACCGTTTACGCTGATTGGCGCGCCCTGGCTTGCCAACATTCGCGAGATCGTCACGGAACTCAACGGCTTGCGAATGCCGGGTGTGGCCTTTGAGGCCACGGAGCGGATGATCGAGGCAGGGCAAAAACTCGGCGGCACGCCGCGACCCGTTCCGATGATCAAAGTGCGGGTCACGGACCGCAATACCATCAAGCCGGTGGTGGTTGGCGTGCGGATGCTGCGCTCGATCTACGCACGGCACTCCGCCGACTTCACCTGGCGCGAATCGGCAATTGACCGCTTGGCGGGCACCCGCGCCTTGCGGGAAGCCGTGCAAAGCGGCACGGTCGACGATCTGCTCGCCCGCTGGGACGCCGATGCCGAACGGTTCAGGCAGCAGAGCCGCAAATACTGGCTCTACCAGTGAATCTGAGGTTCGTTGGCGTTGGTCTTCTGGCCAGCGCACTCACGGCAGTTCCGTCCGACGCGCAGGATGGTCGGGCGACGGAGATCGCGCCCGGGGTGACACACAGCCGCATTGTCGATCCGGGCGGACCATGGGTCATCAATGTGGTGAAAGTGGACCTGCGCGGCGGTCGCTACGAACTGCGGCACGTGCGGGCGCGCGATTCCCTCACCGGTCGCGAAAAAACATCCGCCATGGCCCTGCGCCAGCCGGAAGGCGCTGACGCCGTCGTCGCCGCGATCAATGCCGACTTCTTCAACACGCGCACCGGCGAAGTGGAAAACAGCCAGGTGATCAATGGCGAGTGGTGGAAGGGAATGCGGGGTCCCGACTCGCAGTTCGATGCGTTTGGAATTTCGCGCACGCAGTTCGGCGTGAGCGCAGCGGGCAAGCTGCTGCTGGATCGCTTTCGCCTCGAAGGCACCGTGCTGCACGGGCGCAACGTCTTTCCGCTGCATACGGTGAACTTTCGTCCGCGCGCCGGCTCGGAAGTGGTCACGCTCTACACGGAGCGCTACGGCGTCACGCCCCGCGATACCGTTCGCGCGGCAACCGAGGCGCCGCTACGCCGGGTGGGCAATCGCGGCGATACCGTGCTGTATGTCCGCGTGGGCGCAGTTTCCAAAGGTGGTGGGCTACCGATCCCTCAGGGCACGGCAGTCCTCTCGGCGCTGGGTCCGCGACTCAACACAGTCGCCACCTTTGCCGAGGGCGACACCGTCAAGCTGGTCCTCCACGCCGTGGGGCAGATCAATGCCACGCCGTTCATACCGCGCGTGCTGATCGGTGGGTGGCCACGCATCGTCGCCGGCGGGCGCAACGTCGCGGCGCGCGCACCCTGGGACGAAGCAACGATTTCGTCGAACGCCGAAGCGCGGCATCCGCGCAGCGTTGTCGGATTCTCGCGCGACAGCACACAGTTGATCCTCCTGACCGTCGACGGTCGCCAGGCCGCAAGCGTAGGCGTGACCCTCGTCGAACTCGCCGACCTCGTGTTGAAACAGGGGGGATGGGATGCCCTCAACTTCGACGGCGGCGGTTCCACGGCACTCGTGATCAAGGGATCGGTGGCAAACTCGCCCTCCGATCCGACGGGCGAGCGCGAGGTGGGCAACGCACTCCTCGTCGTGCGAAAAACACCATGACCCCTTATTCAAACACCATGCGTGCGTTCTGCGTGATCATGGCCTGCGCGGCCAGCGTGTCGGCGGCATCTGCTCAATCGGCAACACGCCGGCCCGCGCTACCTGCACTCGATTCTGCGCAGCTCGTGCGAGACCTTTTCGTGCTCGCCGACGATTCCATGGAAGGGCGCCGTGTGGGTACACCGGGCGGTGCGAAAGCACGCGCCTACCTGCTGCGCCGCCTGAACACGATCGGCATCGCGCCGCTCAAGGACTCACTGCAGTCGCACTTCGCCTCAGCCGGTCGCGGCGGCGATACGCTGCGCGGCGTGAATCTCGTCGGCGTCGTGAAGGGGACCAGGACTCCCGATCGATACATCGTGGTCACGGCGCACTACGACCACGTCGGCGTCCGCGAAGGCGTCGTGTACCCCGGCGCCGATGACAACGCATCGGGCACGTCGAGTCTGCTGGCGATGGCGGCATGGGTGAAGCGCAACCCGCCCGCCCACTCCATTGTCTTCGCGCTCTTTGACGGCGAGGAAGGCGGTCTCCGTGGCGCACGCGCCTTCGTCGCCAACCCGCCCGTGCCGCTCGCGCAGATGATCGCCAATGTGAACCTCGATATGGTCGGGCGCAACGACAAGGGTGAGCTGTACGCAGCCGGTGCGACGCCGAACCCGCAGTTCCGCCCACTGCTTGAGTCGCTGGCCACGGTCGCTCCCGTGACCCTCAAGCTCGGCCACGATTCGGGCACGGGGAGCGACAACTGGACCAGCCAGTCAGACCACGGCGCCTTCCACGCGCAGAAAATCCCGTGGGTGTACTTCGGCGTAGAGGATCATCCCGACTACCACAAGCCGACCGACTTCCCCAACCGCATTGAGCCCGGATTCTTCTACCGGGCCGCTCAAACCATTGCTGAGTTCGTGAAGCGGCTCGACGCCGCGCCCCCCGCGAGGACCACGCCATGAATCGTCTTTGGACTATCGCCGCCTGCGCAGTGATCGCCTCGACTGCCGGCGCGCAGATGCGCCCGCTCAAGGTGCTGCTCCTCTATGACATGGAGGGAATCTCCGAGGCGGTGGAGCCGCGACACACGTCGTTCTCGTATCCGGAGCAGTACGCCTTCGGCCGCCGCGCGCTTACCGCCGATGTGAACGCCGCGATTGCCGGCCTCAAGGCGGCGGGCGCGACGGAGATCGTTGTCGTGGATGGCCACGGGTCGGGCAACGGCAACGGGCCCGATGTGCACGAGGAACAACTCCTGGCGCCGGCCAAGATGCACTACCGCGACACGCCCTTCGACATCTACATGGACAGCTACGATCACTCATTCGACGCGATCGTGGCGGTGGCGATGCATGCCGGTGCAGGCAACCGGACCGGCTTCCTCGCGCACACCTACACCTTCGAGGACATCGAGTACAAGGTGAACGGCGTGCCGTTCAATGAAACGATGATTCTCGCGGCCGGCGCGGCGCGCTACCGCATCCCCGTCATCATGGTGAGCGGTGACGACCAGCTTGGCCGCGAACTGTCGCGAACCATGCCTTGGGTGAAGTACGCCACGACAAAACGCGCGATCGATATGGGCCGCGCCGAGACGGTCGGGCGCGAGGAGGCATCGCGTCGCATCGAGGCCGCTGCGCGCGAGGCGCTCTCTCAACTCGCCGCCGCGAAGATCCCCGATTGGGCCGGCCCGTACCGCTTCGGCCTCACCTTTCAGGACGCGGCGCAAGCCAACAACGCCGGACTTCTGCCGGGCGCAGAAGTGAACGGCACGGCCGTGCAGATTCGCGCCGGCGACTTTGAAGAAGGGTACCGGCTCAGCACACGACTGATCGGCCTGGCCAGCGCGATCGGTCGCACGACGGCGTTGAACACCGTGATCAACGCACAGCCCAACGCGCAACAGATTCGTGTGAGCGTGACCGACTGGGTCTACGGCCGGTTCCTCGGAACGCTCCCACAACCGGCGGCGGTCGCCACCACAGCAGCGCGCCCTCGATTCTGGGGCGCCCGCTAGGCTGGTCTGTCAGTCGGCGGCGGTCAGGCCAATCGCCCTGACCGCCGCCAGCGCGGCTTCAAGGCGTGCTGGACCAGTACCCCAGACGTCAGCCGTTCGCACATCGAACTCGTTGAGCACGCGCCGAAAATGGGCGAGCATCTCCTCACGTCCCGTCGGACGGTCGCGGACGCCGTCAGGGACCCACGGGATGTCCGGGGAGCAGAGCAGATAAAGGTCGCCGCGCCTGGCCCGCGCTTCAGACTCGAGCCATGCGCTTGAACCGCCGTAGTAGTGCCGCCCGTATGCCACGGTGCTCATGAGGTCCGTGTCCAGCGCGATGAGCGGCGGGTTCGTGGCACGCAGGCTGTCTTCGGCCGCAGTGTGCCGCTCCGCAATCCGATCCACGTCGGTTGCATCGAGGATTCTGCCGGCACGGGCCACCGCCGCAGCGTAGTCGCGCGCTGCTTCGGGCAACCATGGCACTCCAAGTCGTTCGGCGAGCTCCGCGGCCAGCGTGGTCTTGCCAGTGCACTCCGGCCCTGTGATGACAATACGACGGGTCATCCGGCGCCCTGTGCTGCGGCGGAAAACTGCGCCGCAACGTATGCACGCTTCCACTGGTAGTAGCCCATGACCGCCAGCAGCAGGAAGACGAGGTACTGCACCGCGCTGACGGGGAGCCCGCGCGCCACCAGCATCGGTACGTAGATCACGTCCGCGACGATCCAGATGAGCCAGTTCTCCAGGATCTTCCGCGTGATCATCCACTGGGCGAGCAGGCTCGTCGATGTGAGCAGGGAGTCGATGTAGGGGATTGGTGAGTCGGTATATCGGTCGAGAATCGCGCCGAGGATCGTGCCGCCGACGAGCGCAGCCGGCACGCCAACGATCCAGTGCCGTCGGGTTGCGCGCGAGATCTGGAGTGTGGAGCGCTGGGCGCCGCCGTAGAGCCATGCCCACCAACCGTAGACCGACAACGCGAGATACACGAGCTGGAGCACGGCGTCGGCATACAGCTTCGACTGCCAGAAGATGTAGAAAAAGAGTCCGACGTTGACGATCGCTGCCGGCCAGCTGGTGATGTGCTCCCGCGTCTGCAGCCAGACGGCGAGCAGGCCGAATGCGACCGCGACGACCTCAATCCAGTTCAAGGGGTTCGACCGGCGTTTGCTCGCTGGTTCAGGTAGTCGGTCGCCAGCCCCACGTACGCGTTCACGCCCACCGGCAACGCGGCTTCGTTGACGAAGAACTTCGGCGAATGGTTGGGTGCCGCGTCGTATGCACCCACGCCGGCCGCGTTGATGCCGAGGAAGAAGTACAGGCCCGGGATCGTCTTTGTGAACGCCGGAAAATCTTCTGATGGCATCCAGATGCCGCTGGCGTTGATCTTGCCCTTGGCCACGCGGTCCAGGGTCGGAGCCATACGGGCGGTCAGGTCCGGGTCGTTGTAGACGACGTCGGTCGGTACCGAGTACGTCACAACGGCCGATGCGCCCGACGCCTCGGCGATGTTCTCGGCGGTCCGCTTCACCCGCATCAGGACGTCCTTCCGCATCTCATTGTCGAAAGTGCGGATCGTCCCCTGCATGATCACACTGTCCGGGATGATGTTGCGGCGAATCCCGCCGCTCACCAGACCGATCGTCACCACCGCCGGCGCCACGGTGATGTCGGTCTGGCGCGCGGTGATGGTCTGCAGCGCGCTGATGATCTGCGCCGAGACGACGATCGGGTCAACGCCGCGCCAGGCTTGTGCGCCGTGCGTCTGCTTCCCGCGCACCACAATGTCGAGCTGGTCGCTGGCCGACATGGCCCCCTTCGGGCGGTAGCTGATCTTGCCGGCTTCGTCTGGCCACACGTGGAGGCCGAAAATCGCGTCCGGTTTGGGGTTCGAAATCGCACCCTCGGCAACCATCAGCGGGGCGCCACCCGATTCGCCGGCCGGCGGGCCTTCTTCGGCCGGTTGGAAGATGAAGACCACGGTGCCCTGGAGCGTCGCCTTCTGTAGCGCCAGCATGTTGGCCGCACCCAGGAGCATCGCGACGTGCGCGTCATGCCCGCAGGCGTGCATCACACCAACTGGCTGCCCGTTGAAGGTGGACTTCGCAGTGGATTTGAACGGGAGATCCACTTCCTCCGTGACCGGCAATGCGTCCATGTCGGCGCGGAGTGCGACAACCCCGCCGGGGCGCCCGCCCTTGAGGATGCCAACCACCCCCGTCTTGCCGACCTTCTCGCGGACTTCCATGCCCAGCGACCGAAGGTGATCGGCGACGAGCTTGGCCGTGCGGAATTCCGCGTTGCCCAGCTCCGGGTGCTGGTGGATGTCGCGACGCCAGGCGATGACCTGTTCCATCACCTTGGCGACCTCTGACTCCGGAAGCTGCGGCTGCGAGCCGCGTCCCTGTGCGGTTGTCAGAGCGGGGAGCAGGAGGGCGGCGAGGGCAAGAAATCGCATGTTGGCTGGCTTTTGGAGGAGCCGGTCGGCTGGTTGGGCGGCTGGGAGGGTACTACAATTAGTATGTCGGGCGGCGCTCCGCGCGCCGCCGGCATCCACCAACCTGGAATCCATGGCGAAAGAAGAGGCGATCGAACTCGAAGGCACCGTTAGTGAAGTGCTCCCCAGCGCGACTTTTCGGGTGCATCTGACCAATGGTCACGATGTGCTGGCCACAATGGCCGGCAAGATGCGGCGGTTCCGCATCCGCGTGCTGCAGGGGGACCGGGTGTCGGTCGAGGTCTCGCCGTACGACTTGAGCCGGGGACGGATCACCTTCAGGCATAAGACCTGAGCGGGTGCGTGTTGGAGACGAAAAAGGGCGACCCGCGAGGGTCGCCCTTTCAGTTTTCGGATTCGGCGCGGCTAGTGCGCCGCCGCCTCAGCCTTCGGCTTGTCCGGCTTGAGATACGTCGCCTTGTGAATCGAGTACGCCGTCACATTCGCGACGACGGCCAGCGCGATAATGAACAGGGCTACGCCCCAGCCCTTGTTGTTCGGATTGTAGCGTTCGTTTGACATCGAATCCCGTGGTTTGGTGGCGGGGTGGCTCCTGTCAATTATACTCAAGAATGGCCACCGCCACCCAGCCCTCTGGCCGCAGCGCCCGGGGGCCTGCCACCCGCCACCAGATCGGCGACTTCGCCGTGGGCCCGCAGTACGTCGTTGACGTCCGCGACCAGGCCCCCGACATGTTCGAGGATCATTCCACGCGCAATTGGTCGAAGCTCAATTGGCGGGAGGTCGGCCGCCCGTACCGCGTGGAGAAGTGGTCCCGGGAAAAGCGTGACTACGAGCGCACGCACGGAGAGCCGCTCCCCATCCTCGACGGGTGGAAAAAGTTCAACGCCAACTTCCACAAGTACTTCACCACCAACGTCCCGGACGCGGCCGCCAATGCGCGCACGGACTTGCGGAACGCGCTCGCCGGCTTTGACGCCCATGGCGCAAAGGAAGCCATTGAGGAGATGCTCCATCTCCTCATCTGGAACAAGATTCACCGCGTTGAAGACGCCGTCTGGGACCCCCGCGGCAAGCGGGCCCTCTTTGAAGGACTGAACGTCAAGAACCCGCGCATCCTCTTCCTCGGTGCGGCCGACGGATACGAAGCGATGCAACTCGCGGCGATGTACCCGGGCGGGCATACCGTTCTTGTGGACTACGACGAGTTCTGCAAGACGGAGCGCTTCGGGAAGTTTCCCGAGGCCTATCCCTTCCTTGGGGTCGACGCTGCAACTGGGCACAAGCGCGTCTGGTACCGGGAGGAGATGAACATCGACTTCGAAGTCGAGGACATTCGGACCCTCAAGTATGGCCGCGAGTTCGACATCGTTGTCTCAATCGGGCTCGTCGAACACTTCCCGGACGAGCACAAGGCGCTGGCCTTCGAGTTCCACCGTCGGTTTGTGAAGCCGGGGGGCTATGTGATCGTCACCACCCCGCGCGACCAGATTCGCAGTCGTGCCTGGTACTACGTGATGAGCGATCTCCTCAACTACGGCTATCGGGAACTGATGGATGTGAAGCAACTCGGCCTGTACTCGTATGAGAACGGTTTCGACATCCTTCGCGCCGGCGTGATCAAGGCGCACAACGGTCTGATCCTGAAGGTGCGTGATTCGCACTGAACATCTGGAGGTCCGGCGGACGGCGCTCCTCGCCTCGCTGGGCCCCGAGCCTGGGCCTGCAATCCGCGAACTCTGGTACCTGCTGCACGGCCAGGCCATGCGCGCTGCGCAAATCCTCGAGATGGCGCGTACGCTCGACGACGGCTCGCGCCTGCTTGTCGCACCCGAAGCGCTCAACCGGCACTATGTGGGCCCGGCGGTGGCCAGGGACGCCCCGATCGGGGCCACCTGGATGACCCGAGCCGAGCGCGAGGCAGACATTCACGACAACATTGCCTACCTCGAAAGCGTTCACGCGCATCTTCGACGCCAGTTCGGCGGCATCACGCCGCCGGTGACGGTGCTCGGCTTTTCGCAGGGCGGCGCCGCCGCTGTGCGCTGGGCCGCACACGGAGGCATCCGCCCGGCTCGGTTGATCATCTGGGAGTCATCGCTTCCGCCCGAGGTGGACTACGCAGCGTTGACCGCGCGCCAGCCGGGAATGCGCCTCACGTACGTCTGCGGCACGCGCGACAAGTTCATTACGCCCAAGGTGCTGGAGGCCCAGCACGCGCTGCTTCAGCAGGCGAACGTTGCGTTCGACGAAGTGTCGTTCGACGGCGGGCATCGCCTCGACGATGAAACACTGCGTGCGGTGGCGACGACAGGCTGACCCGGTCAGACCCGCGTGGTCCGGTTCAACTGCTACCGGCCCCGCATCCGGTCCAGATCTCGCCGGTCGCGCTTGGTCGGCCGCCCCTCACCCGGGTCCATTACAGGCGCCGCGTGCTTGAGGGTCCAGGCGAGCTTTTCGCGCGCTGAGCGTGACTCTTCTGTTTCCTCGTACAACAACCGCGCCTCTGACGCGGGGCCGCGGCGCTCGCTGAGCCCGCGTACAATCACGGTATGCACGTACGGTCCGAGCCGGACCTGAACCGACTCGCCGATGCGCACGAGTCGGGCCGGCTTCACGTGGTCGCCGGCGATCTCCACCTTCCCGCCTCCGATCGCCTCGGCGGCCTGTGCGCGAGTTTTGAAGAAGCGTGCCGCCCACAACCACTTGTCGATGCGGACCGGCACCGACCGTGCCGAAGATGCATTTTGGGGGGTATCAATGCGTGCCATGCACCGAAACCTACTCGCGTCGGTCGTGCTCCTCACCGCCTGCGAAGACCCCGCCGCTCGCAAGGCGCGCGAGGCCGAGGCCGCACGCACGCGCATCACCGCCGAATCGGCACGCGCCGCAGCGACGCCCAATGGGGCCACGGCGACAACTGCCGGTACGTGGACGGACGCCCTCATTGCGAAACGGCTCGTCGATGCCGGACTCGCGCCGCAGCGCCGTGATTCCATCGCAGCGCAGCCCTGGATGGGTGCGCCGGTTCATGCCTTCACGCTCGGACAGGCCACGGTCCACGCGTACATCTATCCGGACAGCGCCGCCCGGCGCACCGCGGTGGCTGCCCTGGACCCCCTGACCCTCGCGCCGCGCGGTCAGGCCACACCGTGGAGCGCGTTTCGCTCGCTCATCGAAAACGGCAATCTCGCCGCCATCATCGATGGCGGAACCGACCGGCAACGCGACCGGATCGTTACGGCGCTCGCAGCCGGGATTGGCGCACCCTAGATTTCTCGGGGTCCCCAACCAGCGGGTTCCGTGACGTTTGCCTCCACGCAGGTCCGCGCCGCGCTCATCGCGGCGCTTCTTGTTCCCTCCGTTGCCGCCGCGCAGGCGCTCCCCGACGCCAAGGCGTTGATGGAGAAGCACAACGCCGCAGTCGGCGGGCGTGCGGCGCTCGACGGTCACTCATCGGTGAAGATGTCCGGGACAATGGAGATCGCGGCGATGGGCCTGTCGGCATCGGTCGAAGTCTTCCGCGCCAAGCCGAACAAGTACCTGCAGCGGATCTCGATCTCCCAGATGGGCGAGGTGCTCAGCGGCTACGACGGCAAGACGGGGTGGGGAATCAACCCCGGTGCGCCGCCGCAGATCATGGAGGGCGAAGCGCTCGAAAGCCACAAGGCAAACGCCGACTTCTTCGCGGGCCTGCAGGACCTTGCCTCGTACGCCAAGGCGGAAACGGTCGAGCTCACGGATTGGCAGGGGAAGAAGTGCTACAAGGTGAACGCGACGCGCGGTACGCGAGAGGGCACGCAGTACTTCGATGCCGCCACCGGGTTGCTCGCGGGATTCGTCGTCATCGTGGCCACGCCGCAGGGCCCGACCGAGACGTCCACCATCTTCGTGGAGTACGCGGATTTTGGGGGCTTCAAGATGGCGAAGCGCATTGAGCAGCGGACGCCGCAGTTCACGTCGGTCATCACCTTCTCGTCAGTCGAGTACGACAAGGTCGATGCAGCCACATTCGATCTGCCGGCCGCCGTGAAGGCGATGGTCAAGCCGTAGGCCGCACCCGCCGTACCAAGGCAGCCCCGGCGGAAACTTTCACGCCGGGTGTGCGGTAGAGACATCACCTCCGCAACGCAGACCGAGAAATGCCCAGCCCCCGAATTGCCCGAATCAGCGGCCACGCGATGGCGTTCGTCGCCTCCGCACTCCTCATCGCGTCCACTGCCGACGCACAGCGCTCCACGCGCCGTGCGGCCGCGACCGATGATTCCCCTCCGCGCGTCAACGTAGGCGGATCGCTCACCTTTGCTGCGCCGCAGGCCGAGTTCAAGGATTATGTGAACGGCGCCTTCGGAGCGAATGGCAATCTGGGGATCGGACTCGACCCGCAGGGCATCGTGCAATTGAAGGTGGAACTGGGCTACCTCATTTACGGCTCAAAGACCTACCGGCAGTCGCTCGGTGGGGGCGCGCTGGGCTTGATCGCCGTGGACGTGACCACGTCCAACAACATTGCCCACGGCGGACTGGGGCTGCAGCTGACTGCACCCTCCGGCCCCATCCGGCCCTATGCCACGGGCAGCATCGGCTTTTCCTATTTCTTCACCGAGTCGCAGGTCGAAGGCACCAGCAACACGCAGGAGCCATTTGCCAGCACCAAGAACTTCGGCGACGGGGCGTTCGCCGCGCAGTACGGCGGCGGTGTCTACATCCCGCTGCGCCGCGGTGCCAAGCCGATCTCACTTGACCTGGGTGCGCAGTACCACAAGAACGGCGACATGGAATACCTGACGAAGAACTCCATCACGGTCACGAGCCCAACGCAGCCGCCGACGATTACCCCCGTCCGCAGCAGCGCCAACTTCGTCTCGTTCAGGCTCGGACTGACTTTTGGCGTGCGGCCGGACCGGCAGGACTGACCAGCTCCGCAGCGCGCGCAAGGGCCGCGTCGAAGTCCTCTATCAGGTAGTCTGCGCCGATCAGTTCGTCGAGTCGTGCATCGAGCAGCGTGGCCATTGGTTCCCGAGGCAGCTCGGCGATCATCACCGTGAATCCTTCGCGCCGTCCCTTCTCCGCGAGGTCGCGGAGTAGCGTGAGCGCCGTGGCGTCGAGCAAGTCCACCTTCCGCATGCGGAAAACCAGCACGCGCGGCGGGCGAGCAAGCGCGCCAATGGTCTCCTTGAACGCCTCAGCCGCGCCGAAGAAGAAGGGGCCGTCGATCTCATAGACGGCGACGCCGTCCGGGACGCGGCGGTGCGGGGCATCGGCGTCAGGCGCGTCGTCATCGTCATCACCGAGATGCGTGATGGCGCGCACTTCGGTGACTGCGGACATTTGGCGCATGAACAGGAAGCTCGCGAGCACCATGCCGACGCCGAGCGCCACCGTCAGATCCACGAAGGCCGTCAGCCCAAAGGTGGTCAGCAGGACCGCAACGTCGCCCTGCGGCGCCCGCAGCATGGCGCGGAACGCGCGCCACTCGCTCATATGATAGGCAACCACAATGAGGATCCCGGCGACGGTGGCCATCGGGATCAGCGCCACCCATTTGCCGACAAAAAGCGTGATCAACAGCAGGGTCACGCTGTGCACCAACGCCGAAACCGGCGTGCGGCCGCCGCTCCGGATGTTCGTGGCGGTGCGGGCTATTGCCCCGGTGGCCGGAATGCCGCCGAACATCGGCGTGATGATGTTGGCCACACCCTGGCCGATGAGCTCGACATTTGACCGGTGCCTGCTGCCGGTCATGCCGTCCGCCACGACGGCTGAGAGCAGTGACTCGATGCCACCCAGCATGGCGATTGCGAATGCCGGCGCCACCAGCGCGCGAGCGCTCTCGAGCGAGATGGCCGGAAGATGGAACTCGGGGAACGACGCATCGATCACGCCGAAACGGCTTCCGATCGTCTCGACTGGAAGCTCCAGCAGCTGCACGGCGGCGGTGGCCGCAATCAGGGCCACGAATGGTGACGGGACCGTGGCCGACACCCGGGGCCAGTAGATGATGGTCAGTGATGTGGCGAGCGCGATGACCGGCGCCCAGATGTTGACCGTCCCGAGCGCGTCCGCGATCGCGGCTACCTGCGCGATCAGGCCTGCGGGCATGGCCTCGACGCGAA
>SXGT01761744.1_pt1 | contig 14677 bp, 11 predicted proteins | sample 3176221 | NCBI WGS metagenome assembly SXGT01 (sample SAMN11356862, study PRJNA531348) | freshwater metagenome | isolation source: freshwater sample F1-120 | place: China: Fuxian Lake, Yuxi | collected 2017-12-25
GACCACGAGGCGCAGGTTGCCGCTCGAGAGCTTGCGCTTGGCATCCTCGTATTCGAGGTAGTGCAGGCGCGACTGCTCGACGCGGCGCTTGAGCCGGTCGGCGGGCTCGAGGGCCTGAGCCTCGAGCTCGAGCAGGCGTGCGGAGAGCTCCTTGACGAGCTCCGGCTTCTTGGCCGCCTTGGCGGCCGCGAGCTTGCGCTCGACCGCGCGCATCTCGCGATGGTGCGCGTCCATGGCGTCCATGTAGGGCTTGAACTTCTTCACCTGCAGGTGGCACTCCTCGATCAGGATCACCAGCTTGCGGCGCAGCTCCTGCACGCGCTTCTGCTCTTCCGAGCGCTCCTTGCGCGTGGCCTTGGGGTCGAGCAGCGGCGCGTACTCGGCCTTGAGACGCCCGAGCAGGTCCTTGATCGTGACGATGTTCACGGGCAGGCGTCGCGCGAGGAAGTTCTTACCCAGCGTCTCGACGATCTTGGGGTCGTCGTCCGGCTTGGGGTTGGGATTGACCTTGAGCGTGCGGTCGAAGGCGAGCTCGCCGCGTTGCACCTGCTCCAGCGTGCGCAGGCCCGAGTCCATACACAGGCCGGAGCCGACGCACTTCTTGCGGAAGCGCTTGCGCGTGATCTCGATCGTCTTGGCGAGGAAGATCTCCTGGTCGCGCGTGAGCAGCGGGATCTCGCCCATCTGCGTCAGGTACATGCGCACCGGGTCGTCGATCTTCTCGGTGATCACGCCCTTCTGGAACGCGGGCTCGGGCACGCCGTCGTCGTCCCCGGCGTCGACTGCGTCCTCCTCCTTGAGGCCCGGATCCTCGTCGTCGCCGCCGAGCGCGTCGGCCGCCGACGGCGTCTCCGCGTCATCGAGGATCTCGATCCCGTGGTCCTCGAGCTGGACGAACAGGGCGTCCATCTTCTCGGGGGGCACGAACTGGTCCTCGAGGAGACGATTCATCTCCGAGAAGGTCAGGTAGCCCTTCTTGCGGCCTTCCTCGATCAGGAGCTTGGCGGTGTCTTCCGGCTTTTCAGACATGGTTGCCTCGGTTGAAGCTGCTGCGGAGCTGTTCCTCGAGCTCGAGCAACTGTTCTCTGGGGACTGCGACTCCTGCGCTCAAGTCGCGCAAGATCTGTTCCTGCTGGATACGCAGGCACGTCGCATAGATGGTCTCGCTCTCCTCGTTGAAGAGCCCTTGGGCGCTGTCGGCGCTCGACCCGTAGGCCACGAGCGTCGAGATCTGGCTGCGCGCGGAATGATCTCCGAGCGCGTGGAACACGTCCTCAAGGGCGAAGGTGCCGAGCGTGCGCGCGTGCAGCTCCGTCAGCACCTCGAAGATGCGCTTGAGCTCCGGGTCGGCGGCCCAGTCCACGTAGGCGTGGCAATCCTTGGCGAGCGTCGGTTCGAGCAGTGCGGCCGCCGCGAGCCCGCGCAGGGCACGTGCGAGCCGGATCTCGTTGGCGGATGGCTTCGCGGCCGCGGGCAACGGGCCTGAAGCGCTGGGTTCGAGGGCAGCCTGCGCGCCCGCACTCGTCGCACCCGAGCGCGAGCCTTGCGAGCGCTGCAGCTGCTCGCGCCGCGCGCGCTCGGCGGCGGCGCGCCGCTCGGGCAGGCTCTCGAACTGCGCGCGCACGCTGTCGACGGGCACTCCGAGCTCGGATGCGAGTCGCTGCATGTGATCGTCGCGGGCGATTGGACGCGCGAGTCGGCCGACGAGGGCGAGCGCGCTGTCGAGGGACTTGTAGCGCTCCTCGCCCTCGCATCCGCGCACCCACGTGAGCAGGAAGTCGAACCACGGAGTGGCTGCGGCCAGAGCGGCCTCGATCGGAGCGACCCCGTCGCGCACGAGTACGTCGCAGGGATCCTCGTTGCCGGGGATGCGCACCACGTCGATCGGAACGTCGAGGGGCAGCAAGCCCCCGAGCGCGCGCACGGTCGCCTTGCGGCCGGCCTCGTCGCCATCGAACAGCAAGCTGATGCGGCGCGCGCCCGAGCGGCGCACGAGCGCGGCGTGGTACTCGGTGGTCGCGGTGCCGAGTACGGCCACCACGGTGCGCAGGCCTTCCTGATGCGCGGCCATTACGTCGGTGTAGCCCTCGACGAGGATCAGGTGACCGCTGCGGCGCACGTGCTCGAGCGCGTGGTCGAGCGCGTAGAACACGTGGCCCTTGTGGAACACCGACGTCTCCGGCGTATTCACGTACTTCGGGCCGGCAGTGTCGTCGTCGGACAGGCGCCGCGCGCCGAACCCAAGCGTACGGCCTTTGTCATCGCGCACCGGAAACATCACGCGACCGCGGAAGAAGTCGTAGGGCCCGCGCTCGTTGACGCGCGCGAGACCGAGCTCGACCAGACGCTCGACTTCGATGTCCAGCCGGGTAGTGGCTTCGACCAGGGCCCGGCCCGACGCCGGCGAGAAGCCGACGCCGAAGGCGTTGAGCGTCTCGTCCCTCAGCCCGCGCTTGCGCAGGTAGTTGAGCGCCTCGGCGCCCTCGGGACGGCGCAGGAACTGGGCGTAGAAGCGCTCGGCCCGCGCCATCAGCACGAAGCGCGGCTCGGCTTCCTCGCGCCGACGCTGCTCGTCGCGGCGCTCGGGCAGGCGCACCCCACAGCGCGCTGCGAGGGTCGCCAGCGCTTCCTGGAAGTCCACGTTGTCGTGGCGCTTGATGAACTCGATCACGTCCCCGCCGGTGCCACAGGCGCCATAGCAGTGCCAGGTGCCCCGCCGCGGATCGACCTTGAAGGACGGCGACTTCTCCTGGTGGAACGGGCAGCAGGCCTGCCACAGCGCGCCCGCCCGCTTGAGGTCGGGTATGCGCTCGCGCACGACCTCCTCGATCGGGCTGCGGAGCTTGATCTCCTGCTTGGCGTTCTCGTAATCGGTGAGCGACACGGGTGGCATTCGCGGTACGCCGAGGGCGGCCCGCACTGGTGTGGGATGATGGATCAGGGCCGGTGGGCCGGCTGGCAGTGGGTGTGAATTGGGGTCGAGCAACGCGTTGGCGAGGGTCGATCGCAGGCTCCCCGCGCGGTCTGAGGGACCGCAGAGAGCCAGCGCCGAAGGCTGCCGACCGTCGTGCAGCCAAATGCTACCCCTGAGAGACGCTGAGGGTCGGGAGTCCGGGCGGGGGAGGCCGCGCGGGGGAAGGAAATGCCCGCCACGCGTGTCTCAGCCCCCTTCCCGGGCTCATCGCCCGCGAGGACAGGCCGCAGCGACGGAGCTACGAAGGCATTCGGAAGGCCCGAGAGGGCCCAGCGCGAGGGAGGGGTGAGAGTAACGCTTCGCATCGAGACGGCCTTGGGGAACGCGCCTCGCTACCGTTCCGGCCGCGCGCGCCCGGGTGGAATGCCCGGGGAGTCGAGGCCGTGGTCGGATCAACCGGTGCGGGCCGGCCTGCACCGGGGCATCAAGTCGCGCCGAGGGATGGAGCGGGGACGGGTCGCGGGGCTCGCGAAAGGGGCACGACGTCTACCGGCCATCAGGGGTGACGGCTGGAAAGGACGGCCCCGATCAGGCCCTGCTAGAGGCGCTCGGAGGGGATAAACAGCGGCTGCGAAGGTCGGCGCCGGCCGAGAGGCCTGACGGCGGAGCGTGGAGTCAGCCGGAACCCTGATTCCGAAGCGCCAGCTTGTAGCCCTCACTCGCGCGCCTGCCAAGCAAAAAAGTCAGGGCTTTTTTGCCCCAGAGCGCAGCAGGGCAAGCCAGGGCTCGTAACCGACGTCCTCGGGGCGCAGGCGCGGGTCGAGACCGAGCCGCTCGCAGGCAAGGTCGGCCAAGGCTCCCCCGCCGAGGTACTCGGCGAGGCGGTTGCGAATGGTCTTGCGACGCTGGGAGAACAGCGTGTCGAGCAGCGGGTCGAGAGCGGCGAGCTCCTCCGCGCCCGGCCGCTCGGCGCGCAGCTCGAGTCGCAAGAGCGAACTGTCGACCTGCGGCCGGGGCCAGAAGAGCTGCGGTCCGAGGTCGCGCAGGTGCTCGATCGCGTAAACCGCCTGCAGGCGGGCGCTGATGGCGCCATAGGTCTTCGAACCCGGTTCGGCCGCCAGCCGCAGGGCGAGGTCCTTTTGCAGCAGCACGGTGGCGGAGGCCGGCGGATTCGGGAGCCGCGCGAGGGCCGCGAGGATGGGCGTCCCCGCGGAGTACGGCAGGTTCGAGACGAGCTTCCAGTCGCCCTCCACCGGGAGTGCGGCAACGAGCTCGGGAGCGAGCGCATGCTTGCCCGCGAGTGCGTCGCGCACGATCCACTGCACGCGCTCCTCGCCGAGGAACTCGCGCGAGAAGCTTGCGAGCCGCTCGTCGATCTCGACCGCGAGCACGCGCGCGCCCGCTGCGAGCAGCTGCGCCGTAAGCACGCCTGCGCCGGGGCCGATCTCGAGCACGAAGTCGCCCGCGCCCACGCGCGCGTCGCGCACGATCGCGCGCAGCATGTTCTCGTCGACCAAGAAGTTTTGGCCGAGCGCGCGCGACGGCTCGAAGCCCGCCGACTCCAGCGCGGACTTGATCTCGCTCCAGCGCGCGCGCCGCGGCGCCTCGAACTCGCCCGGCCCGCTCATCGCGACGCTCCTGCGAGCAAGTGCTCGAAGGCCGGAGACGCGCCCGGCCGACGAGCCAATTCCTCGAGCAGCCCGCGCGCGGGCACTCCCCAGCGATGGCCGAGCGCCTCGTAGCGCCGGGCCTGCGCACGGTCGGGACGGACTCGCGGGAGGTTCTCGAGCAAGAACTCGGCAGCGTTCACGACGCAGCGCAGGCCGACGTCGTCGGCGCGGCTCTCGCGCGAGAGCGCGCGCGCGAAGAGCTCGCTCTGTCCCTCGGTCAGGCGTGGGTCGATCACCGCGCGCGCGCGGTTGTGAAAGCTGCCGCCGAGCACCGAGACGCGCTCGTCGCCTGCGAGCACGTCGCGCTCGGGCGCGAGGTCCGCGCACCACTCCGCCACGTTGCCGAGCAGGTCGTACACGCGCTGCGGGGAGCGGCCCGCCTCGAACGTACCGACCGCGACGGGACGACCGAGCCCGAGCTCGAGCGTGTTGGCGAGGCTGCGCTGGGCCGTGGCACCCCAGGGAAACGGCAGGCCCTGCGGCCCGCTGGCCGCGAGAAACCACTCACCCGCACGCGGCAGGCGCATGCCGACCGCGCGCGCGAAGGCCTCGGCCTCGGGCTGCGTCATGAAGCTCGCCGGCCACTCGCCGGAGTCCGCACTCCACTCCGCGGTGTGCGCGAGCAGCTCGGGCGCCACCGCGGATCCGAGTGAGCGCTGGTGCACCAGCCACTCCGCGCGCGTCACCTCGAACGAGTCGATGAGCAGGGGCTCGCGCACCTCGAAGGTCACCACCCCGCGGCCCGCGAGCGAGAGCGAGAGCTGACCCGCGGGCACGAAGGCGAGCCCCTCGATGCGTCCGAGCGTCGCCGCGTCGCCGCGTCCCTCGCCGCAGCTCGCGCACGAAAGCGCGAGGAGCAGCGCCAGCCCGAAGGCTCGCGCTGCTCCGCGCTCGCGCGGTCGCCCGCGACTACTGCTTCGTGTCCGTGCCGGCGTTGTCCGCATCGGCGACGAAGATATCGACACGACGGTTCTTCTGCTTGTTCTCGGGCGTGTCGTTGGGCACGACCGGGTCCGACGAGCCGAAGCCCATCACGACCACGCCCTTCTCATCGAGCTTGCCGTTGCTACCGAGGAACGCGGCGACCGACACTGCGCGGTCCGCCGAGAGCTGCAGGTTGCCGTGCGGGTACTTGGCCTTGGTCTCGGGCTTGGCGATCGGCGTCGAGTCCGTGTGACCGCGCACGTAGATCTTGCCGTAGGGACGGCTCTTGATGTCCTCGCAGATCTCGCCGAGGACCTTCTTGCCGTCCTCCGAGACCTCGGCCGAGCCGAGGCCGAAGACGATCGAGTCCTTCATGCGGTAGACGTAGCCGCCGTCGACGGCGAACTTGGTCACGTCGCCGGGGTTGCCGCCGATCTCGGCCAAAATCTTGCGCAGGTTCTGCAGGCGCGCATCGACGGCCTCGGAGGAGAAGCCGGCTTCGGCGAGGCTCTTATCGCTGGCTTCGAGTTGCGCGCGCAGGCGGCGGTTCTCGTCCTCGAGATCCGAGATGCGACGCTCGGATTCGATGGTCTTGGACTGGTAGTGCTTGGCGGAGAGCTGCGTGTCGTCGAAGCGCTCCTGCGCGACGCACGAGGCGAGCGACAGGAGCGCGGTGGAGAGCAGCGCGCTCTTTTGGAACGAGGTGACAGAGGTGAGCTTCATCGGCGTGGTGATCCCGTTCGCGGCGATGCGCGGCGCGCCACCGTCGTCGCTCCCTGCCCGAATCCGGGCACGCGAAAAGGAGCGAGGTGCGGGGCGCGAGCGGATCGCGCGGCCCGCTCGGACGCGGGCCAAGGCGAGTCGCAGACTAGCGGAAGCAAAAGCAATTTCGAAGCGCACGAATGGCGCAAAAATGGCGCACCCCGCGCCCCTCAGGTCGTGAGGAGGGCGGGGCGCGCGGGCAGGCACGCTGGCCCGAGCCTTGCCGGTCAGCGCGACCGAAGGCCTAGTTGAACCAGGTGGCGACCGTCTTCGAGAAGGCGTTGGGGTAGCCCGACTGGAGCGAGAGCGCGAGCGGCACCGAGGCGAGCAGCAACGCGGCGGTCGCGCACATCAGCCCGATCGCGAGGCCGCCCTCGAAGGGCTCCTGCTCGTTGCGCACCGGCGCGTACTCTTCCTCTTCCTCGCCGGCATCCTGTTCGGCGGCCTCCGCGGCCTCCTCCTCGAGGATCGTGTCGGCTTCCGAGATCTCCTCGGTTGCCATGCCGGCGTCGAGCTCGGTGTCGTCCTCGAAGACGATTTCCTCGGTGGCCTGGCCGACGTCGACGACTTCCCCACCCTGCAGCGTGGAGCGCAGGTTCTCGACGTCGCTCTTGCGCAGCTTGACGACCTCGCCCTCGCGAATGGCGCGGATCTCGCCTTCGCTGACGAGGCGCTTGAGCTCCTCTTCCTTGAGGCGCAGCTCGCGCAGGGCTTCGTCGAAGCTGTAGAACTCCTTCTCGGCCACGGGATTCTCCTGTACTTCTCGGTTCTAGCGGGTTTTTGGGGGGAGACTGGGGTCCGCGCACGGCGCGAACCCCCGAACTGCTTTTGGGCGGCCTGACGGACCTACTGGCCCTTGGGCTTCTCCGCGGGCAGGGAAAGCAACCCCTTCTCGGCGAACAGCTTCTCGAGCTCGCTGAAAGGGTACTCGCTCTTGTCGTTGTAGCCGTTGAGCTCCATGTCGAGCTCGATGCGCCGGGCTCCGACGAGGCGCACGCCCTGATACGAGCCGGTGGAGGCCGCAGCGTAGACAGCCAGGCGCATCTTCTCGGTGTCGACAAGATACAGCACCGAGGCGCCCGTGATGTCGGTGCCCGTCACGGCCACCATGCGGCCGTTGGAGTCGGCGGTGCCACCGTTGCTCACCACCATCGGGGTGGACTGGGTGGGAGTCGGGGGCGCGCCTTGCGGCACAGGGCTCCGCGACGACCCCACGGCCGCGAGCCCGAGCGCGCCGGCGGCGAGCCGGGTGAGCGGGGAAGGCGGCGTGTGCAACCAGTTGGACAGGCGAGGATGCATGGGGGCGAGGCGGGGACGGACGCGGCGCCTCCCGACTGTTCTATACCAGCCGCGCAGGATAGTTCGCCCCTGCCCCGGCGAAAAGGGCTCACCAACGGGAGAGTTCCCCGGTGACCTCCTCGACGAGGTCCTTCAGGGTGACCCAGCCCACCGGCTTGGCCGGGGAACCCACCAGCGCCGCCCGCTGGCCGCTCTGGCGCAGGCGCGAGAGGGCCCGGTCGAGCGGGGTGGCGGGGTCGAGCACGATCAGAGGCCGGATCAGGCCCTCCACGGGCGCGTCTGGGCGCTCGCGCAGGAACTCCAGCTGGTGGATGTAGCCCGCCACGTGCCCCTTGCCATCGATCACCGGCAGGCGCGAGAAGATCGTGCTCGAGAATTGCTCGTGGGCCCCCTCGCGGCCGCGTTCCAGCCGCAGGGTCTCGACCTTGCGCCAGGGCACCATCACCCGCTCGACCTGACGGGCGCGCAGGTCGAGAGTATTCAGCGCGAGGCGCTCGATGTCCGGGAGACCGTGGCCTCCGCGCTCACGCAGCAAGTCGAACACTCGCTCGCGGGCGTGGACGTAGCGGAAGCCATCGGCCTTCCCTCCCAGAACGGAGCTGATGCCATCCGAGATGCGCGATAAGGGCCAAGCGAGCGGGCTCACCATCACTCGCACGAAAGCCAGCACCGGCGCGGCCACGCGCAGAAGGTGGTGCGGGCGACGGCGGGCGAGATCCTTGGGGAAGAGCTCGCCGAACAGCACCAGCACAGGTGTCAGAGTGAAGGCCACTAAGATCTCGTGCCACGAGATCGGAATCGGCATTTGCTCCAGCAGCCCATCGACCGCCACGGCCGAGAGCTGGTTGACGAGCGTGTTGCCGACGAGCAGCGAGGAGAGCAGCAGACCTTCGTTGCGCAACAGCCGGTGGCTGAGCGCCTGCAGGCGACTGCCGCGCAGGGCCTCCGCAGCCATGCGCGTGCGGCTCGAGCTGTAGAAGGCGACCTCCGAGCCCGAGAAGATCGCCGAGAGCACCAGCGAGCCAAGCAGCAGCAGGATCCAAGCCAGCGTCATAGTGCCGCCTCCCGCTCCCCGGTCTCGAGCGCGCGCACACCGACGCGCTCGATCCGTCGCCGGTGCATGCGTAGCACGCGGAACTCCAGCGGACCGGACGTGCAGATGTCCCCCACCTTGGGCAAGCGCCCGAGCAGCACGGTCACGAACCCGCTCAGGGTCTCGAACTCGCGCGGCACCACGCCCTGGCCAAAGCGCTCGTTCCAGTCGCGGATCGAGAGCGCGCCGTCGATCTCGAAGCTGCCGTCCTCGAGTTCGACCACGGGCTGATAGGTCGCCTCACCCTCGACGCGCAGGTCGCCGACCACCTCCTCGAAGATCGTCTCGACGCTGACGAGCCCGGCCGTGCCCCCCCACTCGTCGATCACGACGCCCTCCGCCACATGCTGCTCGCGCAGGAGGCGCAGCGCGGACACGGCGAACGCGACCTCGGGCACGAACACGCAGGGCTCGAGCATCTCCCGCACGGGGCGCAGCAGATGCACGGCGAGGTTGCGCGTGCGCACGCGTCCGATAATCGCGTCCGGCCGACCGTCGACGACGAGCACCCAAGGCGTCTTGGTGTCGAGCGCGCGTCGCACCACGTCCGCGCGCCCCTCCTCGGACACGTCGAGCACAATTAGGTCGACGCGCGGCGTCATCACCTCTCGCACGCGCATATCCTCGAGGCGCACGATCGCGGTCAGGAAGCGCGCCTCGTCCCCGAGCAGGTGCCCCTGCTCCGACGCCTGTCGCAGCGCGTCGGAGATCGCGCTCGACGACAGTCCCTGCTCGCGCTCCCCGACGCGGCCGAGCACGCGATAGAGCGGCACGAGCGCGATCTCGAGCAAGCGCGCGAGCGGCGAGGTGAACAGCGCGATCACGGACAGGAAGGGGGCGGCGACGCGAGCGCAGGGCTCGGGCGAGCGACGTGCGAGGTTCTTGGGCAGCACCTCGCCGAACACGACGACGAGCGCGAGCGCCAGCAGGCCCTCGATCCAGGCGTCGATGCCGACCGCGTCCTCCGCGCCGCGGGCGGCGAACGCGAAGAAGAGCGTGTTCACGCCGACGTTGGCGATGAGCACCGCGCTCAGCATCTGCTGAGGACGCGCGAGCAGTGCCTGCGCACGCGGACCGACCCGACGGGCCTGCTCCTCGTCGAGACTCAGCAACGCGGTCTCCGAGCCGCTGATCAGCGCGGAGAGGGACAGCAGGACCACCTTGAGCACGAGCAGCATGGACTCCACGCGCTACGCCTCCCCAGCCCGAGCGGGCAGCGCGATCCGCACATGGAAACCCCGACTGCGCTCGCTCTCGAGCTCGAGGCGCCCGCCGTGGCCGACCACCACGGAGTGCACGAGCGAGAGCCCGAGCCCCGTGCCCTTGCCCGCGTCCTTCGTGGTGTAGAAGGGATCGAGCAGGCGCGGCAGTTCCTCGCGCGGGACGCCGGGGCCATCGTCGTGCACGTCGAGCAGCACGCATGCCCCGAGGCCGTCGACATAGCCGCTGCGGAGCACGACGTCGATGCGCCCGATGCCGCCGCGCGCATCGAGCGCATCGAGCGAGTTGACCAGCAAGTTGAGGATCGCCTGCCCGAGCTCGTTGGCGTCGCCCATCACGCGCGGCAGCTCAGCCAGCGCGCGCGCAAGCTCGTCGGGCAGCACCTCGAACTCGCTGGCTCGCGAGCCATCGGACACCGAGAGCGTCACGCCGGCGCGCGCGGCGCGGTGCCGCACGAGGCCGATCGCGTCGAGCGCGGGCACGGCGAGTGAGAGCGCGGCGCGCGTGGACTGGCGCGGCGTGAGCCGCAGCAGCTTGCCGACCGTGTCGCGGATGCGCTCGAGGCCTCCCGCAAGCAGCTCGAGGTACTGCGCGCGCTTCTGCGGCGGCAGGTCCTCACGACGCAGGCGCTCGACCGCGTTGAGCAGTCCCCCGAGCGGGTTGTTGATCTCGTGCGCCACGCCGGCAGCGAGCTTGCCGGTGGCGGCGAGACGGCGCTCGGTCATCGCGGCCTGCTCGGCCGCGCGCGCCTGCTCCGTCGCGTCGCGCACCTCGCGCTCGAGCCGCGCGTTGAAGTCGCGCACTTCGCCGACCATGCCATTGAAGGCCTGCGCGAGCTCGCGCAGCTCGCCTTCGCGCGCCGGCGGCTCGACGCTGGCCTCGAGATCGCCCGCGGCGACGCGACGCGCGGCAACGGTCAGCCGCGAAACCGGCGAGAGCACCTCACTGCGCAGCACGAAGTACAGCGTGGCCGCGATCAGGAGCGTCGTCACCCCGAACAGCAGCAGGAAGGCGCGCACGAGCCGCGTCGTGCGGCCCTGATCGCGGTCGATGCGATACCAGCAGGTCCCCCAAACGCCGCCGGGCATGTCGATCGGGAGCACGCGGCCGCCGACCACGTCGTCGACCGAGCGCCCACTCTGCTGCGCGAGGTACATGTTGCTGTAGACCGTGGCGGCGTCGAACTCCGGCCCGCGCCGGGACGAGCCGAGCGGATTGAGCGCGATGCCCTGCGGCACCACCGAGCCGTCGGCCCCGAGCGCAAGATTGCCGTCGAGGATCAGCGCGTCCTCGAAGCGGCTCCACTCCTCCCAGCCGAGGATGCGCGCCGCGTTGAGGCCGCCCTCGGGCCGAATCTGCGAACGCAGGTTCCCGACCAGCCCGCCGGCGAGCTCGAGCGACTCCTGCTCGCTCGTGCGGGCGAGGTTGCGCCCGAACAGCGCGAACTCGACGCCAAAAGCCGCAGCGTGGATAGCGAGGATCCACAGCAGCACGCGCTGGCGCAGGGAGAGCGTCACCACGCGTCCCATGCTCGCGCTCCGGAGGCCGCGCGTCAAAGGCAGCCGCGTCAGCCGCCCGCGGAAAGCTGGCTCATGATCGTCATCAGCGGCATGAACAGCGCCACGACGATGAAGCCCACCACCACGGCCATCATGATCAGGAGCGCTGGCTCGATCACTTTGAACAGGGCGTCGATGCGCCGGTCGACCGCGATATCGTAGGCGTCCGCGACCTTGAGCAGCATCTTGTCGAGCTCGCCCGTGGCCTCGCCGACGTCGACCATGTTGACCACGAGGTCGTCGAACACGCCGCTCTCGCCCATCGGGCGCGCGATGCCCTCACCCTCGCGCACCACCTTGCGGATCTGCTCTACGCCCTCGACGAGCACGTCGTTGCTGGTCGTGTCGCGCACGATCGAGAGCGCGTCGAGGTGCGGCACGCCGGCCTCGATCAGGGTGCCAAAGGTGCGCGAGAAGCCCGCGATGTTGGCCTTGGCGATCACCTGCCCGAGCACGGGCGTGCGCAGCAGGAGCTTGTGGATGCGATAGCGGTACGGCCCGCCGCGGCGCATCAGCGCGAAGTGCCCCATCACGATGGCGAACGGCACGCCGAACACAACGTACCAGTAGCTGATCGTGAAGCGCGAGGTGTCGAGCAGGAGCCGCGTGATCGACGGCAACTCGGCGCCGAACGAGTCGAAGATCTCCTCGAACTTGGGGATCACGAACACGATCACCGCGCTCACCACCGCCACCGCGACCACCGCGACCACCGCCGGATAGATCAGCGCACCCTTGATCTTGGCGCGGATCGTGGCCGCCTTCTCGCGGAAGGCCGCGAGGCGGTTCAGGATCGCGTCGAGCACGCCACCGGCCTCGCCGGCCTTCACCATCGACGAGAACAGCGTGTCGAAGCACTGCGGATGCTTCGCCATGGATTCCGAGAGCGCCGTGCCCGCGGACACGTCCTCGACCAGCGACGCGAGCACATTCTTGAACGGCCCGGGCCGCGTCTGGCCCTCGAGGATCGTCAACGCCTTGACGATCGGGATGCCGGCCGCCGAGAGCGTCGCGAGCTGGGTCGTGAACTCGGTCACGAGCTGCGCGGGCACGCGTCCGCCGCTCTTGCGCGCGGCCGCGGGTGCGCTGGAATCGCCACCCTCGCTGCGGGCGGTCGCCGGTGCGGTGCGTTGGAGTCTTTTGGCCATCTTCGATCGTCTTCGGTGGGATCCTAGAGGAACGTCTCGCGCAGCACTTCCTCGATCGTGGTGCGGCCCTCGGTCACGGCGACGAGCCCGCTCTGGCGCAGCGGGCGCATGCCGTTGCGGATGGCCACCGCGCGCAGCTCGGCCGTGGAGCCGTCCGCGAGCACGATGCGGCGCAGTTCTTCGTTCATGAGCATGACCTCGTACAGGCCGATGCGCCCGCGGTAGCCCGTCTGGTGGCACTGGTCGCAGCCGCGCCCGTAATAGAACGTCGCGCCGCGCAGGACCTCGCCGTCGGGACCGAGCTCGCGCAGCAGCTCGTCGTCGGGCTGGTAGCTCGTCTTGCAACTCGAGCACACGCGCCGCACGAGGCGCTGGGCGACGACTGCCTCGAGCGTCGCCGTGATCATGAACGTCTCGACACCGATGTCGACAAGACGCGTCACCGCGCTCGGCGCGTCGTTGGTGTGCAGGGTCGAGAGCACCGTGTGGCCCGTGAGCGAGGCCTCGACGGCAGTCTGCGCGGTCTCGGCGTCGCGGATCTCGCCGATGAGGATCTTGTCGGGGTCTTGGCGCAGCATGGTGCGCAGTACCTTCGCGTAGGTGACCCCGATCTCGTCATTCACGGCTACCTGCACGATGCCGTCGATGTCGTACTCGACGGGATCCTCGGCGGTGATGATCTTGGTGCCCGGCTCGTTGGCCTCCTGCAGCATCGCGTACAGGGTGGTCGTCTTGCCCGAACCCGTGGGACCGGTGATCAGCACGATGCCGTGCGGGAGCGCCACGAGCCGTCGCAGCAGATCCTCCTCGTCCTTGTTCATGCCGAGCACAGAGAGATCGAGCTGCACAGCCGAGCGGTCGAGCACGCGCAGCACGCAGCTCTCGCCCGCGATGCCCGGCAGTGTCGCCACGCGCAGGTCCACCGGCCGCCCGTCGATCGAGAGCTCGATGCGACCGTCCTGTGGCATGCGCGTCTCGGCGATGTCGAGGTCGCTCATGACCTTGATGCGCGCGACGAGCGGCACGGCGAGGTGCTGGGGCGGTGCCTCGACCTCGTAGAGCGCGCCATCGACGCGGTAGCGGATGCGGAAATCGCCGTCGTAGACCTCGAAGTGGATGTCGCTCGCGCGGTCGCGGATCGCGCGGTGCAGGATCGAGTTCAGGAGGCGCACCACGGGCATGCTCGCAGCCGCGGCGGCGGCGTCGGAACTCGAGGTGGCCTTCGCGGCGGCCGCGATCGCGTCGGAGATCGAGCCCTGCTCGCCGTACTGCTCGCGGATGCGGCTGCGCAGGAGCTCCGCGTCGCCAATCACGCCTTTGACATCGAGTCCTGTCTGGAAGCGCAGGTCCTCGAGCACCGCGGTGTTGAGCGGGTCGCCGATCGCGACCGTCAGCGTGCGGCCCTGTACCGCGAGCGGCAGCACACCGTAAGCGTGGGCCGTGTCGCCGTCGACGAGCGCGAGCGCGGCCTTCTCCGGCACGCCCTTCGACAGATCGACGATCTCCATGCCGGCCTGCTCTGCGAGCCCGAGCGCGATGTCGCTCGACTTAGCGTGGCCGAGCTCGACGAGGATCTGCCCGATCAGCCCGCCGCTCTTGCGCTGCTCGGCGAGAGCTTCCTGAATCTGGCCCTCGCGCACGACGCCGCGCGCCTTGAGGATCTGGCCGAGGGGACGCCGTCCGGCGCCCTGTCCGGGCCCGAGCGGACTCACAGGCGCGCCTCGAGGTCCTTCGGGTCCTGGGCCGCCTCGAGCGCCGCGGAGCGCTCGACCACGTCGCGCTTGACGAGATCGTAGAGGTAGTCGTCGAGCGTGATCATGCCCATGCGCCGCGAGGTCTGCAGGGTCGAGGCGATCTTGTTGGTCTCGTTCTTGCGGATGAGGTTACCGATGGCGGGCGTCATCAGCATCACCTCGAAGCCCGCCACGCGTCCCTTGCCATCCTTGCGCGCGAGCAGCACCTGACTGATCACCGCCACGATCGACACCGAGAGCTGCGCGCGCACCTGCTCCTGCTGGTTGGTCGGGTAGGCGTCGATGATGCGGTCGACCGTGCGCGCCGAGCCCGTGGTGTGCAGCGTGCCGAAC
>SXGT01517115.1_pt1 | contig 14675 bp, 27 predicted proteins | sample 3176221 | NCBI WGS metagenome assembly SXGT01 (sample SAMN11356862, study PRJNA531348) | freshwater metagenome | isolation source: freshwater sample F1-120 | place: China: Fuxian Lake, Yuxi | collected 2017-12-25
ACATCTTCATCTTCAGTTACTTCATCATCAACTTCAACTTCTTCATCTTCTTCGATTTCCATATCTTCTTCATCTTCTACACTACCTTCAACGATTGCAGGCCCGTCACCTTCATCAGGAAGTTCATCTGTACTTGTACCACCAACAGCGTCGACGTCTTCGCCTTTTCGTTCTTGTTCACCAGCTACATCATATGAAGCTGAATCGCCTTCATCTGCATCGAATTCTTCGTTAAGTTTCTTTGTAGTTTGGTTGCCAATCTTTCTAAGATCTTCTTTCATAGATTGTTCTAAAGCAGCTCTAGCAGATTCCATAGCAGCTTTTTTCATAGCTCTTACTTGAGTAACTGCTTCAGAAATCAAGTCTCTGTTTTTAGCCATTTTGTTTCTCCATATTGTTTATTTTCTATTCAAAAAATTTTATAATTGTTCAAGAAGTAACATTTTTCGTTGCTATACAAAAATAAATATCATCGAATTATTCACAAAATACATATTTTTTGTCATTTTTCTTTGTTATATTGTGCCCATGCTATTTTGAACGGTGAAGCTGATCCTTTTGGAAATTTCTTTTTAAGCGCTATAACAGTCTTTTCTTTCCCGGGTGGAGCTTTTTCTTCAAGATTATCACATTCTTCAACTTCATCTTCGATAATCGGAATCAAAGAACCTTCTTCTACATCATCACACTCTTCAACTACTTCTCTAATAATTTTTTTGAGCTGTGATTTGAGTATCTTCAAAAAGAATCACCCCCTTCAAAATTAAAGATTGTCCAAAATATTGTTTTTTCAATTTTCATTCTTCATCTCCGATCTTTTTCTCATCGGTAAATTGTCTTCCATCAGAAAATTTCTTTCTTCTTTTCTTCATTCTTTTTTCTTCGCTTGGACTAATGAACGATTCATTTTTTCTGAGAATCGGGATCATGTTATCCATTTTTAGTTTTCTTTTCAATCTTCGTAAAGCGTGATCGAGTGTTTCATTCTCGTATAACACTACATTCACACTTCGTTTATTTCCGCCTTTATTACTCAATATTGCTAATTATCTCCTAGTCAAAAGTTACATCTGAATCTGTAAAATCATCTCCAATTTTGAGATGAGGTGTACTTGTGTTTCTATATTTTTGTACCCAAATTGCTTTCCCAGGTACAGTATGACCGTATTTTTTGATTAACTCGAAAACTTTTTCGATCAAGTCATTTTTTTGATCATCATCGTGTCTTTCAGAAAGAACTTCTTCTACTAATTGTTTGAGTTGTGATTTAAGTATCTTCATATTTCTCCTTAAGTTAATCTTTATCTAATAATGCTGCAATCGCATTTATTGTTTTTGTGCTAACTCGATTACTCATCATAACTGGATAGAATGCTCTTCCATCATGAGATGTATATTCATATGCATAATATCCGTGCTGATCTGATTTAGTCAATCCAGCACTAACATATTTGTCTTCATTGATAACTTCTTCTACGAGTTGTTTCAACTGTGATTTAAGTATTTTCATTCGTTCCCTCACTTATATAGTTTTTTTCTTCGTTTGACTGTAATTCCCTTTTTTCTGAGAAATATGACGAATTCTCTAAGATCGAGATTGCTATCTCCGCCCATGTACACATTCTGCAAAAAATGTTTCACAGTTGTTACTGATATCTTCTGGTTCTTTTTCAAATATGGATCAAGATCCAAAAGATGTTTGTAGGCATCAGTCTTTGTAGCCTGGCCGGTCATCATGGGACCGGGAGTCATATTATAGAATTCGAATAATTTCATTTCTTGAGTGAATGCTCTAGTTTGTTCATTCCTTTTCCGCCACCGACAAGTTTGGAATTCTTTTTCAACCAAGCCAATGCTCTGCCTTGAGAGTGTTTAGCAAGCTGTTCAACTTTAGTTCCGAGTTCATCTGCGGTGGTTCCGTCAATCGGATGGTATAGATATTTTTTACCGTTGATCAATACAGTCAAATTTCCAGAATCAACTTTCCCGATTTCAATTCTGAAATCTTCGTTTAAAACTTCTGAAAGAATTTTCGACAATGTTTTCATTTTTGCAGATTCTTTGAGTATAGAAGAATCTTTCACGAATCCACTCTCTTTCAATCTGTTTTGGACTTCTCTTACAGCATCTTCTGTAACGTAGAAATAATTTGTCAAATTATCACCAAGATCACTCATATCACTACTAATATGATTGGCGAAGTTTCTATGAATCAAATGGAACACTTTATCAAACGCTTCAGTTCTTAGAGCTACTTTATATTTGAAAGATTTGTATGGTTCTCTTTTTATTGCGAAAGTCTTCTTCATCAATTTTTCTCAGTTAGATTTCGTTCTTACCGACTAAACCTGCTTTGTGCAATTTGTCGAATGTCTTTTTGTGCTTCTTTTCAAAATCGCCCCATTCTTTTGCTGCTTTGTTGTCATCAGGGTTTGCGTCTGATTTGTCAATCAATTCTTGTCTTTTGGTAAGAATTTTGTGATCTTCAGGAGAAACTTTGACTGTTCTTCCTGCAACTATCGGTTTTTTCTTGTTGAATCCTAAAAGTGTTCCTTGAGTCTTATATTCTTTAGCTTTGGGATAAGCAGGTTCTGGTTTAGAGCCGAAATCTTTCCCATGAGTTTTCTTGAGTGCTTCGGGATCATCATGAAATTCTAATTTTCCATCAACTGAAGTAGCTACTACATCACCTTTATTGTTTGCATAATGCCCAAACCCTACATGATGAAGTCCTTTCTTTTTGCTTCATCGGAAGCAGATTCTTCTGTCAAAATTTCTTTGATAATTTTTTTGAGATCTGATTTGAATATTTTCATGTTACTCCTGTTCTTTCTAAAATTTCTGAATAATCGATTAATTCTGGATCTACAACTTCTTTCCCATTAACTTCAGAAATGGGAATAAGTTCAGAATTTGTTATACGTTCATGATTCATCACAACTCTTTCATTCAATTCTTCTTCAGCGTCATGTGCAGTGGCAATCATTTCTGAAAGAATGGGATCATCTGAAAACATTTGATCAGCTATTGATTTAGCTTTTTGTCGAGCTTTCTGATTGTTAGCTATAGATTTTTTTGCTCTTTGAACATTCTGAAAACTAGGAGTTTCTTCTTCAAAATCATAGTCTTCTTCAACAATTTGTCTTTTTGTTTGTGTTGATTTTTGTTTGTTGTTTATCACTGATTCATAAACAATATCTTTGACTTTACGATCAATTTCTTCTGAGATAGTCTTTCTTACTCTTGGAAGGATAGTTTTGATCATATCTTTACGAAACTCTACAATTAACATTTTTGTTAATTGACTAGATACTTCTTTTACTACTTTTGTGATTAATTCATTTTGAGTCATTTCTTCCTCTTAATCTTGGATAGATTCATATACTACAGTTCATACTCCGTACGCTGCATGTCTAGCTGAATCATGTGCAGTATGATGTGTGCGAGAAGTTACTCCCTCACTATCATCTTTTCTTTTCAAATGTTCTTGCCAAGCTTTTCTATATTCTGGATCAGTAGCAGTTCTTTGAGTTGCTTCGTAATCACCATGTTTAGCATATTTTTTCATCAAAGCATCTTTAACCTTGTGAACCATTTCAAGACTTTTTTTCTCATCAAATGTTTCCTGAATTGTTTCCTGAATAACCTCTTTTATGATTTGTCTAAGTTGTGATTTAAGTATTTTCATTTTTCCTTTCAATTTTCGATTATTTGTTTAAGCTTAAGTTTTGCTTCTAGTACGTTGAATATGTCGAATATATTCTTCGATGCCTTTGATGTTGGATTCCATATCATTTTTATCTCTTTGAGTCATTTCGATCATTCCGTCATTATCTTTGTCTCTCAAAGAATTCAATTTTCTTTTTATTCTAGCTGCAAGATCGAGAATAGACTTAAGCTCATTCATCATACACTCATGTTGAAATCGTCATGATGAATTACTGGATTTGTTCTCTTTCAGATACTTTATCTTTTTTCCAATTTCTCACAAATCCCTCAATCTTTTGTTTGTTATCTAGCTCACCATTTCTAATTTTGTCTTGCACCAAATTTATAACATGTCCAAGATCTACTCCTGGTTTGATAATTTTGTATACGATATCAATGGCAGCGTTTATCAATTGTGTGTCAGATTTATCTTGATAAGCTTCATCATTGAACGCTGAAACTGAATTAATTCTTGGCCATTGTTGAAACCCAAAACTATAAACTCCAGAATTGTGGATATCAGGAGTTAAGATTGCTTCATATAAAGGGAATAGTTTCATCAGGTAATATCGAATGTCTTATTTTTCTTTTTGTCTTTTATCAGAATTTCTACTTCAAATTCTTGACTATCTGGATTTTCTTCAAGATGATTGAACACATTGTTTACTTTACTTGTAGCATACCCATTTTTGCAAAATGTCAATAAATTTCTGATCTTATCAGCGTTAAGTTTATGTCCGTAAAAGCTTTCAGTTATCTGTTGTAATTTCATCATTTCTCTCTAATCTAAGAATTTTTTGACCAACTTTTTCCAATAGTAGTATTTTTATCGTATGGATTGAAGCTGTAATCAACTTTTTTTCTTGGGTTTATTTTGATGTGTTTAGTATTGTCGAAAGAATCAGAATCAATGTAGTACTCTTTCCCAGATTCTTTGTTTCGTACTTTGATTTTTTTCTCTTCTTGAATAACTTCTCTGGCAAGTCGTTTGAGCTGTGATTTGAAATTTTCATCGTTATTCCAATTGAAGAATTTGATTTAAAAGATCATCCAAAGCTACCCATTTATTCTTTTCGAACATGCCTTTGAATTCTTTATGTTCTCTCAAATGCATGAAGGCCCCAGAAGTAGAAGGATTTGAAACAACATCGATAGCAATCAATGAAAAATCTTCACAAACAACTTCAGCACCATTTGAATTGGGTTGTGTACTGCCAAGTCCTCTTGATGATACACCAACCTTGATATTTCGATTTACTAACTTTGCAAGAATATCTCCTAACGGAGTGTCAAGAATTTCAATTTCTCCAAGAAGTTCTCCGTTGTTCCACCAAGTTTTAGTTATCAAGTGAGACACATTCTTCAATTCAACGATGGCATTGTCAGGGTGATCTAGACACCCAAGTGCTCTACGTTCTTTAATTAAAGGTTGATATCTTTGGTCTTCTCGAACCAGAATTGGTTTCGGATAAATTCTATTGTTGGCGTTGAGTTTGTCAGCAACTTGCAAAATGCCTGACATTCTCAAAATACCATCGGAAGATGGGGATTTTTTGATGTCGAATCCTTCAAATATTTTGAATTCTCTAAGTAATTTTTGTTCTTGCATGTATTCTCTCTATTGTAATTTCAAAAATTTCAGTATTTTTCCCGTATCACTTTTCAAATTAGACAGATATTTGTCTGCTTCTTTTCTTGTTCTGTCTAATTCGATAACTTGTTGTCTAAGTTTTTCAAATTTATCGTCATCTAACTTGCTAAGCACGCCAATAATTTTGTCAGTAACAAAATGATTAGGTTTTCCAGGAAATGCAATTTCCATAGCTGTACGAATGCTGCTTAAAATTGCAGTATTGTCCAAACTATCTCTGTCTTCACTAATAACTTCTTCTACTAATTTCTTAAGTTGTGATTTCGATATTTTCATTTATTCAACATTTTCATAAAATTGTTGAATTCTGTTTTAGATCTACCTCTTTTGCCAGCTGCAGTTACAAAAGAATACGCAATATGAATCATGGGAGGGTGAAGGTTGGAATCCAAGTAAATATCTTCAACAGTGATTTCATCGCCAAGTGAATTTGTGAATAATTTATCAATTTCAATAATTCCACTATGTGATTCACTTAAAACATCTTCTACTAATTTTTTCAATTCACTTTTTCTTATTTTCACTTACTTTCTCCTGATTCAAAGATGCAGCAGATGCAGCATCAGCATGATATAATTGGACTGCTTTAACTAAAATAGCTTCAAGACCATCAATAGTTTTTTTCACATTATCTAGTTCACTCTTAGATCTATTCAAACTTTTTTCTATGAAATTTGCATCATCCAATTTCATAGAATCGATGACGAACATTTTAGAGTAGTCCAGAGAAAGCTGAATTCTTCTCATGTATCCTTCAAAAAGCTTAAGAAGCCAATTTATTCGTTCTTTAGACGTCTGCTCTTGCTCAAGCAACACATGAGCTATTGTAGTTTTCAAAAATTCGTTTGTCTCTATAACTTTTTTCCCACCCCCGTGTTTCATGAAAGCATCACGTTGTTTTTTTCTACGAATTTGCTCCTTATCTTTGGAAATATCATACCCTTTCAGGGGCTGACTACCTGTAGGCGCCACTGCTCCAGACGTAGACATCTCTTTGATTTTTTTTGTTTGTTTTCTTTTTATCATTGATATCTAAAATTGTTGAATTGTTGTGTTTTCCCCTCATCTTGTTTCATTTGAGAAATCTTGTTTTCGTAAGCGTAATTCGGAGATTGAAGATCAGATATTTTAAACATCATTTTTTCCATAGAATTTATACTTATTGTTCCTTGTTGAAGTTCTCTCAAAGCAGCCTCACCTTCTGCAGGGCCACCAACAATTACAGATCCCAAGATCTTCAATTCGGTATTGCTGACATTTATCCCGTCATAATGAGCTGCACTTGAGTATACATCTGCAAATGCACCTTGTTTTTGTCTCTGTCTGTATTTAGGAAATGAAGAATCTATTTTAGCCTTTGTCACTGGGCTAACTGGTACGTTAGATTCAAAAATATTTTGTTCATCAATGATTGCCATAAAATTTTCTCACAATTTATAGTTGTTTTAATGTGTCTTTAAGTTCGAACATCAAAAGTATATCAATGAAATGTTGAGATTCTATTTTTTTAGATTCTCTAAGTAATGTCAATTTTTTGATAACATTGTTTACTTTGATATTCATATTTTCATCAATAATCTTACCCTTGAATCTGTTAATTTCACTCATGATAGAAGAAAGTTTCTTTTCAGACCATTTGGAGAATTGTCTGTCTGTAGTGCTGAGATATTTGTACAAAAATTCTTTCTGTTCTTCTGATAAAACTCCGCCATAATTTCTTGCAAAAGAATTCATCGCTAAAACTAGAGCTAGCTTAAGTTCTTCTGTTTGTTCAGAAGTTAAGTTAGTTTGGGGTTCAGTTTTAGTTGAAGAATTTTTTAACAATCTTTCAAGCAACACAGATTCGCATTTGATTTTTTCTTCTGCTGTAAGTCGTTGAACTTTTCTATAATCATCCAATAGACATTTGAAACTAGCAAAGAGTTTATAGTTGTCAATTTTTTGATCCACAGTTGACTTGAAGTCAGAAATACTCTCACACAATTTAGAGATATCTGCGTCTAATTTTGAAAAGTCAATAGTTTCCTTGGCTTCTTTAAGCAAATATTTCAAAAATTGAGAAGCATAATAGTAATTTCTTGCTTCAGTCGTTAACAACTTAGAATAAATTTTATTCATTTTACATATTTCTGTGTCTTCTTTGACAAAGAATCTGTTAAAGACAGAAAATGTTTTGGATGCCTCTACAATCTTTTTATCAGCAACTTTTCCAAGCACTGATTGAGAGATTGCTTCATACAAAATTCCAACATTTCTATTTTTGTTGTGTTTCATGTGATTCCCCGATTGGATGTTATAATGCTGTATATGATAAATATATTTGTGATTTCTTAAGTTACCAAACTACCTTTTTTTATACGTATATTCTCAAATATTTTATTCATTTGTCGATCATTTCTCATTATATCTGCAATTGTTCTGTTAAGAACATCATATCCCTTCTTTTTCTTTTTTCTCTTGTTAATAAGATCTTCGTAAGCTCCCATTTGCTTATCAATAATGTCGCTTGCAGACATAGCATTTGACAATACATCTGAGTCTTCTTCAGTATCATCAAATATTTTGCCAAAATCATCTTTGTCGACAATGTCTGGAAGACTCATCGGATTGTTAGAAAGTGATGTTCCTTCATTCTCTTGTTCATCTTCACTGTTTTGATTATCTTGATCTTGATCTTGATCTTGATCTTGATCTTGATCTTGATCTTGATCTTGATCTTGATCTTGATCTTGTCCCCATTGATCTGAATTCCCCCCACCAAATTGTCCCCCACCTTGTTCTGGTTGAGGTTGATCGGCACCTTGTTCAATTTGTTGCAGTAAGAATTTCTTCTTAGTTTCATCAATGAGTTCTTCATTAATTTCTGCAATTTCATGATTAGATAATTTGAGAATTTGACTTTGAACAAATCTATTAGAGATAAGTTTAGAATCTCCCATCTTAGATGCAACATCAAATCTTTTTTCAAGTAATTCTAATTGCATAGTTTCCATCACTTGTGATGGATTTGTCAACTTTAAGTCAAAATTATAAAGTGAATCTTCTTCATACCCTCTCAAAAATAAGTGAATCAATGCAACTTTAGCTAATTCACTAACAGCTGTTTTTTGCAATCTTTGAATACTTCTAGCAAAATTTACATCTTGTTGAGATAAAAGAGATTTTGATCCAACATCTTCATCCATAGCCATATAAGCTTTGGGAATTCCAAGACCCAATAAGTACTTATTAAAAATGTATTGAATATCTTCAATTGCTGCTACATTATCTCCACCTGGAAGTGTTTCAATCCTTGAAGATCTGTCTCCCCTAGTAGCTATAAAGAAATCCTCGAGAACATTCTCAGGATTAAATTTCAAATCAATAGTTCCATCTGATTCTGTCATCAGTGGAGTTCTTTTAAGTTTATCTCGAATTTGAATCAAGTATTGTTCAACATCTTTTGGGGGAATGTTTCCGACATCAATATAGAATACTCTTTTTTCTGCAGCTCTAGTAACACGATACAACAACATCGCATCTTCCATCATTGTAAGTTGTTTCCACACTTTTCTCACTGGATCTAACACTGATTTTCCATACGGAAGAAATCTGTCATCTCCGAGAATTCTAAAATGTGATATTTGGTAATTTTCAAATATCGTATTCCCTTGAGCTAACCATCTAAACTGTACTGAATTTGGATCATTATCATATCCTTCTACTCTTTCAATTTCAGAAACAGGCAAACCAATAACTCCAAGCACACCCTCATCTTCAGAAATATCTAACATGTTGAATTGATCACCATATTTTGCCATATTTCTAATCCATTGCCATAAATGGAATTCTACATCCAAACGATCATAAAACAATTCTTCTAATTCTGCTACAATTTTTTCATCATCAGAAGTTATTGTAAGAATTTGACCCATTTCATTGTAGAGAACACAATTATGAACAAAAACAAAACTGTCATTCATCCCTGCAGCAAAATTACTATATTTTCCAACGTTGACTAAATCATATACTTCAATATTCTCATGTTTTTCAATTTTTTTAATTCTGTGATTAACATGTTCACATAAATCTGACCAACTAGTTGAATATTCTTTTGAAAGATATCGAGTGAATCTTTGAATATCAATATCATAAATTTTTCCGATAATATTGATAAAATTTCTTTTGGGATTTTTGTCAAAATCTAAAATTGATTTTTGAATTTCTTGAACTTTCGGCATTCTAACAAAATATAAATCTCTAAATATAGATATCCCATATGCTTGAAACGTATTATTCATCGCGTTTCTTGTAACATTCAAAAACAATCTAGTTTCTTTTTCTGTCATTCCTGCATCATAACATGTCAATAACTCAGATATGTCAACTTCAGTTCTTTTTCCATTATTGGTGTAGTGGTTTTCTCCAGCAATCTTATACCCATTTTTATACATTCCATTTTTATTTCCATGTCTACCGAAACTCTTTTTTCTTTGTTCCGAGGACATAGTGTTTTTGAAACTCAATTTACCCATTGATCTAAGCAAGCTGATATTTTCAGCATGTAATTTTTGATGAGCTCCCCAATTCATCATCTTTAAATTTTCTGGAGTGTTATTTAATTTATTGAAATCTATGTGATGAATAACACCTCGTTTTTGTGGGAATACTTCTTCTCGTACTACTCGATGAGTATAATCCCACGATCCGTTGATATTCATCATTTCATATCCATCTAATTTGTCGCCCTGATATTTGTCACTAATTTTCAAATATAGTGGCATCAATGAATCATTTTCCAACAGATCTTTAGCTTCTTTGAAAGTTCTGTCTTTCATCATAAACTTATGATCTTTAGTGCAGACAATGAAATTATCATCGTCAAATACAATCTTGATAGTTTCTTTCTCACCCTTTTCAATAACTTTTTCACATATTGATGGTACAATTTTATGATTGATATAATCATAAGAGTATACCCAGAAATTATTCATATTTTTGTCGAACAATTCTTTGACAGAAATTTTTCTACCATCCAACAAAGGAATAATTGTATCTCCCCCTATGCAACTATCTGCATAAAGTGTTAGCGCTCTAGTACTTTCTGGACTCAAATCCATTTCTTCATAATCTCTAATTCTTTGCATTCTCTCTGCATTTCCTACAAGAGATTGTTGATATAGAGAAGATGCTGCTCTCTGAAATACATCGTATGTTCTTCGAGCAGTTTGAGATGTAGGTCTTTCATTCGGATCTTTATAACGTGCTTTGTCACCAGCTAGTAATTTTTTGAGTAGTTCTAATTTAGATGCCACGAATATTTAGTTCTCCTATTGATTGTTAAACACTGTTTTCTCTTGCAGTTCTAGCTAACCATCTTGTAACTTTTTCAATATCTTGAGTAATTCTCTTGGAAAGTTCATGAACATCTGTTCCCCCACGTTTTCCCTGAATTAATTTTCGTAATTCATTCTCGAGATCTTCTGCTTGCAAATTCAATTTGTCAAATTTTGCAGCTAAATTTTCTACTTTATCTTTCGAATATTTATCGGTAGCTTCATTAATTGTTTCTTCGACAAGTTTTCTCAGTTGTGATTTTAATATTTTCATTTTGTCCTTCCTATTTAACAAATTTTTCTAAAAGTGCTATTACTGCTACTGATACCATGGCTCCTACTGCTCCCCACATTCCCGCCTTTATTTTCAATTCAGCTATACTTATTGACATTTCATTCAATTTTTGACTCATTTTTTCAATGTTGCCGTCTAATCTCTTAAGTTCTTGCAACACATGGTGAGACCATTCATTCCACCCGCTTTCTTTGTTGTTCTCCATTAATTACTACCTCACTTTCAAAATTTGTTTTAACTGAAGAAAATGTATACATATTGATTGATTCTAACTTTATAGTTAAATTTTCCAAAACAGACCAATCAGATTTCTCTAATTGAATCTCATTTTTACTAATATGATTATAAAATTCCACCAAACTTCTTAACATCGTTTTTCCCCGAATCATAAAATCCAACTTATGTCTTCTTTCTTCCCCCTACCGATATTCATCTCATACATATTTTCTCCACCTGGATCATTTTTCACTAAACTATTTGGAAAGAATTGAGTTGCATTTCGGTGCATATTTTGGATTAAGGCATTAGATATCTCTGAATCGATATTTTCGATTTTCAGTGTTGAAGATCTCACGTATAAACCTATAGCTAATGACATCACTAAATCGTCGTTGTATCCCGACATAGCTTGGGGTTTTCCGTTTTCGTAAATGAAAACTTCTAATTCATTGTATAGTCTTCTAGAATGAAAGATAAAGTCATGATTTCTTAAATCTTCTTCCATCTTTTCAATCATCAATGGTCTTGTTCTGCTTGATGTCGTAAATCCTGGAACAGCATTTTTCGGAAGATTGTAAACATCATATCTAAAATTATTGATGTTGGAAGAATTGTAATTTGTTAAATCTCGTATTGTCCAATAAATATTTTGGTACCCTAATTCTAAAACTTTCATCACTACAGCATGACCAATACTTGCATTTTCTATCACAACAAATGCATTATTGTATTCTATTGCAGTGTTATTAATCAAGTGTGAATATGCATCAGTGTTAATTTTCCCTTTGTATTCTGCAACTTGTTCATAATTTTCAAGATCAATCACATGAAATGCAGAGTAATCTCCACCGTCTCCACGGGCTACATCAGCACACAACATGTATTTTCGAGTGTAGTCAGGATAATACCATTTCCACAAATTTTTGTCTAAATATGTTTTTTCAAGAGGTTCTCTTATAAGTGGTCTTAGAGCGGGATCAGGTTGTTCATGTTCAGTTGGGTGAGTAACATAATAATCTAAGTCTTTAAGAGAAACAACATTGCTTCCGGATTGTTCAAAGTTTAGATTATGTTCTTGTTCGAAAGATTTGTCTCCAATCTTTTTTCTCATGTTTTCTGCCCATTTTGCATCTCTCTCAGGGTGAACTGACCATGGAAGTTTGATGAAATTGAAACTTTCTTCTCTTTCGCCTACTTGAATTTTTTGTCCTTCTTCAGACATTTTGCATTGTTGATGAAACCAATTACCGATTCCGTTGGGGGTGCTTAAAACAATACAATCTCCACCTGTAGACAACGTTGGTTGTGCACCAGTCCAAATTGTTCCAGCATTACGAACGAATGCAGCTTCATCAATAATTAATAGACTTAGAGATTCAGATCTTGCAGCATCATCAGTAGTGGTAGTTGCTTGAGCGCGAGATCCATTGGAGAGTTCAATATTCTGTCTTTGATCAACAGTCTGCGTGGGTCTAATCCATTCTGGCAGACTATTAATCATGACCTTCACTTTCATGATTAAATTTGTAGCAGTTTTTCCCTTTGTAGCGATAACGTATACTTCTTTGTTAGAAAAAAATGTTATCAACCAAGCAATATACCCGGCTATTAATGTGCTTAATCCTAATTGCCTAGCTTTCAAAACAAGATTGTACGAATGATTTACGAAATCGTGAACACAATCTTCTTGAAAATCCCATAATTCAAATGGGATTAAACCTCTAATGGGATGTCTTATTTTAGCATACGTTTTGAGAAAATATGCAGGATCTTTTCGACACTTGATGATCTCAGTAATTTTTTGATCGTCCATTAGCAAATTCGCAAATAAGGGGAAAAGTAGTATCAATGTACAATATAAATATCTACGAATTCGTCAATAAAACACACAAAAGAGAAGTCAGCTTAATGACTTCTCTTCATGATATCTTCAGAAATTGTGAATTTATTTTATCTCTTTCAGTTTGATAAGCAAATATCTAGGTTCAACACACTGTAAAAGTGAATATCGATTTAATGTAGCGATTGCTACAATTTTTACGTCAACATTCAAAACTTTATTTGGGGGAATTTCTTCTCCGACAGTGACAGTGTTATTTTCAATTTTGTATTTTTTGATACTTACACCCTTGTCAGAAAAATAATTCACCATTGCTCGGATATCTGACTTTAGAGTTTGTTTGGTAGAATACGGCATTGACAACTTGATAAAATATTTTGTTTTTTTCGTTTTTACATCTTCACCAAGTAAATGATAGTTAGACAAAAATTTGTACAAGTCTTTCTTAGTAGTGATATTTTGTAAGTTCATAATAATTCTATAAATGATATCTCTGGATATGCCAATAGCAAATAATTTCGTAGTAAGAAGAGCTTTGATTTCTCTGTTATCTGTAGTTTTTTGTCGTTTATAAGAACGAATATAATCTACGCAGAGTTTGAAAATCTCTTTTTTTCTTTCATCAATTTCCATTATCTTCCAAACGCTATAATTTTTGCAATTTTCCTGATCCCATGCATTTTGGGCATAGCTGATTTTCTTTTGTAACTTCATTAATCATTACTTTTTTACCTCTGCATACTTTGCAAATAAGTAGATCATCTATTTCTTCAGTTTTTATCATAATTTATTTTATAGTTACTCCATCAGGACCATATACATAAACAGCATGACTTCCGTCTTTTAATTTTACAGCTACCATTTCACTATCACCATTTTCTGATAAACCATCTTTCATAGCTCCAGATTCATCATATTTTGATATTTTGCTAAATTGTGATTTCCCTTTAGCTTTGTCTATAATTATTACTTTATTCCCAGCATAATCTTCACCATGATCACCTTTTTTTATTTGATTAAAATCTTTGCTTTCTTTCAATATTTCTTTAATAATTTTTTTCAATTCTGATTTTAGAATTATCATTTATTTCTCCCTATATATCATACTCATTTTTAATTTTTTGAACTTTGGCTACTTTTTCTCTGAAATTTGGATCCATAGTTTTCTTTATTCTAAATGTTGTTGCTTTTTTACCGTTTATAACAAGTTGTCCTTTATCATCCCACTCTATAGATTTGACAACAGTTTCAATATTCTTAAATCTACCCATTAAAAGAGTATCGCCTATTTCTATTGGAAGAGATATAGCTTCCTGGAGTTTCATGATCCTGATCCTATCTGCCATTTTATTTTATTTATTCCAAAAAGATGAGAAGCTTTTGATTCTATTTTTTTTTGCAGCTTCTTCTAATTCAGAATAAATATCTGATCCCTTTAATGTTATTTCTATTAGAGGAATTTCCAACCTATCTATAAATAAAATACAAGAAACTTTTGTTTTTTGTTTACTAGGATCTCTTAATTTTCCTATCATTTTATGTATTGTAAATTTTTCAAATTTGAGAGTATAGTTTTTATTATCATTATTTGCTTCAAATTTAGGATATTTAATGTCATCTTTTAAATTCCACTGTCCCTTTAAAATA
>SXGT01031380.1_pt1 | contig 14674 bp, 13 predicted proteins | sample 3176221 | NCBI WGS metagenome assembly SXGT01 (sample SAMN11356862, study PRJNA531348) | freshwater metagenome | isolation source: freshwater sample F1-120 | place: China: Fuxian Lake, Yuxi | collected 2017-12-25
AGCCGGCAGGCAACATGATCGTCGACATCGGCGGCTGCACCACCGAGATCGCCGTCATCTCGCTGGCCGGCATCGTCTACAGTCAGAGCCTGAAGGTCGGCGGCGACCGGATGGATCAGGCCATCGTCCAGCACCTGCGCCGCAAGCACAGCCTGCTCATCGGCGAGCGCACGGCCGAGGCGATCAAGATCCGCATCGGGACGGCGTCGCGGGTGCGCGAATTGGAGCAGTTCGAGGCGCGAGGACGCGACCTCCAGCACGGCGTACCGAAGGTCGTCACGGTCCACTCCGAGGAGATCCGAGAGGCGCTTGAGGAGCCGCTGATCGAGATCGTCAACGCGCTCCGCACGGCCCTGGAGGCGACACCGCCGGAGATCTCCGCCGACATCGTCGACAAGGGTATCGTCCTCGCCGGGGGCAGCGCTCAGCTGCGCGGCCTCGATCAGATGCTCCGCGACCAGACCGGCCTACCAGTCCTGATGGCCGACGATCCCGTCGCGGCCGTGGTGCTCGGCGCCGGCGCGCTCCTCGACAACCCGACGCTGCTGCGCCAAGTCGCCCTGCCCTAGCGGCCGCACCAAGAGAGACGCCAATTCGGCGAAACGGCATCGGACTCGCCGAGTCGCGCCGCAAGGGAGCGCCGCGTCACCGAGCCAATGGTCGGGTCATTCCGGAAGGCAAGAAGAGGCGGTGGTCGGCCAGGCTAGCGGGCAGCCACGCCGCGACAAGTGGCGGCGGCGAGCGGCGACTCCGCGCCCAGCTCCTCTGGCGTACAAATCGATCGCACCGCTGCAGCGGCTCGCGCCGCGTCAGCCAAGTGAACTGCGGGCGAAGCCCGCGTCCGTCTCTAAGACCTCTTGGGGGAAAGGCCTCTCGATGGACGCGACTCGCGACGGCAGCACAGCCGCATCAACGGCGGGTGGGCCCGCCTGCGCCACGATCAGGCGTTGGCCGGATCGTCGGCGGTGCTGAACAGCTCGCGGTGCGCGGCGTGCCGAGCCTCAAGCGAGGTCACACCGACCGGGGCGCGAGCCCCGTCAGCGTCGAGGCGACGCGCCAGAGCGCGGGCGACGATCTGGTGCGTGCGCGTGGTCTGCGCCGCCCCATCGCCCTGGTTGGCGAGGAAGAGGTCGAACTCAGCGCTGCGGGCCACCGGCTCAAGGCGCGCGCCGCGACGGCAGGCCTCGACGCGGAGACGCTCGCCGCTGCTGCGGTTCTCCAGCAGGAATGGCAGCGCACCGCGATCGACCGCGCCGACCTCGGCGACGTGCCAATCGCCGACATTCGCCAGCTCGACCGCGTCGGTGCTGCCTTGAAGCGCACGAGCGCCGGCGGCGACCACGGCGGCGCCAGCGACCGAGCTGCCGACCAGATGGATGAAGTCTCGACGGGACATGGACATGACAACCCCCCAGGTGTTGCAGAGAACGACCCTGCCCCTACGATACCGCCAGCGCAGGCAGACGTCAACGCTCGCGTGGCCTGCGCCGCTGGGCGGCTTGGGAATTGCTGGGAATCGTTGCCGCACCTGACTCCTCGGCGCAGCGGCCCCGTCACCCCACACCGCCGATCCAGACGCGGTCCTCCGAAGCGACGACGACGCCATCGGTCGCGACCTCGAGACCCACCCTGCTCGCGCCGCCCTGCACGGCGGATCGACGGCCGACACCCCTTGCCAGTGGCTAGACCATCCACTAGACTCTCGGCCCCCGCTCATTTTGGGTCGGGGTAACGACGCACGCCCCCACACGGCGAGTCTGGCGCGGCAAGAGCTGCAACGCTTTGACAAGTCAGGGTTCCGTGCCCGAAGTTGGCGCAGTGCCAGCGGCTGGGTACCCCGGGGGCGGAGGGAGAACGGAGCCATCATGAGCAACCCCAATACGCCCCCAGCCAGCACGACGGTCTCCATCAAGGAGATGCTCGAGGCCGGCGCCCACTTCGGCCACCAGACTCGGCGCTGGAACCCGAAGATGCGGCCCTACATCTACGGCGCCCGCAACGGCGTGCACATCATGAACCTGGGCAAGACCGCGAAGCTGTTCCGCGATGCCCAGAACTTTCTGTCGCGCGTCACCGCCAAGGGCGATCAGGTCCTGTTTGTCGCTACCAAGCGCCAGGCCCGCGAGATCGTGCGCGAAGAAGCCGTGCGCGCTAGCATGCCAGTGATCGACCACCGCTGGCTTGGCGGCACGCTGACCAACTTCAAGACGGTGCGGACCTCGATCGAGAAGCTCTCTGAGATGGAGAAGATGCTCGAGCCGCACATGGCCGCCCGCCTGCCCAAGAAAGAGGTCGCCAACCTCCGCAAGGATCACGAGAAGCTGGCGCGCACCCTCGGCGGTCTTCGCAACATGCCGAAGATGCCCGGCGCGATCTTCGTCGTCGACCCGGTGCAGGAGCACATCGCCGTCGCTGAGGCCCGTCGGCTCGGCATCCCAGTGGTCGCGCTGGTCGACACTAACGGCGATCCGGACGTGCTTGACTACCCGATCCCCGCCAACGACGACGCGATGCGCAGCATCCGCCTCTTCGTCGCCGCCGCCGCCGACGCCTGTCTGACCGGCGCCGCTGCCGGCCGCACCGCCTTCGCCCGCGACTTCGATGGCGTGGGCGCGGTCGCCGCCGCCGACACCAGCCGCGTCGACGTGATCGTCAAGCCCCGCGCAGGCAAGCACGAGCCGGTCGAGCAGGCCGAGCCGGCGGCCGTCAGCGATGAAGAGGACGACTTCGAGGACGAGGCGTAGCCGACCGCCCGACGGTTCACGTCGGGTCTGTCGCGGCGAGTCCAGAAGCCGAGGCTCTACGCCCCAAATGGGCGACGGCAAGCACCCGAGGGGTCCGCGCGCACGGCGCGGGCGCCGTAACCGTACACCAGCGCCCGATGCCTAGTGGCTGGGCGCATAGGACGCCGACGACCGGCGCCGCGAGGAAGACCATGGCCGAGATCTCCGCCAAGCTCATCAAGGAATTGCGCGACATGACTGGCGCGCCGATGGGTGACTGCAAAAAGGCGCTCACCGAGTGCGACGGCGACATGAAGAAGGCGCAGGAGTGGCTGCAGAAGAAGTCGGCCGCCACGGCGACAAAGAAGGCCGGCCGCACCGCCGCTGAGGGCATCGTCGCGGCCTATGTCCACCACGACGGCAAGACCGGTGTGCTGGTCGAGATCAACTCCGAGTCGGACTTCGTCGCCAAGAACGAAGACTTCCAGCAGTTCGCCCGCGACGTCGCGATGCAGATCGCGGCGATGTCGCCCAAGTACGTCCGCCCGGAAGAGATCCCCGCCGATGAGCTGGCGACCCAGCGCGAGATCTTCGAGCACCAGGTGCGTGAGCTGGGCAAGCCCGAGGCGTTGGTGCCGAAGATCGCCGAGGGTAAGCTGAAGGCGTGGTACGCCGACATCTGCCTGGTCGAGCAGCCCTTCGTCAAGGACGAGAAGGGTCGCCGCATCGCCGACGTCCTGACGGAGCTGGTCGGACGCATCGGTGAGAACCTGGTCATCCGTCGCTTCACCCGCTTCGAGTTGGGCGAGGGCATCGCTAAGAAGGAAGACGACTTCGCGGCCGAGGTCGCGCGTATGGCGGGCTAGCCCTCCCCGAAGCGTTGGCGCGACGCCAGGGCCAAGCTGCCTCTGCGCCGCGGCGCCCGCTGACTTGCGATCGACGGTCGGCTGTTTCGGCGATGTCAGAGCTGTCGGCGCTGTCGGCGCTGTCGGCGCTGTCGGCGCTGTCGGCGCTGTCGGCGCTGTCGGCGCTGTCGGCGCTGTCGGCGCTGTCGGCGCTGTCGGCGCTGTCGGCGGTGCGGTTCGCCGCCGAGGTCGCCTCTGCCCTGCAGGCGGTCGTCCACGCTCGAGTCGCGCGCCGCGAGCAGCGTCTGGACATCATCTCGCTACAAGGGACCGCGACGGCGGCAGAGGCTCGGGTCCATTCCTCCCGCATCGACCGCGTGTGCGGCTCGCGTGGGCGGGCGCCACGGCGGCGTGCTGCGTGAGGCGACGGTTGACATCGGCGCGGCGTGCGGCCCTCGCGTGGTCGCACACCGCAGTCGATCATCGCCTGCTGGGACACCAAGCTGCGCCCGAGCAGCCGGCGAGGCCGCGCCCGCGTGCCGTCTGCATCCTCGCCCCCACAGACAGCTGCTCCGCGGCCCAATGTCGCCCCGATGCGGCGGCCGACTCGCGCGCCGCTTGTCGCCCCGCTCACGGATGGTGTACACCGCCGCGCCAGCCGGCGACTCCCCCGCCCGGCGCATGGGGGCCGCATGACGCGCTACAAGCGGATTTTGCTGAAGCTCAGCGGCGAAGCATTGGCGGCCGGCAACGGCTATGGCATCGACGCCGGCACCCTCGAGCGCATCGCGGCGGAGGTGATCGCGGTGCACGCCCTCGGCGTCGAGATCGCGATCGTCATCGGCGGAGGCAACATCTTTCGTGGCATGGCCGGCGCCAGCGGCGGCATGGATCGCGCCACGGCTGACTATATGGGCATGCTGGCGACCGCCATGAATTCGCTCGCGATCCAGGATGCCTTGGAGAAGCGCGGCGTGGAGACTCGGGTGATCAGCGCGATCACGATGCGCCAGATCTGTGAGCCTTACATTCGACGCAAGGCTTTGTTACACTTGGAGAACAAGCGAATCATCATCTTCGCGTGCGGCACCGGCAACCCGTACTTCACTACCGACACCGCGGCCGCGCTGCGCGCCAAGGAGATGGCCTGCGAGGTCATCCTGAAGGCGACCAAGGTCGATGGCATCTACGACGCCGATCCGAAGCTGATTCAGACCGCGCGGATGCTGCCTGAGGTCAGCCACCATGAGGCGCTGTCGCGGCGGCTCAAGGTGATGGACGCCACCGCGTTGTCGCTGTGCATGGAGACTGAACTGCCGATCGCCGTCTTCAACCTCGGCGTCGCGGGCAACATCGAGCGGGTCGTGCGCGGCGAGCGCGTCGGCACGCTGGTGCACGCCGCCGCGCCTATCACCCTCGCCCAGCCGAACGCGAGCGCCTGAGCCCCGGGAGGCCCCCCAAATGCTCGAAGAGATCATCGCCGAAGCCGACGACCACATCGAGAAGGCCTTTGAGTCTTTTCGCAAGGAAGCCGCCAAGCTGCGCACAGGGCGCGCCCACCCTGGCCTGCTCGACGGTATCCGCATTGAGTACTACGGCTCCAGCACGCCGCTGCATCAGATCGCCAATGTCTCCGCCGTCGATGCGCGCCTGCTGCAGGTAAAGCCCTGGGAACGCAACCTCTGCAATACCATTGAGAAGGCCATCTTGCAGAGCGACCTTGGGCTGACACCGAGCAACCGGGGCGACGTGGTGTTGCTGCCGGTGCCAGCGCTGACCGGCGAGCGGCGCAAAGAGCTGGTCAAGGTGCTCAAGGTCGAGGCCGAGAAGGCCAAGGTCAGCGTCCGCCAAGGCCGCCGCGACGCGCTAGACCTCATCGACGCCATCGAGGACATGGGCGATGACGACCTCGACCGCGCCCGCAAGACGGTCCAAGATCACATCGACACGGCCATCAAACGGATCGACGCCTTCACTGCCGAGAAAGAGGCCGAGATCGTCGCTGGCCCGTAGCGGCGCGACGTCATCACGCTGAGGTCGAGTCGCTAGCTCCAGCCGCCGCCGCCGCCGCCGGCGCTGTCGGTCGCCCAGGCGCGCAGGGCGCTGTGGGTCGCTGCGAGCCACGCCTGCGCGGTCTGACCGGTGGCCAAGGCGAAGGCGTCATTGAAGCTGCGACCCTGGCGCATGGCGCGGCACAGCGTCGCCAGCCTGCGGTCGCCAAAAGCTTGCAGCCAGCGGTCAAAGGACACGGCGGCCACCGCGTAGACGGCGTCCGGATGCTGGGCCATGACCAGCGCGTCGGCGTCGGCAAGCGCCTCGGCGTCACGGCGGAGGCCAACTTGCCGCTGCCGGGCGGCCGCGGGGCGACCCTCGCTGGCGACCACGGCCATGCCCTCGCGGAACCAGCTCGGCAGGGCCACGGCCCCGTCGCGTCCAGGCGGGGCGCAGCGTTGAAAAAGCAACGCGTGGGCCAGCTCGTGGCAGAGCACGGTGCGCAGGACGTGGTTGGCCGGCGGCTGCGGCCATTTGCAGGGCCGAAGCAAGATGAGCCGCGTCGACGTAGCGGCGGCACAGAGCGGACCGTCGACGGGCGCCTCGGCCAGGGCCGCGAGGGCTTGCTGGTCGTCGACGGTGAGCAGGGTCAGGGGCAGTGAGAAGCGGCCAAAGGCGGCCAACGGCGCCAGGATGGCCTCTAGATCGCGCCGCACCAGGGACGCCACCTCTGGGTCGAGGTCAGGCGCCCACCGCAGCTGGAGGCCGCTCGCTGCGTCGCGGGCGCCCTCGACTGGCTCAGCCGGCACCGGCGCCGTCGACCTGGCTCGGTGTGGGGCCGCCGTGGGTTTGGGGGACCATTTTGGTCACGCCCTTGTTCGAGCTGGGCGGCGCATTGCGTGGCGGCGGCGTGCCGGACTCGGTCAGCGTGAAGCCGGGATCGCAGGCCAGCGTGCCCGTCATCAGCGAGAGGGAGAGCAGCAGCTTGGGCAGGCGGGCCATGGCGAACTCCAGGGGCGCAGGGCTAGGCGTGCGCGTCGCTGATGGTAGCATCGCGCGCCGGCGCAGCAACTTTTGCCGCGGCTTGGGAGCGGTCGATGGCAGAGGCATCCGGACCACAGATCGGGGTCACGCTCGGCGAGGCCGTCGGCATCGGCCCGGAGGTGGTCGTCGCCGCGCTGGCGACGCTGCCGATCGACGTCCACGCGACGATCTACGGTCAGGCCGTGGTGTGGGCGGCGGTCCGGGAGCGGCTGGCTGCGTCGGTGCAGCCTCGGGTGCAGTTCGTGGCGGTGCCGAGCTGCGGCGCCGACCTGCGCCCGGGCGTCAGCGACGAGCACAGCCGGCTCGACGCCTACGTCGCGCTTGAGGCGCTGGCGAACGCGGCTGTCGCTGGCGACCTAGACGCCATGCTCACCGGCCCGGTACCCAAAGCGATCTTCACGCACTTGCCCGAGCCGCCCGCGGGCCAGACAGAGTACCTGGCGGCGAGGCTGGGCGCGCGGCGCTTCGCGATGATGTTGGCCGGTCCGCGGCTGCGGGTGGTGCCGGTGACGACCCATCTGCCGCTGCGACGCGTGGCCGACGTGCTGACGGCCGAGGCGATCGTCGAGGCCAGCTTCGCTGCCGAAGGTGACCTGCGCGCGGTTTTTGGCATCGAGGCGCCTCGGCTCGGCATCTGCGGCCTCAACCCGCACGCTGGAGAGGGCGGCCGCTTCGGCGACGAAGAGTCGCGCATCATCGCGCCGGCCATCGCGACGCTGCGGGCGGCCGGCGTCAACGCGGTCGGGCCCCTCGCCGCCGACACGGCCTTTCGCGCCGGCTATCTCGGCGAGTTCGACGCCGTCGTCGCCATGTACCATGACCAGGCGCTCGGGCCGCTCAAGACCGTTCACTTCGCCGACGCCGTCAACTTCACCTGCGGCCTACCAGTGCCGCGCGTCTCACCGGATCATGGCACCGCCTACGATCGCGCCGGCCAAGGCAGCGCCGATCCGCAGAGCGCCATCGCGGCGCTCGCGATCGCTTGCCGCGCCGGGCGGGCACGACGGCGAGCCGGGGCGCCGGCATGAGGATGGCTGGTCGGCGCCGCGTCGCGCTGCGCCAGCGTGTCGGCCCTGCTGTCACGCTGGCGGCGCTGTTCTGCATCGGCTGCGGTAAGCCCGCGCCGCCTGCAGCGCCGGGCCCGGCGGCGCTCGCTGCACATTCGACGGCGGGCGTGGCGAGCGCCTCAGGTGAGCGTCCGACGCGAGCAGCGCAGGTCGCCGCCCCGGCGGTCCCGGCGAGCGTCGCGGTCATCGACCCGAGCGAGGTGCCGCCGTCGCGATCGCCGGAGTTGGCAGCCCTCGTCGCCGCGACTGGGCTGCAGCTGCCGCGGTCGCGCTGCCAGCAGCTCATCGCGCTGCCGGGCAACGACAGCGAGGCGCCATCGCCGGTGCCCGCGGTGGTCGCAGCGCCGACGGGCCTGCTGCTCGACGGCCTACGGGTCGGCGACCTCGACTGCCGCCTCGGCGACAGCGCCTGCCCGGCGACGGCGCCGCCACCCGCGGCGCGCTTTCAGCTGCCAGTCGACAGCCTGGGGCGGTCGGGCGAGGTGACGGTGCACACCGCGCTGCTCTCCGCGCTTCGCCGCCAAGGCAGAGGATCTGCCGGTGGTCGGGCGATCGTCCTGTTCGCCGACGCCCGGCTCTCGGCGCAGACGCTGTTGATTCTGTGGCAGACCTTGCTGGCGGCGAATCGGCTGCCGACCCTCGGGGCCGAATCCGACGGCTGGGCGGTGGCGCACTGGCCCAATGAGCCGCCGCCGGAGTCCCTACCGCCGCCGACGCCGCGCGCTGGCAGCGAGCCGCTCCCGGACGACGTCGAGGCGCTGGTGCTGGAGCTCGACGGCGCGCCTTCTGCGGCGACGGCGCTGCTGACTCGGCGCGGCGGCGGGGTCTTGCAGCGCCCTTGCCGAGACCATGCGCCGACGGGCGGTTGCCGCCAGACGCTGCGCGACGCCCTTGCCGCGCGGCCCGATCTCCAGGAGGTCACGCTTGACCTCGGTTATGGCCTCGATGTCGCGACGGTCGCGGCGTGGATCGAGGCGCTCCGCGACCCCTGTCAGCGCGATGCGGCGGGCGCCTGCGTCGGCCAGGCGCCGGCGGCGCTCGCCGTGAACTGGATCGGTCGCCGCGGCGCCCAGTGGAGCGACAGCGTCGGCGATCCCTCGCGGGAAGGCGCCCCCGTCCCCGCCCACACCCCACCGTCCGACCCTGGCGTGCGCACTGCGCCGTCGGCTGCGGCTGCACCGCAAGGCGGCGCAAGCGGCGACAAGCTGCCGCCCGAGAGCCTGCTGCTTGGCCGTGGCCCGCCAGGCGGCGCCCCGAGTTTGCTGCGACTGCGGCCGCAAGGGAGCAAGTGATGCGGCGCTGGCTCGACGCGGAACGCTTTCCCGGGCGCCGGCACTTGGCCGCCATCGCCCGCGATCACCGACCGGCCTCTGGCGGCGGCAACTACGCCGGTGCGCTCGCCGAACAGGTCCGCGATCGATGGGCGGCGGCGATCGGCTGCGCTCCCGAGGCGCTCGTCCTCTGCGCCAGCGTGGCAGAGGCCGCGCGCCTATGCTGCGCCGCGTTTCTGCGGCCCACGGATACGGCCCTGCTGGCTCGCCCAAGCTCGGTGACCTGGCCGGCGGCGGTCCTTGGCGCCGGCGCCGCGTTCGTCGACCTCGGCCGGCTGGCCGATGGCGCCGTCGATCCTGCCGGAGCCCGCTTCGCCGCCGAGGCCCACCCCGGCGCGCTGTGGCTGCTCGACGCGCCCTCGCTCAGCGGAGCCGACGATTGCGCTGACCTCTGGTCAACGCTAGAGGCGGCCCACCGCAGCGACGATGGTGCGACCGTCGTCATCGACGCCAGCCGCGAGCTGGCCTATGTCGGCGCCGGCGGCGCCAGGGTCGCGCCCTGCTCGGCGACCCTATTGGCCCTCCGTGACCCCCTGGCCCCGCAAGCAGCGCTGCTCTGCGCCGTGCGGGTCGGTCCCGAGGACTTCGGGGGCCCGGCGGCCCTGCTCGGCCCGGCGCAGCTCCCAGCGCCGCTGCTTGAGCTCGCGCTCGCCGCCCTTCAGCGGGCCGAGCATGCCGACCCCGCCGCGCTGGCGGACCAGGCCGCGGCGCTCAGCGAGGCGGTGACGGCGGCCTTGACGACTGCCGTCGGCGCGCATCCAGGCGTGGCACGACTCGGCGGTCTCGGCCTGCACGTTGCGCTGCGCTGCGATGGTGGCGACGCCGTGGCGGTGGCGAAGCTCCTTGGTCGCCACGGGCTGTGCGCCGACGCCTATGGCGGTGGGGCGATGCGCGATCTCGTCCTGGTCGCTCGCCCGTAAGTGCCCACGCGCCCTCGGGCACGGCGATGGGACGACCGCCGACTCGAGCAGTCGACCGCCGACGCAAGGAGTTCACCGCCGACTCGAGCAGTCGACCGCCGACGCAGCGAGTTCACCGCCGACGCGGCGACCAGCGTCGTGCTGGCGCGCGGGGGTCGGGGCGTCGAGCTGCGATGGCGGGCCACGGCGTCTGCAAATCAACGCGCTCGCGGTCTATCGGCGCCGGGCCGACACCGTAGGCGCGGCCGCCACGCCGTCCTTGTGCGCCGCCACGACCTCGACCTGGACGCCGTGGAAGGCGGCGACGTCCTGCAGCGCGCCGAGGAGCGGGCCGTTCAAGATGGCGGCGACCCGCGCGGGCGCCTCGATGCGTAGCTCGGCGCCGCGTTGGCTGCCGTCCTGGCAGAGGCGGCGGATGCGCTCCAAGGTCTCGATCGCGAGGTCGGCGGCGGCGCGGACGAAGCCGCGTCCCTCGCAGGTCGGACAGGGCTCGGTGAGGCGCTCGTAGATGCTCTCGCGCAGGCGTTTGCGGGTCAGCTCGACGAGGCCGAAGCGGTTCATGCGGCTCATCCGGACGCGCGCCGGGTCGCCCTCGAGCTCGGCCTCAAGCACGGCCTCCAGCATCCGTCGATCCTCGGCGCGCTTCATGTCGATGAAGTCGACGACACAGAGGCCACCGAGGTTTCGCAGCCGCAGCTGGTGGGCCACTTCGCGCGCGGCCTCCAGGTTGACCTCCAAGATCGCGTCGTCGAGCGAGCCGTCGCCGCTCTGCTGCGACGAGTTCACGTCGACCACCGTCATGGCCTCGGTGCGCTCAATGACCAGCTCACCGCCGCCGGCGAGGCGGACGCGCGGCTGCAGGGCCGCCAGCACGGCGCCGTCGAGGCCGAAGCTGGCGAAGAGCGGCGCCGGTCCATCATGTAGGCGCACCGCCGGCCGTGTGTCGGGCCAGGCGCGCTCGACAAAGCGCTCGATGCGGGCGCGCTCTTCGGCCTGGTCGATCCAGATCGTCCGCGTCGACGCTGTCACGAGGTCGCGAATCGCCCGCAGCGCGAGGTCGAGGTCGACCTGCAGCAGGCTGGGCGCCGAGGTGGCGCTATGGCGCGCATTTAGGTCTTGCCATTGCGCGCGCAGAAAGCCGGCGTCGTTGGCCAGCTCGGCCTCGGTCGCCGACTCACCTATGGTCCGGACGATGGCCCCCATCTGCGGCGGCAGCAGGCGACGCAGCACGTCGAAGAGGCGCTGGCGCTCGGCCGGATCGTCGATCATCTTCGAGACGCCGATGTGAGGCTGGGTCGGCAGCAGCAGGATGTTGCGGCCCGCCAGGCCGATGTGCATCGTCACGCGCGGCCCCTTGCGGGCGACCGGCTCGCGCACGACCTGCACCAAGACCTCTTGGCCGACCCTCAACAGCGCGTCGATGGGCCGCTTCGGGCGCTGCGGTGGCGGCGCGCCGCGGTCGGGGCCCTCTTGCGGCGGCGGCGGCTGCAGCCCGTCGGGGACGATGACGTCGCTGGCGGTCAGCAGCCCCATCCGTTCGAGGCCGAGGTCGATGAAGGCGCCGTCCAGCTCGCGAGCGATGCGATCGACTCGGCCGCGGTAGATGTTGCCGGCGAGTGAGCGGCCGCTGGTGCGCTCGATCTCAAAGTCGCAGAGCCGCCCGTTTCGAAAGAGCCCGACGCGCTGCTCCTCGGCGGAGAGGTGCAGGAACAGGGCCTCGTCGTCGACGGCCACCGCCGGCGCGGCGCCGCGGGCGCTGGCGGCGAGGGTCTCTGCGCTCGGCGGTCGCGGTCCGGTCGTCAAGCTGCCTCACCCGAGCCGCGGCCCCGTCGGAGGTCGGCGCGTGCCCCCTTGCATGGACGCCAGCGCGCTGACAAGTCAATCGACATTTTGCGCTGCTATTGCGTGCGCTTGATGTCGAACGCGCCCTCTACGTAGAAGGTCTTGCCCTTGATCATCACGTCGGCCATCGTGGCGTTGAAACTGCCCTTTAGGCGGCCGCCGACGTCCGGGAACTCCTTGATGGTGATGGAGTACTCGATCGCTTGATAGCGGAACTGTGCGACCGCCGGGTCGTTGGTGCCATCGTTCATCAGGACGGACGAATTCGGCCACCGCTGCTCCAACTCATTGGTCGAGCCGGTGGTGAACTCCTCGACAGGCGCACAGGCGATCTCGATCTTCTCGAGGTTCTGGTTGCCCGTGATCTGCATCATCTGCTCGAGCGACAGGTAGGAGGCGGAGCTGATGTCGTACTCAAAGACCAGCGTCCCCTCTGGAATCGGCGCCTTGGTGCTCTTGTAGACCGTGAGCTTGTCCAGCGGCTCGAACACGAACTCATCCTTCTGGACGTCGAGAAAACCGCCGGTCTCGGCCGCATCGTTCGCCGCGTCGCCCGAAGTGGCGCCGGTGTCGGTGGCGCCGGCGTCAGCGATGTCGTCTTTGCCTTTGACCTTGGCGTGGCACACGCCATCACGGCAGACTTGGCCGGCCTTGCAGGCGCTGACGATCCACGCCGATCCCTCGGTGTTGCAGGTCTGGCTGGTCGTATTGTCCTTGCAGGCGATGGTCGTCGGCTCGCAGGTCCGCTCGACGCAAGCCTTTTTTGCCGCGTCGCAGCGCTCATTGGCCCCACACTTCTGCGACGACCAGCCGCCGCCGTTGCAGCTCAGCAACGCCTTCCAGCCGCAGAGCTTGTCGCCCGAGGTGCACGCTGTCTTGACGCAGGTGCCAGCGACGCAGTGCTCTGCGCCGACGCAGAATTCGACCTGGCTCGGGTCACCCTGGCCGTCGGCTGGGCATTGCATGGCCTTATTGTCGTCGCAACTCTTGGAGTTCGGGACGCAATCGACCGGCTGGCAGCCCAGACCGCCCTGCCCTTGACCGCAGACTTTGGCCTCACCGCAGTTGGCGACTTTCCAGGCCTTGCCGTCGCTGGCGCACGTCAGCAGCGCGTTGCCTAGACATTTGCGCGTGCCGTCGGTGCACAACGTGTCCACAGCCGCAACCGCGCCGCCGCCGTCGTCGTTGCCGCAAGCCGTCGCGAGGCCGACACAAAGCCCCAATGCGCACAGCCACCGAGCATCCGCGAGAACCGATCGCCAAGCCCTGGACATCGCCATCGAAGCCTCCGCGCCGCCCGTCGGGCCTGCGGCCGCCGCAGCATAGCGCAGCCTGCGCTCAAGCGAAACCGCAGGCCACCGCTCGCGACAGGCACCTACGCGCGCTGTGGCATCGTCGGTGTTGGTGAGCGCGGCACGGGGTCTAGACGACTAGGCCGCGAGGTGGCCCGGGATCGCGAGGTTGTCGCCAGCGAGCACCGGCCCGACCGGCACGAAAGGCGGCGCAAATGTCGGGATCGGGCCCTTGCCCATGACGTTCATAATCTGCTGCTGCGGCAGCCACGTCATGAACACGGCGAACACGCCCTTCGCGATGGCGTCAAAGAGCTCAGCGTGGTGCAGGGCGTCCTTGTCGTCGAGCGCCTTGACCATGCCGTCCTTGAGGCTCGCCGGCGACATCGCCGACATCTTGGTCGACGGGCACGTGATGAGCGGCATCGGGATGTTCGGCATCGGCGGCGCCTGCGGCCCTGGAAAGGCCGCGAACGCTGGGTACCACGGCAGGCCGGGAACGGCGACGCCGCTCTGCCAGTCCTTCCAAGCCTTCGACAGGTGCTTGGCGATGGCCTTGCTGTACTTCAACTCGTTGGGCGTCGCCTTGGGCGCCGTCATCATAATGAAGTTCTCGATCTCAGGGCCGTCCAGGCAGCCTGGCGCGCCGATGGCCGCCACCGCCATGATCTTAAGGTCCTTGAACTTCGCCTGCAGGCGCCACATGTCCCAGGCCTTGCAGATGGCGTCGCAGATACCGTCGATGTACTTGGTGAAGTCGCCGTGCATCCGCTTGGCGCTGTCGACGTGGTACTTGTTCGGCGTCGCCGGGATGAACAGCCAATCTGCGCCGAAGGGCCTGACCAACTCCGAGGGCTTGAACGCGTCGACGTACTGCTTGCCGTCCGGGTCGCCCGCCGGCTGCTTCCAGTCGGTGGCGATCTGGATGTTGTGGGCGCGGAATGCCAGCTTCGTGAGCTGCTTGAGCTGAGCGGGTTGGGGTCCGGGCATCTGAACCTCGTCGGCGCGGCGCCGGCCGCCTCAGCATGCAAGCACCGTCGCGAGGTCCGAGCAAGGGCGCCGCGAGGACGCCGGTCAGATGCGGGGCCGGCGCGCCCCGCCGCGGCGCGTGGTCGGCCGTGCTGCCGCTAGAAGCTGTCCGAGATGCTCAGGATCTCGCGCGGCTTATTCGGGCCACGCGAGGGCCCGACGACGCCCTTGGCCTCCATGTGGTCGATGATGCGCGCGGCGCGGCCGTAGCCGATGTTGAGCTTGCGCTGCAGGAAGCTGACGCTGGCCTGGTCGGCGTCCATGGCGACGCGGACGGCCTCGGCGTAGAGCGGGTCGAGCTCGTCGTCGTCCGGCACCTCGGGCGCCTCGGCCTCCGGATCGACCAGGATGCCCAGATCGTAGTTGGGGCTGCCCTGGGCACGCCAGTGCTCGGCGAGCCGCACAACCTCGTCGTCGGTGATCCAGGTGCCGTGGCAGCGCGCGATGTGGCTGCTGCCGGGCGGCACAAAGAGCATGTCGCCCATGCCGAGCAGGCTCTCTGCGCCCACCGAGTTGAGGACGACCTTGGAGTCGATGGAGGAGGCGACCTGAAAGCTGATGCGCGTCGGGAAATTCGCCTTGATCATGC